>Ga0179591_1251968_pt1 | contig 14167 bp, 22 predicted proteins | sample CZOMad2_1_08_16f_FD_182891 | JGI IMG/M metagenome (GOLD analysis project Ga0179591, IMG submission 182891) | Vadose zone soil fungal communities from Angelo Coast Range Reserve, California, USA - CZOMad2_1_08_16fungal (PacBio error correction) | ecosystem: Environmental > Terrestrial > Soil >...
GGGGGCGCCGACATTGAAGGAGCAAGGAGAATTGGTGACCTAATATGGCCAGTGAGGTGGAGTGCTTCGAAGAAAGCATGCGGATGGGAAGCGGTTTATTAGGGGGGAAAGGAAAAGTGGAACTTGCAAACGTAAAAAAAATGCAGAAAAAATTTTCTCGAAGATCGGGAATCGAACGAGAAAAGCGATGCCGAAAAAGGCAAGAACTGAGCCTAAGAGTGACTTCTGGGAGTCGGACTAACGAAAGGGCAACGGAAAAGTGCACCGATGAGATGGAGTTTGGCGCGGAACTCGATATAGAGGGGGGGAAGGGGAGCTTTGGCATTGTTAAAAGGAGGTGGAAGCGGGGCTTGGGGTAGAGGAAATTGCACTTCTCAGCAAACGGGAAAAGAGAGGAAACATGAAATAAATCTAAAGAAAGTTCACGCTAAGGAAATAGGCAAAGTTCAGTATGGGGAGGGGGGGGGGTGGGGGGTGGGGGGGGGGGGGGGGGAAAGCAGAAACAGGGTTTTGTTGGAGGGGGGGGCGAGGGATTTGAAGGAGTTGGGCAGTTGCTTAAAGGGAATGGACGTCTTTGATGAAGGGAAAAGGAATATGAAACGGAAGAGGCGAAGGGTTGGACCAGAGTGGGGGGGGGGAAGATGCTATCCTTTCGAAGTTGGCTTGGGGGTAGTTCCTTCACCCGTCGGGGAGGTGGGGGGACACAATGATTTCGCACGATGGAGGAAAGTTTGTGATGGGAGCGTTTTCAGGGGCGGAAAGGGAAAGGCCTTTAAGGATAGGAACTCGAACGGGAGGGGCATAAGGCCTCCTTTAGGGAATACCATGTAGGGAATTTAGGGATGGAAGGAAACGAGGATGGGGTGTAACGTCAGAGCATGGAAAGTCGAGAGAGGAATTTTTTAAAACGTAGACCATCGCGGGTCCAAAAAAAAAATGAATTGGGTGTAGAGGATGAAGCGCGAAATGGTAACGGGGAGTGGGTGATTATCGAGTGGGAGGTGGGTGGGGGCGTAGACGAAAAAAGAGCAACAAAGGAGAAAAACCAAAAAAGAAAAAAATTCTTTGAGAGGGGACTGCGTGGGCTTCGATGGGTAGAACTTCGCGTTCGCGCAGGCAGGTAGGCACCACACAGCCTAGGGAGCAAGGCGCCGGCAAAGGAAAACGAACAATGTGAAAAAGGATCAGTGGCTTAGAAAGAATGAAGAGACTCTGGAAAGCTACAGAGGCTAGTTAAAGCAACTAAGAAGGGGCATGTCTCCGAAAAAAAAAACCGGGGTTGAAAAAGCGGAGAGAAAAACTCGGAATACGAGATGAGTAGAGGACGGGGAAAGGGTAATCGAATAGGGGTCAGGAAAAAAATCTCGTCACAAGCAGTTGGAACGGAAGGAATAAAGAAGTGCAACCTGTTACAGTAAAGGGTCTACGTCAAACAAAATTTAGAGGGGGGGGAAGCACTCCACGAACGAAGCCAGGGAGAGAGAACTACCAGCAGAGAACAAACGGGAGAAATAAGTGGAAGGCCGCGGTAGCAGCGTATTCATGGGGAGAAATTAGGGGATCCAGAGAGAGATGGAAACAGGGGAAACATTGCCACGGGGCTAGTACTGGGAGAAAGGGCCTCCCGTTGCCTGGAAGGCCAAGTGTCCGGAAGTAGTAGAAAGAAACCGACAGCACGTAAAAGCGGGGGGAAGTAAGTCGGATCAGTCTAAAATTCCGGAGTGAAAAGGAAGGGATTTGTCTTTGTCTCGAATAAATAGTGGTCGAACTTTCTGACTGAAGGGAAAAGAGAAAGGAGGGCTCTGAAGACGAGACAGGGACGGATGGCCGATTCATCTACCATGGGTCCAGAATGTGTGGCCAAGGGCAGAAGAGGAAAGGAAGGTGTAATTGATAGAAATGGGGGAAAGGGTAAAGGAAAATTTCAGCACTAGTTGATGAAATGATTGGACTCCGATAAACTTGAGAGGAGACTCCCGCAAAAGGAAGAGAAAGGGAGGCACACCAGGCAGTAAACCGGCTTCAAGAAAAAAGCTGCGTGAAAAAAAAGGGAACAAATGAGGACGGTCATAGTCGGGGGGAAGTGCGGCGGGCAATGAGGGGGGCGACAGGTTGTAACGAAAGCTGGGAGGGGTGCGCGGGAGAAGGCCGCCAACATGGAAGGAAAAAGGAACATTTCCAGGGGGGTCAGTTTTGCGTTAAGTATATGGTCAGGCAAAACCCAAACTGAGAAGATCAAAAAAAGTGGTCTAGATGGGCTAGAAGGGGAAAGAGAAACTGACGAAAAATTGCTCGGGGCTAGAGGACATGGTCACAACCAAAAGAGAAAGTTCACTTTGCTACCGGGGAATCTCGAAAAACACAAGTGGCGGGATACAGGAAGGGGGGGGAAAGTAAGCAAATGTTGAATATGCGAAGGAAACATGTCAGAAACCAGGCGAAAGCCCCTGATGCTGTAACAGTTGGAAGAAAAAAATCCTCATAAACATCTTCCAGCCAAAGGAGCAACCGAGGTGGGGGTGGAGGGGAAGAAAGGGTGAACTCAAATGCACCGGAACAGGGGTACGAAAGGTCCCAACTCCCGTTTTGGAGATACAAAATACCGCCCAGACTTAAGCGCGGGGAGGGAAATTAACCACTTTTGCAACCACAGAGTGGGTCCCTGCTAACCGAAAAAGGACGAAAGAGAAGTCCTCATGGCATTGAAGTCTAAGTTGAACGAAGGGCATGGTGGCAGATACCTATGAAGTCTCCAACTACCAGTTAAGGGGAAAAGTCTGACCAAAACCAGGCAATTTGCAACTAGAACTAAGGGACGTCTATCATTTACAATTATGATATAAACGCGAAAGAGAAATCCGCGGGCAAATTTCAGCCCAGATACGTCCCAGGAAAGGGAAGGACTACCAACTCGGAACCCTCTCCGGGAGGAAGACATTCTCCTCGGCCGCGCGCCGAACCCGCGACAAGAAAAGAAGCAAAAAAATAACGAGACCCGTCGCGTCAAATCCTGAGAGGAAAAGAAAGTCCCTAACCATGAAGGGACGTCTGGCTGTCGGGCTAACTAGAGGTGAAGAAATCCGGCCAGGAGGGCTGCGCCGTCGCCTTTGAATAAACGGGAAGAAAAGGGCTTTGGTTGGCCTTTGGGGAAGGGGGGGGCGTCGGGATTATACTGAGGGAGGGGAAGCTCCGCGCTAAAGAAGATCATGCAAGAGTATCAAGGCAGGTGGCGAGTCCGGAGCGAGAGAAACTCGATTCGTCGTTGAGGGGAAAAGAAAAGCACTTGGGGAACTCAAAAGGGGAGACGAACGCAAGGGGGGAGAGGAGGAAGCCAGGCAAACGTATAACCGCTTTGAGGTCTGAGCTCGCTGCGGGGAGGGGGGGGACCGTACGAATCAGAGTCTTCAAGAAAATCCTCCGCCTTGCCTTCCAAATCTGGGAGTTAAGACGTAGCTTTGCATTCAAAGGGGGCTGGGCTCGACCAGACGATGGGGGAGAAATAAGTCTCCATGCAGGGGGGAAAGCCATGATTTTATTTTAAGAGGGCGTCCCTTTTGGAAAGGATCTGACACGAGAAACAGAAGGGTCTGAACGGGGCAAGAACACAAAAGGGAGAAAAAGTGATAAAAGAGAATCCTACAGGAAAGGAACCACAAAGAATTGTAGGAGGAGGGGAGAGAAAGAGGTTGCTCTTGCTTTTGGGGATAAGAAAGAAGAAAACAAGCCTAGGACCAGAGCAACTTATATCTCTCGGGGCGAGGAAGTTACTACCCGCGAGTGCAAGAACCTGAGACTTCCCAGTCGAAGCAATTCTTGAAAGAAGGCAAGAATTCACAAGAACCGAGACAATGGCCTGGAAGAAGAAAGACTCCGCCGCTAACAAAGTCAGAAAAGGATGGGGGAAAGGCTTGTGAAAGCCTTCTGAGCAACCCGTTTCCATAAGGGAAGACAAGGGGAAGAATAAGGATTGGTCCACTAATCCAGCCTGGGAACCACCACAAAAAAAGGAAAGAAACGCCTCAAACGAGGAAGAAATACGACGTTGGACAATGGCGGAGGTTTAATTTCAAATACAGTCCCAGGAATTCAGTCCTAAGGAGAATCGCGCGACAGGACAAAAAAAACTAAAAAAAAAAAGGGGGGATTATTTCCTAATGAACCGCTACGGATGGGAAGAGCGTTAGGAAGCAGTAGAGGAGAATGTGATTGGGTCGAAGCTTTCAGGGGAGAGAAGAAGTTCAATTCACTCCAATAGCAATACAACTTGGAATCATCCAACACACTCCCCACCAAATGACGAACGTATGACATCAAAAAGCAGGATAAAAAAAAAACGAAGATCTCATGTACTGGGTAGGGGGGTTGACATGTTTTAAGGCCGAAAGGTGGTGAAAGGGGGGGGGGGGGGGGGGGGAGGAGAGAGGTGGCGGCAGGGGTGAGGGGTGGCCGTGTTTGGGTGGGTGGGGGGGGAAAGCGTCGATACCCGAAGACTAGTTGAAACTGCAGACCGCTACTTTAGGAATACCAGTCGATTGGGAACGACTACACCCTCAGGCCAGCCACTCAAATGCTTCCTCTCGCAATACGAGGGAAATAGGCACCCACTACCTCCTCCGATAGCCGTGGGGAAGTCAACTCTAGGCGGAAGGAAACACAACGAGGAGGAAAAGAAAATAATGGTCTAAAAAATTCCGTCGGGGATGTTAGAGGGGGAACTAGATATTTCCAGTTCGTTGATAAGATCGAAAAATGGACTGCAAGGTGTCTTCGGGGAAAGTGAGGGGATTTTGAAAAATTGCGCTCAGCCAAACAGGGATCGAATAGTCCGGTGATATCGAAACCAAATAAAGATGAACAAAAAACAAAAAATGGGAAGTCTTGCTCTAAAGTTGAGGGAAAGAACGTGAAAAAACCCCAAGGGAAACGAAATCTTCGTGTTTCGACGCGATCGGTGCAAGGGAGAGAGGGAAAGGGGTGCTTGTATTGAAAATGGCCATTTTCGCAAGTGCAAAAGAGAATCGAATGGCAACTCCAGCACAACGAAAAAAAAAATGCAACTGAAGTAACTACTGGAGACCGGGAGAAATCATGCGGGACTCAGACAAGGGTGAGGGTTTGGTAAGGGCACGTTCTTCAAAGAAGGGTGGTTTCAACGGAGAGGATCTTTGAATTCCATGTAAACGGAGAGAAGGAGGGAAACTGGTTTTTTGGAGGCACATTCGGAAGAAGGGAGGGGTCAGTCCAGGTAGGTGGGGCTTCGGGGGACACGAACCTTCGATTTCAAATTCGGAAAAGTTTGGGCGTGGGAAAGGAGGGGGGAAAGAGGGAGCAAAATTGCAATATGAGGGCAAAGCGTTCCGGGCGAGGAGGGGGAAGGATGATGACATGTAGGAAATGGAAGTCTGGCGTTCCTAGGTGCTAAACTTAGGGGGCGTTCAAGCTCGCGAAGGGGAGCGAGGTCTCCGGTGAGGAAGCAAAGACAATTTTGTCGTAGTAAGGCTAGAAAAGAAAGGTGTTAGTCCTCCGTGTGCTTTTGGGTTGGGAGGGGCTTACTAAAAAGCAAGAGCCACCATAAGACAGACCAGACAATTTTTGTTGGCGGATTGGGAAAAAGGAAGAGAAGGTGCTCCAACCGGCGAGGGGAAAATTGTTGCCAAGCGACACATCCCAAACAAACACCCCCCCAACTGCGCTGAGAGCATGGAACTCCAAAATTATATCAGGACAAGAGTGGAAAAACAAAGAACGTAGGCGTGGCCACTGCCGGAAAAGCTCTCCAAGGGAAAGTGAAGCAGTTCAAAGGGGAGCCTGCACACCTACGAAAGGAGTTGCAAAAAACGCGGTGCCGACAAAGGGGGCGGAAAAAAAGAGGAGGGAGGAACGAAAAAGAATGGAAAAGTTCTACGCTGTTTTTCCGCAGAAAAAAACAAAGGGGGGGAGCAGGTAAAAAAGGGACTAAAGCCGTGGCCAAAACGTAAAGTACAGGCGGCTAGGAAAAACGGCATCCCCAAGGGCTGTGAGGATCACAGCGACCAAAGGGAAAGGAACTCCACGCTTCTCTAAAGAAATTATCCCCATCCTGCTCAAGAAAGGACCTGAGCCGTGAAAGTAAGGGAGCGAAAAGACGCGAAATGTCAAAAGGGGGAAAAAAGTCCAGCTGCTCAGGGGAAAAGGGGAAAGAAGGGAAGGGCTCTTCCAAGTTGGCCTGAGGGCACATTATTATCCCGACAAGCATAAACTCGGACAGGAAGAGGAGGAGTATGAGGGAAAGTATATGCCAAGTGAAAAGTTCTGGTTTTTTATGGGGAAGCTATCATGAGAAAGGTGGGGGAGGGCGAGGGACAAAATAGAGAGGGCGAGAAGAAAAAGGTTCCATTCGTATATGGCCAGAAACTGAGCTGGGAAGTGCAATTTTTGCAAGAGGAGCCGACGGGAAGAGGATCGGAATTTGGGGAATGAGAATCATTAAGACTCAAGGAGGCCTTGCGGATGCTTCCCAAGGCTCCCTAACGGTGGGGGGGATTGGAAGACTAAAATTATAAGCATGGAGAAAAAAAGACAAATTCTAAAAAAAATCTTCTCGCTGACAAAGAAGGAAGAGGGTTCGAAAGGCGGCGTAAGAGAGAAAGGTTGGCAACATGTTTTACCAAAAGGGGGAAGAGGGAGGGGAGAGGTTAAATGCCACAACGGTCAGTGGGAAAAAAAAGAGCCCATTTGCCGTATTTGCTCAGGGTGGGGGGGGAAGGAAGGAAAAAAAGGCTGGTTACTGCCCAAGTCGTGTGGTAGGTACTTGAGGATTCGCAACGGTCAAGGGAAAGAAAGCAAAGGAGAGCCTGATGGGAAAGTTCAAAAAAACGCGCAGACGTCATTTTGCAAGGGGGGACGAGAAGAAAAAAAACGGGAGGAAAGAAAAAGTAGATTGAACCGAAAATGTATACTGCTGCCGTGGGAATGAGAAAGGAATCAAGCCTTCGCCCTGGAGACATTGGGATGAAACATTTGGAGGCCTGGCAATAAAGGAATACAAACGAATATTCCGACACCTCTTGAGAAAAAGGTGGGTTTTTCCAAGGGAAAGAGGGAACGCAAAATTCACCGGAAAGAAAAAAAGATCCAAAACCGCCACTTTGCCGAAGCAGTACCCAGAAACATCAAAATGAAAAAAAACTTTCACCCTTGGGAAAAAAAAAAGAGGGAAGGATGACGCGCCGCACAGGGGAGCAGAAAACGCTTCCTGTTCCTCAGAAAAGCTTGGAAAAAAGCAGGTTTCGCTGGGTATCCTGTTTATACGGATGGGAAGGGGAAAATCTTGTAGTCTCACTCTACCCAGGGCAAAGCCAGCTCTTGAGAACCAGAAAAAAAAAATTTGTCTATACCTCCTATGCCGATGGGAAGGGATGCTCTCTGCAGAAAGAAAGAATTTCGCCATTCGTCAAGGGGATTTTCTGAACTACTACCAGTGAACTCATCCGCTTCAGCACGTTGAAAAGGGACCGCCGACACGTGCCCACTAGACGAAGGGAAGGATACAGAAAGAGACTGACATCTTATCTACGGATCAAAAAGAGCCCTAGATGCGCAGTCCAGGAAGGGGGGATAATGATCGGGGGGGAGAAATATTTTATGCCACTTGGAAAAGAAAAAGGGGGCCTGTGAAAAGGAGCGAAACAGACTTTGTTTGGGAGGGGAAAAATGGGGGAAGGATCTCGGATTGAGAAGAAGAGAGGGAAACTGACTCCGCGAGACAGACGCGCAGAAAGTTCAGAAAAACGGAAGTCTGCGCCAGTCGGACGAAATCTCTCTGCTTCGTTCTTGTAAAAAAAACGACCGCACTGTGGGCGACGTCGCATCACAGAGGAGAGTTTACGAATGCAAGGTGTTCAAAGGGGAGTTGAGAAGCAAGTCCACCTGGAAAAACTGGCGGAAGGAGGGAACACTAAACATCTCTCATGAAATTGACAGACTACGTATACAATGAAGTAAAAGGGACGGCGTATTCAGCAGTACAAGTCAAGCCGTAGGTTGCGAACAGGAGGTTCTATCTTGCTTTAACTCGCGAGGGGAGGAAAACGCAGTGCCTCCAAAGTGACTGGTAAAATTGAACGTTCTCAGATAGGGGGGAGAAGATGAGAAGAGACTATCAAAAGGGTCGACCTTGGCATGCGCGGAAATGAGAAAAGGGGACGAATCCTGACTTGCGGGAATCCGCCACACATAATTGGGGTTAAAGTTGCAGACTGCCATATTGGGGTGTCTCAAGGGATGTTGACGCACTCTAATAAAAAAACAATTGAAGTGCCCTTTCGAAAGTCGGGGCAGTCTGACGACAAGGTAGTGAGAAAAGGAACACATGGGAGACACAACATTAGGAAGTGTAGGGGACGAATTCTGAAAGCTCGCTAAGGAGGAAAAGAGTAACGCATCGAACTAAATGAAAGCTTTGAACAGAATAAAAAGATTCTAGCAACAAAGAGTTGAAATGCTTCTTAAATAAGCCAGTGATAACCAAAACGTTCCCAGCCAAAACTTGAACAGATGGAAAATAGACTGAAAAACACTAAGAAAAAAGGATGAACGACTAAAGGCGGAGGTATCAAAGGAAAAGAAGGCAAATGAGGAAAAGAGGAAATGTCTCATCGTCCAGGGTTGGATGTTACAGGAAGTTCAAATAAAAATGAATAAGAAAATTAAAAACATAAGGTTAAATACCGCAAAAAAAGACTAGCACCTGGTTAATTATAGGGAAGAATGACCAAGGTTTAAGGGCGCTTATAAGAAAGAAAGAGTGCGAAAATGGGATAGGTAATAGCGTTTCGTGAGGGGGAAAGGGAAAAAATTTCAATGAATCCAGCGGAAGAGAGAACTGCCCAGAACTCCCCAAAAACCGCCAATAAGGAGGTAAGAGGATCTACAGGAAAAGAGATGGGTCATTCGGTAATGGGAAGTGTCAAGGTGGAAGGGGGGGGTCACCGAAATGTTCAAAGAAGAAGGAATGTCAGGGAGGGTTCATACCGGTTGGAGGGGTATATACAAAGGCGATCAAAAAATATTGGGGGTGGGAATTAAGAAAACGGGGAGCATAAGTACCATCTAAGGAAATAATACACCTTCATCAGACAAAGATTAAGTTGCCTATCAAATAAAAGAAACGTGGGGGGGGAGGCTCAAAACGGAGTGCCAGGAGAGGAGCTTATTGGGGGGAATGAGAGAAAACAAAAACAACGTATGAGAGGAAACGAGATAGGGAGAGCCACCTTTCACCGGAGATCTTGAAAAGGGAGAACTATATTGAAAGTTCGGGATGAGAAGAAGAAACACAAAATGCGGGGGAATTATGTCTTTTACAGCATGGGAGAATCCCAATGTACGCGGCTCTTGATCTCAAACGAGGAGGAAGATAACGGGGTAGATCTAACAGGGATAAAAAGGGGGAAACAAACCTGAAAGCCACTTAAGTGAGCTCTGAAAAGGGCGGACCCTTAGAACAGACTTCACACTAACAAAGGGAGGAGGATTGTTTTTCGTAGAGTAGCTAAGAGAAAGATATCGTATGGGGGCCGTTTAGGATTATTGGGGGCCACACAAAGGTGAGGATTTGGGGAAGGGGGGGAAAGGGACTGTGGAAAGATGAAGAGACAACGCGAGACCCCAGGAATATAAAGATCACTAGAAAGGGGAAGAAAAGTCTCATTAAATCATGAGCAGGGTGCATGAAGGCTAAACAAAGGGTAGGGGGTTATGGGGGGGGAAGGACGCGGTCTTCAGTGGTTGATTCAATTCCTGTTAAGGAAACGATCTAAGTAAACGGACGTAGGGCGAAGTGTCGAAGTGGGTTGAGTGGAAGTGAAGGAATAAGTCCCGATTTCAAAGGGGTCAGGAACTTTCGTTGGCTTCGGGAAAAGCAACTTATTAGAAAACGATGAGTCAGTGGGTGGCGGGAAAGCGTTGGGAGGAATCAAGTCAGAGAGCCTGGGGCAAAAGCGGTTTCGCTCTAAGAAGGGAGGGAGGAATTCTTTCGTGATGAAAGTAAAGAATTTTCGTCTGGTAATGAGACGGGAGCGAGGAATTTCAAAGAAAAGAAGCGAACGGAGGAGGGGGTGTCAATGGAGGACCTCGAGAACAATTACCTCGTCGAGATTCACGCAGCAGGAAAGGAGGGGTCTCCGTGGTGCGTTTTTAGGGAGTCTGACTCCAAATCGCAGGGGGAGGGTGGAGGGAGAAAACCGGCAAGAGAAGGCTTGGGGGGGTGGGGGGAGGAGGGGGCCTACAGTGGAGGGGATGGCGATTGCTCAAAGGAGAGGGTCAGCATTCGTTTATGGTCGAAAAAAAACAAGAAGTTAAGGCGTACGTAGAAGAAAAGCTACTAGGAAAGTCCAACACCGAATACATGGAGAGTGAAGAAAGAGCTTTCGACTCCATAAGCTTAGGGGGGGAAACAACTAAACGCCTGGAGCCTAAAAGCTTAATTTTGAGGGAGTAAAAAGGGAGAAAAGGATTATTATGAGGAGGGGAGATGTTATCAGATGGAGCCAAAATAAAAGAAAGGACGACTAAACCAGTGCAACCGGAGTAGAAAGTCTAAGGACCCCAAGTGAGGAATGACACGCCGAGAAACTGAGATGCGGCAAAAAAGGAGAGCCTGGCCGAAAGAAGGGAACTTCTAAAACTATATAATAATTAAAGGGAAGGAAGCACGAGGCGCGACAATGGCAAAGGAAAAGACACTTTTCTATTAAAGAAGAGGACTGGATAGGTCAAAATGGAGTAGTTACAAAGTATGAGAGAAAAAAAAATCATAGTATACCGCGGTACGTAGGGGAGAGGGAAGAGGTCCAATTAATGCAGAGGGGAAGATATCATTTTGTACTTTGAGGAAACGGCGCTTCGCTGAGAGAAGAGGGGCTCAGAATCGAGATGTCCAGAAGGAGTGTGAAAAAACAGAAATTCGCTGAAACCAAGAAAAGAATGGGTGACAAGTCGTAGGGCTACAAGAAAAGAGGTAGCCAGAAATGTAAGGATAGAAACAAATGTAGACTGACGGGTTTAGTACACATCTAACCATGAGAAAAGGGGAAACATAATGGAGACTCCCCCGAAAATTGGAGAAAGGTATCCTCAAACAAAAAATATCGCATAAAAAGAAGAGTTACTCAAGTAAGGAAGAGGTAAAGATAAGAAAAGTGATGAGTCATCATGTAGGGAGGGGGGGAAAGTTTAACGGAAAGCGTTGTGAGAAAGGGGGGATCTTTTACTATCCAACACAGGGGGGAACTGAAAAGTCGAACGGTGACGAATTGAACATGTTTAGGGAAGGGGGGGGGTCTCCGAAACCCCTCGATGAAATCAGGTTTCTGGAGATGGGGCTGCAGGAGGGATTATCACCAAGGGGGATAATGTCATACGGAAGGTAACTTGTAATCAGAAAAAACGAAAGAGGACAACGTTTGCGACAGGTGGGTGAAAGAGAGACAAAAAAACTGACTGAAAAGATAGATATTGGACAGGGAAAAAAAGGGGAGTGGGAACTCGCGTGGTGGCGCCTAAAAGTTAATCAAGGAAGAACTGGAGAAAATTCTGAAAAAGATAAGACTCCCAAGGCTCACAACGATTCAAAACCTGGGGTTGAAAAGAAGGGAGGGGTTTCGGACCCTGCCAATATATGGAAATAAAAAATTCACCGAATTTAAAGCGGGGAAAGAACATTTTTGGCTGAAATAGACAACGCTCCAAGAAGGAAAATGTCCGCACGGGGAATCAAAAAAGTTAAGGCCCGATTGGAAAAGCACCCGGGTAGAAAAGTCCAGGCCCGCAGGCATGGGAAGGAGGGAGCTTGAGGGGTGTTCCGGTTTGCCAGTAGGAGGGGAAAACTGCTCTGGATTCGCCATCTGAACCATTCAAAAAAAGACGGTGCGAACATGAAAAGTTGCAAACATCCTTATGGCGAATCATTAACAGGATGATGAGGATGAGACCAGACCGGGGGCAAAATGGGAACAAAGTAGTTCCAGCGGAACATAAAACCAAGGAAACCTCACTCTTCAGCGCCCTTAAGTGGAGGCCCGTCATAAGGGCCCTTGGAGAAAAAGAGCGACGCAAAAAAATAGAAAAGCAACTTAACAAGAACCTAGAGCTCTAACGCATCCTCGTGCCGCCTAAAATGGAGGCGAGAGTGAGGTCGGTCTCCTCATATTGTACTCCTGCCCACTTGGGTACGCGGGGAGGTTTGGAAAAATGGTCTGCAAGCTGGAAAAGGGGGGTGGCCAAATGTTGCAAGAAGGAGTCTATAAAATCGTGATAAAGGTGAGAAGTAATGCTCCCGCAAAACTGACCAGGCGGGGGATCTACCGCCGGAGAAAGGAGGAGCATAGAAAGAAATCTCTTTCGTTCGTGGCGTGCAGAGCCAGATGGGGGGAAAGGACTCCTCAGCTTAATTTACTCCGGGTGGTGAAACTCTTTTAATGAGAAGAGGCGAAAGCAAACTTGGAGAAACTGAGAGGAAAAAGACGGAGGGATCATTTCAAACAAAAGAGAGACATCAGGACTTATCTGAAAAAGGGGAAGTTCAACTAAAAAATGCGGTGGACAGAAAGCGCTTCCAGGAGTGGGGGCTTTAACTAGCGGGATTAAAAGGCAGGGCCCGCCGATGATTGGAGGTGAGGGAAAGGGGTAAGCGAAGAAGGGGGTGACGAAGGCAGAGGAGGGCTCCGCGAATGAAGGGGCGCTGTCTCAACTGTAACGAACCAAACAAGAGAATTTGAAAAAATTAAGACCGAAAGGCAGCCACCGCCACGGTGAGGGGCTTGCGACAGCCCTCGGGGTGATATCTCTGACTTTGAAACATAGAGTAAAAAAAAAAACAAGAGAAAAAACAAAGGGTGGCACTTCAGGAGAGAGAGGCATCCTCTAAAAGTAAATCCAAGAGAGGGGAAGAAAACTGCGACAACCATTCCGCCAAGTCCGGGAAATGGCTTGGAAAAAAAGGGTAGAAAACCAACGGGGAACAGAAGAAAGTAGCGGATAAAAAACTTAAGGACGGGGAGGAAATCTACAATGGAGGGGAGGGAGGAAGCCTGCGAAAAAGCCCCGGGTTTTCACCAACCAAAATTTAAATAAAGAGGGACTATCGGAGTAGGGGTCAAAGAATGGGGGGGGGGGCGGTAACTGACAAAGGAAATCTTGCGAAATAATAAAAAAACGAGACAAACCTATCACGGTTGGCGGGGAAAAAAGGGGTACATGGAAATCAAGGGAAGAAACCAAGATTCATTCGAATGAAAAACAGAGGGAAAGAAGCAAAAAAAAAATAACTACCCTGGGTGAAGTTTTCCAACTAAAAACAGGAGAAGGATGTCCTGATGGGGAGGGCAAACTAGGAAGAGGGAAACGGGGAAGGGGGCAATAGACGGTCGTGAAGAAGTGCGGGTGCAGGAGGAGAACCATCCTCCATCGTAAACAGAAAAAAATTATTCTAACTGGCCAAAAAAAGATGAGACTATGCTCGTCGAAAAACGAATACAATTCAAGGAGGGGGGGGGACAGGGGGAAGGAAAGGTTACAGGGGGGCCGGCAATGTCAAAAATTAAGGTGTAAAGGAGGGGGGGGGTGGGGGATACGGTAGTTCAGTCTGGAAAGCAAATTCGAGAATATTGGGGGGGGCGCAGCCTCTAGGTTGGTATACCAACGAATTGTACCGGTAAAAGAAGGAAGATAGCATGCGGGACCCGAGAGGAAAAGACCACGAACTTTGGAAGAAAGATCCCACCTTCCTGCAAAAAGACAGGAAATGGTGAGGGCTCAGGCCATCCGCTCACACACAAAGGAGGATAAGGAGGGGACACTCAAACTTTACAGGCGCGATGAAAGAATTTTATCCTAGATATTAAAAAGGAATTAAGAGAGGGAGCAAAGGGGAGGTGGAGGTCAAGGGGGTGGGAATTCACCAAGTAAGGACAGGGGGAGTCTGAAGACCAATTTATCGGAGGCAGACAGCAAGAAGTGAGAAAACTAAGTACGGGGGGAGGAACACTCCCAGAGAAAACCAAACTGAAAAACAAATACTGGCTTGAACGAAAAGTAAAAGTTAGGGGCGCACCACTTTAAGGAACAATGAACGGAGGAAGATCTTATTGTTTTTCGACGAGGAGCAGGGGAATCGGTTTGCCTTGGA
>Ga0179591_1369846_pt1 | contig 14167 bp, 12 predicted proteins | sample CZOMad2_1_08_16f_FD_182891 | JGI IMG/M metagenome (GOLD analysis project Ga0179591, IMG submission 182891) | Vadose zone soil fungal communities from Angelo Coast Range Reserve, California, USA - CZOMad2_1_08_16fungal (PacBio error correction) | ecosystem: Environmental > Terrestrial > Soil >...
GAATCGAGGAAATTGGCCAGAGGGTTCAAAAAAAGGATAAGAAAATTTTTAAAGAAAAGAATAGAAAGAGGAGGGGAAAGATCAAAAATCCGGTTCGGAGACTGTTGGGCAGCTGGAAAAAGCGGTGGCTAAGTCAATCTTTGATACAGAGGACTGATGAAAAAAAGACGTCCCGGGACTTCACTCAAGGGAAAGAGACAACCAAGTGAGGGTTCGAGCAGTAACGGTAGTGGCCCGCGTCGTGCGGGGATGCTGGGCCGGAAATCAGCTCGGAGCTCTCGCTGCAAGGCGGGAAGAAGCAAGTTCGCAAAAGAGGGGCGTAGATTGGACCGTCCTGCTCAAACTTGGAAACGGTGAATGGCCGATAGGAGGTAAAGAGCAGGGGGAGGCGGTGGTGTGGACGAGAAAAATTGGTTGTGGGCGAACAGCTCGCGGAGTTTTGGGCCAACACGCAGACAGGGGAAGGACACGTTGGGCTAGGGGGCCGACAGAGAACGCTCACCGTCGCATGCGATAGAATTCCTGAGCGAGAGAAAGGAAAACGGAGAGCCGGAGAAGGTTGTTGCAGGAGCAGCTGTGATTTGCCGTGGGGGGGGGTTGGGACCTAACGCGACGGGGGAGTTTCCGCTGGGGTAAGGAGAGAAACAAGGACTGGGTCATCAGAAAGTTCGCTTTCTAATTACATAGGGGGAGCGATCACCGTGGCAGCGGGGGAAGTGTGGTTGTCGAGAAAACCTCTTCTCATGACTTTCAGAAAAAGGGGAAAAAAGGGGCGTTAAAGTGACGATCTGAGAAGGGGAGAGAGAGAAATAGGCGTTGGGCGTTCCATCTCGGTGTTTGTTGTCTAGTGTAGGAAGGGGGGGGGAAGGGGGCGACTAACTAGGGAGAACGTGCGAAAGGAAGGGTTTAGAAAACGAGGGATGGTAATTGGTGCCTATAGTACAATCCGACGGGCGTAGGGAGGGAAGAGAGGAAAAAAATCAGGGGAAAATGTGCGATGTAAGAAATCGAAAAAAACGGTCTGAACGAGGGGGGAATACGCACTTTCAGCCCAGGAAGGAGAAGGCTTGATGCAAATGATAGCAAATCCGGAAGCCCGAATGACGGACGGAAAAACGGTAAAAGAAAATCGATGCACTGAACTGTCGGTATCTCGTTAGCCTTCATGGGAGGATAAGAATATGGAATTAGTTCTAAGGTTAGGCACATCCCTAACAAAGATTGGAGGGAGCTCCACGTAGGATACAGACAGCTGTGTACTAACCAAGCCTTGGAAGAGGTACAGTGGAGCTTCTTTACTAATCTTGATATGGGGGGGGGGGGGAAAACATCAGGCACAAAGGTCATGGAGAGGGAAGGAAAAAAATGAGAGTGAAAAAACTCGACTACTTCTCCTCAGCGATATGGCTAATAGAAAGAGACAAATCGAGCGGGGTATCAGTTGTTAAGGAGGAAGGGGGTTTGAGTGGTTTTTGAGGGGCACGGAAAACTTCAAACGCGGGTTGAAAGATTAGAGCGTCGTTGAGGGAAGGACGAGACGGAGAGGCGGAAGAGGGAGTAACTTCTCGCGATATCAAAGAGCTCCGTCGCGGGTACGGGTGTCTTTGTCGTAAAAAGGAAGATCGAAGGGGGGAGCTGATTTGCAGGGCCGACATCAGCCGGAGGACTCGAAACGGATAGACGAGGGGAAGGGCCATCTCTATCGGGGCTGCTCTAAAGGAGCGCAATTCGATAGAAGGGACTACCAGAGAAACTTGGGACCAGGAAAGAAGAACCGGTAAATAAGAGAAGCGACGGAGAGGATCTCGTTGGAGGGTGTCCTTCTCGAAGAACATAATGGGTTTTAGCTGACTCTGGGAACAAATGTTCTTCCGCGTTAGTGATGAGTTAATAAAGGGGTGATTAATCGCTAAAGAAAGATCACGCAAGCATGAAGGTCCATCCCGTGGTAATAGGAGGTCGAAAAAGGACGTTGACGTAGGAAGAAAAGACTTCACCCCGACTCGAAGGAGGGGCGGGCGGGAAGGGACGAAAACGACATCCTGCGAGACGACATTCGTTCTCCAAGGGAGAGGGCCTGGCTGCTCAGCCTCAGAAACGGGGGGCCAAAAGCGTGGAGCGGTTATTCCAAAATGAGAGATTCCGACAGTGGGGCTGTCGTAGAGAGTGTCTCAAGGGCGGCAAAATTCATCTTGGGCACGAAAAGAGTGTCGATCTGGGGAAGAAAGGAAAGGGGATCGTGGCGAGACTGTTACTGCTCAGCGGGCGAAAGCATCTTATGACGGGGGAGGTAAGGATCGGAGGTAATATGCGGAAGGAAAGGGCTGAGGGAGAGGGTCATGCAATGTTGGTAGGGGTCCAGGGGGAAAACGTCATGGGTAGGGTCGAGAGAGTTGCCAAAGCGAATGAGCGTTTGAGCAGGGAATAGAAAGATGAGGAGAAGAGTGAAGACGAAATCAGCTGCAAGGCAGAGTAGCACAGGGGAGGGAAGAAAAACACATATCTTCTCGAGTCAACAATCGTGCATATCTGGGCCTGCGTTCATTAATAACATGGGGGGACATAACCTGGATGTCAAAAGAAAAGAATGAAAGGGTACACTCTAACCGGAACTTAAACAGCTTTCTTCAAAAATACTGGGGGTTGCGGCAAGTAAAATCCTACCCTGAAAAAAACGAAAAGGACTGATGCTGGGAGCGCATTCCACACGAATAATACGACAAGGAGGCAATTTTGGGGGTTAAACGAAAACACGGGTGAATTATTTCGATAGATAATCCAACCGGCTTCAGGTAGCTGGGGGGGGGCATAGATCCTCTTTCTGAAGTGTTTTGGGGAAAATGCTGGGTTGGGGGGAATGAACTGGTCGCTGGGGAGCTGCATTTTGGGAGAAGAACGAGGGTTTGGAGTGAGGGGGGTATCATACGGGGATCATGCGCAGAAGGTTTCCATCTTGGGGGAGGAATGACAAGGAAGAGCAGGAGAAAGAAGAGAAGTGGTTGGAGCAGGAAAGACGAAGTCATCTTTATAAGAGGCCCCGAGGGAGGATCTGCGTGAAATCTTCATAAACAGAGACAGGATTAAAAATCAATCGAAGCGCTTAAAGAACCAGGAGTAAAGAGAAGGAACAGGCAGGATGGAAACGACACCCCTCAATCAATTCTTCCTGCCTTCTGCAGTCGCCAAGGGGGACCATTAGGAGTGAAAAGGAGAAAGAAGGGTGGAGGGGGCAAAAATTCGATTCAAGCCGCAAGAACCTACACGGCAAGAAGCATGTACCCGCGGGAGGGGAGAAAGCGTCAAAATAGGTGCAGATGACATCAGTCCAAAGATCGTCGCAAGCGATGGATCGTGGTTCTAAAAGAAGCGACAAAACACTTTCTCGGAGTAGAAATCATAACAGGGAAATTATAATGGGCGGAACAGAATTCTTAAAGAGAGGTGATCGGGGAGTTCCACTCCCGAAGCGAGGGGGGGGAGGGAATAATGTTATGGGGAGGGGGTGTAGAGGCAAGGGGACCGTTTAATGCCAGGGAGTAAAAAGAGATTTACCACGGAACTCTTGAAAAAAAGATGAGGAGTAGATTAAGGGGAAAAGAGGCGAAGTCGATAGAGTTCCGAAGGATCAGCCAGAGGCCAGTGGGCACCGAGCAGGATGAAAACGCTGGCAAGAAATTGCTGGAGAGGGAAAAGGAAATGAAAAAGGGATGAAGTGAATAGCAAGAGGAAAAAAGAGAAGCTCTTCCGGGAGGTAACTTAGGGGGTGCTCAGTCTCTTGACCTCAAAGAATTCGCGATATATTTCAGCGGTCTGAGAAGAGCTCCGTATTCTAATCCCATGATAAAGAAGTACGCAGGCTTCGTTCATGTCCGTCCAAAAATCAAGGAAAAAGAAGGCGTCGAGAAGCCACAGAAAGACCGTCCACGAGAGGAGGGGAGAGGGGGCTCATCGATGGAAAATGTCTACCAGCGGGGGGGCAGAAGCCGGCTAGCGTCAAAAAGAAATAAAAGGCCTCGAAATATTCAGGCAGGTTGAGATCATTTAGTAGGAAATTGCATCCAAAAAAGAAAAAAATTAAGGAGAAAAAGAGAAAAAAAGCTCGGGATGTTTCTCGGGCATTCTGTCAGCTAATGCATGGGGGAGGTATGAAGGGGCAGACTTCCTAAGCGAACGAAGGCGAGGAGCTGAGAAGCGCACGTTCGCGAGAAAGCAGTTAGAATGGGTACGGATTCCCGACAGGGGGCGTTGCGAAAAGGGAGGATGGGGGAGTCAGTGGGAAAGTACAAAAATTAGGGCTTGCTGTGCTGAAAAAAAAAAGTGAAAGAAGAAGAATGACCGCAAGGCCGGAGGGGAAGGAAAAGAAGACGGTTAGGTTCTCGGGTGTTAAGAGGGATACGAGTCGACTCGCGGGAAGATTGAAGGAACGAACAAAGGGTATACTCAAGGGGAAAAGAATATGATAACAGCGAGATAATCCTATCTATCAGCAGAGGCGTCGGAACTAAATGCGAGAGACTAGATACGTGACCTTCGTATTCTTAATTGGGGACGAGAGAGGATTCAGATAGAAACCTCCACTACAACATACTTCAGACACCGTCAAATCGTTCGCAGGCTGCGAAAGAAACGGAAAAAAAAAAGAACAGAGGAAATCCAAAAGACTATTCAAACCATCTGAGAAAAAGATGGAATTAAAAGAAATTCTCGAGGGGAAGCGGAAGATGGGAATCTGAGTAGCGCAAAAGACAAAGAACTGATATGCTAGAGAGCGCGGAGGGGAGCGAAAGTCTCTTTACCTTACAAAGGGGAGAGAATCAGCGGAAAAGAAAAGATGGAAATGTAACCAACGCGGCACTCTCCAAAACAGAACGCGTCCAGAAAATGGCGGATTAAAGCTCGCGAAGAGAGAGAGCTTTTAGTCCGACAGTCTCGCTTTATCTTGGGGGATCGGGGGGGAAAAGAAAAACATTCCAACGACTGGAGGAGGACGGAGCCTTCATCTAGTCATAAAAAATCAAGCTAGGAGGGCCAAACAAGGTTCTCTTCCTAAAACAACAGCAAACGAGAGAAGTTAAGGAAGATCGCCCATCAAAGGTCGCAAATTGAACACATAAAGCATACTATTGGTGGAAGACGATGGAATTCAATAACGAAGACGAATAGAATACGAAGTAAGAAGAAGAGGAGGACAACTCATCCATTACTAACCGGACCAATCGACCGTCAAGTCTAGAGCCAAGGATGCTTGACCGGGACGGGTGAGAAAGGGAAATTCGTCATAAAATGGAGAGACACAATAGTTGATAGGACGATTTGGACAGAAAAAATCAATAAACGGTGGGGGGGGGTGGGGGAAAAAGAGATAACATTGAATCTTTTCTTCGGAAAAATTTCCTTATCAGGTCGAGGGTGCTCAGGGGAAAGAGCTTGGAACAGTGTGGAAGAGAAGGGACATGGGACACCAAACACAAAAATTAAGGAAAAGTATATCGCGAAAGGGGAAGAATTTTAAAGGGTGCACAAAGAAGATAAAAGGGGGTAAAGACGAATATAACGCATGACGCATCTCAAAAAAATCTTGGTGGGGGAATAGGGGTTCCGAGGCACTTTTTCTTATCAAAAGCGGGCAAATGGAACGCTGAAGAGGGCAAAGAAGAACTTTCTTCTTTCACCAGCAAGGGTGGGAGGAGGGAAAGAACAAAGGTTGGGAAATAGATAGGGGGGGGTGATGGACGAGTAGGGTGACGAATGGGGAGGGGGGGGTGAGGGAGGATGATGAGGAGGGGGGGGTGAGGGAGACGAGGGGGAAGAGGTGGTAGAGGGCAGAGGTTTGGAAGAAGGGGCGGGGAATGGAGGAGGGAGAAAGCGTAAAGGCGCAAAGTAAGGGGGAGGGGGGTGGAGGATGGGGGGTGGGGTAGGGAGGGGGGGGGGGGGGGAGGAGGGGAGGGGGAGGGGGGGGTGGGGGAGGAAGGAAAGGGGGGTGAATGGGGGGTAAGGGAGGGGTGGGATAGGGAGGGTGGTGAGGGTGCGGGGTAGTGGGGGGAGGAGGGTGGAGTGGAGGTAATGGGAGGGGAGTGGCGAGGGCTGAGGGAGGAGGGGAAAGGGAGGAAGGGTTGTTGGTGGGGGGGGGGGAGGGAGGTGGGAGAGGGAGGAAACACGGGATGGGGGAGGAATGGAGGTGGGGTGGGGGGGGGTTGGGGGGTGGTGGGGTGAGCCTGGGGGGAAGTGAAGGGGAGGGGGCGGGGAGGGGGGGCGGAGGTGGAGATTGGGATAACAGGGGGGGGAAGGAAGGTGAAGGGTGGGGGACCGTGGGGTGGGGGGGGGGAAGGGGGGTGGGGGGAGAGCGGGGGAGGGCGGGACGAGGGAGGGGGGAGGGGGCGGGGGCAGGGGGGGAGGGAGAGGGGTGGAGAGGAAGGGGAGGTAGGGGGGCCTCTCGCTGCAGGTCTGGGGGTGGTCTGGCGGTTACGGTATAGTGACAAGCGCTTACGGGTGATGTCTGCAGTAGACAAAGACTTAGTAGTGCGTGGTAAGGGGAACTTAGCTGGTGAAAATCGGATGCTTGATGGGACTGATTAAAGGTGTGGGCCGGAAGCTTAACGGATTTCAGTTGTGTGTAAAAAAAAAACACTGGGGGGGGAACGCCGATAGCGTGGGTGGGGTCCGATCAAAAGATGGACGGACGGGACGAATCTTTGAGGGAACAAGAAGATCTCCTGGGAACGCGGGGAAGGAGGGAAACTTACTGGGAAAAGAGACATTAATTAAAAGGCGAGAGCCGGAGATTTTTTGGGTGGGCGTCTTTGGGGTGGTGTTGGGGAAAGAATTCTGGGCTTTCCGACTTGTTCCTTCGAAAAAAGTTAGTAGAAAATTTTAAAGCTTTCAAATTCACAAAATCCTATCGAAGCAGATCGATGAGGGAAGTTGGGGTGGAGACTTGGGATCGAGATCAAACGGGGCAGTAACACTTTTAGGGTTAAGAATGACGCCAAGGGAATCATGAGAAAGGCGGGGGGGAGGTTCAGCAGTCGGGATTTGGGGTTACGATCTTTAGTGGGAACGATTTCGAAGGGGGAAAGGTACGTGGGGCGAACTTTTATGTTCATGAGCCGGGGAGAGTCCACTCTAGAAAGAATAGAGACGAATGGGCGAGGTGGAAGCTATAAGTAGTAAAGACGATTCTGTGGATCATCTAGGAAGCGGCACCATAGAAGGCAGGAGCAGAAATAACAACAAGAAGAAAAAGAGCGTCGAGTACGGCCGTCAACATTGTCACCTCGGCACCGTAAGACGAAAAAGTCTTAGCGCGGCATTGTAAGGGGAAGTCTTGATGGTGGGGGTCGAACGTTTTGAAGCAGGAACCATAGGAGGGTATCCCGGAAGGGGGGGGGGCAAGCGCCTTTTAGATCGAAGAGAATTCGTGGTACAAGGGGAATAAGTTCGCGAGAAGCAGTGCGTTGCACAGCGAGGCCCTAGGAGAGGGACTAGATTCGATTGTCTCTTAAACTCGTGACGTACGCCTCGGTAGCTCCTAAAGGATCAGAACATGAAAATAAGGGGGGAATGTTGGGTTGGAAGGGGGGGGGAAGGGTGGAGACGGTTTTTTCGGAAAAACTTCGATAAAAAAGGAGAAAACTTGTCAGCCGTGCGGATTGAACTCTGAAAGGAGTAGGCAGCTGGCGGGAAAAGTCTTCTGCGAATGAAAGTTCGACATACGGGAGGGGCGTGATCTTGGGCAAAAAATGTGTCGATGCGGGAGACTAGGGAACAAAAAGGCTTAGACCGTAGGAAGAAGGCATGGACTGAAGGAACGCGAGCCTGTGAGAAGACAAGAAGCGTTCAGGGGGCTGAAGTTTATACTAAGGGATTACCACACTGGACCATTAAGCATTGGGCCGGAAAAAGAAGCTCTATTCGAAGGGGAAGGCGATAACGGAGTAAGGTTTGAAATTAGAAATTCACATATTGCAGGGGCTCAACGTTGTACCACGGCAACAAGGACCGTTCGTGAAGGAGGAGAAATCGATTATGACGCTACCTAATTCTCGATCACTTTCCAAGGGACGAGGGTATTGATTTCTAGACGGAAAGAAAAGTCCGGGGATGGGGAGCAAATTAAACCTCTTCCAACGCAGGGGCGAAAACAATCACCTGAGGCGTGGCGTGTAGGCAAAAAAGGAGCATGCCCTGTCATTAGAATAGGACTGCAGGAGTCCGCTCGTGGAAAAAGGGTAGAAAAACGAGGAATTCCTTGAAGCTTGAAAGCGGAGATTTCTGGTCCAGCGAAAGAATGATAAGGGGAACTTATCAAAAGAAGGGGGGAATTGGAGAACATCACTAGCAAATCTTGTCAGGGCGTGCAGAGCTTCGTAGAGACACGAACAACCTCGTCGTGCGAAATCAAATCGGATCAAGAAAAAAGGAAGAACCAGGAGAGGGCGAACTGGAGAAAATTGAAAGGGGAGTTCAGGTTAACGTTAATTAGGATCGGGGTACCCTGAAAGAAGGGGTGCAGACGAGAGACGTGAGGCTATTGGGCAAGAAAAAAAACCTCTCTTATCATATTTCAAAAGAAGAGAGCAAGAGGTGCAGATGAGCAAGAAGGAGCTATTCTTAGAAAGGAAAACGGCTCATCCAGCAGATGCGAAGTTTTCAAAAGGGGCATTTATGTAAAGGAAATTGGAAAATAATGAAGTGATCATAAGGGAAAAAGTGCAATCAAAGAACCAGAAAAATTAACACCAGGGGGGTTTGCTAAATATGGGTCTTCCTCAAGAGACATCCTAAAAAGAGCAAAACACTCTAAAGATGGGGCTAGGGACTTCCAAAACCCTGCAGGGAAAAGTCTAGGGGGAAGGGGGGGGGGGGGGAAGATATCACAACAACAAAAAGAATTAAGAAGGAAAAAACCGGCAGTAATTGGCGATGATCCTTGTTGGAAAGCTCCCATCTGTGCGCATTTAAGGCTCTGGTTTAGGGGAGGTAGAGGGAGCTTTAGAGAAAAATTGGGGAGAAAAAACATCTTGAAGTGGTGGGGGGGGGGAAATAATCTGACTCGGACCTAAGGGGTTTAAGATAAATAATAACGCATCGAAAGAGAAAGAAGATCAAGAAAGGGGGGTGGGGAATCACTTCTCCTACTCATGGAAACTGCTCCTCGGGGGGGGGGGACAACTCTTTTGAAACTAGAAGGGGGACCAGAAAAGGGTCGAATGACAATCTGGGGTACCATATAACCGGAAGATCCGGGTAAAAACTCCTCACCTTAGACCGATCAAAGGGCTTTCGTACTAGGAAAAGTGAGCAGAGAGAGGCTTCTCTGTCAGTGAGAGAAGGCAGGCAAAAACTCCGCTTGACTGAAGAGGGTGAAGGTGGGGGGTAGGGGAGGAAGAGGACAAAGCTTTACGCAGTCGTACAAATCCGCATAAAGAAATATACGCATCCAAAAATCTTTTTTTCTGAACTCAGACCCAAGATACTAAGGTCGACAGGGCATGCTCCTGAGGTCTAACTGATGAGAACGACGCAAAGCAGTAGGCTGCTCTCATCAAGCCTCTTCTTGATAGAGGTGTGGCGGATAGTGAAGGGTGAGCTGGTAGTCAGAAAAAAGAATGACAAAGGCCAGCGGGGGAAAGGAGTTCTTGCTGATTAGTTAGCAGATACAGGTTTAGAACAGGCCACGGGTGACAGACAAGACTGAGTAAAAGAGGGAAATCTTTGAGGAGGAACGGGACACGGGGCCAAAGGAGCAAGGTGGGGCAGCTAGAAGTAGATCAACCGGTCTACCGAGGTTAATATGCGGGTATCGTAAGTCCCGCTTCTCTGACGAAAGTGGCTGATAGTCTGCGAAGCCTCTCGGAAGCAGGAATGATCCGGCCATGAGTATAAGGGGTGCGTCATCATGGTGAATGAGCCAAAGTCGCAAGCACCATAAGGGGCGGAGGAGCAAACGATCAAATCACCAGGAGACAGAATTAACCATCTAAAGGTACTAATTTAACGGTAAAAGCAGCAGGTTAAGGAATAGACCGTCCTACTGGAAAAAACTTCATCCAGATAAGGAAAACTTTGCCGAAGCATTGAATAGACTGCACAAACCGTACCGGGTGTCGAAAGTAAATAGCAACCATAGAGAGGTCATCATTCGACTAGATTCAGGAAAGCGCGGCGAGGTGGCGAGAAAAAAAAAGGACGGGGTGGGATGGATTCGTGGCAACCTTCGCGGGGGCACAGGTGAAAATGGACGACTTCCCAGCAGATGAAGAATCGCAGAGGGGAAAAGGCCTGTGAGACGGAAAAAAGACGTGGGGTGCTGCTGTTGAAAACGTAAAAAAAACTTACAAGAAGACAACATTCAAAGACTCGCTATACAGGAGATCGAAGGTTGAAACTACTGATTTTTTAAAAGGAGGACTGGACCAGGATTATAGGAAAAAAAAGAACCGAAAGTCGAAGCCGGGGCTTAAGATAAGATCAGATATAATAGACTTCGTTTAGCACGCTCTACCCAGCACGAGCCAGCCAGAATCACGGTCGTACAAATGGGATCTCAGCGTCCTGAATAGCTGAAAGGGGGAACTAAGGATAGGGGACTCACGACTAATACTCTTCTTCACAGGGGTACGTACGCTCGACAAGAAAAAAAAGGGTCAGACTATCGCGAAGACGCAGAAAAAAATCACGAGCGGGAAGCCAACACGAGACTCTCGATCTCCGGAGTCTTAAAACAGGTTCGCAGAAGTGGGGAACGAAGGGGGTTAGTCGAGAGCAGGAGGGGGGTCAGGAGGAAAAAAAAATCAAGGAACGCTGATCGAGACAGGAGCGCTAGCTGAAGGGGTAATGGGGAAAGAGTCTGTAGACCGGACCTGTTACGAGACACGGGAACAAGCGAAAACAAAAGAAAGAGAGTAGGTCCAAAAAACCAAACACCGTCCCACCAGCATCCGTCCTGTGAAAACAGGCAGACAGGACGAGCTCCGCATCAATCAGAATGAATTATGCGCAGCGAAAAAGGGGACGCCAGAGGTCAAAAGAATCGATGAAAGGGTCGCTAATGCTCTCAGTTAAGAAACAAAAGCCGAAAGGGGAGTTCAACAACCAAGGGTTAGAGGAAATAAAAAATTCCTAGGCGGTTAACGTAAAGTTACCACGGATAGGAGAGCAAACTTAGGGCGAAAACTTCCAATAGACGCAGAGGATTTTAGAACTTAGACTAACGCCGAAAGAGAGAGTCTAAGGAGAGCAACCACTCCTAACAAGACTCAAGCCCAATAGAACCCCGGGGCCTGACTCTTTAAAGCCACGGCTTAATTCAAGTGCGGTTAATGTCTGGAGGGGGAATTCGCTGGAGAAAAGCAGAGTTGGAGGAACACCAATGTACATATTAAAACGAATCAAAAAATTAGCTGAATCGCCGGAGAGTCACAAAAAAAACGTCTTCGAGAGTTTAGGGAATCGTGACCTATCTAGTGGGGAACAGGTGAAGGCAACGATTGAAGAGTCCAAAACCACGGATTATGAGGAAAAAATCTAAATCGCGAAAATTTTCATAGGAAAGCGGAAAGAGAAAAAGAAAAAAAGATCAGAAGATAGGTGACAAGAAGAATTGTATGGAAGGCAGATAACACTTGGGTCTTCTCGGGTGAACTCCCAGAGACCGGGAAAGGAAACTATGAATTGATCCTCGAAGAAAATGTCACTGACGTTCAAAGGTTCTTCACGTAAGTGAAAAACAAAGCCATCGTATCGATAGTTCGGGAGAGGGCCCAAAGGGAGTAAGGAGGAGGGTGGATACCGATCTGCGCTTCGGTGATAGAGGGTACATCAGTTCGAAACTAGACCGTGAGCGTCGAAAGGGGCCGCTAATCGGGCGAAAAATGCCTATAGGCGGGGAATACAGCTGAGGGGGGATTGGGGTTAGAAGCACAAGGGGGTTGTGGGGCACGAAGAAATGTGTGGGCCCACTTCAAGAGCCGCAAGGGGAAAAGCGTGTGAAGAGAGTTAGGACATAAAAAATAGAACCTCATCAATCTGTCAGGTCTAGAGAATGGGGGGATCCTAGCATTAGGCAGCGGAGGGGAAGCCGCTCAGGGGGATACGGGGTGGGGGGAGAGATTGATTGGGGGTGGACTTGGGGGTTGTTGTTACTAGTATCTTGGAGGTCGTCCTACTCAAGGGAAGGGGGGGACAGGGAAAAAAGAGGCAACTCCAAAAGACAGAGTATGCTACTCAAAAAAGGAAAAAAAAAGGGAAGTGTTTTTTCTCACTTTCAACTTCTCAGGCAGGCCGTAGGAGTTGAGAAGAAAAACAAGCTGAATGATAGAGAGAGAGGACATGTGGATGTAAAAGGCTCGTTGAGTTGTGCGAGGTTACGAGGGTAGCTAACGATGGTGGCGTTTTAGACGTAATTGGGGTGGGAGATAACGCTTTGGGGGGGGGTCCGGAGAAAGAATAGTCACTCCGTCAGAGGAAGATTAATTCTAGCTGTTCGGATGTATCAGAGGACGAAAGAAGGTAGTACGAGACGGAGACATAGAAAGAGGGAAGACCTGCGACCTGAGAGGGCGCAATGATCCATAGAAAAAAGACGGTCTGAAGACTTCATCATAATTTGCTCTGGAAAGAACAGGGAAGGAATCTGAAATAGAGGAGGAGAGGGAAGGGAGTCGGGGCATACTTTCAAGTTTGTTCATGCAAAGGAAGAACGACAAGCTAGCTCACAGACTTTAAAGTCAGCCATGGCTAAAGGGGAACAACGGGGAAGTTTCTTTGTCGATCTTACTCAGGGAGGAGAAAGTGAAAGAAAGGTCAGGCCATCCGGAATTGGACTGATTTCAGGGTCCTCGAGGGGTGAACTGCCGCTCAAGGAATACGAGGCTCCGAGTGATCGAGAAACAAAGCGTGATTCACGATTTGTGGATCACGGGTTGACAGGGGGTACAAAAACTTAAAAAGGCGAGGGACAAAGGAGTTTAAGAAGCTGATGATCGGAGGTCCAGTTATCTTAGACTGGGCATGGAGATTCGTCGACGAGGAGCAAAGAGGAGGCGTCGCGTGTGAGGGGTCGTCGGGGCTTAGCTAGGAATGAGAAACTATTTGAAAGACACTCGATGGGAAAGAAACGTGCATTCTAATAGGGACCTAGCATCTAATAAAGGCTCTTGGAGACATAAACGATCAGCGAGGACTCTATTACAAAGGACTTCAACGCCGTTTTAAAGACGGGAACAGGTTAATAAAGGGGGAACGCAAGAGATAGTCATCGTATTAAACTGTTTTGGTTCAGGTCCGCGAAGGTCTTTTTAGGGAAAGCTCGGTAGAAAAGCCTAGGAAGGTCGGAAGCGAAAGCTATTCTCTCTAAATAAAACTACCTCTTCCAAAGTTCCAGGTAAAAAGGGGGTACGATGATCAGGTAGCTAACGGGAAAACGAAAATTTAAATCGGAGAAGCATAAATGCCCGAAGAAAAAAACGGGGGCGCCGTGGCTGGTACAGGTTACCCTTACGATAGCTCATCTGGGCTCCGTTGAGCAAACCCGTGATGATCTAAGCCGGGAAATCTGTCAGAGGGGGATATTGTATCCAGAATTATCTTCAAGGGAAACTAGGGTGGTTTGCTGTGCGTGAGGGCATGTCGCGGGACGTGGTGTAACGAGACACTAGCACCGCCTATTGTTCTGGAGCACTAGGACAGAGGGGAGAGGTCATTCTTGCGGAGGAAGGACGAGCGAGCCAACGCCGCCGCTACGAGCTGGGCGATAAGGAAAGGTAATAGGCTGCAAAACAAAAGGTCGCGGGGAGGGGAAAAGGCGGGGGGGGGTAGGTGGGACTTAAGGGGCTCTAACGACAGGGTGGTGCTTATAACCGTCATTTAAGCAGCCTACAACTCTAGGGGGGAAGAAGAAGAGGAGGGAAAGGGAGACCTAGAAGGATCAGATACCAAAATCATTGACAGGAATAAGATAAAGATTCCTCCGGTTTCATTTCATGAGGGAATTTCCTAGACGGTGGAACCTCGCATTATGCACGTATGGAAATCTACCCGAAACCTAACAAGGGAGGAGAAAAAATCGGGGGCGGAATCAAGCAAAATCTGCAAAGAATAACACAAACTTCAAAAGCATTGGATCTAGATGGAAAACCGATAAACTCGAAATTCTTGGAAGGGGGGG
>Ga0179591_1290940_pt1 | contig 14165 bp, 25 predicted proteins | sample CZOMad2_1_08_16f_FD_182891 | JGI IMG/M metagenome (GOLD analysis project Ga0179591, IMG submission 182891) | Vadose zone soil fungal communities from Angelo Coast Range Reserve, California, USA - CZOMad2_1_08_16fungal (PacBio error correction) | ecosystem: Environmental > Terrestrial > Soil >...
GGGTTTGGGGACTGCAAAAACGAAAGCAAGTGGGAAGAAAAACAAAACTCAAAACGGGAGAAATCTCCCGGAACCAAACCTTCACAGAAACAACGCAAAGGTGGGGGGTGGGGGGGATCCGGCACCAAAAAGTGAGGCGGTACCTCAGCACAGTGGTAGGGAACAGAAACCAGGTCAACAGGTGTACGGTGGGGATGCCCGGAAGTTTTGGGAAAACAGCATAACCGACGACGTTCAATTTGGGGAGGGATGGAAAAAAAAGGGGGGAGAAAAGAAAGGGGAGCACGATGCAGGGACGGGAAGCAAGGGTATTCCAGATAAGAGGGGGGTGTTCAAAGGAAAGAAACTGGGGACTTGAGGGGTGGGGGGAGGTGGGGACGTGAAGGCCGACATGCATAGCGTAAAGGACGAACCAAGTATATAGGGTGGATGGTTGCAACAAGGGGCGGGGAAAAAGTCTACGGAACCGACGAATAAGAAAGCATGTATAGGGCGAAAAAAAAAGAGTCCAACTCAAGATCAGATTAACGGGCAAGAAAAAATCGCCGAACAATCTTTGACCGGCCCCCGTAAGAACAGAGCAGGGAAATAAAGAAACGGGAAATTTACACTCAAGAAGGGAAAAAGAAGTGATCAAGTTAGCTGCCAACCAGAGTGAATAGGAAAATTTGAAAGGGAAAAAACAGAAAATATTTAAGATCGTGAGCCGGGGGACCGGGCAAAAACTTATCTAAGAAAACGGGGAGCTCAACGAAAAACGGCGTCAAAGGGGAAAAAAAGGGGGAAGGGGTGGATGTGTGTGGGTTTGACACGGCGGGAGGGGTAGGGGGGAACGGTAGCGGAAGGGGGGTGGGGGAACGATAGCTTTTGACGGGTTTGGAAAACAGTCACGGCGCCAACACAAACGGGAATTTCGGGGCCGGAAAAAGAGTTCTGGTCACCAGACGATGAAAAAAAAGGAAAGAAGGTGGGCGTAAACAGAAGAACTCTGCTGGTGCGAAAAAGCGAACGACCCGCAAAGTGGACGACAAAGAGGGGGTGGGTGCCAAATGGGAAAAAAAAATTGGTAAAAGGCGACAGCAAGAAAGTCCTAGAAGCCCACGGAAGCCGCGACGCTTCGTCAAAAGGAAAGGGGGGGCGAGGCCAAGAAACAGAGTGGAAAGTTGTAGGGCGGGGACTTTTCGCTTGAAAGGTGGGCCGGGGGGAACTCCTGAGAAATCGAAAAGGGGGGAAATCATAGCTCAAAAAGGGGGGGGACGGTTTCGAAAGTACGGGGGTTCAGAACCAGAGAAGCGGAAAAACGTTTCAAACCCCCATGAAGAGACAAGTCCGAAAAAGAAGGAGGGGCAAATAAAAGGACGGAGGGGTTCCTTTTAGCAATTTTTCCAGGAAACCTTGAAAAAAAAAAAGCTTCAGGGGCAGGGTGTTCTCAGGTTTGAAAAGGGGATGGAGGTTGGATGCCTCGCCGGATAGGGGAACAGAATCCAAAAGGAGAGAATGGGTACCCGCAACTATTTAAATTTCAGTGAGGGAAGGGGCGGTCGGCTTCAAATCAAAAGAATGGGAACACCTGAGGAAGGGGGCACGCATCAATTAAAAACCAAAGAAAACTAATCGACTTGTAGGGGGGTGCCTTTAACGGGGGGAAAAAAAAGACGAATAAATTGGAAGAAAAAAAAAAGTCGGGGGTCAATTCTTGGGGGGGCGTGGCCTGGTAAGTGGAAAGCCTTTGAGACCTGCTGGTTGGAGGTCAGTTCAAGCCAGTGAAAGGCACGGTGAAAAAAGGAATTTGAAAAAATGATAAAGCCCTAGGGGCAAAGAAAACTGAAACGTCCAACGGAAGAAAGCTATGGAAAAAAAGGGGAGGATTAGGATCAACAATCTATTAAAAGAAAAAAAGAGGACACTTTGAGCAATGGACCAGCGAAAATTCGTGACGTTGGTGTCAGGAAAAGAAAAAAAGCAGGTCAGCAACCACTGGGGGTGAAAAGGGCGAAAGGGGTGGAAGGGAACAGAAGATAAACAAACGACCCGAAAGGGGGAAGTGTTTGGGGTAAAGGCATAATGAAGGCGGAAAAGCAACGAAGGAATATAGGCGAAAAAAACCCCGAAGCGATTTGGTCTTTTCCCGCAACAGGCAACGAAGTCAAAGTCTTGGGAGAAAACAGGGGAGCAACTAAAAAAAAGGGGGGGAACGGAATTAAAACAGGAAAAAGTCAAGAAAAAACATACCGTTTGGGAGTTAAGCTCCGGAGAACCCGAAACCAAATCCAAAAAAGGGGGAAAAACAAAACGGAGAGCAAAAAGGGGGTAAGGGGGGCATAAAAAAAAGCTCAAAGGGGGAAGGCACAGTCAAACTCGATGACGCTTCTTAACTACACGGGAAAGGGCGACGTCAGGGGAATGGGAGGAAAAAAATAAGAGTTTATAAAAGGAAAAGGTTCGAAAGTCCAACAAAGGTCAACTAAAGGGCAGACAGGAGATCCCCAATGTGGTATGTCTAAGAGGACAAAAGAGTCAAGGTAGGATACAAAAACCTCAAAAAAAAGAACACTTTAGGGAGGACAAGAGAACTGCGAGGGGAAGAAAGCGGGCCTGAAAAAACGGCGAAGCATGACGTTTAAGGCCTGGCGAGGGAAATATAACACCCACAGGAAGGGAGGGGAGCACGTACAACTTATCAAAAGAAGAATCCAAATGAGCAAAAGTTCTAGATCGAAATCGGAAAAAAAAGAACGGGGACCGACAGGGTCTCAAAACTGGGCACGCGGGGCGGGAAAAAGCTATCTCCACTACCCCCGCCCAGGGGCCCTACGTGAACAGAAACCCGATATCGAAAAAAAGGAAGAAAAAATAAAGGTTAGGGGAAAGGGAAGGAAAAGCAAAGGGGCAATTCCGGGAAAACGTCCCCCCTCAAGAAACGATAAATCTGGACCAGGAACTTCAATTACACGAAAAAAAGAGTTTAAAAAACACGTGCAAAAAAAAAAATAGAAACTAAGGGAGGGAACAGCTTACGGGTGGGCTGGACAGGGGGACAGCGGAAAAACAAAAGAAAAAGAGCGGCAAGGTTACCGGGGAAAATTCAATAAGGGGGGGAGGCTGCAAAAAAAAAAAAAAAAAAAATCCAAATATATGCGCGGGTATTGGTTCTATCTAAAAAGGGGTAGAAGCACCAAAGCGGACGTAGTCGACTAAAATAACCAAGAGGGTAAAAATCGTTCCTCCAAAAAGGAGGGAACGAAAATGCGCCTCCAAAGACACTGAACATAACTAAAGAGGAAGCCACATGCAATCTTGGAAAAAAAAAGGATTAATCCGGGGGGGAGGGAAGCAAAAGCACCAAGGAGACTCCGCAAAAATCAATTCTTAAAAAAGAGGGTGGGAAAAAAGAATGAAAGGAAGATGTGATGTGTGGGCAAAACCGAAAGGGAAAGAAAAAACTAAAAAACAACAAAAAAGAGCAGGAAAAGGGTGAGGAAAAAAAAGCCATGCCGATGAAGTTAAGCCCTTCTCAAAAACGGAGATAGGAAATAAGGAAGATCTGCTAGGTGACGGACGGACGCAGGAGTTGGAGGGAAAAAAAACGGGGACAGCAAAACAAAGGAGGAAAGACAACAACAACTGTAAGGGGAGAAAGGGGAAAGGGGTGGGCTTGACGGGACGGAAATCAAAAGGCAAAAATGTTGTGCAAAAGACCGTTCCAAATTTAGAAAAGAAGAGGGTCAAGGTCCCGTAAGACCAAAGGCGGGGGAAGCGGTGAGGGTGTAATCCAAAGATGCACAGGCAGTTCCGAAAAACGAATAGCGGTAACGCGCTAAGGGGGCAAGGGGTGGGATGCCCCCGAAAAATGTTTGTTGACTTCAAAAAAGGGAGAAGATCGGAAGCCAGGACGTAGGTTCCGCAGGGGGGGGAAAAAAGGGGGAGAAAAGGACTCCGGTAAAAGAAGGCGTGCAAGGGGTACTTATTCCCTCGTAGGGGGGGTTCAAAAAGGCTGAACAAACTGGGCAACCACAAAAAAAGGGGGGAAGTAAGTTGGCTTGATTGCTAGTGGCGGTTATGGCCGTTCACGGGGAACGAACAGAAAGATGATATGTGTGTGCCGTCGAGAACGGAAACGGGGGGGAAGTTGGTACGGAAATTAAAGCTATCGTAAAAAGCGAAATAATAGAAGGACAGGGGAGTCCTAACAATAGAAAAGAGGCACGTTGACAAGGGGGACACGCCGTAAAAATGGATGGGGGATTCCGAGGCCCCTGAAGAAGAAAGAGGGAAATCTCGGTGTTGGTTGCTCGGCGGGGTGCCAATTGAAAAAAAGGGGTTGAAAGAAAAATAAATGTCCCGAATTTACATTGGAGGACCGGGTGAACAAGAATTGGGTGTAAGAGGTTTAGCCTTGGGTGAAGGAGGGAAACAGTAGACAGGCTCAGAAACGTCCAAAAGGCCCCGTCACACGGAACTGGTGGATGTTTTTGTGTTGAACTGAGACCTGGGAGGGTCGCACTGGAGCTTTTGACCGTGGTGGAGGGGAAAGGGAATAATATTGAAACAACAAAGCAAGGCGGGGGCCTGGAAACAGTCAATCACAGGAGCAAAGCGCGAAGGATTTCGTGAAGATCGGACTTGGGGGCAAAGGGAGTGACCGGAAGCGAAACACTGGGGGAAAAGTAGGGCGGATTTGAAAAAGAAAGGAATTCTGCTGAAGAAGGGGGGCGGCAAAAAGGTTATAGCGCCCACAAAAAAGGAGTCATGAGAACGGGAGGACCGGACGACGGTCTACAGGGTGATGCTCAAAAGAAACCTAATCGGGGGTCGAGGTCCTCCCACGTTGGATCTTTTGGGCAGAACGGTTTGTTTGCCTATGGATTGGAAAAAAAAAAGGCATACGCCACAAAATGATCATCATCCAGCCGAGGGAAAAATGTTTACGGATAAAAAGGGGGGGGGGGGGATAGAATGAAGCGTAAACGCCCTTGGGGCATGTTTGTTTTTCCACAGGAAAAAGGGGGAGGGTAACTGTAAAAGGGGGGAAGCGAAAATCAGTGGGGACAATCCGAAGTCCACGTGAGGAAAAAAGGTGTATTGAGAGGGTGCCCCGGGACATCCGGGGTTATTCCAGGCAGGTTCCGGCTCCAAAGTGGCAGGGGGGGGGGGGGGGGAAACTTACAAAGGATCTGTGTAGAGCAGATTACATATCACGACGATGTCAGGTAGACCGTGGAAAAGTGAATGGGAAAGGGGAAAGGGGTCGAAAATCATCAATATAGGGGCCAAAAAAAAGAATGTCAAAGGCGGAAAAAACAAAAAAAGGGAACTCCTGCGGGAAAAAAAAATATGGTTACCGACGTCGAATCCACACAGACCGAGAGGGGAAGAAGACCCAAAAGAGGGGGGGAAGAAATTGGACTTGTAAAGGTACCTGACAAAAGAAAGAAAGAAGTGGGAGGTTATATGGTAATAATCCCAGAAAGTGAAAAGCAACACAGGGACGGGGGAGAGGTTGAAACAAATCTGATTATCGGACGAAGGGGAGTGGGGGTAAACTACGCAGGCAAAACGCTCCTTCTCGTCCATTAATCAATGAATCTCAAGATCTCAAAGAAAAAGCCCTAGGATGCCGAGAGACGAAAAGTTCCGTGTCTGAAAAATCCGAACCGATTAACGACAAACAGCCTTGTACGTCTAAAACAGACAGGGGGGAGGGAAATTTCAAAGCACTTGGGACGAGGAACGACGGGGGGGAGAACAGGGGGATAACAAAGATTCAAAAAAATTTTGACGAACGGGAAAGTAAAAACCCCGCCATCCCGCGGGGACAGCCGAACGAGGGCAAAAGGCTATTCAGGGATGAAGAAGGAAAATGAGATAGGTGTTCCTGGTGTTCACGGGAAGGGTCCCAAAGGAACCTGGGGGGGGCCCAACATCTGGTTGGATCAAGGACAAAAAGGGACCGGGAAATAAGTTCATCGTGGTTAACGGACAGCGCGGCACAATGGGGGGAGAGGAACAAAAAGCCGCGCGGCCCAAAGGAAGGGACAATGAAAATAGGAAACGGAAAAAGGTAAGGGAGGATCAATGAATTTGTCCTTTAAAATTGCTCACCTTCAAACTGGAAGTTGGCGAGGGCCACGGAAGGAGTAACGGAAAAAGGGAGGGGTAAAGGGAGGGAAATGCAAAAGGAGGGACGACCGACGGTGAAAAAAAAGATTTTGAAAAAAGGCAACCGCTGCAAGGACGGAGACATGGTGTGTTCAGGCAGGGTCAAAAAAAAAAACATCGACGTGAGCCCTACAAAGGTCAACCAGAGGGGGAGGAACTAAAATATCGCTAAGCGCGGCTGGCAATGAAAAAGGAGGGACTGAAAAAAATTAAGGCTGGTGAAAGGGAGACAAACAACAGAAAAATAAAGAAGGACAAAGCCACTTTTGGAATCCAGGGACTGCCTTTTGTTGAAATCGGGAAAGAAAAAAGTGCTTGACCAATATCAGAAAGGGTCAAGAAAAAGATCGAAAGAAAGGAAGGAACGTCAATCTAGGACGGCATCAAAGGTATGGAAAATACTAGGGTCAACCAAATCAGGGTCGATGAAAAAGAGAAAACCAGAACTAAATCCACAAGTACCCGAAACCTGGAGACTTGTGGGACGGAGGAGCCCGCACGAGAGGGTTTACAAAAGGGGTAAAAGACAAACCCTCCGTGCGCGGAGTCAAGAGTGAAAAGGAAACTTGAAAATGAAAAGAAAAAATCAGTGGGGGAAAAACAACAGCGTACACGCCACGCCAAGAGCACAGAAAAGAGGGGGAAACCCGCACTTTAGGGTGGGGGGAAAGGGGGTTACCTGGCAGGCCTAAAAAAAAAACTGAAACATAAGTGGAAAAGTGCAAAGGAATAGGTTTGAGGAAAAGGCGCAAGGAATATAGAAAAGGGACTTGAAGGGGAGACGAGAAAAAAAAGGAAACTTGAGTTGGAAACATTATAGAAGTCAGTACAATATAAATCTGATCGGAGGAAAGGGAGGGAACACGCACTTCAAGGGGGGAACCTGCAAACGGACAAAAATAAACGAAAGAACGGGAAAAGGCAAGGATGGCTGCCGCCCAGGGGAAAAAACACGAAAAGGAAGACAGAATCATGGGGGGCGAAAGGGCATCTGTCTCATTAAGAAAGGGGAAGGCAGGTTTCCAGGTAATCACGAGATTAAGATGGACACAGGGCAAAACAGCGGGCATCAAAGACAATTGACCAGCCGGGAAAGGGAAAAAGACAGCAAAACGAGTGGGGAGGAAAAAGAAAAAAAAAAAGAGAAGGAAAAATTAAACACCGCTTTTGGATACAACCAGGGGGAGGGCCGGAAAAGGATATGGGAAGGAAGACGGGAAACGGGGTCAAAAAAGCAATGGTGGGAATGACCGAAGTTAAAGTCAAACAAAACAGAAAAAAAAAAGGGATCAAAACACAAAAACAACAGGGGGGGGGGGAAAAGTATTGGAAATATAGAGATTGGGGGACAAATCACCTTCAAACCAATTTGAAAAGGGGCCAACTACGTCAACATAAGTCTTCCGGAACGTAGGAAAGGGAAGACCCTCAAAGGGATTGGGAAGGGAAAGGAGGGTTTATTCAGAAAACCGGAAAAACTCTGTAGTGCCCGGACAGCGCGTCCAGTGGGGGGAAAAGGGGGGGTTGGGGTTGATATGGGACGGGGAAAAAAAGGGGGTTCGAGGGCCGACGTGAGGCTGGGCAACGAGTGTTGGACGTGGAGCCGCGGGGGCCGGAAAGAAGCAGTTAAACTAAAAAAAAAAAAGGGGGGGGTAGGGGGAAAGGTCCAAATACGTTTGGGCCCCGCAGAAAACTGGGGAAGCAGGGGGGGGAAGGATTGACATCACGCAGGGAGGGGGGGTTATGTCCCGTAAAACGGGAGACCAGGAGAATGAAGTGTGGTTATTTGGGCCAGGAGAACGCACCGAAAGGAAAAGGCGGTCGAAAAGCCCGGAGAAGGGGCCCTAAGAGAATAATGAGGCAAAAGGAATAAGATACAAATCGTACGTGGGGCACAAAAACTTCCGTGACGAAGAGGGGTAGGGTAAAGGAAAAGGAGCGGGAAAAGCGTGAGGGGGGGGGGGGACGGATGGGGCACACCTAGAACAAAAGGAATGGTATTGCGAAGTTAGGCGGGAAAAATTTGCAGTTGGGTCACCTGTTTACAGAGTGAAAAAAAAAAAGGTTAATCCGAGGGGAAGGGGGAAAAAAGAGGGAAAACAGGCTGGACTCAGGGACGACAATGGAAGTCAGAACGGAATTTTGTTATGTCTATAGGAAAATTGAGGTAACAACTAAGGTAATACACTGGGACAACGGGGAGGGGTGGTTGAGGAAAGTGGTACCAAATAAAAGGTTTGTTGTTTAAGGTCTTTCAGAGGGCCGTGTCCAGAGACCTATTTCTAGGTCAGAAAGGCTGGGGTCAAAGAATAAGGTAATCCCCATGTACTGTGGGATTGTCATCCGAGGGATGCCCGAATCAGGAAAAAAGAAAAGGGGCTGAGAAGAGGGTCGTATACAAGGGGGTCGGATTAAAGGCAAAAAAGAAAAAGGGACATGGTCAAGGCTTAATCAACCTCGACGAAGGTCCTGCCAAAGCGAAGTCTCAGGGGGAAGGATGGGGGTTGGAAAGGGGGTGGGTTCCGGAATTAAAAGGGAGATGGGGAGGTTTTAAATTCAAAAAAGAAACAACCATGAAAGAGCTCCGGAGCGGGGAGGGGGAGGTTAACGTTTCTAAAATAGGGGTGGAGGGGAAAATAAAGCTTACAAGTCCGCCCACGGGGGCCATCAACGGACTATCCGGGCGAAAAGAAAAGGGATGTTCCACACGACAACGGGAAGGAAAATGTTTACACGGGGGTCAATGCCAGTGAAATCTGGGTAAATTGACACGGGATGTGATGAATCAGTTTGAAGGGGGGGGGGGGTAAAACTTGACCGGAGGTTGGAGGACGCAGAAACTTATAAAAGATCCAAATGCGGGGGAGAGGGGACTGTGAAATCCAGGATTGAAATCAAAAGGGGAAAAAAAAGGGGGAGAGGGGGCGTTGGGATTCTAAGAGAGTTACAAAAAACCGGAGGAAGGGTCAGACGAGTAAAAAAAATATCGATTGAGAGGGAAAACCAACTACCAACCTCGTAGAAGACAGGATACGTTCAGGGGAAAGAAGGGTGCCAGAAAAGTTCTTTGCGTGCAAGGGCCAAAAAAAAGAGTAAAAAAACGGGGTCTTTTGGATTTCAAAACAATCACGGACAAAGTGCAGAAACGTAACAAGAAAAGGGGCCAACAAATGCGAATGGTTCGAACTGGCAGGGGGCATAAAAGTTGACCAAAAAAAGGGAAAAGGAATGAGGAGGGGGAAAAGGGGGAAACAAAACCTCACAAAAGGAAGAGAAAAAACAAAAAAGATAATTAGTGAAAAATATATATTAATGGATGCAAACAGTCCGCCTAATGCCGACGGGGATCGGGGAGAAAACAAACATGGAGGGAAAAGGAAGGGACATGGTGTGAAACCGAAGAGTGGACTAAGGGCAGACCAAGCAAAACAACTAGGAGTTGGCCGGAAAGGCAAGCAAAAAAATGGACATCTAGGAAAAAGGCAAAACGATCGGCGAAAATAACGAAGAAGGGTCAAAAAACAAAAAAAGATAGTGGGGAGGGGGTTTGACGCCAGGTGTGAAAGCGAAGTTGGTGGAACCTCGGTGGGGAAAAATTGGGAGAGACAAGGAAAAAGACTAGACCATTGCACGAATTTCAGATGTGGAAAAGGAACAACATCACAATATGAGAGACCTCAGGGGGACACGGGACCCCCCATATGTCAATCAAGGTGAAAAAACATAAACTGATGGTAAGGGGCCCATAGGGGAGGGCATCAAGTTGGAAGGGGTAAAAAAAAGGGTTTGCGGGAAAAAAACCAGGAAAAAGAGGGGGAAACGGGTCCGTCCTGTGAACAGAGATACGGGGGGGGCGATCCCTGACCAGGAACTGGAATGAAGCCCGTTGACCATCACTGGAACGTAAAAAAAAAAAAAACAGGGGGGAAAAAAAAAAAGAAACCCCAATGAACTAATCATTCCTGGACTAGTTTCGATTACCGGGGAGTTACAACCAGATCCAAAGCAAGCACGGTACGAAAAAATAAAAAAGATAAAAAAAAAGAAGGGTGGGAGGACCATCGCCCCAGCGAATAGGACAAGGGGTAAAAAGACTTGATCATACTTGGTCACCCGGGTTCTGGCGGGGAAAAGAAAGGGTAAACATAATTCCAAAGAAGGAAACTCACACAGGTCTGCTCCTCTTGGAGGCAATTGGAAGAGTCGAAAACAATGACGGAGGGGGGACTAATAAATAAAATGGAAAGGAGGTACGAGGAGGGAGAAAGGAAAAAAGATTCATCACGCTCCCTAACTATCTTTCCCGGCACACCACTCCCAGGTTCAAGTACAACGCCTTAAAAAAAGAGAATCAAACAGTCACGAAGACAAATGGGGTGGGGGGGAGGGAGCAACTCGAGTTTCCTTCCAGGGCCAAAACACAAAAGGCCTCGAAGGAGGGACCCTGAAAATGAAAGTACACGAAAAAAAAAAGAGGGTTGTGGCCAGCAAAAACATAAGGGGGGGCAAAAAAGAAAGTAAAAACACTAAATGGGCCAAGCTGCTGGTGGTTCGTTACCTTGGAATGGAAACCTACAACCTAAAAACGGGAAAAAGGGTGGCACCGGGGGGGGGGAAGGAAGATGGAGATTGGAGGGGGGGAAAAGGATAAAAAAATTATGTATGGTGAGGAAAAAAGAAGGAAAGAGACCGCCTTCACCACATCGCCTGGTTGAAACCTGCACATACACCTGAAGAGCAAAGACGGTCGAAAATTGGAAAAACAGTAGGACCGACACGTCCCAAAAGGGAAAGGCCAAAAAGGAAAGGAGTGGGAAGGGGGAGACTTGGCCAAAGAAGAATGAAATACTGAACATTAAAGGACGGCCATTGGGGAAAAATCAACGAGGGGGGGGAACTCACCACTGAAAGAAAAGAAAAGGTGAAAGAGAGGTCAGCAGATATTAAATTGGTCAATAAACCCGGGCATCAAAAAAAACAAAAATGGAACTTCCATACTAAAGGAGAGAGGGGGGGGGGAAGGGAAGGCCCTCGAAGGAAAAAGGGGAGGAAAAAACTCTTCAAACCCGCTGTCGAAGGAGAGGGGGGCAAGGAAGAATCAAGGGGACGGGTCGGACAGAAGGGCATTGGCGCAGGGGGCCGAAGGGAAAAACCAAAATCTCAAAAAAAAAGGTAGGGGGGGAGGGGAAAAGATGATGTTTTTGGTAAAAAATAGGGGGGGGGGGGAAAGGCGCCAAGCAATGCGTCCACCCCGAAAGGTCAAAAAAGAAGCCGGAAAGCAGGAAAGGAAAAATAAATTCAATTGTAAAAAGGTCTTGGGGGACGAACCAGAGTTGGGAGAATGGTAGAAGGGAATAGAGCAACAGGGCGTTAAGAACCCATCGCTGGAGTAAGCGCCGTAACAGCATGGGGGTGAGGTTGTGATGAAAAAATCGGGGTGGGGAAAAAGGGAAAAAGCGGGAAAAACACAAGCAAGAGAATTCATTGCTGGGGAAAAGATTGAAAAACAAGGTGGGGGAATAAAACGAAGGGAGGGTCGCGAAACAGTGCGAGCCCCCAAGTATTTCGAAAATGAAATCGGGTGGTGCACCAAGGTAGAATGGGAGGGGGGAAAGGGGGGGGGCGCAAACGGCAGCTGGGGGGGGGAATGTATTGGTACGAGGGAACATTGCGTATGGAAAAAAAGGCACTTTGACTCCAAGAAAGTAATGTGTAGGTCGTCGACGGAAGCCGTAAGGGACTCCGTGTCGCGAACGCGCAGTGAAAACTGGAAAGAAGAAAAAAAATACATAAGAACATCTCCTGGCAATTGGCCAAAAACGGGAAGCGGGTTGTATCAAGGCACCAAATGGTAAGAAAAAAAAGAGAGGGGTAAAAACCATACAAGGAGGGTGGGGGAATCAGGGGAAGGGGGAAAACCAAAAGAACCGACTGGGTGGGACTACAAACCACACACAAAAGGAATGGGGAGGAGGGGGAAAGGGACTGAGTCAAAATGGGTAACGCGGGGGGGGGGAGATGCCTTATTGGGAAATTAAAAGGCCTTCGAAGTAAAGGGCAGAGATAGGAAAACAAGGCCCGTCACACTTCCGGAAGTGGTAGGAGGGGGAATCAGTGGGCGTCGGGGGAAGGGAGAAAAAAAAGTCGCGGGGTGGTTAACTGGATGTTCCACAGAACGCAAAGGCGCTGCCGTGGTCAAGAAAATTAGCTAAAAAAAGAAAAAAAGGGGGGAGGGGCGTGCAAGGGCGGGTTTTCTTTCCAGGGAGGAATATCCCTGTTCGGAGTCAAAACGGGCAGGGGGGAAACAGGAAAGCAAAAAGGGGGAAGGGGAGGCATGGCGAGGTCACCTAGGGTGGGTGGAAGGGGAAAAGCAATCAAAACCATGCCCTCGGAAGGGTAAGGGGGGGAGGCGAATAGTGGGACGGACTGGGCAGCAAACAAGCGTGTGTGGTTTTATCTTGGGGAGTTGGACCGCACTTAGGCTTTGGTCCCTGAAGGGGAGGTTAAAGCAAAAAAAAAAAAAAAAAGAGGAAACAACTAGTCACGTTTTTTCTCTGTCATAGAAAAATGGGGAACAGGGAGCTGCATTCATGGGGACGTTTCAATCCTGTGGGTCAGAACCGATCCCCCTCTCTCCCGTGCAGGACAATAAAGAAAAAAACCTTGGAAGGAACATTCGGAATGATCTACGACTAAGAAGGAGTTGGACAACTATCAACAGTCAGGGAAGGGGGGGGCAAAAAAGTTATTCATGGTGCCATTGAGGCCCCCGTGAAAAATTACCAATTTTTTCAGGGGGAAAGCAAAAAAGAACAATGGTTGCGGGGGGGGAAAGGGGATTATCAGTGGTTTCTGTCAAATGAGCTTACAGTAAAAAACACGGCCGCACGATTGGTAAGAATGAAATTAAGTGGTTGGGGGAAGGGGGAAAAAAACAACTTAGGGAGGTAGAGGGGAATCTCAATATGTGCAAAAAACAAAGTCTCTTTATAAAGGGGAGGGAAACCCAACAAGACGTAAAGGATTGAAAAACCTCCAGCAGTATCAACCTATCGTCCTGGAGGGCCACCCTAAAAATGGAGAATTGAAGTTCAAAGGAAAGACGGGTCCCAAAAAGAAAGTGGGGGGAACAGGAAGGGCGGTTTTGTAAAGTCGGGGGCGCAACGATCAACCTAGGGGACAAAAAAGGAAAAAGGGGATAAAAAGAGGGGGGAGGGGGGTCAAAACTTCCAAGGGAACCGAGAAGGTTTCGAGGGGGTCCAGCATCAAGGAATAGAGATCAAAAAAACAAAAGGGAAAAAGGAAGAAGAGGTGAAACTTGAGAACGGGGACACAGCGAGTTCAGGGGGGGAAAAAGTGGGAAGTGCGCAACAAAAGCTGTCGGAAAAAAAGGGAACCTCAGGTCAGCCCAGAAGACAAAAGGAAGAACAAACACACGTCCACGAAAAGGATGGTTGGAACTAACGTAAACAAAGACTAGAAAAAAGAGCTGAAAAGCAAGCCGAATAAATGGGGGAGGGAAGGGGGGGAAAATCGGGGAAAAGGAGGAAAAAGTTTGCATGGTTGTTCCAAAAGAGGGTCTGACGGCGGGATTGGGAACCATCTTGGGGGGAGAATAGGGGACACAGCAAACGATGAAAAATGTACCACCGTGAAGGGGACCGGAAGGAACGACAACTCGCCTGGGTTTTAAGCTCCCCGGGGACTACAAGAAAATCTGAGGGGGCAAATCCACGATTCAAAACCAGAAGAGTTAAATCAAGATGGGGGAAAAAAGGGCAAAAAAAGAAAGGTGTAGACAAAATCACAACTCGCCGTGGCGCTGCAGACACACCGTTCGTCTGAAAGCCTGCATTGGGTCTTGAGTTAAAAAGAAAAAGAAGAGGGTGAAGAGGAAAAAAAAAGTTTTCTGAATGTTTTTTCCACCCCCCCGCACGCCAGAAGCATAGCTTCCAGGTTAAGGGGTCATGAGAGAACAAAGTCGGGAGGGAAAGGGGAGAACGCAA
>Ga0179591_1172331_pt1 | contig 14164 bp, 11 predicted proteins | sample CZOMad2_1_08_16f_FD_182891 | JGI IMG/M metagenome (GOLD analysis project Ga0179591, IMG submission 182891) | Vadose zone soil fungal communities from Angelo Coast Range Reserve, California, USA - CZOMad2_1_08_16fungal (PacBio error correction) | ecosystem: Environmental > Terrestrial > Soil >...
ACCTCCTCTTTTCGGGGTCAGAAAGGGTTATTCCTTTGGGAATCGTCCTTGGGCAGTTGCAATGTCCGATCCACTCGAGTTTGATCGGCAGGAGAAATATAGTAAACCCCTTAGTGTAAGGGGTGGGAGAAGGGGTTCCTTGAGGTGAATGTGGGGCGACGTTCCCTCGCGCCAGAGAAGGAGACTGCTGCCAAGAAAATGGTCATCAAGAAGGACTCCCTCTCTGCTAAAGTGGAGCCTCTCTGGAATGGGGGGGGTAGCAAATCATACGAACTCAACGATTCACGCAAGCAAGGAACTAAAGAGAAAGAAAGAAGCTAAGAACCTGAGGCAGCGTATCTCTGGCTATTCCTTTGACCAGTCTCTGACTAGGGGGGAGGGGGGGCGGACGAGGGGCGCTCGTTGAGGGGTACGTGAGGTGATAATGGTGAATGGGGGGAGGGGAGGACCAGCGGATTAGATCATCTCGCGTATGGCAAAAAATTCAGTCGGTTCCATAAAAAGACTGTTTGAGTGAGCGTTAGTGGAACAGCTCGGTGGTTAGGGAGCCTACCTGCATCTAAGAGGAGAAAGAGAGAGTCCAAGGGCGAGAAAAAGTCCATACCACGTTGCTGTTACCAGTTGGTGGTAGAGGGTAGAAGCCATTTTGTCAATTCGCAGACGGTGCTATAAGATCGCCAAGCAACTCAAAACTAAGGGGGGGGAGGGGGAGAGAACTACCGACGTTAAGCAAGAAAAAATGTGTACAGGCCGTAGAATTCGTTCCGCACGAAAATCCTCCTGGAAAGGACCTGGGAAAAACGGACTCCCTCACCGTGTAAAACTTAATCCGTCAGTAGCGCCAGAGGTGCGCGTCCATTTGGAGAGGGGAAAGAGAATTCTGGGAAATAGGAAATGCGTAGGCTCTGATTCATGGGGGAAGGAAGAATCTAAGGGGGAGGCGGGAGGGAATCCTATCCAAACCGGTAATGCTGTGAAGATGACAGGAGAGGGGGAGCAAAAGTGTGGCGCTGATCATTAAGAGCATTGCTAAGCATCTGGGAATTCTTAACCGCGGTAGTACGCCATAAAGAGTTGGTGAAACAAACAAAGGGGAAGAGGGACACTCAAGACGATTAAGGTATCTTCTTATGTCTTAGTAAGAAAAGAAAGATAGGAAACCTCGAGAGACCTTCCCCCACGTAAGGTTGTAAAGCACTAATACTCAGGGGAAGGAGAGGGAAAGGGGGGGGGAATTAATCGACGAAAAAAACTGGCTGCAAAAAAATTAAGAGAGTCCTTGTCTTATAATAAAAAAAAGAGGTGAAGAAAGGGCCGATCGGGGGCTTGTAGCGGCGTCTCCCAAGCACTGTTTGGAGGAATGCGGATGCCAAAAAAAAAACAGGGAGGGAAGCCTGGCTTTGAACGGGAGAAAACACCTACATCTTTTTTATACTCAAAAGCTATTTCAAGGAGAGGCAAGAAGGGTCGCGTAGCGACGCCAGTACTTAAGTGAGTTTTAACAATACCTATATCCACCAAGAGGAGAAGAAGATCCAATGGTAGGGAAAGTAGAAAAACTATGAAATCTTGAAGGGAATTAGGCAGAATTAGTTTTAATTCCACTAGAAACCGGTCTGCCGGTAGAGGGGACACCTGCGGCCAAACCCGATCCGCTTCCTGCTCGGCAACTCACAACAACAACAAATGGTGGGGGGGGGGGAAAGGGAAGGCGACCTAAGACAAGGAAAAGGATCGTTTCCTTAATCCGCATTTTAGGTAACCCTTCCTAGAATTTAATAGGGGAAAAGGACAGGGAGAGGATGACTAATTTCAGATGATAGGAACTTCCCGACCCTGGAAGGAGAGATAAATGGCTTCGTCTTAAATCAGAGGAAAAAGGGGAAAGGGGGGAAAAAGAGTTACTGGAAAAAAAACGAAGTACTCGCCCACGCTGCTGAAACGGTCCGTCAAACGACAGAGATCCTCTTCTCCACCATTGTAGGTGGGTGGGGGGGGGGGAGGTAATATATAGCAGGGAGACCGCAACTGTGAGGGGGGAAGAGAAAGAAGAGGACTGGGAACAAAGCAACTCCGGAGAGGCAAGAGAACAATTAAAAATTCTGAATGCATTCATACACAAAAAGAGAGAATGAAGGGGGGGGGAAAGTCGGGCTGAAAGTCCCCCTCGATTGTACCTTAACCAAAAAAGGAAGGAGGGGGGGGCGGAGGGGTTAAAACGCTTGTTGGACGGTCCGAAAAGGTTTTCCAGACGATGGGCTTTTTTCTGTTCTAATACTAAAGAGAAGAAGGAAAAAAACGCCTGGCAAAGGCGAGGGGGGGGTCAACACTCAGATGGCGAACTACCACTCGGAAGAAGGGATCTTCAACACTATTTAGATTAAAGGAAAGGGGGACTCCTTACAGAAAACAAAGGCACGTTGAATACCAATTTGGAACCGATGCATGTCAGTCAAAAGGGGGAAAGAGGGGGGAACAAAAATAAGGAAACGCGGGCCGCTTTTATTGCCGGCACCGACCTACTCCTGGGGGGGCTGACTCAGATCAAAATCCAAAAGGAAAGGAGACAGCCTCCAAGCTCAGACTCTCTTGCGAGCTTCCTCTTCACCGACCGGCTGGAAGGTAGGGAAAGAAAAAACCGGAGCGGTAAGCGGAAGGGGTAACGTCGGCGTGCGGTCGGAACGGGAAGGCAGGCCAAAGAGAATTGATTAAAAACAAAAGAGGAAGGCACGCATCAGTATCAGGATTTGAAATGCAGGGGATGATGCGAATCTCTCAAAAAACAATGGACGTAAAATAAAGGGGAACAAATAGGAAAAGCACCTGGTGGTATGGAGTCTAGGGTTTCCTACGCGGAGAGGAAAGGAAATTCGCTCATCGTGTATAAAAACTCGGCTCTCCGAGAAAAAAGTCACGTAAGAAGGGGTAAAGACAAAAAACACCCACGTGGGGGGGAGTTTACCGCTTAACTTTTCCAAAGCCATCCTCTAGAGAGAGAAGGGAAGCTAAGAGAAAAACCTCACTGAAACTGCATCAAACCGCTTACCCACGAGCAGCCCCTAAAATTAAAAGGAAAAAATCAAAGGCAGAGAGGGTCCAAGTTAGACCGCTAAGCCAGGAAAGCAGAAGAAAAAAGAAATGATTGGGCGATAGTGCTTACTGGTGCGGCGGCTCGTTGTCTTTCCTTGTAGAAGAAAAGGGAAAAAACGCATAGCATACCGTTTCGAAAACCTCTTTAGTTAAAGGAAGGAAGTAAAACAAAAATCGGGGTGCAAATCAGATGACTTACCCAGGGGGCTCTATGCCAGAGGAAAAAGAAGGAAAGAAAGGACAGTTCCACAGAGGGGGCAAATCGCTAGCGAAGAAGAAAAAACGAGACAAAGACGAAAACGTAAAGAAAAAATAGAAGTAAAGCGAAGCATGACCAAACCAGCGATCAAGGACAAATTACGCTGTTCGCTGACCTGAAAGAGGATGCATCAAAGCTCGCACACACAACCGGATGAGGTGAAAGTTATATGACCTCAGAGGCGGGAAGAACGAATGAAAAGTCCTGGGAGGCGTTTCATGTCTGGGGAGAATCCTAGGAAGATAGGTCGGTGTTAAAAGAGTCAGGCGGGTCAGAGAGAGGGGAAAAAACTCGTGGACGTTGGCTAGTTTCCGGTCGGATGGATCTTACGACGTCCATCGAGGACCAAAGAAGGCGAGGACCGGGAAAGGGTCATTCCAGAAGCGCACTCACAGAGGAAAACTTAAGGCGACGGTTCGCCTTAACTCACGACGCCAACGATGCCGCCTCGAGGAAAGAAAGGAAGAGGGACCTTCGAAATAACGAGGGCCGGATCGCTGGCTATAGAAGGGGGGCCTAAAAGTCTCTTTCTCTGCCGGATTGGGAAGACCAGGGGGAAAGGAAGCAGGATTTTGTCTGAAAAGGGGTTAGTAGGGATGTCGGCCGCGGCTTCGATACAGCAGATATCTCTAGTTGGGGCAATAGGGGGAAAAATCCCCTACTGTTGCTTCCTGAGGGGTGGGAAAAGGGGAAAAGGAAAAAGGTTCCTGTAAATATCAGACTCTCAATCAGATGGCGCGGCATACGTAAGGAGGAAGGGAAAAAAAGAAGCTTCAGAAAGGGGAGTTTCCGCGTTGGTCGTGCGGGGCCAAGCCAGATGGGGGAAGGGGAATAAGGGAGAAACGGGGCTTCAAGGATCTAGCCAATCAACTAAAAGCTACTGATGAGCCTCCTACTCCGTGAAAAAGAAAGAGGAAGGGAAAGGGGAACTTAGAAAAGGGATAAGAAGATCCCCGTTCAACCTTAAGGGCAAACGAAGCGCAATCCGAGCCGGTTCGATTAAGAGAGAAAAAAAAAAAGGTAACTCAGCCAAGCCTGAGGCTTCATGGATGAGGAGGAGACTTCTCGAATCGGGGAGCTGAGCCTCCAAAAAAATTAGGGGGGGAAGGATTTGTAAGGAAAGCCGTCTACGCTTTCCTCACCGGTTGTGGACCCGTGAAGGATGGGGGGGGAAGAAGAATTGCAAAATTGGTTTCAACTCAAAAGAGAATCCTGGAAAAGAAAGGGGGAGAATACATCAGGGGGGGAAGAAGGAAGAGTCCAGCGGTCGGTCACCTCGAGTTGTTTACCACCCCGAGCATTGGGGGGGGAAAATCGGAGACCGAAGGGAATCTCTGGACTTCGACAATAACATCCCACGCGCAAATCAAGAGTCGCCCGTCACACAAAGGGGTTTGGGGGAAGAGAAAAGGGAGAGAGGGAAGAGGAGCCGTGCCGGAGTACTCAACTTTCACTCCTACCTTCAAAAAAAGCAGGCGAGCCGGTGAAGCGAAAAGCCGAGAGTCGTTATCTGTGCCGGAGCCGGAGTTGCGTGTGGGAGAGGAAAAAAAAGAATACAGGGGAGGAAAAAAAAAGCATGGACACTCACAAACTAAGGAAAAAAACAAAAGGGGAGGGCAAGGAAGGGGGAAGGCTGAACCCAACCTAATCTGTGGATGAAGAATAAGCGGTCACGGAGTTCCGCAGCCTAAGGATGCGGAGAAAAGCGGACATACCAGGAGGAGAAAGGGAGGCCGAAGCGAGATCCAGAAGTGGAACATCATCTCGGCAAAAATCGAAGTGGAAAAAAGATCAATACTGAAATCTTAAAAAAACCGCAGAGTTTAATGGGAAAGTACCGCTGAAGGTAAGATCTAACGGTCGCAGAAGGGGGGAAGGGAAAGGCAGAGCCGTTCAGAGGAAAAGAAATATACACAACAACAGCGGAGTAGGAGGGGAAGATACGACCTAAAAGGGGGAAGGAAAAGAGAGTGGGTCGAGCCGAATGTTCAGAGAGAAACCAGTTCCGATACAGGAAGCTTGACTTCCTACTGGATCCGTAATTGCTCATATGGGAAGGAGAGACTGAACAACATGGACGAAGATATAACTGATTCGGCGGATCTCTGAAATAACGGGGTAAAATACGAAGACACAGGGAAAGTATGCATACGCTCAACGGCTGAGGCCTCCGAGATCTGCGGGATCACTTACTAACACATATGTGGGGGGAGGAGGGGACTACTGACCAAGCAAAGAAATGGTTGTGAGTGTCATGACTAAATAAAATTCTTCTGGGGAGACTGCCATAAAAGAAGACAACTCAACCAGATCCTACGATCGGCTTCTTGGAGACGAAGAGCAGAAGGAAGGTGTTGTGGAGCAGGGCTTGCGGAAAAGTCGTCGAGGAGAGACCACACGCATGATTCAGATCTTCTTTATTAAAAAAAAAAGTGTGGGGAATCGAACAATCGAATTTATTCGAAGGGGTCGTCGATTTTTCCAGACTCCGAGATCCTTCCCTTCGAGAAGGAAAAGAGGAAAATTGATCGGGGTTGTCAAAAAGAATGGCGACCGACCAGCTGAAGGAAAAAAAGAGGAAAAAGGATAGGAAATCGAGGCTCATGCATCAGGCTTGCCAATTTGGAAAGTTCATTAAATAAAAGAACACCGTCGGGTGGGGGGACCAAATAAGAAAGCGCTACTGCGGCCGCGGTTATTGCAGTCCGAAAATAAGACTAAGAAAAGGGTTTGGGGCTCATATCAAGGAAGCGAAAACGTCTAGAATCCTTCGGAGGCTCCGCGGGGACCCGACGTCCTCTCAAAAAGACTTATTGAGTACTAAGGAAGGAACAAAAGGGTTGGAACGTCGGGGGAAGAATTGAACTAGGGGGGAGAGGCGGCGGGTCATGGACTGGAAGAAGACGGAGAAGAAGGAGGTCTCGTGATAACGGGAGACTTCGGAAAAAAAAGCCTTAGGGAAAAAAAGAGGGGAAAAAAAATTGAGATCTTTGTGGCAACATCCTTCAGAATCTCCGCCATGAAAAACAATGGCTTTTCAAAGGAGAAAGGAAAAAGGGAGTAAACAAGCAACGTTGTATTGAGATGTGGGTCCGGAAGAAAAAAAACAAGGGAAACTGACGTCATGCGACCGAAATCTTCGATTCCGCGGGATAAAGGAAAGGGGGGAAAAGAAGCAGAGGGAAAATAAACGACACCCCGTTATGTGTCCTCGGGAAAACTAAATTGCAAACAGCCTCTCTATGAGGAAAGGGACAGATAGGCGGTACCTCCCTTGTTCCGAATCACTCACGTACAAAGAAAAGGAGACCCTTCGGGAGAGAAGGAAAGAAAGGGAAAGCGACGTTAAGGACACTTATATATCAACGGGGTCCAAAAGACAAAGCCTACTCGGGGAGAAAAAATTGTCGTTCTTACCGTCGTTGGAGGGGGGAGGGGCATCGGGTGGAGGGGGGGTAGGTGTAAGAAGGGCGACAGATGAAGGCGGGGGGATCCGTGAGGAAATCAAGCTATTGACGCGGGTCTGGAAATTGAACATCCTTTGGACAGGAAAAAGGAGGGTAGGGGGGAGAGGTGGCCGTCTAAAGAGAATCGATAACGGCAAAAATTCAAGTGGGGCAGCAATAGGCACGATCCTACATCACACGACTAGTCGGAAGGAGGGAGAATCCATGAGGAAACGGCGATACACGTACTCAAAATTACTGAAAGGGAGCATGTGTCGCATGACAAGAAAGGAACAAGGGGAGTCTCTCTCAACAACAAAAAAAAAGGGGGAGGGGGGGGGGGAACAGCTAAAAGAGCAGCTGCTTAGGTCTCCAAGTATGCAAGCATTTTGATAATCAAGGGCATGGAGAGGGGGAGGGAAATCAAGTTAGTCCGCAGAGTGAGTGGGAAGAGTGAAGGAGAAGGCTAGAGGCTGCCAACCTAGGGGGGGCAAGGAGGATTCCGGCATTCGAAGGTCAAAGGTCTAGCGACCAAGGCTCTGCTGCCCAAGAAAAGGGAAGTACCAGAAGCAAAAAAGGCCACTAGAGGCTTGCGCACGGCTATGAGAAGCTTGAAATGAGAAAAACGGACCCAACGATGGAGAAAGACTAAACGATCCTAACTACACGCGCAGACCTGAGCGTGTAAAGGAGATGGGGAAGGTGGGAATGAAAAGCGAAGGGTGCTGGCGAGCGCCGAAGGGATGCTCTGGTTTAGGGTATCGGGAACGGGAGGCGGTAGTTCTTAGCGGAGTACTATCATCTCGATCTCGCTGATGGACAGCGGGGGCGACAATCAAAAAAGGAGTCTCGTAGTTACACGCGCGGAGGTTCCTTCGCTAGAAGACGCGGGAAAAGGGAGAAATGCTGACCGAAGGTAGGAAACAACTAAGTGAATAAAACGGGGCTGTTCGCGTTGGTCACTGAAGGGGAAAAGACATTGGGGGGGAGGGAGAGGGACGTTTCTGTAAATGAGAGAGCAAGCACTCAAGAATCTACGGATGTGAAAAGGGGACCGACGACGGGAAAAGGGGGAAAATTTCGTCCTAAAAGTCAGTGACCGGGAACTACACCAGACAAGGAAAACTCCGTCAACCTTCGCGCCTCCGACCGAAAAGGGCGGAGGGGAATAAAATCAGAGGTAGTGGGGGGGCTCGCCACCAGAGTGCGTCGGCATTGGAGTCTAGACTGTTGTCGAATGAGGGGGAGAGAAGGAAAAAGCGGAGCTCTGATTCATGGTTTGACTGCATAAGGGCTAGCGCTTTCAAAAACGAGAAAGGGGGGGGTGGTACACAGATATTGACTGACATAAAGGTGACAAAATTTGGGAAAAGGAAGAGAATTATAAGACGAGGGGTGAGAAAGCTCGGTTTTCCGATCTCGTCCCTCTTGTGAGAGAAGAGGAAAAAGGGGTGGACACCCTAGCAGTTTTGCATCTGGAGAAAGCCAGGGGGACGGAACTATTCTTCTAAAACATATGTGAACATAAAAGAGGGAAAATCCCCTTCTATTTCTCAAAGCAAAAAAAAGGAGTGGTGTGGGGAAAGATAAAAATCCGAGCATTCGGGCCGGAGGACTGCCGAATACTGGAATCCTACTTGGGACGAAACAAAAAAGAAAAAAGAAAGTATACGTAGGGGATAAAAACCTATCTCGGGAAAAGCCAAGCCGGAGTTGCGTTGTATAAAAAAAAAGGAGCAGAAAAAATCAGACTGGGGGAAGAAACGTACATGCCACGCACAACAGTGCGTCTCCTGCTGACGTGCTGCCGAATAAAAAAAAAGAGGGGGGGGAAGGAATAAGGGAGCAACGAATATGTTCTGCGGAAGGAGACTAACAAGACCAGGACGTCATTGGCTAGGGGACCAACCGGAAAGAAAAAATGGGAAAGGAGAAGAGAGGTCCCAAGTCCGGGACTTTCAACCATCTTAAATGGGGGGGAGAAAAAAGCACCATGTCAGGTGGTTCCCGAGGAAAACGTAGACGCCGGGTATAATCCTAGACCCCGTCGCTCCCCGACCGGAAGACGCATGGAGAAGAGTATCATCCATAAAAAAAGGGAAAAGGAGAGATAACGCCCGACAAGAGATCTTCAGTGGAGGGTCAAGGGGGGGGGGGGGGAAAAAAGGAAATAACCCTTACCAGAAAGGGGGATCGGTAACTCACCGCTTACGGTCGGCAGGCCTCAGATTTCAGAAGGTAGAAGTCCAAAAAAGTGCCACGAAGAGTCTTCGTGCGGATTCTCGGTGGTAACGGTATAAAAGGGGAAGGATGGAGGAGGGGGAAAGAAGAGGTAAGTACAACGAAAAGCAGGACCCTGAGGAAGACTGCTTATCCCGTCTCCCTCCAAAGGGGTTTGTTTTGATAGAGAAGGAGGAAAAGACAAGAGACCGAAACTGGTTTGGTATGGCATTAAGCAAATTGCTCAAAGTATGCTTGGGGAAGGAAAAACAAAGCAATATCTACTAACCATAAAACTAGAGCTGCTTCTTCTCAAAGAAAGAGGACGGGTTGGTGCGGGGGGAAGAGTCTGAAAGTCGGCGGTACTCCCGGAACGTGCTTCTATCTTCTTGATTACAAACGAAAGGGGGGTGGAGGGGGGAGAACGAAGGTATTTGGAAAAAAAGTTCTTTTTTAGAGGTTAGAATACTCCGAGCTTCAAGGCGAAACTCGTCCCTAAGGGGGGGGGACACTCAGGGAAGAAAAAGACATAATTCGGCAACACGATGGGCAATCGCTTCTGAGACTAAATGAAGGGAGAAAGGGGGAAAAGTCTTAGTCATGAAAAAGCTCGCTGTGGACTCAAACGAGAGAAAGCGAGAGCTGCCAAGGAGGAGGAAAATCCCGAGATACCCTGTTTGGAATCAAGACGCAATCTCCGACATTCTCAAAGAAGAAAAGGAAAGGAGCATCGCTTGCGAAATCGTCCTCGACACCTGAAGCGGTAGTCGGCGCCATCGAACCGGAAGCGGGAGCGGTAAGGTTAATAAAAGGGGGAGAAAGAAGGTACTGGAAACGGCCTGAGAAAGACTGAAGTCTCCGTGGTAAAATGGGTGAGAAAAAACCGGAATTGGAAAATTGGTGCGATTTAGGGAACCATTATGACGGAATGGATCGCGAATTCGTTCCCCACAGAAAAGGGGACAAGAAGTGAAAGAAAAAAGTGGGTATGGAACAGTGTGCCGTCTACGACAAGCTGAGGAGGCAAGGGGAAAGAACTCGATCTAATGCACCTTAAGCACTTTTAACATCAGAAGGAAACACACAAAGGATTGAGTGAAGGATGACAACCGCTGAAGAACGAGGAGCATTGTCGAATGCAAGAGAAGGCATAACACGGCCTTCCCCTTATCACCGTAAACCAAGAACAGAGGAAGAGAAAAAAAATTCTGCTCGGCACCCTAAAACGCGAAAAAGGATGGAGGGAAGGAAGGGGGAGAGAATACAAGAGATACCTTCCCATACCGCATTATGATCCTGTGGACGTTCGGAAAGCTGGTAGAAGGGGGGGGATAATTCAATCGTTGGCGGTTTTATAAGACGAAAATAGGGGGGGGAGAAGTTCATCACAGTGCGTTATTTAAATGCGTGATTGACTTACATCTTTGCATCAGGCCTTCGATGAAAAGAGACGTATAATATTAACAGGTAAACCGGAACATCAAAAGAGCACTATGTTTGGCAGAGATGGGGCACACTAAAGATTCACACCGCGAAGACTTCGACGACTTATAGACCGACAACACGCTAACAAGGCCCAGGAAGATGGGTTGCGGAGAAAAAGAAAGCAAATCGTCTCTCACACAAGGGGGGAAAAATATGATACTCCAGAGCATAGGGTACTGAACAGGAGTAATGAGGACGGGGAGCTCCGTGGGCATTTAGGGGGAGGGAAAAAAAAGGTCACCGACGGGGGATCTGATTATTCTTCCTGCGCTGCAAACCTCGGGAAGGGTCTCGTGCCGGGTCTCCATCTTTCTACGTCCTAGGAGAAAAGGGAGGGAGAAAGGGACTTAAAGATGGGCATTGACATACCTTCACTCGCGGCTTTCGAGAGAAACGAGGGAGAGAGGTGTTAGGAAGGATAAAAAACTCCAACGATCCGACGCAAGTACAAAAATCCAAGAAAAAAGGGAAAAAAGTTAGGAGGATTGGGGACCTTATCTAGTGGAAGTGGGGGCGTAAGCAGCCTTGGCGGCTTTGGAGGGAAAAGACGTCGAAGGGATGGAGAAGGGATGGTACGTCTGTGATCGGTGGAAGGACTGGAGGCAGAGGAGGAAGGAAGGCACAAGATCTCGTCGCAGTTTATCGTCTCCCCTCTTTGGCGTTTCAAGTAAAGGGAAAAAAAACTAGAGGAAGTTGACCTTCGCTCGGAGACGAATAAAAGGCAAATCTAATCAGGGCAGCAGGAGAGGGGGAAACCAACTACTCCTAAAAGCCTGTCCGCGTTGGGTACTGAGGGGGGGGGGGGGGGGGGGTGGGGCGGGAACGCCTTGTTTTCATGGCTAGAGGAGTAAAAAACCAAAGGGGGGGGCGGCAATGCATCGAAAAAATCAATGATACATGAAGGTGTTCGAGTTCCGACGTAAGCACGAGACCCAGGGAAGGAACTTAAGGAAGGAGGGTGAAAAAAAAAAACGCCGAAGGTTCAACCTTCCGTACCTTCAAGGCTCCTCACGAAAAGGGGGGGCGCGGCCAAATAGCGTCGTTAAAAGATTACAACGTCTCCAAATCAGTTAGGGAGGGTGGGTCTGATAATGGCTGGCGATTCTGGATATGACAAAGAACTTATGGGCGAATAGGGTAAGAACTTCCAAGCTTTAGCGCTTTCTCTCCTGGTCACCGATTAGGGGGAAAGGGGGAAAATTGCAAAAGTTGGGGTAAACGCCTTATTAATAAGGGGCGTTGCTACTCATCGTGTTTGCAAAAGATGGTATCTACAGATGGGTAGGGCCGAAAAGAGGGGGGGGAAACGGGGAGCGTCTAGCCCCGAAGGGATATCTCTTGATCTTCAGGAAAAATAGAAGAAGATCTACAAATCCTCGAGAGGGAAAAAAAAGGCACCACACACTGAGGGTTGGTGAACACGAAGATCGAAGCATTCTAAGAGTAAAACAAAGGCCTCCCAAGGGGGAGGGAAAAAAAAAATGCCAGGCAGAGCTTTACGGAGAAGCAGCCTAGAAGAGGGGAGCCAAAGGGCGTGGTAGCGGAGTCTCCCGGTCAACTTTGAGTACTGCGTCATTCCAACCACAACCCCGGTCTCCTTGCGGACTTATCTTAAGCAAAAACCATATGGAAATTGCTCAAGAGGAAAAAAAGCCGTGCGCGGACGTCGACATACAGACCATTCCGTAAATTTGCTGAGGGAAAAAGAATCAATACCGGCATTCTAGAGACTTCGGACAATGGTCGTAATTCCATCCAATGAAATCTTGAGGCACCAGACCGACGAAAAAAAAAGTTTGGAAGGAACCAGAAAAGAAAAACAGTGTCGATCTAGACCCCTAGCGCGACCGAAGATCCCTCTTTCAGGGGAGGGAGGTCGATCAAAAAAAAAGGAGGATATTGATACTACAGAGCATTAGGATGGATCGGCCAGGTCGGAAGCCGGGGTCTAGATCTACCCGTCCGTCAAAACGGTAAAAACGGTCAAAGGTGAAATGGGAAGAGGAACAGCACAAGATTTCGAGGGATCGGGAACGTCCCGACCAGGGACGACTAGAGGGGGGACTAGGTCAAAGGAGTCGATCAGGTGTACTATAAACCTCAGTAACGTACTGTTCTGTCGATGGAAGTAAGCAGCACGGCTGCCCTCAGCGCAAGAAAGTACCGGAAAAGAAAAAAAAAGGTCAGGTGGGGGGCTTCGCACGAAAAAAAAAGGGGAAGGGGGGGGGTGGATGGAAGAATCCTCATTCTTATGGGGTGACTCACGCTCACAGCAGACTCCGGCTCGGCCAGATCCGAACGGGGGGGGGAAAAGTCTGAGATAAAATCAGGCCTTGCCACTGTGGGGGACCGCAGTGCGTTGAGGAAAAGAAAAAAGGTGACGGACTCCCTTAAAGGAAGAGTCATATACGTCTGTATTGAAAAAAAGCGGTCGAAATCGAAGGGATGCAAACGGAGGGGAAAGGGGAGGGGGTTGAAAAAGACAGGAAGGAAAGACTAGAACGCGTCACGATGGTGTCAACAACTCTATGTCTCCAGACCAGGGGGAAAGGGAAGAAAGAAGATGAAAAGTCGTCTTAAGTTGCATGAGCATCCGTGAAATTTTGGAACCGGTGAGTTCAGAAAAAAGAAACGTCTTTACACGTAGGAGCGCTACTCGGAATGTAGTGCACCGGGTTCAAAAAGCATCAGAGCCATACGGTGTTGAGGCATCCAGATCAAAAAAAGCCTCAGAAGCCTACATGAGGGAAGGACGAAGGGGGGTTTCGAGGACGTCCGCGAAAAGGACCCTCGCCTCCGACCTCTCACAAGGAGAGAAAAGGGGACAAGAATGTGAAATCTTCGGGACGTCGTAACTAAAACTAGAAAGGCCTGAACCGTCTCCTGGGAAAGTAAAGGAGAAGGGAAAAAATACTTATCGGGGAATGGGAAGGGGAGAAGAGGGAAAACCGTCATGCGATCTCTCAGACATAAACCAATGGCTTTCCCAAGAAAAAAGAAAAATCGGGGAACAATGTGGGTCAGTGAAGATATGTTGCCCGCACTTCGACTTATGCTCAGCCAGAGGGAGAGGGAGGAAAAAAAGGGTCCGCGTCGGCTCAGAGAGGCCGGCCGACTTTGGAAGAAGAAACGGAACAAAAACGAGGGGCAATTGCGCTTAAACGTGTGCCATCCTCTAGATCCGCGAATTGTAAAGAGACCTACAACGCCGTCATGCCCCGGTAAAAAAAACTACGTACCCAACACCGACATGCCCTCTTCAGGCGCTCGCACAAGAAAGAAAAGAAAAAGGACTTCAAGGAAGGAGGAAGAGGGATCCGCACATCCTCCTAAGGTGCATCACCGTGTCTTAGGAAGAGGGGTAAGGAAAGTGTTATCATCTGTTGGAGGTACGGTAAGAAGTCCGAACACGGAAGGACGACGGGGGGGAAAGAAAAACTGTGTGACGCGTCTGGATACCATCGGGCAGCATCGCCTGTCGATGGGGAAGGGAAAAAGGAGAATAATCCGACCTTAACTATCACCCATCCCGTGGGGCAGCCGAATAGACCTCGACAGAGAAAACTCAAAGAATCAATTCAGGGAGGAAAATGATAACATCCATACATAAACCTGCTCGTACAATTACCCTACTTCCTTTTTCGGATGAACAGATCAAGGAGGG
>Ga0179591_1359280_pt1 | contig 14163 bp, 15 predicted proteins | sample CZOMad2_1_08_16f_FD_182891 | JGI IMG/M metagenome (GOLD analysis project Ga0179591, IMG submission 182891) | Vadose zone soil fungal communities from Angelo Coast Range Reserve, California, USA - CZOMad2_1_08_16fungal (PacBio error correction) | ecosystem: Environmental > Terrestrial > Soil >...
GAAAGAAAAAGGGAGAAAATCAGGACGGGTGGGAGGAGGAAAACTGAAGAAGTCTTTTTTATGCCCTAAAAACGTTGAACGGATCGGACGAAACTAAGGGGTCGGCCCATAGCTTTCAGGAAGGGGGAAAAAAAAAAATAACGAAGAATGGTGGCAAAGAGCATAAAAACGGGGTGAGGGGAAGAAGGGGGAGAGGGTAGTTTGTAATGTGGCCCTCAAAAAAAACCTCTTGCTCAAGATGTGAGCTGATCACTGGTGAAATCGAGGGAGGACCCTCGACTGGGGAGGAACGAGGACTACAAGGAGAGAGGTAGCTGCGCAAGTGCGCGATGCAGAGAAGAGGGGAATGTGTCACCTCGTTTTTAGATAGGGACCAGATGAAAAGAAAAACGTTTCAAGGGAAAACAACTTGGCTGTAGTCAGGCAAGTCAGCAAGATCAGGCAAGGTCGGCACCGACTAGCTTGAGCAGTACTGAAACGCGCGCGCAGTAAGCCAGGGAAAGTCAGTGGGCTATTACGATCTGGAAAAGGAAAAGAGAAAAAGCGAGCGGCTCTAAGGCAGCACATTCGCTGGGGGGAGGTTAAAAGCTAAAAGCGTGGAGAAAGATTCCTCAGAGAACAGGAAACCTTCTTCGAGACCGAATCTGAGTTTGGGTAGTGAGGCAGCTCAAAACTTCAATTCAGAAGGGGGGGGAAATCGAGGCAAAGATCGCCATAAAAACAAGGCCAAATTCTGTCTATTCGGTGACCGGAAAAAATCCGAACAGTTCAGGACGTATTTAAAGGAAATCACCAGGGATAAGTTAAATAGGGGGGTTTAAGAAGAACTGGGGTGTCGCAGAAGAAGGTGGGTCAAGAAACCCAGCGACTCGGTCTGTAGAGACATTAAGTCTCTGCAATACGCAGCAACTTAAACCTTCCATGCAATTCATACGAGTATGGGGGGTAGAATCAAGTTCACAAGCAGCAGGAGGGGAGAAAGGGGATGTGCTATAAGTAGAGGCGGAGGGGGGGAAAAAAATCGCGGGGAGATGTTTTAAATCTCTTGACGAAGTTCGGGGTGGCGGGGGAGGTGAGGATTAACAAAAGTTTCGGGGAAAGAAATGGGCCTAATGTGATGGTAGGGGGGAATGAGGTCTAGGGAGGGCGAAGATCGGACCAACTATTGGATCGCAAGCTAAAAGAGCTTCGAAACCCAACAGTTTCAAAAGGTTTTGATGGAAAAGACCCGACCTGAAAGGGAGAACACCGTCCCGCGGGGGGGTGATGTGCCGACAAAAAAAACGAACCAGCATGATTTGTGGGGGAATGATAAAAAAGAGCGATGCGAATCAACAAAATTCACGAAAAGGTTTTTTTTTGGGGACTTCCTTTCAATTTGGAAAAAAGTGTCCAAGAGAAGGGGGGGACCCAGAAGGGAAAGCCTGGCAAAGAAAAGAGAGAGGCATTCTAGACACAGCCATTGGGAGTCCCCGAGTGACAACTCTAAACTTAAGGAAAGCTTATATTCATGGAAAGTGGAGTACGTGGAGCCTAAGGGGGGGGAATCTCAGCATGGTCTTAAAATGCCTATGAGGGTGGGTTGGGGGGGGGGGGCTGGAGTGGTTTGGGGGTATGGTGGGTGTGGGTGGTTGTGGTGTTGGGGGGTTTTGTTGTTAAAAGTGACCCTTTACCAAAGGTCGCCCGGGATTGGAGTGCCGGGGGGGTAATCTCTCGAACCTAAAGAGGGGGAGAATTAGATATAGGAAGAAAAATGGCACCCTTTAGAATGGAGGAACGCGGGCCCGGGGAAAAAAAAAAAAAATAACAAAAATGTCGCATTTAAAGTAGACGGTGGTCCACATTTCTTGTGCAAACAAAATCGGGATACCTGATATTCAAAAGCTAGGGGGCCCAGGTCCTGTGACTCTCGCTTCACCGGGAAAGGTTTGGGATAAGGGCCCCACTGTGTCGGGTTTGTAAGAAGCTAGTTACGTTTTTAAGGAGTAGGGGAGCAATCTAGCTTTCTTTTGCCCTCAGCGCAGTAAGTAAAACAGAGTGTCATGCCCCGGAGGGGAAATTGGTTGAAGCAAAAAACGAAGAGGAGTAAAAGAAAAAGAAATCCCACTGAGGAGGCAAGGTTGGTGTCTCATCCACGTACTCAGTTCTAAGGGACCTGGGCGGCTGGAAAAAAGAAGAGTGGTCTCTCTAAAAAACGGGAGGGGGTAAATTTGCGTTGTGGGGGGGGGGTTGCATGGGAAATCTTTTCCGGTATCGATCCTTTGGTTGTCTTTCTCGACGAAGATGGGGACCCTGGGAGGTAGGTTACTTGGGGGCGTTTAAAGAGAAGGAGAGACTCAAACCAAGTTAAGCCCTCATACTTCGACGGACTTTATCAACCTATCCTTTGGGAAGAGGATTCTCTGCTGGAAAGATGAATCCGATAAAAAAGTCCGACGAACTAAGGAAAAAAGCGCTGATTGACTTTTTTGGGTTTCGTAAAGCGGGGGGGGCTACACTTGTTAGAGGAATGATCTTGAGAAATGAGGGGGGGGAACTATGAACATAATCGTCCGGAAAAAAAATTTAATTCCCCTTTGATGAGAGTTTTTCTTCCCTGGAAAACACGGAAAGGAACGGAACCCGGGCGAAGGGGGAAGACGGAAAATCACGGCGGAGAGGTGCGGAAATCAAGATGTCTCAGGGGACTCTGGGTCCCCGGGAATTTGGGGGTAGAAAAATAATGACGCTTTAAACGTGGGGGGAGGGTTAGAAGACCAGACTGGGGTGGGTCCTTTACTACGAGTATGCCCGCCAGGGAAGGGGGAAAATTAACGAATCTTTAGAAGCTCAGAGGGGGAAACCAAATAAGGCGAAAGAAGCCAACAATTAATGTTCTTAACGAAAAACTTGTAGGTAGCTAGGAAAAAAGGAAAAACGCAGCAGGATAGAACTGGTCATGAAAGGGGCTGAAACTAATTTTATATTTGATTATTATTATACGGGCCCTGCTCTGGGGTAATCCTTAACCTCTAGCCCAGGGGCAAAATTCAATTGGGCATGGGGGGAGGAGCCTAATGACAAGGTATGGACAGAGAGTCAACTCTGTCTATGGCGGTCGACACATGTCAAAGGACCGTACTCCGATGACAGTAATCTTCTAAACAGGGGTTGACTTAGTAAAGAGTCAGAGAAGAGAATGGGACGGAACGCTCTGCCGAAGATACTCCTATGACTGCATCACAATTCATCACACCGACAAGAAATCCCTAGGAAACGGTGGTTTTGCCACACCTGGGAAAGGAAAAGAGAGGGGCTCTGGAAGGAAGGGAAGGTTGAGGGAATTGGGGGAACGGGGTGCTCCAAACAAGAAAAAAACCTCGAGAAAAAAAGCCTAACGGGTCTATTCTAATCGAAGTTCAGAAGAAAGGGCTCAAAAAAATACAACAACTTATTATGATCTCAGGGAGGAGTAAAGGTTAGTGGAAAAAGAGTTTACCGGGTCATAGTCTCAGAGAGGAGAGGAGTTGGGGTTCTTCGCCTGTACGAATAAGTACCGGGCATCCAAAAAAGGACTAGCAAGATTGAAGAAGGTTTGTCAAATTCTAACGAACTTGGTGAAAATCCGCTTCGGAAAGACTTAGGCGGGTTGGGGGGGAGGGGATAATTTATTTAGTAGTTTTCAGAGGAAGGGTGCTGGGCTTGAGCGTGACTAAAGCTTGAAGGGCTCGCAAGAATGACCTGGGGAGGGGAGGATAGAAAACCCAAACACCCTTCGGACAGTAGAAGAACTAGTGAAAGGATTTTTACGTTTTGTGGAAAAAAAGGGGGGGGGAAAAACGGAGTCAGGAAAGATAGACGATTTTAAAGGAGGTAGGGGAAATCTGATCAAGGGTCCAGGGGCCGTCCCACAAAAGGTCCAACTAAATCATGAGTGCAAAGGCTCCTAGCCCTTCCGTTGTCAAAGGGGGAAAAAAAAACTAACGCGATGGAGCTTGAGGGGACGACGGAAATCGAGGGATGATCATAATTCGAAAAAAAGCGCAGAAGCTTTTGAGAAGAGTTTCTAAAAGAGTGCAAGGGGAGCAGTTGAAACGGTCATCCGATGATGAGTGTAGTGGGAAGGGCTCGCGTTGAAAAAAGGAAATTGGGGGAAGGGGGACATATAATAGCTAGAGTTCGGCGCCTAAGAGAAAAAACGGCAGTTCTATAGCGTCTCTTTCCCATCAGCACGAGGAGAATAGGTGTAATGCCTAGTCAGAGATCGCGTTAACTTGAAGGGGGTCTGAGGAGGAAAGGAAAGGGTCGATGGTAAAAGACCGTGTCCACGCCAAGCGAGAGGTTCGAAAAAAGATGGGGATAGAAAGGAGAGGAGATAGGGAAAAAAAACTAATTCCAGAATGGGAGGGGAGAAACGCGGTGAACCTCCTTCTTACTAAACGCCAGGGGATGTTGTTACGATACGGGGAGAAATTCTGATGAATCAATCTTCACGTAGTGTGTAAAGAAAAACTTAGTGGAGGGGGGAGGAGGATTGAGGAGAGGAGAAGAAATCAAGCGAAGAGGCTGCACATGTTCAAAATAGACTCCGGGGACAAACAAGTGTTACATATGGGCCTCCTTGGAGGAGCGAAACCCTTGCATAGCTAAATCGCAAGAGGGCCGAAAGAAAAAAAAAAAAAAATCCAAATCCGGAAGTTGATTTCTGCGCAGGGGGAGCAGACTAATGCCATTCGACCCGCTGCTGGATGGAGGCTCTAAACGACGAACTGAAGACAGAAAGGGATGGGAACTAGGCATGAAAGGAGGAGTAGCGGGTCAAATCCCATTCCAAAAGAAACCATGGGGGGGAAAATACGCTCAGAAGGGGGGGGGGGGGGGAGGTGCATTTCGTCCAGAAAGACGAACGTCAAAAAGACCAGGAAGCCTTCCCTACCCCTAACAGAAAGGAGTTGGTGGCTACAGCCCGGACCGCATCTCAAAGAAAAGCGAGTCCAATAAGACTGGAAATATGGAAAAGGGAAAGAGAGACCTTGGTTCTCTGGGGTTTCTGTTCTTCACAGAAAGCTGCTGCACAAAAGGAGGAGGTTTATGGATTAAATGTGCGACTTGGTATTGGTTATTCCCGGCCAAGCGAAACTATTGGGTTCCCGTGGGCGGATGGTTCCTCAAGAGAAAAAAAAAACCACAAAAGGATTAGTAAAAAGAGAGGGGAGGCAAGAGGCAAAAAAAAACGGGACCTAATGAGGGGAAGAAACAGGTGAAGGGTTCACCGAAAAAAGCTCAATTTCAGAGCACAGGGAGGTTGGACTAAACAGACTGATTACACGGATAAAATAGGAAAGTAGGACCAGATTTGACGTCAGAAAGAAGGAGGTAGGTCATCCGTGTGGACACAAGAAGGACATCTTCAAACAGGATCATTCTATATATAGGGGGAATTTTGTCAAAGTCTCTTGGCAAGGAGGGCTTGACCAGAGACAAAGTAGAAAAGGATATAAAAAAAGAGGGAACTTTAAATCTGTTAGGGTTGAAAAAAGTCTATCCCTCTTGAGGAATTGTAACGTGCCACTCTATAAGAGGGGGGGGAAATCACTCGGAGAATGGGAAGTCCATGGGAGTCTTGAGAATCTGACAAGTTTCAAGAAAAAAAGCTTTGGAAAAAAAGGGGGGGGGTTTGTTGAGAACCTTTCGAGAATCAGTCAAGAGACTGGGGGGAGAGGAGAGCGAAAGGGAAAAGCCTGAAAGGGTTTCTTATACGCTTGTTGGGGGGGGAAGCTTGACTTCTACAAAAGAAAAAGGGAAAATCCAACCTAATCCATAAGACCTTCGTAAGAAAAATAATAATCCTGTGGCGCTCGAGAGGGGAGTCATAATGAGGAAGAAAAAGAAAAGAAGCTCAGGGCTCATGGAACGGCAAAAAAACGCTCAAGAGACGGTAGTTGAGGGATCTGAAGCGATTGGTTTAGGGGAGTCGGAAGTCATAATATCGCAGACTCGCTGGCTTTGAAAAGGAAAAAGCAAATGTTGGAGAAAAAAAAGGGGATTGGCAGGTGAAAAAAACAAGAGCATGACCGTGGAAAAGGTCACTGTGAGTATAACACTTCGGGGAGTTAAATGGCCTTCCGGGGCCTTAAGGCACTGCTAGCAGGAAGCATTGGAGAAGGGGGGCGTTTTGAACGAAACACAGGGACATGGGACTTATACAGCGAAGGTCGAAAAAGGAAGGGGGTAGTCTCATTCGAAGAAAGGGAACGAAACTGCCTAATTTTGTTTTTGGAACTCTCTAAGAGAGGGGGGGGAACAAAAGCTTTACTATGAAAGAGTTCGGAAAGGGGGAGGATGCTGGGGATTCGGACGAATCGACTCTATATGAATACGAAAAGGGGGGACATATGCGGATACGAACTGCACCTGAGGGGGGGGCCATAGTGTATGAAGAGGGTCTTAGGGAGAACCTTTACGACTCGCCGGTGAGAGCCTACATTAATACATCCGTTCAAGAAAGGGAGATTCTAGAGAAAGCGAAGAAAAGTTCATGGGAGGGTAGCGAGACCGCACCTTTTCTCACTCAAGGAGCGTACGGATCTCACTCATTTATTTCTGTAAAGGGGAAAGACAAGAATGGTCTAAGAGAAAGGGGTTAAGCTTGAAGAAAGGCAAAGTTTAAAGAAGAGAAAGAACTGGTTCACCTGCCCACACTATCATCATAGGGAGTCTACTGAGGTGCCAAAAGGGACCATTGGGGGGATCCTCTAATTTCAAGGACTTTTGGCTCGTAGGAAAAGAATTGGGACGTAGAAGTGGATTTAGCGCTGGTCAAGGAAGAAACCCAGACTCGAAGAAGAACGATAGGGGGGATAAAGGGCTCAGGATCATCCTTCACACAACACAAGGGGGGAAGTCTAAGTTGTGAAGGGGAAAACTCAGGAATGTGAAGGGGGGGGGCTCCTTTGAAGGAGGGGTGGTTTTTTGGGGGAGTTAGCCCAATTCCATGTTCTTCGAGAAGAACTAGGCCCACGATTTCATAGGCACTTCCCGAGAGGGGGGGGTCAAAGCAGGGGAGGGAGGGGAACGCTTAAAGACTGGCCGCGGGTTTTTTTTCTGGCAATCAGTTTATAATAAGTAAGATGAAATTCCTGTTACTCTGCTTGTGGACTGGACTGTTACTTCCGTCACTTGCCTAGGGGAAAGGGAGGCGCCAAATCCAGAGAAGAAGCTTGAAATTTTGGGAACTCAGGGATAGGATAGACATGCTTCCCAGGGGGTTTAAAAAAAAGGGATGCAATGGGGGGAGGGAGGAAAAATCCTAAGACATTTTCCAGTAAGAAATTCAAAGAAGAAGAAAGCAGGGAATTGGATCTCTCTTCCTTTTTCCTCAAAAAGAGGAGGGACTCTGGAGAATAAAGAGCGCCTATATAAAAGGGTCAAGCGTCGGAAGGATTCAAACGCTGCGGCTCTTGACTTCAAGAAAAGGGGGTTAAGTGAGAAGGAGAGAAGAGTAAAAAGGGGAACGGGTTGGCGTACAAATTTAATTGGAAATCCAGACAGCGGGGGACGTATTTTGGCCGAAACCCTCATTCGCCGAGGTCAAGGGTGGACAAATCTACTGGTTTTCCGGGGGGGGGGGGAAAAAGGAAATTGTTAGCCAGGTGAGGGGGGGGTTAAACTGAGGAGAGAGGAGTCGTTCTACCGTGGAAAGTGCGTCGACGGCGTCCCCAAATAGGGTCAGTTCGCAATTTCCCTCTTGTCACTCGAAAAAGAGAGGGATATATAATTCGTGAGAGAAGATGGGGGAAAAAGAGAAGTTGAGGGGTGGAGGCAGGGTGGAGGATAGCGGGGGAGAATTAACTCCGTCCCAGCTAGGGGGAAGCTTAGCATTGTCACATTTTAAGGAAAAACCCATCTCTTGGTCGCCGGAGAAGAAAAAGGCTAAACCAAAACGCTAATTTAATCAAAAAAAGGGGGAGTCCCTGGATAAGAAACAAGGAATCTCGAAAGAAAGGAGAGGGGGATACCCATCGCGAGGAGTCAGCATTTGGGTTTTGACCAAAACAGATTCGAGGGAGTGTGGAATCTCCGTCCACGTTGCCTGCTTTTTGTTGAGAAGGTTCATAATGGGTGGTAGAGGGAAAGTTTCAAGAATTGAAAGAACTAATCCCTCGAAACTTCAAAGGGAGGGAAACAGGCTTCGAATGGAGCATCTGGGTGGAAACCTTTAGTGCCACAGAAGGATCTTGAAGAGGAACGGGGCATTCGTGCTCGCATCTTGGGGGCTGAAGGGGGAAACAAAATAAAGTGGAGGGGAATGGCTGGTTGGTTTTTTATCATTTGAAACGGGTACTCGGAAGGGGTCATAAGGTGCACGGTATCCATCTAAAGCCAAACAGTAGGATGAGCAGATTAGAATAACCAAGGGGAAAACTTCAAAAATCCGTGCGAACGGCGCCCGGAAAAAAAAAAGATGGCCAAAACTAGAATGAAGGCAAAGTCAAAGACCTATTGAGGACACCCATTGATGGAAATCAAATAGAAGATGCATAAACCATATTTACTATCGCCGCTGCTCCGGTACCTGTGAGAAAGGGAAAAATTGAGACCCATTCAGAATGGGTTTAAAAGGAAGACGGGTGTTGGGAGGGAGCTGCGGTTCAGAGACAAGCTTTAATGTGCTCCTTCAATGTAAAAGGAATCCACAAAAAGGCCTAGTGGAACGTAAGGATTGGGAAAAGAAGATACTGTGGAGGAGGGTTCAAGAAAACTCAACACTTTTTATGCCTTTCTTAGGGGTTGTCCGGCTCCAAAGAAGGGATGACAGAGTGCTAGGGAAAAAAAAAAACTGATGGGGCAAGGAAAAAAGGAATAGTGTTTAATTTGAGGGTTGGGAAGGAAAGATACTTGGCTCAGGAAAAGAGGGGGGGGGCCTAGTGCTTCTGTGAAGCGATCCTGTCAACCTGACAGCCGTGTCCAGGATTATTAGAGTAGCGGACAGAAAAGAAAGGAAAAGACCACCAATTCTGAAAAGGAAAACTACCAAGAATTATGCATCAGACGAATTAATAGAAGAAAAACTGCACGCTATCCCGCGTTGTTGCAACAAACGAAAAGAACGCTGATGCGGGGGGAGGATCAACCAAGAGAGTTGGGTACAGGGAAAAATATTATAAACGGCATCCATCCTCTCTGGGCTGGGGACTCCTGCGACACAAAAGGAGAGAAAAAAAGGTCAGGTGTTTTAGGGGTTCTGTAGGAGGCCTGGATCTGAACAGAAGCTGAACTATCTTTAGCTTGGGGAAATGCTGAATTACCCTCCCGGAGGACGTCTCTGGAGGAGGAGCGGAAGAAGAAGAAACAGATTCGGGATACTAGACGTTCGGAGAGAGAAGAATAGGGACAGAGGGGGATGAAAGGCAAATCTCTTCTCTTAAGTGCAATGGTGAGCTAGATGGGAGATCTAGTCTATTGGAATTGTGCACTCGTACGAGGGGTAGGACAATCCGCTCAACTCGGGAATCAGTAATCTTGCGACCGCCTAAGATAAAGGGGAAAAAAAGAGAAAAATAGCTTAGGGAGCAAGGAAGGATGTCCGACATCTCGCATATGTCTCTAATCTTTTCAGCTCTCCACTCTTTAGACATGAAGAGATCTCGTGGCAGGGGCTATTAAAGATATGAGAAAGGGGGAGTATTGTCAGACAGGCTCTTCAGGGGGAAAAGAAGATATTTGCATAGGCAATCTTACAAAAAATGCCTTCTTCAGATAAAAAGTACCTATCACGACAATCTAGCAGAAGAAGATGTCTGCGCTCTGCTCAAGTTGAGATGAAACTCACCGCCAAGGGAGGGAGTCACAAGTCGTTAAATCAGATTGTTCAATAAAGAAGGCTGAAGGGAAAGGGTCACAGACAAATCCATCCGCGGCAACGATCTCCGAATGATGTGACCTAAAGAAGGGATTGTCAACCAGTACTGAGAGGGGGGCTCAGGATCCTTTTCGTAGCGAGTAAGGGGAGTGTGTTTCGACATAAAAAAACCATTACTAATCATCTTAAACCACTGAACATAGGAAATTACCGGGGAGAAAGAACAAGAAAACACAAAAGAGATAGTAAAATCGGTATTCTATACTAAAAAGGTCCAGTGAGCCAGCGAGGATACCAAGGGGGGGAGCTTAGCCTTTTGCTAGAAGGGGGTTTCTGTGCCCTTGCCAAAAAAGTAGAAAGAAAAAGTTAAAGGATAATTACTCCGGCCTATTTGAAAGACTTCTGAGTAAACCAGGAGTCTAAATGCTGCGGGTGGGGGGTCAGGGATTTATTAGTAGGTGCTAACACGAAGTCATACCCGAGAGGGAGAAGCTGGAGGTGAAACTGCACAGATGGGTGCAAGACATTTTTCTATAAAGAAGGGAAAGGGGGGTCGCGTCATGGTGCTTCCCAGGAGGGAAAATCGACCAGCGTTGGGAAAGAGGGAAAGTTGGCTGTTAAAGGGACAATGAAAGGCTTGAATTTTAACCCGGCATTCAGCTAGGGGAAAAGAACTATGCTCCTGGTGTTCCTGGGAAGGATCATGCGCCGTTTGCTCTAGAGGAAGGAAGGACTCTATTTTAGAGAATTCAAAGGAGTCGAAGGAATAGTCAGAGGGATGGAAACTCAAGAGGTCTAATGCATGACCGTGGAGGGGACTAACGAGGAAGAATGCCGTTATTAGGCGGCTATCCGATGGAGAAGGGGGTCTGCAGGACATGGGGAAGTCAGACAAGCGACATAGTCACACGTGGGAGAAGGAGTCCAGGGAACAAGCGAAAGGGTCAAGTATCTAGTAATTGAAAAGGGAGGCGGAAAATTTTGCGACGAGTGTATGGGGGAAGAAGGGGGGAGGGGCCAGTATCGGGTGAAGGGAAAAACTTAAAAAGAGGATCCAGCGGGGGCAGCCTCATGCGATAAAAGGGGGGGGAAGCTCTTAGCTCACCCAAGACAAAGTTCAGCCGGGCTGTACTTTCAAAAAAGGAAAGAAAAGGAATCCCTGGGGTAGATTTCGCGAATCAATATAGAAGAGGGGGGAGAGGTTTTCGGCAGCGAGGAAGGGGGATTGAGGGGTGGTAATGAGAATCCGCTTCGTCAGAAAAAAAAAAAAAGAAATTCAAAGCAGGTGACAGATAAAGTTGTTCTGCGATAGCGATCCAAGTGTAACGAATAAGCAAATACTTGCTAGCGATCAAGCAAAGAGGGGGGGATCAAGCCATGACCTGGGAGGGAAAAAGCCGGCTCAGAAAGGAAAATAAGTCAGCCTCTTCTACTTAGGGAGGGACCGGTAACCCAAAGGACCATCAGGGGAATATTGGTGGAAAAGAAAGCAAACATGGGTTGTTTTTTTGGGAGTTTCACAAAAGAAAAGGTCAAGGGAGAATAGGGGGGGGTGACTGACCTTCTGTTGGGGTTCTTAGAACAACAACAGCCAGGGAAACTGATATAAAATTTTACCTCAACGAGAAAAGTGGTCGTCATTAGTGAAAAAAAAAAAAAACTCGGGATCTGGGGAAGGAAAATACTGAAAGGCAATAGAGGGGGCCGCTCAGTAGAGAACTGGGGGTAAGTCAAAAATGCGGGGGTAGACTTTCAAATGGGATTTGCTAAATTCTCGGTTTTGGGGGAGGAAACATGGAGAACTGATGACAAAAAAGAGGGGGGGGCTTGGTGAGGAGAGAAAAACACCATATCGTATGAGTGAGGGATAACCTCATCTCACCCAACTTGTCCTGCAAAGAAGAGCGGTGTCCCATCGGGAACGAAAAGAAGGAATGCGAAAAAAATTCACCTCGTATTTTTCCCAGGAAACAAAGCAAGATTCAAAGAAAGGTAAGGGAAGGAGAAATAGTAGAGCTTCCTCTATCAGCCAAGTGGAGGATAGGGATGACCCATAAGCAAAGAGACGATGCTATTGTGCGTCACTCGAGAAGGTTTAAGTCACGTGTGTGTTGGGTTTGGGGGGGGACCACAACATCCCGCCGACGGAGTGCCCTAGGAGAGGGGGTTTAAAAAATCACAAATGAGAAGTAGAAGAAAAACGTGAACGTGTATTTTTGAAAACCTAGAAAAAAAAGCCTTAGAGAGGCGCACAACAAGAAAGGTCGTCTAAGCATTTCTGGGGGAGCGAAAGTAAAGAGAAGTTCTTTAAAGGAACTTTCCTTTGGATTCTTCATCCGGGAATTGGTGCAAATACAGGGAGGTTCTCTTGTGTAATATTCGTTTGGGGGGGGGATCAAGGAGGAGGCTCATGAAAAGACGGTTGAGCAAAAAGGAAAAAGGGGAAACTCTGTCCCGCACTAAACCTAAGAAGGTGGAAAGGGGATTGGCCAAACTAGGGGAAAGGGAAATCCATGAGATCAACAAGGGCAACAAAAAGGAGAGACTTTGTCAGTTCATAGGAAATACTCCTAAGGAATTCAGACCGTTGGAAGAAAAGGTCATTGGCCAACAGAATAAGTAAACTCGGGAGGGGGAGAAATTCTCCATACCATATATTCGGAAAAAAAGAAGAGTTTTTTGGGCACTCAAGGCATAGAAAAGGGGAAGACTTCTATCAAAGCGATCTAGGGAGGGGGGGACCGCGGAAAAGTCAAACCTTTTGTCTGATCCGGTCTTGGTCTCAAAAAGTACAAACTGATACTTCAGGAGTAATGAGTAAAAAAGAGGAGGGACCTATAGGCTCAATGGAAAAAAAAAAAGACAACATTCTAGGGAGGACTTGCGAAGGGATCATTTGAATGACCAAAAATTGGTTATTATCAGCGGCATTCCCTCTAAAAGATACGATCGAACTAAAAGAGGAAGCAAAGGCAGAAAGGAAAAAAAGAATGCTAAGGGAGGAGGGTACTTAACACCTAGTTTTCTGCCCGAATAGAATTGGGATCGACTCATTCGTCCTTTCTGCTAGCTCGATCTCAGAGATGGGAAAAAAAAATTAAAATACGTGTCGGTCCTCTCGGTATAAACCTAAGAAAGGGAAGGGGGGGGGGGGGAGAATACAGAGGGAGAGAGTCTTTAAAGGGACTAGGGAAGACTTGGTAGAAGAAAAAAAACAGGTCTAGGGAAAAAAAAAAAGTATACTCGCATGATCTGGAGGAAAAAACTGAATATGATATTGAATGAGCGGATAAGGCTCAAAAAAAGACCAAGGCACGACTGGTCAAACAGGAGCGAAAAAGAAGGTCACAAATAGAAAAGGAGGGAAGTAAGACTTCGTACAAGTTAGGGAAATAGTCCAATCCCAAAAATCTCGGATATCTAGTTGGGGGGGAAACAGTCAGTATTTCCCTGTAAACGGAGAGGAAGAAAATATTGACTTTGGCTTTAGATATGGGAACAGAAGAGGGAATCGAAATGACTAATGGAAACTGCAAAAAGGAGCATGATGCTGAGGAACATCGCATTTAACAACGAGACGATCTCCCACCACAGGAGGAGAGGTACGAGGCAGAAAACAACCTCGTGTTCTGGAGGAAAGAAAAAAGGCTAAACGTTCGTCTCTAAGAAGTGCTGAGTCTAGAGGGGGAAAAGAAAAAAGGGGGAGGTCAACCAGTCCAGAAAAAGGCTATAAAGTCCTAGGGACCGGAACATGTAAATAGCCTGGTCTCAGGGAAAGAGGGGGGTAGAAAACCCCATCTAAAGTAGAGGTGACAAAGGGGGGGTTCGATTTGATAATTGGAAGGGGGGAAGGGCGGCATCGGACCCTCAAAGCTTTTCGGATCTTTTTAAAAGAAAGGGGAGGTCAAGGTCGCAGGAGAAGGGGGACTTAAGCGATTCACATCGCACATAGTAAGGGGGGAGACGTTATTTACAAAGAGAGACACGAAATTACGGGCGCTTTGCTTTGATAGACCGAGGTTATCCTTCATATTGAGCCTACATTGCAAAGAAGTAAACTTTCTCAGGAGGATGAAGAGCAGAAGGGACATAGTAAGAGTCAATGGCAGTCCGGACGGAAACTCAATTAAATTTTAGATTTCCAAGGGAAGTGATGCATAAGACCTGCTCAAGATCCCCGCAGAAAAAGGAAAAAATTGCAAGGCCTTTCCGCTGACACTCTTGAAATAGTCGCCGTTAGCATGAACTTGGGAGGGGAATTCAATTGGGGATCCGGGACTTGGACGAAAGCGCCGCCTCGCCTCACGAAGGTGCGTACATAT
>Ga0179591_1310250_pt1 | contig 14162 bp, 13 predicted proteins | sample CZOMad2_1_08_16f_FD_182891 | JGI IMG/M metagenome (GOLD analysis project Ga0179591, IMG submission 182891) | Vadose zone soil fungal communities from Angelo Coast Range Reserve, California, USA - CZOMad2_1_08_16fungal (PacBio error correction) | ecosystem: Environmental > Terrestrial > Soil >...
GAGCAATCCCAAAAAATCTTCCAGGTGTGTGGGGCATTGGGCCACTGCGAGAGGAGGTCCCCGTCTGCCACCATTTCGGAAACAACCTCGGTCGGGGTCGCAGCATTTTGGCCTGGTGTCGCGACGGGGGTGAAGAAAAACCACAGAAAGAGAAGGCACCACGATCTTCTCGTGAGACAGCCTTGACAACGAGAACACAGATCGATTCCGAAAAACGGGGGGGGATGAAAAGAAAAGATGAGGACGGGGGCTCGGGGGAAGATGTAGAGGGATGTCGGAGGCGGGTTGCGGACCAGTCGCAATCCGCATCTCTCCAAATGCGTAACCTATATGTGGGGGGGGGGACGCAGTATTGCGCACGGATCCCTGACGCCTCGCCTGCAACATGCCACCACCTTAACAACGGTTGGCGTCGTCCAGAAACCGGAAAACCTCGCCAAAAGGTCTAACGGTCACGACGCCCACACCCCCATAACCTGCTTCAACGCAAATAATCTAGCACAGAAATGAAACAAAGGGGGGGGAGGGGGGAACGAGAAGTCTATTGGTGGTAACGCTAGAAAAAAAAAAAATCCACCGTCTCACGAAGGTCAGGGTGGAGGATTTCTAACGAAGAAAAGGGGTGGTTGCTAAGTGGGGTTTCTGTGCGACGCTCCGCGCGTTGGGGCGATGGCCAGCCGAGTAACTTCCTTTGGTGTCGGACGAGGGTGGAAGAGGGGAAAGAGGCGTTTGGTGAATTCTTGGGGTCAATAAGCGTCGAAGTTATGAGGAGGCATAGGGGGGTTTGACGTCCGCGGGGGGAGCGGGTGGGTGGGCGGCCGTGTTAGCTTTTTGTGCAGTTGGTTGACCTAAGGACTAGAGAGATCATCGTGGAGCGGGCCGTACCAAGATGAATGCATCAATTGGACTAGCAAGCGGAACTTAGTCTGTTTGAGGTAAGGGTACGACCGTGTCGAAGGGCGGGAGGGAGGGTATCATTCCCCCCAGGAGGGATTCTGGGGGGGACTGAGTGAGGTTCGGGCTGTGAGGACAAGATGGGTCGGGAAATGCAAGTTCAGCAACGCTAGAAGGAGCAAGCCGGTCATTTCTGGCTGGCGGGGGGGGAGTCAGGAAGGGGAGAAGATCGGTTAGGTTTGTTATTAGTCAGGGGGGCGTAGACGCGGGGACCAGACGAGAAGGTGACGGCCGCTCAAGGGAAGAGGAAACTTCTATTATTTTCTTAGGGTTGAGATTCGTGATATGGGTCTGTGTCAGTGTGAGCAGGCGGGGCTGGGGGCTGGAAGTTATGATAAAGATCGGAGCTGCTGCAAAACATGTTTGGAGCACTGTAAAAAGGGACTGAGGGAGATCCTTAAGTGGGGATAAAAATGCCGGGAAAACTAATCTAGAACGGGGGGTTCTAACGAGGGAGGGAGTGTTAAGTTCTACCACAAAACCCCGAATACTTCCGACGAAACAGAACTTGTCGAAAAATTCCCTTCCTAGGGGGAAAAAAAGAGTGGTGGGGGGCTACATAAAAAGGTGGGGGAAGAGTCAAGAGTCTGTCCAATTACCTAATGTGGTTACCTTTATGACCGGTACTCAAAAAACGAGAGTTAAAGGGGGGTCGGGATTGTTTATCCGGGAATGTGGTATCCTGTAGATGGAAGCTACTAGGGAAGGGAAGGCTCATGTACTAAGAGGGAAAGAAGGGAAGGAGTACGGAATCCAAGGACCGGTGTGGGGTGAACAAAGGGGGCTCGGCTAATCTGCCTGGCCATCTCAAAATCAGAAGTGATGGAGAAAGGTTAAGAATACGTCCAGATGGTGCTGCGTGCGTTCCGTTCGATTACAGGAGTTACTAAGGCCTCCGAGCACAGAAGAGGGGAAGGGAGTACATAAGGAAAGGACCATTGGTTGGGGGAAAATGAGTGTGGAAAAAAAGAAAAAAAAGAAAAAACAATTATAACGCTCTGAAGTTGAGAGGAGTCTTAGGGGAAAGGTTTAAACTGAAAGCGAGTATTATTACCGCATCAGTTCTCAAAACCATCAGACCTCAAGCGTGGAGACTGTTCCCTGGGGGGGACAAAATGGAAAAAGAAAAGGAGTAGGAAGGTGCTGTATCAACATACTTTGCCGGGACGCGTTTGCTCACAGTATCACAGGTAGAAAGGGGAAAAATATAAGGCCAAGACGAGAAACCCGTATCCGCTAGAAACACTTCGAGTGTGTTTTTCCGGGATTCGTGAGGAAAAAGAAGGGAAGCCGAAAATTGTCCAGCGGAAGCATCATTAATTCACCCCTACCCCTCCGCAAGGAAAGGACGAAAACAGAGGGGAAAAGTAATGAAAGAGACAGCACTAGAGGACTAGTCGCGTAAGATGCTCCGTGAAGCGTTCCGGACGCCACGCGGACGGAAGGATACATCAAAGAGAAACTTTGGGTTCGAGGACAAACGGAAACCGAGTGCAGCCTAGAATCTTCATCTCTGAAATCGATAACGGAGAAGGACACAATCAGACAGAAAAAAAAAGTGGACACAAAAATGCTGGGTGGAAAGCGAAGTGAAAGGGGCTGGCACCCGCTGATGGCGGTGGATCTGGGCAGAGCAAGCGAACAAAAAAAAAGGGAGAAAAAAGAGGAGTTCAACAAAACAAAGGACCAAATATCGCAGGAAAGGTCGGGAAGGGAGGGGGGCCCGCAAAGGCGGGGGAAATCACCACTTTTTTTCCGCCGTTGTACTAGAGAAGGCATGTGGAACAGGGGGAGTTTCTGAGGCAAAAAAAGGGAAAAGGAAAAATGCCAAAAGGGATACTGGAATCTCTACGGACCAGGGGGAAAATGTGAGGAGGAATTGAAAAGCCGAACTGCCCATGGAGACGCGCTGACATAGAAAAAAGAAAAATAAAAAAACACCTGCAAGGAAAGAAGGTGGGGGGGGGCCCATCTTCGCGGAGGGGGGGACTATCCCAAACTCTTAGGGTTAAGGGAGGAAAAACTGGAAGCCAGATGACAAAGAGCCAATCCCAAAAACTACCAAAAGACAGGGGGGGGGGCGATCTGGTATACAGGGAATAATGGGCGTGTGAAAGTTTAAATCCCGGTCTACAAGTTCAAACGGCACGCCAAAGAAAACCAAAGATAGAGGGGAGGGAGTCCACCAGAATTCAGGAAGGTGAAAAAATCGGGTTATAAATCAGAAAAGAAAAAGACGTTGGAAAACCGAAGGTAAACCCCAAACCATAAAAGATCAGGCCTGCGGCACCCAGGCACGAATCTCTCTCGAAAACAAAAGGAGAATATGATGGAACTTACGCAGCCCTCAAGGGGAGGGGGAAATAAGAATAGGGGAAGGAATCCCACTAATTTGGACGGGTGCTCTCAACAGTGGACTATTTTTGGGGGAAACTCGGTTTCAAAAACTGAGAGAAGATGGTGGGGGAAAGGGGTTGCCGGGCATGTTGAACTTGGAAAGACGGGCAGTATTTCATTTCTACCCGCATCGATTCCAACTCAGACAGATTCCGAAGACTGCTGTTCAAAATGCCGAAGCAAGATGGGGGATTCTCTCTAAGAATGACCCCTGCCGCGTGGAGCAGGGCGCCATGAGAGGGGTCCACAAAAAACCTGAAAGAATCTCGGTGTTCAAGCAGGGGGAGGGTCGAGGGAAGTGGAGGTGAATATAGTCGGGGTGGGAAGTCAATCGCCCGGACTATAGAAAAACCATCCCAACAGGTGAACGAATGTCTGCGAAAAACCAAACGAAAAAGACCGGATTGGTGCGAGAAAACAGGTGAAAACTGAAAGGAGGGAGTAAAGAAGAGTTAAAGTGTTGGGGTTTGCCGGAACCCAATGAACATCAGGACGATCTCCATCAGCCTCAGAAACCCGTTGGGGAAAAAAAAGGGAAGTGGAAGAAAGAAGGGCGGTTTCGAGGAGGAAAGCGCAAAACGCCAGCAGCGCTTGAAAGAAAAAGCGGTCCCTCTGTTAAAGGGAGTGGACTTTCGTCGGGGAGGGGGCGGTCGGCTGATGTAGTGAGATCATAAGGGGTTTCGCGATCATCCATGAAGCTCTGATAGAGTTATTACGCGGAATGCTCTCAGATTTCACAGAGCAAGGTAGGAAGGGGGGGAAAACCAGACATTAGATCCCTAAGGAGCGGGATCTGCCGTCACGTCCCGCTATCGTGCTTCAGGTGAACCGGAGGACGAGCCGGAGGCGTCTCGAAGGGGGGGGGAGGGGGGGCGACTTATGAATGAAAAAAGCCGTCGCGACAGATTCCACTGCCTGGCTGCGGGGCCGACGACTCCGGGACAAAAAACCTGTCGGAGGGGAATTTTGTTGGTAAGGGAATCGCGGCCTGAATGCAGCTGAACCTCTGGGACAGGAGGGGTGAGAACTTACCGGGGGGGATGAAAATCTGGGATGGCTCGGAAAACCTAAATTGATCAAAGAAACCGACTAAGTAAAGGGAAAAAAAACTTGGGGAAAAACGTCAGAAAACGGAGGTTTATGGAGAAATTTGTTGTTCCCTCGGGCCTAGGATCGCGGGAAAACGTCGGGGGAGGAAATCCAAAGCCTAAAAGGGGAAACACCGGGAAACTCTATGTCTAGGAGGGCGGCGCGGGTACAGACGCGGCCAGACGGCGACTTAACTAAGATCACACCAGGGGAGGGAGATTGGGAATAGAAGGAACGTCATCACGGAGAAGTAATATGATGGCCGCGCACGGGCGGAAACGCCGATCAAAAGGGCCACCCTAAGAGAAAAGGTAATTAAGCGAGCCCTCAGCTCATAAAAAAAGGAAACTTCTATGCGCCCCGCGCGGTCGCCAAAAAAAACGCGAGCGAACGTCATTACAAAAACAAGGAAGAGACTAAAAAAGAAGCAAGCTAAACAAACGGAACTAACGAACGAAAAAAGGGTGGGGGAACCAACTAAATTGAGTCTGACTGAAAAAGTCTACGCTGAAAAAGGTCTCGAAACAACAAACAGGGGTGAAATGGTTCGTTGCAAAAAAGAAACGGAAATGCCGGTCAAAGGAGGATAGTCGTCGTCAGACACCTGGAAAGGAAGGGTCTCCGCAGGAGGGAGGGCGAACCTCAAAATACTCAGAGGGGGGGAAAAAGTCAAGGAGGCCGCCGCACCTCGGCCACTAAAGAAAAAAGCAGCCGGGAGCCTGCGCTACTAACCCGAGATAAGTTTATAAAAAGGAAAAAAGAAATCCAAAGACCGGACAAAAAAAAGGCCATGAAAAAAAAAAAATCCCCCGAAAAGCACCAACATTTAACGAAAACTCTTGACATCCCTATAGTAGGTAGGAGGAAGGCGGGGGGGAACTGATAAACGACCCCACTTAGACAGCTAACAACCGAACGAGTAGATACTTAAGCGAGCCGCAGCAACAACAGAACTAAAAACATCACATGAGACTAGTTTCGAAGCCTAGAAAGGGAGAAGGAGACGGAAAAACGGGCCTAAAAAAAAACCTAAACCGACAGCAGGGCCGACCGTCGAACTCGCTCAAGACCTCGACACCGTCGGAAGTTACAGCCCAGAAACAGGTGCTGAGGTCCCGAGAAAAATCCTGGATTACGTATCTGCCACTTTATCGAGGGAGGAGGAGACCAAAAGGATAGAAAAAAACTACAGCGACCGACTCACCCCACAGCCGACCTAAAAACGGCGAAAACCCGAAAAAAGAAAACATAGGTTACTTCTATCAACGAGATTGAAAGAGGAATAAGGCACTACCACCCCACGCATTATACATGGAAACACGAACGCGACAGACACCGACCCTAAAAAAAAAAAACGCAGACTCCCTTCCATCAAACCAGACTAGAAAGAGAAAGAAAAAACAACTTCCTTGAAGGGTCAAACCAACCACTTGCAGAATAAGTTGACCGATAATCCAAGGAGCAAGCGCACCACAAATCCCTAAGTTTCCAGAAGGGGCTAGAACATTTATTGAGAAAGGGAAATGCAGTATTTGTTGGGTAAAATTCAAGTGATCAGTCAAGCCAGGCTTTTTTTGTGAAGGGACGACGAAAACACGCGGTTTCAAGTTTTTCGGGAGAAAGGTCGGTAAACGAATGGCAGCCTAAAAAAAAGTCGGAGTGTCGGAAGCATGGTGGAAGAATAAAGCGGAGAGCGACTGGTCAGCAACCGCCGGGACAAAAACGATCTGATCCTTTAAAGACAAACGGTCTCGCGACAAAAAAAAAAAGGGCGGGGAGTAATTGATCGATGGACTCGGTGCAAGGCGGGAGCAGAGGGGTTCCTTCGCGGAAAGGAGCCATACGAATATTCTTCCAAAGTACGAGACAAAAATCCGAAAGGGTTTTGCCGGGGAGGGCCATTCTTTGACGGAGAAGAGCGATTGAACCAATCCAAAACAAAGGACTCTTGGGCCCCAGCAGAAACACCTCGACCAAAGGCTAAATTTCAGACCCCTGCAGAAGAGAAAATAGATGTCCTCGAAGGGTCTTTGCAACGTTTCAGTAAAAACCGGGGAAAAGATGGTGGTCAAAGAGGAATGGGTCAAACCGGGGATAGGTTACACTTTGTTATTCCCGGGGTGGTTGGGAGGGTGAGGGCGTGGTGGAGCTCAAGAGATTGACGACCTAACAAGGAGGGGGAATTTAGGTGTCGGAAAGAGGGGCTGGACGAGTTCGTTTTTTTATGACGTGGGGGTACGGAAACTATGGGTAAGGGGGGAGGCTAACCTGGGTCTGGTATGTGAGTCAACGTGGAGGATGGCAGGGTCGAAGTGGGTAATAACTGTATTAAATTAGTCTTAGGAGGGGCGAGGGTACCACATCAATCACTGAATGGGGGGCGAGACGTTAGAAGTGTAGAGGGCTTGGAGGCGGGCTTCTGCAGAGGGTAGGCGGGGCGGTGTCGGCAGAGCATTGAGCAGTCGGGCGAAGTCATTTACTAGAAAAATCTTGAGAAAAAAAGGGAGGGGACTGTTTCTGAGGGGGGGGAGGAGGGGGGGAGAATCTCAGGAGTTTACATTGGGTACGACCGCAAGCGTCGCGAAACGAGCAGTTCAAGGAGAAAGACTCTGTCAACCTTTCGATGAGGTGTTGTCGCGGGATAGTTCGAAGGGGCCGGCGCGTGGGGTGGGTTAGGGTAAGAGACCGGGTCCGGCGTCATTTGTTAACCAGTAGAAGGGCAAGGGGCTGTAGAGCAGGTAGATCAGGAGTGCAGGACAACCGGGGGGAACGCCTACATCTACTTGGGGGAAAGGTACAGAAGTCGCTTAATTGTCAAGGTAAGGGCATGATAAGAGCAAGCAGGCCGCCGTTAAACGGCTCTCTATTACCCTGAATGTTTACAGAGGTTGTTAGGGGGACTCTGAGGGGGGAAAAACGTAGGGACAGCGGCATGGGGAAGTCCTACTATAATTATGTTAACTTGCGGGAGACTGATTTGTCAGAAGGGTGAGTAAGTGGGGCAAGATTGGTGGCCTGTTTCCTGTTCAGAGGATAGGGTACAGACTAGGGTCAAACTGGTCAGACGACGGTAATATTGAATTTCCGGAAGTTGGACCGGGAAATAAAGGGGATTACCTGGGGACAAAGTGACTCTGGCACTGGCGGGAACGGTGGGCAGAGCCCATCACGTGAATGCGGGTGATACAGGGAAGGAAAGAAGCAGGGAAAATCATTTGTGTCTTGTTGCCGGTAAGTCGCTCGGGTGAACGGGGACACGAGATCTAACTCTCGACTTCAAGTCGCTCAGTTCATGTCCAAATAGGAAGGGGGTCGAGGTCGGGAGGAGTGATTGTCTCCGGAGTATCTATGACGAAGTAAGCATTGCTCCAGGCAAAATCCAAAAAAAGTAGGAAACGGGTTCCAGGTTTCTACATAGAACGTATTCCCTTGGGAACCAACAAGGTCTGGGGGGGGAGCCTGTGCTAAAAGAAAGAGGTGAGAGGAGGACTCAAAGAATGACTTTCATCATATCGGACCGACAAAAGGGCCGATACTGAGCAAACCTTTGCACTCAAAAACGATTACTAGGGAAAAGGGGGGTTCATGGGGTAGGAGTTCCATACAGATAGGCGACGCGGCCGGCGGGACAGATGACGTGAAACAACGAAAAAAGGAGGAACCGTTCTCAAAGAATCCCGACGGGCAAACTGACTCCAAAGCACTTCATCGATCTAGAGGAGGAAGCATGGGAGACGGTGTCAGTCCTCGGGCAAAAGAGAGACGGCGCGGACTCGCACGTCTCGACTAAGTCATGGCGGAAAGATGGGGGGTGGGAGGAGAAAAAACCAGCACGCTGAACGGAGTCTCATCCAAACTGAATAGGATCGATACAAGGTAGAGGGAGCGACGCATAAAACCCCCTGTTGAGAAAAGGAGATGAAAAAATCCTCATGGGTGCCCCCAGAAGGTCTCCGCCGGAAAAAAAATGGAGGAGGGAGGGAGTTGGCGCTTTATTGGGAGGGAGGTCAAAGTCTGACCCTACCATTAAGCGCGGCGCAACAAGTGACAACCATAAGGAGGGGGGAGTAAGGGATTCATTGGGGTGGAAGTGGAGTAGAAAAAAAAGGGGAAGGATGCCGTTCGTGTCAGTTGGTCATCATCTGGGGTCGCGGGGTTTATAGTGCATTCGCGAAATAAGTTGATGGGGGTAGTGACCGTGTAAAAGGAAGAATGTCACAGAAGAGAAGGAAAGCAGGGCACTGAAAAAGCCAGACTGCACAGCAGATCAATGCCAAAGGCATGTTGGGTGAAAGGGGGGAGATAGCCCGAAAAACTCGGCCTTTTGGCTTAACTTTTGCATCGGCGATGGGAAAACCCACAGAAGCCGAGTCGAAGGCTGGACCTCTCTGAGGAAGGCGAAGGGAAGAAAGAAGCAGGGGGACTTGGGAAAGGGAAAAAAGGCCCAGAAGACACCTCGGGACTTCACACACTTCGAGTAATTGGACGGCCAACAGCTCTGGATAAAGGTCACAAACTTAAAAAGAACAGACACTATTGACCATAGGAAAAGAAAGAGGAAAGGCACATCTCAAAGGGAAGTGCACAATCACTCAAATCGACAACTAAGAGAGATAGTGAGTGAGGGAGATGTTGCATGAACCTGAGGAGGAAGTCGGATAGACACGGGACTGAGAAACTATTCAAGGTTGAGAGGAGGGGGGGAAAGGGGAGACTCACAACTAGACGTTCTGCCGACCGAACTCGGTGGCACTTTCAAGCTCTCCTATTTGTCGGGGGAAAAAACAGTTGGGAAATGGGAAGACAAAGCCGGAGGGAAGGGAAAGGGGAGGGTCCCAAATAAGGATGCTGCTGTAACGCGGCGTGCTGTCGGGCGGGCCTAGGGGTGCGCGAGGAGGACGGACTGGTGAACGGGGAAAAGGAGGAGGTCGGAGGACGAGGGAACATCTGTCGTGTCACACTGGGGGGAATTAAGAAGAGAAGGGGCTTGGTGAAAGGGGGCGGTCTGTTGGGAAAAAGGGGATTACGCTCGTTGACCTTCGAGGGCTAAACGGTAAAACAGAGGCACAAGAAAGAGGGGGGAGGCGGGGTCCATAAAGGAGAGGAAGGTAAAAAAGGATGCCAAAAGACCGCTTGGAGGACAAGGACCACCTGAAACAAGTCGCTGCAGGAAAAAAGGGATCCATTTCTGGATCCTGTCACGAAAAAGTAAATATCAAAGAAGAGAATAAGGGGTGGGTCACAGGGGGGGCCGGGGGGGTGACTTGCCCTCGAGACATGCCCAGCCGGACGGCCACCGAAAAAGGAGGGAGGGGGAAAGCAAATGGGGGGGTTAGACGCTCAGTGGTGGTGCCTGGCGTTCCTGGGGTCGTGGTACCGTTGCGGCTGATGGAGAATGTACTCTATCAGGTGGCGGGGAGACGGCATTCCGAGGGAAGTGAAAAAGGAAAAGGGAGAGGGATGAAATCAGGTGAGGAGGGGGAGGGTTGAGCTAAGAAAATATGCCCACTCCGCATTGACCGAGGAAGGGACGAGCGACGTGGGAAAGTTCATACTTATAAGAGGGTCATAAGGAAGAGGAAGCGATGAGGGGGGGGAAGTCAGGGGGTTACCCGGCATCGAGAGTGTGCGCCCGGCTGCGGCGCGAAGGGCATTGGGGGCCGGGATCGGGAACCAAAGGGAAAAAACTGAGGTTCAGAAAGGGAGAAAGCAGGGGGACTTCGGGGGAAAACCAGGACATCCACGAATTGTGTCCGGGAGGGTGAACTAGGTACTTAAAAGCACCGTTGTTTGAAGGGGGAAAAAGAGGGGGGCAGGAAAGGGAGGGGACCTGGGACTTGTGTATACGGCCGCAAATGTCGCGGTGACACCAATTGTGCTCGACCGGGAATACGCGCTAAAAGGGGTGAGGTCAAGAAACCGGGGGGAAAAGGCCAGACACGTTCCATGGTCGGGACCTGGATCCTACGAAACAGCAAACGGAGGAAAGGGAACAAATCCTAGACAGAAGAAAACATCTGAAACCCATACGGCGCGGCTACCGGGTCAGAGCGCAGACGAAGGATAACCCCATGAGGAAGAGAAGGGAAGTAAAAGGGGAAGAGAACCGGGGAGGGAATGAATCCTGTAGTCGAGAGCATGGGGGCAAGGCGGGGTAGGAGAAAAGGGGGGGGGGGAAAAAACAACCAGGAAGGGATTCAATCGATACGAGTCATCAAAAAACGGCGCACGCACCGGCGAGGGGCACGGTCTTCAAAAGGAAGAAATCAGGAAAAGGAGAGAAAACAAAGAAAGGACTCAATACTACCAAAATAACGCGCTGAAACCATACTTCTGAAGAATCGGAACGCGGCCAAAGCGGGGGTCAAAAATACCACTTTTAAAAATGAAAAGGTAACGGAAGAGGAAAGAAGGGTCAATTGAAAGGGCTGCCTTATAGTCGTTCTTCGACCTTACCGCCTAAGCAACGAGTCTACCTCAAAAAAGGGAAAAGAGGGGAGGGAGGGGTCCAGGAGAGGGGGAGGACTCGCAAAGACTCCTCTTGCCAGCGGCCTGGCAAAGGTCGAAAATGCTCGCAAGGCGACGGGCTACATCAACGAACCCAAAAAGAAAAAAGAAGGACTGGGAACAAATTAAAAGTAACGAACCTAAAAAAAACGAACGCTCGCCCTTTAAAGAGGCACTACGTCTTAAAAGGCAATTGCTCCGTAAAAGACTAACATACGTGAAAAAGGAAGCAAGAAAAAAAAAGAGGGGACTCGAGCGCCTCCCACGAAAAAATAACTGAACCTCCAGGAACTAAGATCATAGAATAGAATAGTAACGGAAGAGAACGGCGCCAGTTCAGCAAACCGCCGACCAGCAACCTGCCCTACGTGAATCCCATTCCGGAAGGTTAGGACAAACACCCAAAGTAGGGACAAAGTTAATGAAAAGGCCAAAGACCCTTAAGCCTCATGGAAGTTTTGAGGTAGAGGAATCATGATGAAGGACTACACGACCCGATTGATCTCGTCGGGGAGGAAACACCTTACTACAAAGGAAGAAAAAGGAAGAAAAAACATAAAAATCACCCCTACGTCGGAAGCAGCACGCCAACAAGGATAGGAACTGCGAAGGGAAATAGTACGAAGACGTCAGAACAAAAAAGACTCTACCTTGAAAAAACAACGAGTCACCAACCACAATCTTCCTGGGGACGGACACAAACCCTCACGAGTATCTCATTCAAGTGGACAACCACCCCTGCGGAGCGAATCCTCAACATCAAAGGGGGACCAATCTGGCTGAGGAAAAACGAAACACAATCTGGGAAAAGGAAAGGCAACTCTGGTGAAAAGGAAACATGGTCTCAGGGTAACGTATAAAGTGTTGGAGAGGAGGAAACGATGAAGGGAATAAAGGGGTTGCTGCCTTAGGGTTGAACAAACTCGGAAGGGGGGGGGGGGGGGCATTGGGGAAGCTATAGGGAGTATGGTAACCTGGAACACATAGGACTGTTCTCAAGAAAGTTGTAATCTTCTGGAGAGACAGGGGGCAAAAAGGGAAGAAGGGGAAAAAAAAAGAGAGTCTAGCGCGGGACAAAACGAGCAAACATGATATATCAAAATTGAGAGGTAAAAATGTCGTTGTCCAGGCTGTAGAAGGGTTGGGGCCCTGGGGCTTGGGGGTCAAATCCGAGGGAAAAGGGGCTTTCATAAAAAAACCTAGATTGGACATTGCCATAGCTAGCCCTTTAACACCCACACAAGGGACGCGGGGGGCCGTGAGGTCCAGAAAAGAGGACAAAATGGCGAAGAGAAAAAGCTGGGCTCCACCAGCTGAACATTCATACGCAATAAATCTCTCAGGGTCGGGGCAAGGGAAGTCACCTTTTGTTTGGTAAGGAGCTGAGGATGAGAAGCGGGGAACCTTTATGGGGGGGGAGGGAGGAGGAACAGGGGGCATTGGGGACGGGGAGTTTCGCTAAAGGACGGGTTTGTGAAGGGTTCCATGGAAAGAGAAAAGGGACTTGGAAGTTTTGGGGGGGGGAGGGAAGGTGATGCTCGGGAAGAGAGAAAAGTTGCGGGGGGGTCTTCATGTCGAAAGGGAGAACCGTCTCCCTCTAGGGTGACGGTTGCGGCGTCCAACTGTAGGCGTCGTATTTGGAGGGGGTGGGAGGCCGTTTTCACTGAGGGGAGGGGGGGGATAGAAGTTTGCAGAAGAAGGGGGGTGAGTTACTAGACCACCAGAGGGGGGCGGGAACCACCCAGCAACCGGAGTCTGGGAGCGGTAACTGTTACGAACTTGTACGTTCTGTAAATAAGGGAAGAGGATTTCAGGGAGGTATTGCAAACGGGAATGAAGGAAGGAAGAGGGAAGCCTGGGAAAGATGCTGCGGGAGAGGGATTGGGGAGGGCGGGGGACAGTGGAAGGGCTTCGGGTGAGGTGATAGCAAGTTTTGCGGCTCAGTGAATAGCTCGTTCCAAAGTTAAGTTTCCGGGAAAGGGAGAGTGAACGGGGAAAAAAGGAGGGGTGAAGTGGGTTTTAGAGAAGGGGCACGTTCAAATTTTAGTGAGTGACTGGGCTGAGTTGATGAACGGGCGCGCGGGCGAAAGAATGGGGGGCTACCGAACGAAGGTCATGCTGCTAGGATCTCCTAGTTAGGAGGACACGAGAAAAAAAAGAGAGGGGAAAAGACATGAGGTAACACTGTTCTAAGCAAATGGCGGGTAGGCGGGTCGTGAATGGGGAGCAGGGATACTAAGACAAGCGACAAAAACTGCACAGAAAAAAGCTACTCGGGCAAAAATTTTCTTTGGGTGTTGGTGACGTACAAAGAAGTTTTTTTGCCGCTGAAGGGGGAAAAAAACGAAAAAGGAAGGGGGGGAAGAGGGATTTCCCGGGGGGGAAAGATGCTTTGTCTGATGAAAACTTTGTTTAGCCGTGGAAAAAGTTGAGCCAAGGTCGGGGCGACGGCGGCCGGAGACGGTCGCGGACGAGGTAAGAGGGGAAAAGTGGAAACAGAGGGACCGGGGGGGAGGAAAAGGGGGAAGTGTTTGCAACGTTGCGGAACGGACGGATGCCGACGCCATCATCACGTTAAGGCGACGGGGAGTGTCAGGGGAAAGAAATGGGGGGGAGGAGTAGGTCACAAGGGAAGGAAAATTCTGCTCGAATCGAAGGCCAAAGCCACGGTCGCGACCGATGCCAGCCGGAAGTGACGGTAGGGGGGGGGAGAGGAGGTTGAGAGGGGAATCAGTTGGAAACGCTAAGTCGAAAGTCCCAGCAGGGCTCCATAAACCTACCAGCTTGCGGACGGTTCCGTGGGGTGGTGGACGGGAGAAAAGTGAAGTAGAGGTTGAAGTGATGGGGGACAAAGGTCGGAGAAAAGTCACCGGGGAGCTCATTAAAAAGACGGCAAAAAAAGAGAGGCCCACCACTCCGTACTGTCAAGTAAAGACAGCGGCTAAAAAGGAGGAGAAATAGGGAGGGGGGGGGTGGTCATGGATTCTTCGGCAAACCTGAATACCGTGCAAAAGGGCCCCTGGGAGAAAGAAGGGAAACGCACCCAATAAACCGTAGGGAAAGGAAGGATACGTAGAAGGAGATCCGTTCAAAATGGGTCTCATCACTAGACAAGCGGTGACGGGGGAGCCGAATCCGGATAGGGGCCTATGGGAAAGAGGAAAGGGAGGTAATAAGGTCAAAGAGGGGACAGAAGAGGGAGGACGTTATCGTGT
>Ga0179591_1333598_pt1 | contig 14162 bp, 18 predicted proteins | sample CZOMad2_1_08_16f_FD_182891 | JGI IMG/M metagenome (GOLD analysis project Ga0179591, IMG submission 182891) | Vadose zone soil fungal communities from Angelo Coast Range Reserve, California, USA - CZOMad2_1_08_16fungal (PacBio error correction) | ecosystem: Environmental > Terrestrial > Soil >...
AAGCTCACAAAAAAGTCAAGGAGCTAAGAGTGACTCTGGGGTTTTCGTAAGAGGATTTTAAAAACAGAAGGGACATGGGATTGGCGAAAAGCCAAGCTTCGCAACAACTCCCGTTCGGCGATAGGCGGGAAAGGTTGTGCAAAAGGGAAGTCAGCAGTGGGAAGAGCGCAAAGTTTACGTATAGAAGGAAGGGGGGGGGCCCGTCAATTGGTCTCTCCGGACTTCTGAAAGGCCAAGCGCACTTCCAGCTCAACTCTCTGACCTTGAAAAGAAAGTAGACTCTATCTGCTTGGATGTCTGTACGAGGGTTGGACGAAGGGGGGGTAAGACTCATGAGGAAAACGTAAAGGAAGGGGGGAAGCCTGCAGGAGTGGTACGGTTTTCTGTGCGGCTGACAGAGTCATCTGTGGGCGACAGACACGGGGGGGGGAAGCGATGTGCGGAGCCTCGAGCAGGAATAAGTCCATGCGGCCGGTGTGGTAAGCCATCGGAGGGTTGGGGGAAGGGGGAGGAAAAGAATCCTTGGCGAGGGGTAATTGGGGGGGCCTTGAAGGGACAAGAACCGGATTGACTTTACGGGGGGTCTATGGGGAAAAACATTCTTTTGTGGGTGAAAAAAAGCAAGAAAGAAAGTTGTTGAGACCGTCCTAAAAAAAAAGGGAGCTGAAACGAAGAAGAAGGAATGGGAACCTTGTAAAGAAGGCAGGGGAAAAAAACTGTGCTTTGGACGGGGGGGGCGACCGGAATTAACGTGATAAAAACACCCCCCCCCTCCTCAAATATCCAACACACCCACACACAAGAAAACCGAAGACGACGCAGGCAAAAGCAAACAGAAGCCAGGATAAAAGGCAGAACAAGACCACAGCCACACCTATATACATTACACAACCCCGAACACAAGATGTAGTAAAAAGCAAAACAACAACAATCTCAACACAAAGACCAACAAACACAGACTACAAATCAAGGCAGGAAAAAAAGACATATATACTCAAAAACAAACGCGCGCCAAACACCCTGGTGAGTCCCACCTACGTAGTAAAGGGGGAGAAAGAGAGCGACATACATCACGTATGGAAGGATCTAAACAGATAAGACAGGGGTCGTGTTGAGAATGGGGGGGATACTGCCCACTAAGACTGACTTACGAATGTTTGCGACCAAGTGGACAGAAACCGCAGGAAGTGGGGAGCGGGAGGAGAAGAATGTAAAAAGCAGGAGGGAGGGGGAAAAGAGGGAAGTAACGGGAGAGTAGTAAGTTATACAGTATCGACCGATTGACTGAGTGCGAGAACAGGAGGACCGGATCAGAAAACGTTGGTGGGTCAGGAGGGGGCGGAAGAAAAGAAGAATCTCCACAAGAGAAATGGGGAAATTTTCCAAGACGTGTGCAAGACTGTCCACAGAACGTGCACTGTTGGAAGAAAATCCAGTTCTGAAATTCCAACGAAAAGTGGTCGCGGATCAGAAGGCCAAAACGAGGTAGGGGCCCGAAGGGCAGCCAGAAAAGAGGAGACAACCGTGCACCAGGGAACGGTTCTGGTTGTGGAATCAAAGAGCCATGGATAATGAGTGGGAGTACAATGTCTTAACTCCAGTCACTCTGCGACATCAGGAGCAAATTGAAATTTGAATCAAGGCGCGAAAGGGAATCCGCGACGAAAGGGGTGAGGCAACTCCAAGCCCACAGGGTAAACCCGGAATGGTGAAGCGTTGCGGGGAAAGGGCCAGGGAAAGAAACGTTCGTTTAGCCTGTAATTCGCGACCAGTGTAGGAACAGACGTGAAGGGCAAAAGCGGGCGGGAGAGGAAGACGAGGAAGAAAAATACTTTAAGGACCCGATATCTTGCCGTCACATAGTGAGTCACAACCGTGGACAACAGGGCAGAAGAGGAAAGGGGGTTGCCCACAACCCTAACGCCGCCAGTGAACCAGGTCGTAATAGAAGGAAAAGAAGGGAAAGAGGGAAAATTGAGCCGATGAGACCCTTCCTCTGAGAGGGAATCTTTGATGAGTTGCGCGGCAGCGATGAAAGGCGGAGTACTGTTTGCGGCGCCCCTCCCGTAGACAGGAAGGAAGAGGAGGGATAGCGGGTTAGGGAAGACCAGTAGTGAAACTTCCAAACCCCAGCTTTGAGGGGACACGAAAGAACAATCCAGGGTCACACTGACGATGAAAGAAAGGTGGGGGGCGGGTTCTTGCAAAGCTACGGGAGGAAACGGAATGTATTTCAAGAGATTTGCACGGGGAACTGAGACGCGTAAAAGAAGGCGCGAAAAGAGGAGGGGCGGGAATTTCACCTGGCCCCGTGTAAATTTACTCTACCGGAAAGGGTGAGGTGAAACAGGGAGATAAGGGGTGTCGATAGACGCGTCAGGGGATCAAGAAGAGGAATTGGGGAGAGGAAACAGTGGATCCAGCCAACAAATCCTCTGCAGATGCGGAACAGGCCTAGGGACGAAAGAAGACTCAACAACAAACAAGCTTGAATGCATAATCAAACAAGAAAGGCAGGCTCGGAAGTGAGGAATGGTGGTGCATTGAGAACAAAAGGGTAAGAAGAAGGAGATATCAGGGGGGCAGAAGGAAATGGAAGACACTCTCGTCTTGGGGGGCGGGACAAAGATAGCCTGTCGCGGTTCCAATACGAGTCAAGGAGGGAGGAATGGGGGGGACGGTCATTCAGCTGGACCTTGATAAGGGGGAAGAAAAAGGCAAAGGAAGAGAGCCGGGTGACCCATACGTGAATCACGTCCCTGCGCCGATTTATGGAGTCTCTTGGGCAGACCCAGATCGAAAGGGGAAAAGGAAAAGGCGCGGGGGGGCGGTTTTGATCTGATGCAGAAGGTGGGGGGGGATGGGAAGACGTGGATGAGAAACGAGACGAAAGTCCTTCAAAGAAGGGAGTTCAATCTGGTCAATTTACCTTCGAGCTGGAATCAGTAACGACGCCCGTGTAAGGAGCGAGGGAAGCGGGACCTCTAGCTGCCTTATGCCTTTACTTGGGAGATCAGAAGGGGGAAGGATAAATAGGATGAAGACGGGGGGAAGGTGGGGAGACTGGGGGCTTCGGGAGAGACAGAAAATGGGTGCTTAAAAAGCACTCTTCGTGGCACAGCGTGGCGGGCACAACCAGGGGGAAAGCCAACGATCACGGACTGAATTCCAGTATCAAAAAGAAGACGAGTGCGTGGGAAGACAGGGGAGAAAAGGACCAATAATCAGAAGAAAAAGAGGGGGGATGAGGTAAAGAGAAGACACACATGACTATCACGCTCGGGGCAGAAACCTGGCGAGGCATTTGACGTAAGCAACGGCAGTAGAGGGGGGGGATTACGGGGCCCGCTGAGTAATGACGGGTAGAGGTGAGAGGAAGGGGGTTAAAAGAGGGGGCAAGACCACGAAAGCTTCTGTGGGCTGTGAGTACATACCAGCATGGGGAAGGGGGGGGTCACCGATCTGCTGAAGGAAGAACCTATGTGCCTCAAGAGGGAGAGATGAGGACAGCCGGGGAAGCACAGGAAAATGCCGGTCTGAAACGAAAAATTTATAGGAAAGGGGAATTTATAGGGGAAGGCTGGGGTGAACGCCGTTCAGGGAAGAAGGATCGGCGCAGAAAAATATTGCGGGGAAAAAAATGACCAACCGCTGATCGGTGGAGGTCTAATTCGGGTCGAAAGGAGGGGATCCCGTCTCACCTTAGGGAAGAGTGTGGCACTGCCCGTGCGGGAAGGACGATTTCAAAGCGCAAATGCTCAAATAGCACATATCCGAATCGTGTTCGGGACTGGGAAAAGGAGGAAAGAATCAGTCTAGTAAGCGGAGGAACAAAGGGACAAATGGGTAGGGAATGGATCGAAACACATCAAGGAAAACAAGACTGACGGAAAACATTTTCAAAGGAGAGCGCAATTATTTCAGAACCACCAGTGGGCTACAGGAGGGGTAGTGGGGAGCTCAAAAGGGAGAACAAGGCGGTTGAATATCTAGAGACTCGGTACGGAGCTAAATGGGCAGAGGGGGAAGTGTCGCTATGTACGAAAAACAGGGGGGGGGGGAATCGGTATACAGAGGGGGAAGCGATAGCGTTGCTCACCACAAAACCATCACATACACAATTTAAATAGTACACAAAAAATAAAGAGACACTGCACAGAAAATAACCAAAATAAGCACAACACTCACAAGTTTGACAGGAGGGGGAGGGGATGGAAAGGGAAATTTTAAAGAGGGAAAGAGGTCAGAAAACAGGGAACGTTTTCGCAGAGAAGGTACACGTCTGTGAGGGAGCAAGAGATCTTCGGTAGTGGGAAGAAAAAGTAGGTGGAAGGGGGGAGAACACCAGAATTTTCCATTGACTTCTAAGAAAAAAAGACGGGGGGCAGAGGGAAAAAAGGAAAGGGGAGAATCTCACATCACTGGAAGAGGAGGAAGGGTATCAAAAAACCTCAAAGGCTTCTTGTGGCATCATGAAACCAAAAAATGCAGAAACCACCGGCAAGGAAAAAGGAAAGAGAAATTCCGCGAACGAGGCTCCCTGTACATCGCGGGGCAACGTATTGAAGGAACGGAAGAAGACCAGAAGAAAAAGGAACAAAAAAGGACAAAACGCTCAAAAGGGGGGGGCAAGAGAAGCGCTTGATAGATACAAGCTTTGCAAACTCGGCTCAAGGCCGAACAAGCCGAGAGAGACTAGGTGGGGGGGGAAAAGCCTCGGCGCTTAGGAGGACCGTTGTGCTGGGGAAGAGGAACACAGGAAAGGACAAAAGTGGGTCAGGGCGCGTAAAAGGGTCGCGCCGGAAAACACGGTCGCGCGGAAAAAAAAAGCCAGAGCTCAATGCCGGATTCAGGGAGGATCTCTGATTAGCGCACCAAGGATCAAGAACAAATCTACGGCCAAACGATTCGAGCATCGCCGGTTCTTGACTAGTTTGTGATGATGCGAAACAGAAAGGGGAGGGAAAGGAAAAGAAGAAAGGTCACACAGGAGGAGAAAAAAAACGGGGAGCGAGAAGCGGTTCTGGAAGAGTTTCTGACTGATAGGTAGCATGGGGGAGGAGAAAATAGTAAAACGCGAAAGAAACCGGGAGGGAGGGACGGACGACGTCTTGACGGGGGGGGGGTGGTTTTGGTCAGAGAAGGGGGAAAGGAGGTGCACCTCCACAAGGAACAGTAAGGGGGAGTGGGATAGAAGAGAAGTGTGTCCCTTCAGACTCCAAAAGAACTGACCATCACGCGAAACAAACCAAAAAGAAAGCTATCGGCTTGGACGGGAAAGGGATTAAAAGGAAGGGAGGAAGTTGAAATGGTTCCTATAAGATGCTTAACAGTAGCAGAAAAGGTGGGTCAAGGGGATCTTGTCGAAATCTTCGTATCCTGGCGAAGAAGGTGGGAGCGTATTTAAATCCGACTAGCATTCGTAATGAAGTTAGAAGGGCCTGTGGGGGGGGGTTAAAATCGCTTGTACGGGGCATGGAATGGCAAAGAAAAGCCAGGTGAAGTTTGAAAGAAAGTCATGCCCAGCTAGAGGGAGAACACTGGAAGGGGGAGAAATGGTAACCGGAGGGTTGGGGGAACGCAAAAAAAAGGGAAAATTTCGTTTCGACCCTTAACCTGATAATTGTGAATGGAAAAATCGAAGGCCCGCACTCAGCCGTTAAAGTGTCCGAAAACTGGGCGGGTGGGAAAGGGGAAGGAGGGGGGGAAAGAGATAACGATAGTATTTCAGAAACATAGGTCAAGGGCAAACTTAAAATCTTCAGACATCGTATCTTACGGAGAGAAAAAGTGAAGTGACGTCAATGTGGCAGGGCAGGAAGAGCGTATAGAAGCGTGTCAGGACCCACTACACCCTGTCGTGAAGACAGAGAAAGTGAACGGCAAGGCTGCAAGATAGGGGGACCCGATGATTATTCCACCGCGACGGTGTTAAAAGGGTGGGGAAAAACTGCAAGGAATGGACAAACTCTGGAAATCTTAAGAGGGAGGAAAGAGGGGGGAAATGGGTGGACAAATCGGGGGAAGAGGCAAGGAAATATTATCATAATTTGGTTCTCCGCTTCAAAACTGGAATTAGGAACAGGTGCTACAGTTCATAAACGCAGAAAATGATAAAAGTCGCGACGACCAACGGAAAAACCACAACCACACAAGGGCAAGGCTAAGGGGCGGACCATCATAGGGGCAGGCAATTGAGATCTGACTTGGGACGAAAATGGAACTGTGCGTAAAGGAGGAAAAGAGAGAAGGGTGGGTTGTTTTCAAGATTTGTGCAGTAGCGCAAACATTCGCAAAAGACAGGCCGGGGACACTGGAAATTGGCTCCATCCAGGAACCGGGGGCCATGCCGTGGTAAAAAGGAAAAGCGAGGCGGGGGGTGGGGGCCATGTTGAGGACGGGGGCTCGCGGATTGATAGAGCAGGATGAACACGGCGGCAAAAGAGGGCGAAAGGCACCATATCTTTACAAAACCTTGCAACCATGTCAGGGCGGGATCGATCCAATCCCCATTAAGTCGGAAAACTGGAGGGGACAAGAGAGAAGGACCAGGGAAAGCAAAAGAAGAGGACGTAAGGGAAAATGAAACTCAGGTCGCACACACCAACAAAATTTTCTACGTAAAGAAAAGCCGAATGAAACTTGCGCCAGGGAAGGGGGAAAAGCTGGGGGCGTGTCTGAGTTATCAGCCCTAGGATTGGAGTTAGACAGGTTGAGTGAGGGAAAGGGGTAGGAAGCGTTCACTGGAAGAGGAAAGGAAGTCAAAAAGAATAGATTCAAAATCTTATAGGGCGTAAAGGACGAGGGGGAACTGCAACTGTTGTCCAATCCTATAGGAAAGAGGAAAAGAAAGTACGAAAAAGGGGGACAAAGTGAGAATAACGACCGGGTAAGTCCTAACATTCGGCTAGTGACAGTTGACAGAAGGAAAAACCCAACCCTTCCACACTCACTCGTGCATAAAGAAGTATTCGGTGCGAATTCACATGGCCGAAAAAGGGGGTGGCTCTTTGAAATTGAGTTCAGGCTAAAAAGGGTAAATTCGGGATGGGGGGGGGAACGATGGGAACGGACAGAAAAAAAGTGCTGGTCCGGGAGTGAAAAATTCCCCCGCCAACCCGACGACGACAGAACAGATTGATCATAACCATAGGAACGGGAAAGGACAGCAGTCTCGGTGCAAAATTGGCGATAGGGGGATGAAAAAGAGGTAATATTACTGGAAGGCTTACCGAATGGGGGAAAGGAGGAGTGTTACTTCGAAGAGGAACAAGAAAAGAAAAACAAAAAGGGAAGGGGGCGGATTATTGGAAAGTCCCACCTAACCGTTGAATTAAGAGTGAAAAAAGAGTGGGAATCTCCATTTCACTTTCATCAAACAGAGAAGAATTGGGACGTAAAGCGCTGCTGGATCAAGAGGAAATATTGGTATTGATGGGGGAAGGAGCAAACACGCATCCTGAGAGGGAGAGGACAGGACCTTATTTCTACTCGGTGCCTCTCTAATACAACCACACAAAGGAGGGGTAGAAAAAAAGAGGGAAGAAATCAGCTGAAGGGCACACTACACAAGGGGGGGGAGAGGGGAAAAAAAGGGACTAAGAAAATAATCGTGACTTATCATGACGCTTATCTAAAAAAATCTCTACTGTGGGTTTGACAATATAAAATGGTTAACACGCTCACCTGACTTAGGCCATGGGACCAAAGCCACGCGGTTATTATCCTTAGGAGAAGAGGCAGGACTGGCCGAAGGTTCCCCATCGAAGGACACCAGACTTCCCGTGGCAGAAGGGGGGGTAATTCTTGGGCAGAAAAGATGGAAGTGCAAAGGACGAATCGACGAGAAAGGTGGAGATTGGATATCCACTTAGGAGCGAAAGGGGTTTTGGTTTGAGACGCAAGTTTATTATTCAGCACAGATCTCAGAGCCGGGTCAAAGGAGGGCGGTCAGAGCCAAGTACAAAAGGGAGGAGATGTCATCAAAGGAAAGACAGGAAACAATATCACACGATCGCGGAATCAGACACGAATCGAGCGGCATAGGACCGAGGAGGGATCAGGCAGTACGAAGAATGTTCGGGGGAAAAGGGAGATGTCGTATCATACAAAAAATTGTACAAAGGTGGAGGGCGATTGCCCTTGCGTTACGAAAGGGGTGGGAGAAACAAGAAACGCGGCGGACACAGGTCCAGGGGATAATTAAAACAAGAGGTGGGGTCAAAAAGATATAAAACGTACTGGATAAAAGTAGAGGTCTCCTGAGATAAGCGATAAGGCGTCCAGGCCATAAGAACAGGTAGAAAAAATCCCACACGCCTACGATAATTCTTACACATAGCCCGCAACGAGCACCTTTGAAAGGGGCTTCCGGTGGTTTACGTCAAGTCTCGCATGGGAATTCAAGTGCGGCGCCGACTAAGGGGAAGAACTGGGGAGGCTATGCTTGAGAAAGTAAAAAATCGGGGACCACCACGCAGAACTATAGTGGGGGTAGGGGGCGAAGAAAATCACGCCTGACCATATGGGTGCAACACCCCAGAGAGTTTCTGCAATTAGGGAACAGGGTGGCAAGCCGGCTGTCCTGAGGATTCGACAAGGTAGGGGACTGGACAGCTAGGAGGGGGAAAACATAAAAAAAAAAAGACATGAAAGACTGGAAAAGGGATGGGGAACACTTTCCATTGGGGAGGGGGAGTGGAGCAGAAGGCGCTGACGCGGAAGGTGAAAAAAAAACAAGCCAAAGATTCCGGGAAAGGGGTTGTCGACGGACAGGATTCTTCGGAGTCGCCTCTTATTGCAGAGTATCGGGGCACTGGCCCGTAAAGGCCGGGCAACAGAGGGGGAAAAAAGCTCCCAATGCGAAGCGACGGGTTACAGGGCATGAGGTTGCTGAAAAAATGAAGCAAAAAGGCGACAAGAATTCGCTGAAAGAAAAAAATTATTCGAAAAAGGCTTTGATAGGTAGAATAAGGACGCGAAAGGGTGTGCTATGGGGAGGAGGCTTTCCGGGAAACAAGTGAGACCTGAAAGGGGTTTGGGGGGATGAACCCCTGGAAAGCGGTTGAATATTCAAAACTCGAGAAAGGGGTTCCAAAGCTCATGATCTTTAAAGGTACTTTGCGGGTAAGGAGGAGGACGAAAAGGGTTTAGGAAAAGGGGGATAAGGATTGGATAGGAGGGCAGCCACACACACCGATTGTAACTGCTAACAACAAGACTCGTTGTAGGAGTACGAATCAAGAGGGAGGAGAGAGGGAAATGGGTGCTTGCCCGGGTTGGATAATTATAGGGGAAGACAGGAGAACCTTCCAAAAGTGGGAGGGGGGAAGTCAAAAAGGTAAAGGAGGTTTGCTATCTGATTCAATGTGGGGGGGGGGGGGGGGGGGGGGGGGGGGGGGGGGGGGGGAGGGTTTATTAGGTTACTGCGAAAAAAAAAACGGGTTCAACGACTCAGGCGTTAAAAAAAAAAATAATGCCATCGGATCCCCTAAAGGTCTATGAAGAGGAGGGAAAGGCAATGGGGCACAAAGCTTCAGTTTAGATGGAAATCAATGACCGAAGAAAAGCCGAGGCTAAAGACAGAAGATCTACCTTAGAGAGGCTCCTCTGCAAAATCGACTGAAAAAATGGGTGAACACCGCCAAATAGAAAAGAAAAACTTTGAGGCAAAGCATCAAGACGTGAACCCTGAGGAGTGCAAATCAAACATTTCGAGTGAATAAAGGGGACGAAAAAAGATGCTAGAGGTCAGTGGTATTTTTAGCCTCGGTCAAGGAATGTTCCGTGGGCTCTAAAAGTTACTTGAGCGAATCGCCCACGACCGACTGGAAAAGGGTTGAAAAAGAGGCGAAGAGGGCCTCGCTAGTCACACTGCAAAAGGAAAAAGCGTCAAAAAACGGAGCGGAGGAAAAGGGAGAACGCGGCGCGAACTTGAGAAGAAAATGCAGCCAGAGAAGGGGAGGAAAATCTCGCAGAACCGAGAGGACGTCTTTTAAAAGGGTTAAAGGTGGGGTGATATAGACTAAAAAAAAAACGAGGAGGGAGGACAAGAGGAGAGAAAAAAAAGCGTCAAACCGTCAGCTCGAATCTTTTCTGGCCAGGGAGACACGAGAAGTTGGGGGAGCCACGTAGCGCAGCCGACAGCTTCAGGACCGACTCCGTATGGACGAGGGGGAGTGGGGGAAAGGAAGATGTTTATCGACCTATCCAAACTGTAGGTCCAGTAGGGGGCGCTCCAAAGAAAAGAAACGAACGGAAAGAAAGCACAGCTAGACAAAGGAGGGGGGTCAAAATAACGAGACTAGATCGGGACACGGCTTATGGTAACGGGGAGGTGGGACTTTGCATCACAGCAGGTGTATCCTTCGGGAGACAGAGGGGATTTGACGTTGTTGTTCCCCAAGGAGAGGGGCCGGGGACCGGGTCGATGGGGGAGGAACATTGGTCCATCTATTGTTGCAGGAGCCTCGAGAAGGATCTTGACGAAAAATAAAGGTCGAAGGGCAAGGTGGTCGCATCAGGTCTGTTTTCCTGTGTCATGACACATCCGGGTGACGAACGTTGATACCCATTGAATACACACAAAAAGAATCCAGGACTAAAGGTAGAACAGGGAAAGGTGGCAGCTCTATGCCAAATTTTGAGATAAAGATTAAATTGGAGGGGTGTTGCGAGAGGAAACGAGAAGTTGGAAAAAGGCTTTAAATCTGAAGTTCTCACAAGAATTTAGGGGGACAGGAGCGAACAAAACGGTGCGTTTGCGGTGAAAGCAGCGTGAAAAGTATAGACGGGGGCGTCGGCTGTGTGCTGCTGGCTGGCTGGGTGGGTGGGCAAGTGTCCAACTTGAAAGTGGGGGGTGCAGACGAGAATGTATACGACTCGAAAGGGAGTTGACATTATCTCAATGGGGGGCAGGGGAACGGCTGGAGAGAAATGAGCGGAGATACCCACCCTGTCTAAGAGAGCAAAACAATGGGACATTGAAAGATGTTCTAGGAGATAATATTCCAAAAAACGCTGCGGTGGGGGAGGAGGAAAACTAACTCTGATCTGCCGGTGCCAGGGGGAAAGACGGGAGACGGAGGAAAGAAACTGGAAAGGCAGACGCATATAACAGAATCGTAAAAAAACAGGCATATTTGGGTGCTCCGAGGACTAAAGGCTGCGTGAGGAAAAAGGGGTGAAACGACAGCAGACGCATCCTGAAGAAAAGGGGGGGGGGGAAGCATGCGGGAGCCTACATTTGAAACGCCAGGGGAAAGAAATAAGGAAAGTGAACGACTCAAATAACAACATCAACAGCATGTAGAGTGGACGAAGAAGGAAAAAAGGCGATGGGACGGATCAAAGGTGTGGGAGGGCATAATAGGGGGGGGAGTCAAAGCCGAAACGAGGGATCAACGCGAGCCGAAAGGGGGAACTTGCGGGTAAACCCACACCACCGCCTTGACCCGGATCGCATCCCGCAAAAAGGGACGGAAGGAAAAGGAGGTGGAGGATCATCATATTCGTCCGAGTACCCGGTCGTCCAGGGGCAGAAAAAAAATACGGGACACAATTCACAAGTCAGGGAAAAGGGGGAAAGGAGTCAGAAGACCAAGCCAAACAGGAATATGCGTCTTGACGATAGCTGGAAAGGAGAGAATCGAAAAAGCAGATCTTCAAGTCACAGGAATTCTGCGCACTTGAGAAAAGGAAAGTTGAAGGCGTCACTCCGGACCCGGTCGAAAAGTATTGTGAAGAGGTGGGTAGCAGGACGCCCCGGAGTCTATCCGTTGGCGGATGGGGAGTGCAGGAGGAAGGGAGGTTCTGTCGAGGCGATCGCGTCGAGGATAAAGGACCAAGGAAAACCGGAAATAGGGACTGAACAGAGGGGTGTCTCCTTCAGGAAAAAACACCCACACAAATGAAGTTATTACAAACAAACACCCAAAAAGGCAACCGCCTACGCAAAAGGGGGCCAAAAAGGAAGATGGTGAAGAGAAAGGTCCGAAAATAAAAAGAGGATGCAAAGATTACAGGACCTCGCATAAAAATGCTAGGGTATGTTTTCGAAGTCGCGATCACCGGAAAGGAAGGGAAGGAAAAGCGCCCGGGTAAATGACCGGGTTTGGAAGAAAAGTTGAGTCTGTGGCGGAGGCAAGGTGAGGGTCAAAGAGTATAAATTTCAAAAAAATCATAGTTAGCAGCCAATCGAACAGCCGGAGAAGAAGGAGGAGGAAAAATGGTGCGAAGGTTTTCTGCATCGCGGAGAGAGGGAGAACGGAAAGATTATCACGGAAGGGGGGGACTGTCGCGTGGGGGAAGGGGCGCCGCTGATCACACCGGGAAGAGACAGGCTGCCTGTAAAATTTCCACCACCTGGCAAGGAGGAAGCGAATCGATGGAAACGCGCGGGCAAGGTAAAAAGAGAGAGGGGTGGTCGGAAGCGGACTGATGAAGAAGAGTGTTATCGGGGGGGAAGTTTTGCAGCACAAAAAAGGCAGAGAAAATGAGGTACATGGCCTCTCAATCACCAAACAAAACTTATGAGGAAAAGAGAAACTTCAGGGTCAGCCTTGCATATGTAGGAAAAAGATTTGTTTATGCAACAACAGGTAAATAAATTACGCGGAGGAAGCGCAAGGAGGATAGAAAAACACTCTATCGGCTGCCAGATACACTAGCTTTTCCAAGCGATTCACGCGGGAAAGGTACGGGGCAGGGAAATTATCTCGAACGGGCGGGAAGCCAGAAGGAGGCGCCGCCGTTACCTCCTAACCAGAGCGAAAAGAACTTCCCTTGCGGCCGAAATGTACCCTTCTAGTGGGCAGAAAAAAGATAGAAAAAGGGGCCCAAGATGGAGAGGAGGGGGAGGATTATCTCTGCCGCGTGGGGAATTACTACGTGGGAGTAAAAACAAAGGGATAATCGATCAGGGACGGCACCTTAATAGATGGGCACACACACACGGCAGGACACACCACAGACACAAACTCAGTTGTCCTGTAATCGAGGATAAGCGATCTAAAAAACACACACATGGGAAGAGGGGAAAGCTCGATAATGTTCGGAATGCGATAGTAGTTAGAGAGGGGGTTAAGGGGGGAAGGAGGGGCAGAGTCGGATGGTTTCTTAAAGGGAGTCGAGATGGAAGGGGGGGGAGGGGGCCGGAATGGACGGTCCAGCATAGACAGGTAGGGAGAGAATCAAAGAGGAAAAAAGACGCTGCGAAACGTAACGCCATAGACCGTTACTTCGTGGTACCGGGGAGACCCACAAGGGAAAGAGGAGGGCTTAAGCATTCTTTCCGGCAGGAGGCGGGGGAGGCAGGGGAGAAGGGATGCATAGGGAAATGAAGAAGGCTTAGTCAGAGGAGAGGGACCCGTACTATTTCAGACCTCAGAAGTCACTGGGAGGGGATCGGGGAAGAAAGAACAAGGCGCTGTGCAAGGTGTCCTCTTGATTAGGGAGGGCCTTGGCAGCAGCTGAATCAATGAGGCGGGAGCCAAAGAAGGGGTGGGAAGGAGGGCAAACGGAAGGGGTATTTCAGGCAATCATTTTGAAAGAGTGGACCTGGGCTGTTGAACGCACAAGTGACAGGGTAGGCCGCGGAACTACTGCTTTCGCGGCGACAGCAATACCATATTAAGGGAAAAACGAAAAAACGGGGAAAAGGTCCGCGGACGAAGAAGGAGGACGGAAGGAGAACTACCATAGAAAACCCGGCGCTTACAAAATAGAGGGGGGCCGCGCAAGGAGTGGGAAAACAGGGCTCCCTGAATGCCATAAATGGGGGGAGGTTGAATGAATGTCTGGCAAAAAAAGGACGAAAGTAGAGTTAATGGGAAGAGGATACAAATACTTCGACATTAGATTCTTAGGATTACGGGGCACAGTGGAGAGGGGAGGAACCTCGGGGGACAAAAATACCATTGACTACAGAGTGGGGATTAAAAAAAACAGCGGTTGAATAGTACTGAGCCTCGGGGCAGGAAGAAAGGGAAGGGTAAGTTCTCTGCAGAGGTCCGTTAGGACGACCGTGGTATCGATCAACGCTGGGGAATACATTGAGTAGCGCGCAACACCAACCGTAATGTCACGCGTGTCGGTCCGTAAAGATGTAGGAAGAAGTGCAGGCTGCACGAGGAATTGTAAGTGCGCGCACGGTGGTTGTAGGG
>Ga0179591_1281917_pt1 | contig 14161 bp, 13 predicted proteins | sample CZOMad2_1_08_16f_FD_182891 | JGI IMG/M metagenome (GOLD analysis project Ga0179591, IMG submission 182891) | Vadose zone soil fungal communities from Angelo Coast Range Reserve, California, USA - CZOMad2_1_08_16fungal (PacBio error correction) | ecosystem: Environmental > Terrestrial > Soil >...
GGAAATCTGGGGGCTAATAAAAAGCTGCCCGAGGTGGGAAGGCGGACTTTCTCTTTCAACTGAGAGAAAAAAAGTCCATGGTGAAGAGATAAAAAAAAAAGGTGAGACTGATAGAGTCGATCCTGTTTCAATGGGGGCTTTAGAAAGCTCAACCCAGAAGGGCACGCCAGGGCAAAAGGAGGGCAATGACGCGAGTCTTAGCTGAGTTCAAAAGGGGAAGACACGGAAGTACTAAGAAAGAGGCCTTGAACTAGAAGGTCGGGGCTAGCAAGGAAGTCGAAGAAGCGGGGACGAAGCAGAAGGGAGTCACACGGACGCAACGTCCCTCTTGGCGGGGGGGACAGAGGGGCATCAAAAGGAGATCAGCGGCGCACGCGAGGAAGGGGAGCGCTGAATGGAAAAAAAAAAAAGGGACGTCTCTCGAGCGTTGATAGAGTATTCTCGGGGAGCGGGGAGGGAAAAAAAAAAAAAAGGACCTGGGAGCTATCAAGTGTTCCTTGGGATTCAAAAAGGGGGAAGGAAGGGGAGAGTCGCTAGTGAGAATACCGAAAAAGACTCGAGTGTGTCGCCGCGACATTGCTACCTGCTCGAAAGGGGGGATTGGAGAAGAAAGAGAGAACCCCGGAGATCTGCCAGGGCCGGTTTGATATAGAGGGAAGTCCGGGGGAAAAAAATGGCCGCCCGGTGATGGGAAGAAGAACCAAAAGGAAAGGAAAAGGTTTGCAGGGACGCCGTTCCGTTGCATGATTTTATTGTGGGAGGGCCGCCCGGAGGGGGGACCGGAGGAAAGGGTTGATGAAAGGAACTCTGACGGGGACGCGGGCGCGCGATCGCGAGAAGCAAGAGGGGGGAGGAAAGAACCAAAAACGATAAATGACGAGAAGGGGGGTTGGCCGAGTCAGAAAGAACTCTGGAAAGGAGAGGAAGAGCAAACATACTCCCCGCGCTTTTGGATCCAACAACCGGGTGTTGGGGGTACTCCGCCTCGAAGGGGGGACCTGTTAAAAAAAAAAAAAAAGTCAACAGCGCACGAAATACTGGGAGGGAGGGGTATCAATCTCCTGCGAGACTGCAGAGAGGAGTGTAGGCGTAGATAAAGTCCGCAGCATGAGCCGAGGGTTCGCCCGGATGATCCGAGAGAGGGGGAGTAGTGCTCTTCTTGTGTCCCATATCCTTTCATCGTGCCGGTCCAGATCTGGAAAGCAAGGAGAGGGAAGAGGGGCGCAATTAATTATTGAGCTGATCATGCGGTGAACGTTAAGAGGCTCAGTAAAAGAAGAAGGGAGAACTGGGGAACGTGAGAGACTTTCGAGGAGGTCAGCCGGGGACTCTCATCGCGCAAGGAGGTGGTTGGAAAGGAGGATCTCTGTCAAGTAAAGCCCTTACGCTACACTAGGGTCGTGAGCTTTTCCGAGGGTGGGGGCTTCATTTCCCATCCAAAAGGGGAGGCTTGCGCCTTGGCGGGCCATTCCGAAAAAAAAATGGAAATTCATTCGGTGGAGTCTTGACTGGGTAAAGAACTCGACAGGGGAGGGAAAGGGGGTCATTTCTACGGGCGTTGGCTGGCATTTGTGGGGGGAGGGGGCACCAGGGCAAGTAGAACGGAAAAAGTTAAATGAGGTCCGGCAAGAATCGCTTGACTCTGATCGACGGGAGGGGGGAAAGGGGAAAGTAACGAAGCGGGAGCCTTATTCTCAAGGTGGTTTTCAAAGGAGAAAGTAATCCCATTTAAGGGGGGGGGGCCGACGAAATTGGTGCCAAGCAGAAGGGCGCGCCACCATTGGCTTCGAAAAAGGGGATGGGGTCACTACTGAACTGCGGGGTTTAGAGGAAATTAAGGAACCCAGAAGGGCTGTTGGAGGACGGTAAAAGACACGCGATCAAAGACAGAAAAAGACACTCCATCCATTGTTGTACGGCGATCTGGATCGTACTACACGGGGACGTGGGGTGATAGACTAGTCAGCTTCGAAGAGGCCATGGTGCCAGGCAAAAAAGGGTATGTATTGGGGGCCGGTTTGGCTTGAGTTGCTGCGCGCCAAACAGCAGCCCACGAATTGGCGTGACGAAATGTGTGACCGGAGTGTGGGGACTAAGAGGAGGAGGGAGGTCGTAAAAAAACCGACGGAGGTTGTCGCCAATTGAAGACGAGGACGGTGTGGTCGAAACCCAAAACGGCCCAGACTTGAAGATTAAAGAAGGAGAAGCACTGAAAAGCAAAGTCGCGAGGGGGACAGAGAGGGAGCCGACAGCAGGGAAAATCGAAATCAAAGAAAACGGGGAGGAGGAATATAGATTGCTGTCTTCTCTGTCCATCTCTGGCACCGTTCGAAAACAAGTGTCCTTGGAACCTCGGTCCGTCACCTTTGGGGGGTGGTGGCGACAACAGTCGCGTCCTCGCGCAGGCACAGACCGTAAAAAACCGAAAAACTCCTCCATGAAACAGCGACATGAAAAAAGACGCAGCAAAAAGCAGCTGGTTGACTAGCAGCAATCTAAAAAAAGACCCGGAAGAAACGAAGACAAAAGAGACCAGAAAGGAGGAGAACTTCCATGGTCTCGGAGAGTCGTACACTATCACCATGAATAGGAAAGGAAGAGACCCAAGCAGAGGTACAAAAATGGATTGAAGAGATGGTGTCGTCATGATCGCGAGAAGGGTAAACGTGCCAAAAAAAACAGGGGGGTGGTGTATCCATGGATCTCTAAAAAAAAACCCCCAAAGGAGAAAAGGAACATACGCTGTTTGAATAAGGGGGGACGAGCCGGCCAATGGGCTGGTGGGAGAAAAAGAGGCTGTGGGGGAAAAACATCGTCCTGCACAAAGTTTGAAAGGTGCAGCATGAGAACAAAGCCCAGCGCGCAAGTAATGGCGCCGGTAGACCGAGCCGCCGTCCCAGATAGAGGCAAAAGGAAGCGGAGGCTTGCCGGATAATCAAACAATCAGCGACCGAAAGCCCACAAAACCAAAGGAAAAGCCCACACCGCCACTCGAGAATGAGGACCAGTCCAAATAAGGAAAGCAAAAAAAAGACAGAAACGAGATACCGATGAGTATGACCGGCGGAACCCATAAAATTTGGCCAGGAGCACTATTTCGGGGCTGGGAGTCAGAAAAGCCAAAGGCAAGAAGAAAAAACCGTAGGGGCGCACGAGTCACTAGGGCAATGGTAGGACAGAGACCAAAGAAAACCACGGCTCTGCGCGACGAAAGATAAGAGAAAGCCGAGAAGTACGCGCTCAAAGAAAGAGACCTAAGGGATCGCCTATTAAGTCCTCAGGGGCGAGTACACCTAATACAGATGACGAGGGGGCGCACCCTTCAAGATCGGCCATTCCTGAAACTGACCCTCCAGGCTCAGAAAAGGACACAAAGAAAAAAACGAGAACCGGTCGGAGAAAGAAAGGAACAGAGGGAGACCTTGCTCACTCCCGGCCACGCCGAGCGGGTAGGGAGCGCGGAAAGGACTCAGAACCACTAGGAGCGGACAGGGCTGAAAGTCACCCCCATGACAGGGAGGCGGCGTACACACACCGGGGGAGGGAACACCGCGCGGGCGATCCGAGACTCACGGCGAAGGGGAAGGATCAAAAAGAAACGGTCCTTTTGCACTCTTGACGCTTAAACAGCCTCAGCAAAGAGGTCAGGGAGAGTGGGTTATGAACCACGGCTGCCTCGTATCGACGCGAAACGAGGAACACAAAAATAAGGGACGCACCTGGTGAAAGAAGAAAACCTGATCGCCCCCGTTTCCGTACTCAAAACAAACAGAGCACCAACCGGAAAACCGCGAGTGCGGTTTACTTCCTGGATGGTCGGTCCTGACACAACGGGTAAAAAAAGGGGACCCGCCTTTCGACAACAAGATAGGAAACATCTCAACAAGCTCGAAGATATCATATCCTCTAACTCTTTAGAGAGGGAAGAAGAAACAATCAAAGCAGGAGCCTCGAGCTCTGCGCCGACCAGAAGCGATATCTGTATAGGGGATAAACTGAGAACGAACATCAGGCAAGAGAAAGAACTCAAGAGAAATCCACCACTTTCTCTCTTTTTCCATGGTCCAATTGTAGAAGGGAGAAAAAAAAGAACGGATACCCTCGAGCTCGATCGCGCCTTCCATCCTAAGGAAGATCGCCGGGATGCATAGGGGGGGGCGCGAATCAGAGAGTCATCAAAGAAAAAATAGGGTTAGTTTCTTCCCTGCGGGGGACATTAAGAACGGGCAAAGAAAAAGGGGCAGGGGAAGGCAGAGGGACCTAAGTAACCTCCTCGTTTTGAGCATAGAGACACGGCTCCAAGGCAAGCGCCCGGGGCCTCGCCCAGGGGGGAGAACCATGCTCAAAAGAAAAAAAAACCCCTTGGCACCCGGCTACTTAAGTAGCGAAAGAGTTCTACCGATGAAAAAGGAAAGAAAAGAGGTGATAAAACGCACCCGCCGCAAGACCACGCCTTCTGCGCAATTTCACGCAGCTGCTCAACACAAGGGGGGGATAGGAAGATATAGATGGAGTCAGCTATCAAGAGGAAAAACGAACATCTCCTATGTGGTGGGCTTTTCGTGGGAAGGAATAAAACGGGGCGAGTACGAGGTATTACTGGTCTCGAAGACGTTTCGACTGACGGGGAGAGCCGGGTGGGGAGGGAGGGGAGACCGGCCGAGCATGGGGAGACCGCTGGGGAGGAAGAGCGGGAAAGGGGGGGGCCTGTTCTTATCGGCTTCAAAGAGGGGAAAGGAAAAAAGAAGACCATCATCAGAAGATGTCTGAAAAAGGGGCAATTCCTTGCTCAACTGCAAACCGAATATCGATCAGAAAAGCGGAGGCGGGGATCGTTACCGATGCGGGGAAGCGCACCGAGGCATCCCTCTATCTGAGGTCGGCGCACGCGGAAGGATCCGGGAAGAAAGTGGCTGGATTAGCTGCTCTCGTTTATAGTGGGGGGGAAGACGTAGGGTCGCAGGGGGAAATGGGACAGAACCCTGGCTTGGTCGATTCATAGGTTGGCTGCGTCCTCTTCAGAGTCAAAGACCTAGATCAATAGCGAGGGAGAAGGGCCGCAGGATAATATTGCATCTCGGATGTGATGGGACCTGCCAAGGAAAACGGCGGGAGCGATCGTTAGACGCGATGGGACTGGAGCTGGTTTAACGGGAGATTGCGAAGTCTGGTCCAATGAAAGGAAAGGATTCTGCCCCAGACCCGTCGTCGGCAAAAAAGAGGTGGAACAAAACGGGGGACAGGTGTGTCCTGTTGGGGGGTTGTTTGTGTCTGAGTTAAGCAACCGTGGAAAGAAGGTGAGAACGACTGGAAACATTCTTGTGTACGAAAGGGGAGCAGGAATCTCGCCGGGGACAAAGGGAGAGAGTAATCACCCCCCCGCACTTTTTCAAGAAAGGCATAGGGGCTGGGGGGGAAGAGGAGTCAACAAGCTTACTCTTCCAGGCAGACACCTTCGTAAAACGCCATAGCGGAGAAACCTGGCGCCTCCACCGGGTTGGTGAAATTCATGGGGGGGCCGGCAGCCAGATGCGGCCCCGGGGAGCCAAAGTAAAGGGAAACGGATCCGGAGCTCTCGCCCACCCACCTCTATCGCGGGGGGGCATGTTCGGAATTCAAAGCGCTCAAGGAGCCGAGAGCTCACCGATGATCGTTTGCGGGGCATTGTGTCCCGGGCTGAGGGAGACTTGCCCTAAGGCCCGAGAAAAAAAAAGAAACGAGTGTGCGCAGAGGACTTGTCTGATTAAGAACCTTGTTTGAAAAGTTATAGAAGACATCGCGCAAGATTTCTTAATAGTTCGTTTAAGGGGGAGAGGTAGAGCGATCGCCGCAAAAAAGGTGGCAGAAGGCTCTCAGAATTAAAGAAAAAAAAAAAAAAAAATTGGACGAGGTACGACAGGAACAACACACGGGGAGTGCGTGAGGGATTTGAACGCTTGCCCTTGGGGCAGGACCACCCCGACCGGAGGCAGGGCGAACTGGGGGGAAAAAAGGGGACCATTCAGGGGCTTAGGAAAGGCAGCCCTTATCATCGGTTCGTTATCGGCTTACCTTCTTAAACCGGGCGAACACGGAGGGGGCTCATTCTTCGAAATTTGGGCGTGCAAATTTGTGGTCGGGCCCGGCTGTAAAATTCACGGGAAAAGAAGGGGGGGAAAGTTCGTATCCGGCAACACTGAACGTTGAAGATGGAAAGGAGACGGGGGCATTCCAAAGGACAGAATCGCCCTTAGGGACGCAGGGGAGGGGGGATCGAAAACGGCGCAGTGAATCCAACTACCGTTTGTGCCGAAAAGAGAAAAGGCATCCTCGCCAAAAAGGGGACGGCTCGGCACTTATTAAACAGAGCTTACGGGAAGAAAAAACAAAAGGGTGGGGTTTATAGAGAGGGGGAAAGATAAACACCAGCCAATCTTGGCAACTCAGATCGAGCAAATATGGGACATACCAAAGTCCAGTTTTTTGGGCGGAAAAGTCTGGGGGAGAGCTAAAGAGGGAAGGGGTATCACCATCATGACTTCAAATTCAGACAGGCCCTGTTCAAACTGTGGGAAGAGGCTGAGTCCGGCCTACGGAGGGTGTCGGGCCCGGTGAGGGTCTGGAGTGGGAGGGGGGGGGGAAAGGCGCCGACACACACGTCTTGGGTGGGACGTAGGGGAACATGAACCTGGTGTTCCTCGGGGGGACAGTCCACGAACGACAAGAGGGGAATGCGCGAGTAAGGAGAAGTCGGTCGCCCCCGGTCAATACGGGACAGAGGACAGATGACACGGGGGCGGAGCAATGACACATAACACCGGGCGAGAGACGGTGGGGAAGATGAGTAGATCCGACGCAGGTAAAGAGACTCGCCCAAAGAAGAGTAAAGATATATATGCCCGTGCTGATTGCAAGTCCTGGAAATGGGGGGCTCGTCTAAAGGACTTGCCTTTAGGAATAGTCATCGGAAGGTCTGTCCAGGGGTGGGGCGAAAAAATTAACGGGAAACATCTACCTTCACACCTTCGAATGACATAGAAAAACCAAAAAAAAAAAACTCCGCTCCGATTGAAAACAGATGGTCACCACACTGAACCGGAACGCCAAAGAGTGGTCAACGGGGGTGAGCACGCAGCACATCAAAAAAAAAAAGGGCAACTAAACTCCTACTAATCGCTAGACCTGCAAACAAGGGCAGAAGAAGGAGAGAGCTATCACCATGCAAGGGAGGTCAGGGAATCAGATCAGCCGGAACAAAAAAAATTGATGGGGAGATGTGGGAGGGCCTTAAATCCGATGACGGGGGAAAGTCCCTCAAGCCAGGGTAGCACGCTAAATGACCTCTGACCCCAAGGAAGGACCGGAAAAGGGGGAACGGAAATAATCTTTGTTTGAGTTCAGAGCAGGAAAAGAGGGGGCGACCGATACAAGGAGGATCTAAAGGAATGTCCTTGCGAAAAGGGGAGGGCTATCAAAAAAACAACACGAAAATAAGGCTCGCCTGGCCCGCCAGCCGTACAAGGATAAGGCGTCACAAGAGGACTTGCCGGACTTAACGCCACCAGAGACGTGACAGCAGGACCCCCAAAAAAAGTTAACCGGGGAAAACATGCCAAGAGAGATGAGCCGGTCCGCCCCTTAAAATTACGCAGGCTCCCAACAGAAAAAAAGTGCGGAGAGGAAAGGGCATAAGAAAGTGGTTGCGCCAAGGCGCCAGACTAAAACAATACGGGGCCTGAGGGAAGGCAAAAAACGGAAATCTAACGCACTCACCTGGTAGGGGGTCGAGCACGAGACAATAGACACTGGGCTTTAGACAAGAATCCATACGAAAAACGGACCTCTCTATCGATCGACAGAAGAAAAGTCAGAAGCAGAAAAGAAAACGCCGATTACGTCAACACGGCGCTCTCGGATCATCAGCCGGAAGGAATTGCGCACACGTAAGTCAGCTCGCTTTCCAGCTCCTTGAACTTTCCCGTAGGAGCAGACAAAAAAAAAAAGGAACGAGAAACGATCACAAAGAGGGGGCGAAGCTTCGAAAAAGCGGAAAAGAAACGGACGGAGAGCACGAAAAAAACTCCTATCTGGGGCGGCCAAGCGCGGGGGAAGAATGCAACGAACTTGGCGGTGCGCTTGCTTACTAGCGCTCCCCGGGAAACCCCCATAAAGGGGAGGGCGGAGTACACAAACAGGGGGGGATGAAGACCCAGTCTCTGCCAAAAAGGAAAAGATTCTCTGGACGACTGCTATATCCGCCGTGGGCGGAGCGGAAAGCGCCAAAGTCCAAAGGAAAGGGGGGAGGGTACATGTGGGTTATGACTCAACTCCCTCCGCGAATGCCGAGAGGAGCGAAGAGAACGATCAAAAACCCATATGCTGAGGACCGGGGAAGTAAGGTCTCAAAACTTCCAAGGAAAAAAGTAGGCCCCACGCCACGACAAACAGCTGCGCAAAAACCGGAACTCGGCGAAGACAAGAAAGGGCGTTTCCTCGATGTCGGAAGTCCATCCAAAACCGGGTCGGAAAAGTTTAAAAAAAAAGTACGCAAAAAAGACCACCCCTCGGCAAAAAAGCGGAATGCCCGACAGGAGGGATACCGGCCGGCAGGTAAACAACCCGCTCGTCAGACAAAGAAGGGTCGGCGAAAATCGATGCAAAGGAGGAGATGAGGGAAAGAGAGGCGAAGACCATCAAGCCCCTCTGGAAAAAGCCGAAAGGGAGAATGGGGTCCATGTCCTTGTTCGCCAGAACTAGAGAAACTAGGTCAACGCGCCCATGGATCCGGGCGAAGAATACCTGGAAGAAAGGGGGCAAAGAGGTGTATCCTACTAGAAGACGGGGATGCCTTCCGGGGTCCGAAGCAGGCGGCACTCAATAAACAGCAGCTGCGGGGATAGAGGCTAAAAAATCTTCTAAGGACGAGTCGGGGGCCAGGGAATGGAATGGCCCGACCAGGGTATCCAGGCAGGCGGGAGGAGTACGATCGGAAAGCCTCGGGGGGGGGGGAGCAGTCAGACCGGTCCGGATGCCCTGTCTGCCCTCCCTCGGGGGAGCACCATGCTCTAAGTCCTCACGCCCGCCAAACCAGCCTCGAGAACGAGGCATTCGCGCGTCGGGGGAAACTAAAATTTGCGAGAGGAACCCAAGTTACTACGCAAAAAGGAAGGTCGTTGGATCAAAAAAAAAAAAGAAACCACATCGGTAAGAAAAAAAGGAGTTCTGCTCCAATCAGAGTAGGCGCTCAGACATATCTCCAAAAAAACAAAAGAAAGTAATATAGGGGGCGATCTTCCTAAACAAGTCCGAACGGGGGGAAGGGGATTGCGGCGGAGAAAGCGATTCTTCCCTTTCAATCACGACACGATGTTCAGAAAGGCTCTGGGAGTAGAGACGGGGGGTCGAGTGGAAAAAAGGCGGAGCATTGGAGACTGAGCGAGTCACGAAAAGGGCAGGCCAAATGGAGACTAGAGGGACCTATCTGCTGCAAAACTATTGATGGGCAGATCAAAGCGGGACTCCAAAATCGGCCTGGACTTCGAAGGTGAGGCCAATCAGGACGGGCTGCAAAGAACAGCTGGAAGGAGGGCCGATATCGGAAAAGTCCCGACGAAGAAAAGGAAAGAGGTCCCCGCCTGTCTCTCTCACCGGGAGGAGCAAAAGTTAGAAGGGCGGAACAAATAGAATGACGGGGGGCTCTCTCAGGTAGGGGACGGAGCCGGAGAAAGGGGGAGGAGGTAGGATTGATTAGGTCTCGGCGACAGGGATTGGACAAAAAACCGCGAGCGTGGGGTTCGGCTTGGGGAACGATTGACAGGGGATTGATGGCGGGGGGAAATAAGATTGACCACCCCGATCTCGCAGGAAAGGAATCGATGTGAGCCAAAGGACGTCCGGGCTCGCGAGTTATGGATACTAAGGCCAGAATCCAAGAGTTGGACGGGGGCTCTGCGGCGGAGAGCGCGATTTCGGCGAGTGTGAGGAAGCGAAAAGGGGTAGGGGGAAAGGTTCCGACCCTGTGGATTCTAAATCATTCTTCTTGGGGGAAACGCAGGCATTTTCGCGCCGGTTTGGAGGTTCGTAGGACTTTTTGAGGGGGGGGGAGGCTGTTAACATGGCGAATGAGGACGTACTGGAACCCGGTCGCAAACTATGGGTGGATCGTTCGGGGGCGGCGATCTCGGATTCAGACCAGGCAAGGGAGGGCGTCATGCCCCAAAAGGGAAATGATCCTGAAAGGGCCGGGAGTGGGGGGTAAGCGGAAGCCTCCGAACAAGAACCAATTCTCTAACCCTCATAAAGAGCAGGGAGAAACCGAGCGGAGGCCTCAAAAAGGGGTGTGGGGGTAACGGACCCGACCTCTGTCAGGGTACAAAGTGGAGATCATCCAGGAAACGACCAGAACCAGGGTGCTAAATCGGGATCTAGAAACTACACATCCAACGATCGCTGGCCACGAATGGCGAGAGTCGCTTCAAGGGTCCTATTGTCGCCCTGCTTCGAAGACGCGGTGATGAAAGGGGGGTCGAGGTAAGTGTTCCCTGGTCTAGCCTTCACCGGGAAAAAAGGTCAGGCTTGAACTCAGCTCTCCTGGGTTTCGGAAAATCAGCAGGAGGTGATCGGAGTGAGGAGAACCCGAGGGGGTTTTTCAATCGGACGAGAAGAGAGGCCATACCTTCTGCTAGAGACGTTTTTAGGGGGAGGGGTCTAGGGGTAGGCGAGACTTCGTGGTTGGGCAGGGATCTCTGAATACAACTTTGCTCGGTACTCGGTAGGAGGTCCACCTTGTCTTGCTTGGGGGTGACGACTTGAGCTTGGGGAAAATGCCGGGATAAACCCACCGAGGGGTGTAGGCCTGGGAGAATGGGCGGGCGTCCGTTCACGGGTATGACACTGAAAATACGGAGAATCGTAATGTCTGGCTGGGTGCGGAGGTCGGACCGCCAAACGGTGGCTGGACAACGGGGGTGGTCAGGCCAGCGGGGGGGGGGGGGGCAATTTGTTGGTGGGGTCTTTGCCTTCGTATAAGGTCAGTACTTCAGGGGGGCGTTAAGGGAGCGCAATAATCCCTTACGCTTGAATATCTGGACGGGAAACCGGAGTCCCGGCGCATAGGCCCTACTCGCGGGCGTTGGGGGTCGCATGAAGGGGGGAAAGGAATAAAATTGTCTTTTGCCCGAGATGGGACAAAGGCAAAGGGTCAGGGGAACCAATCATTGGGGGAAGGTCTGGGGAAGGTGCAAATTCTTAATTGCTCCACGTCCGTTTCCAGGTGTTGAGAGAGCTTGCAGAGGGAAAAAAAAAAAACTGAGGACGGGGCTCAACGAAATCGATCAATCAGTCACACGACCATATAGACATACCCCATTTTTGTTGACTAGGCGGATCTGGGGATCCTACTGCAAGAGTTCCTGGGGGGGGGAAATAGCAGGAATAGGGGGAAGGCCTGAGACGGGAACAGGTGGCTGGAATCGCTTGGGGAAATAAACGGCGACTCAGGAAAAAGGGGGAGTTTTCGAGAGTGTCTGCGCGGACAGAGGGAAAAACCAGCTTCTTGGGGCGAAGAAAAGGGTGGTGCACCGAGAGGGGGGGTTTGATTGTTTTCAGAGCGCAGCAGCCCGAGAGGTTACGGAGGCGAGGACGCGACCGGGTTTTCAGACCCCATAGAAAGCAAAATTACGTGGATACCCGAGGAGCAAGGACCTAGCAGTACGCGAGAGGGTGCCAGAGTATGAAAAATCAGCTCTAAATCTAGACGAAACAACAACAAAATGATTAGGAGGAAAAAAATAGAGAAAGGGGAAGTTCAATCGTCCTTCTTCCATCTCAAGTGGGACAACGCAGCGAGACATCTTGGTCGGCTCCGTCAGAGAAATCTGGGCAGAGGGGGATGGGGCGAAAAAAAAGGAGAAATCGGCGAAGAAAAGAAAAGGGGCGGGGCGAAGAAGCGACCACTAAGACCTGAAAAACAGCGACATTTATCACACATTGGTCCCAGTAACAAGAAGTTGGGAAAGGGGGGGGGATGCTCATAACGACATCCAAACCGGGTCCTAACTTAGCAGAGGGACATAAGCGTCGGCACCTAGATTGTCGATCCCGATCGGCTATCCAATTAAAAAGCCTTGAGCAGTGGAAAAGAGCACAAAACCTTCCAAACATGGGGGAAGTAGGGGGGGGACTAAAATGAGTGACGAGATGCCGTGAGCTTAACCAATCATGGTTGGATCAAGGAGTAGAAACCCCACGGCGGTATGACAACTCCCTTAAAAAAAAAAAAAGTAAATGGGGACGGAGGCTTACCTGCGTTGCGACAGCGATAACTTGGAATCGAGACGGCCAACAAAAAACTTGAAAGGGAATAAAACCCTCCAGAAAACAGGCGTCCAACGAAACAGAACCTAATTGAGGATAGGGAGCCCGGGAGGCCAAGCAGTAACCCTTAAAAGAAGGCGGAGTAGTCGGTCCGGAATAACGCCAACATGTCAAGCGCAAGGACGGGCGCCCCCTCAAACACCAAGGAAACCGCCCACCGGTCCAATCGAGATTGATCCCACGAGGACCTCCCCGGGATAAGTTAACGTGAAGGCTAACAACCTCCATAAAAAAAAACTGAAGCCGGAAGGGATGAACAGGGATGAGCACTGACGGATTCCAGTCGAAGTACATGTCTGTTCGAAGGGAACCTTCCACGGACAAAATCACAAGCAATCACCAGGGATTTTCTAAGAAGAGTCATCTTCAAAAATTTTTTAGTACAGATGAAGCAACTTAAACAAAAGGCAAAGAAGAGGGATAGAGATAACAAAGAGCGAACCATACAGCAGAAAAGGGGATAAAACTCGTGGCGCTTAAATACCACATCAGGGGCGGCGCAGAATACGTCACAAAGCTGCAAACTATGGTCTCCCAAAGGCGCTCGCGGAGGAAAACGCACCGGGCCTGGGCAGGATCAGCCAGGGACAGGCCGACAAACGAGAAAAGGGCAAGGAGAAATGCCCCTCGCGCCTGAAAGGGAACAAGCAAGACCAACCCAGGATGTCGCAGCCGGAGCGCGGGAAGCCGCAAAACGGGCACCCGCAACTTGCCGCGCTTGCGGACTGGCTTCTCGACCCGGCCAAAAAGGGAAACCGGGCTGGAAAAACTGGAAAAGGACAAACAAGCGAGGGCGAGGAAGAGATGCGCGGTTACTCAAGGGAGACAGGTACTGAAGGGGCTTGTGCTCTTCGGAACTCCCGAAAACGACAGAAATAGAAAATTAGCATTAGGGGTTGAAATAAAAAGCCTAACCGCAGGCGACGGCTATAACGGGGCGCTCCCTAGGAAAACAATAGGGCGAAAAGACCAGACTTCTCCCAACGGGACAACAGGGAGGGCCACCAAGAAAAAAGCAAAAACGCAAGAGGTAAAAACAAAAGAAAGCAAGCGGGTGCCTCCGCCTTTTGTCGGGACACCATCACCGGGGAAAAGGACCCTCTACTACTACGCCACCAAATCGCAAAAAAATCGGGGCGAGCATAGGGTAAAAAACGATGGGGGTAAAAAAAGGACGCGTTTCCAATCAGCCGCTAAAAAGGAGAAGAGCTCGAAACCATCGGGGGATCCAGCCGCGAGAGAGGGTCTCGGGAAGACGAACTAGCCGTCTCAGCACAAAAAAGCCCAAAAGGAGCGGAACAAGGGAAAAAATTCCGTCGTGTGTACATGTACTTGTAGACGAGAGAAAGAGAGCAATATTAATAAACTCATCGCTCCCAGCAAGCCCGACTTAAGAGGCGGAAACAGGGAGTGGAAGCTGATAGCCGGTATTAAGAGTGAGCGAAAGCAGCGGAAACGCGTACATCGACCTATCTGAAAGGAGAAAGGTATTGGGGCTCATGGCCGAAGGAAGGGAAAAAGACCAGGAATGCTAGGGGGAAACCTGGATTAGGTTCCTTCTGATATATGGAAACCTCGTGAGAGGCCCGCAGAAGGGGCAGAAAGAATACCGCGAGCAAAAAAAAAAAAAACCTCGCCTTCGAAAGGTTCACCATGATAGTTCAAGCAAACCTTTCCACCCGCTCGAACAAGGAGCATCGCACCTGGGGTCGGCGAGAAAGAAAGTAAGAAAGGGTAGGATGCCGCAACCCGCCAGAACAAAAAAATCGGGCCCCTGCCTTCGGACAGCTGATCGCCAGGGGAAAAG
>Ga0179591_1437793_pt1 | contig 14161 bp, 12 predicted proteins | sample CZOMad2_1_08_16f_FD_182891 | JGI IMG/M metagenome (GOLD analysis project Ga0179591, IMG submission 182891) | Vadose zone soil fungal communities from Angelo Coast Range Reserve, California, USA - CZOMad2_1_08_16fungal (PacBio error correction) | ecosystem: Environmental > Terrestrial > Soil >...
GGAAGAGGGAATGCCGAGGCCAGAGAGGGGGGGGAACGCCCGTCGCTATCACGAAAAACAAAACCCCACCAGGAACGGGGAGTTCTACCAATCGTGAGGGACACAAAAGGTGGTGATTCAAAAAGGGAAAGGGTAATTGGATTGGCACCTGCAAAAAAATCGAAGCAGAGAGAGGGGGTGTAAACCCTTTTCCGCGAGAAAGGTCAGCCTTTTTGTTAAATGGCGATAGACGGAGTAGAAACTAGAGGAGCTCTCAGGAAAGACGCCTTCACCGTTCCTCGCAAAATCTCCACGTTCCGCTGAAAGGAACCGCAGGTTCCCTTAGGATATTTGCATGGAAAGAAGAAAGGAGGTTCACCGTAGAGGGATCAGGTCCACGGCCCTAGACAAGGAGAACCAGGGTCGTCCCAGGGGAGGGGCGAGCCCATGTCTCGTCACTTTTAAGAAAACTGGGCGAAGGGGGAGCGATAAGAAGGAAAAGGGTCGCAGGAATTGACGCCACGTGGAAATGGCGCGTCCAGTCGTCATCACATCGAGCGAGGCTAAACGAATGGGGGGGAGATTGGTCGAAGCTTCTTTATGGGAAGCTTCTCGCCGAAAGAAGGAGATGAACTTAGATCTGATGTCTGCGAGCTGGCTGCAAGGATCCCGAGGCAATCGAGGACGCTTGCATGGACGAACGACCGCGGTTGACGCGGGCCTGCGGAAAGAGGCAGAGAAACATCCGGTCTCGCCGGGTATCCGGCGAGCGCGCCCGCCTCAGACCAGGAGGGCGTCCTCCTTTGGAGAATTGTCGTTGGTGCGGGACCGGCAGAAAAACTGGTCGCTCAAAGTGAAGGGCCTTAACAGAAAAGCCGATGGACGAACACGAAAGGGTGTTGCTGGGTCTTCTCGGGGGGCTAGGAATATAATACGTCTCGACTCATGGCGGGGGGAAGGATTTCAGGTGCAGCCAACCAGAACGAGCGCGTAGAGTGATACGTCGCCTGGTCGTCGGGGGGGAGGTCTGGACAAACGGAATTCAAAAGGGAAGAGAAGATTGGGGCCTTAAAGGAGGGCGCGCAAGGAAAACCACGGCGGAGGCGACCAAAAAAAAAAAAAAATCAGGATAGGCAGAAGAAATGAAGCTGAACTTCACCGGAAAAAAAAAACAATGGAACCGAAGGGGGGGCTCCATGCCGACGGGAGGGATTGGCGATCAGCTATGGAAATCGTTCGCCTCTGGCGGTGAAACAATCTTCTGAACCGCGAAAAAGGAAGGTGCGCAAGGGGGGGGGAGGGCCCAACAAAAAAAAGAAGGAGGCGGTCACGGATTGGAGGGAACTCTCCACCGCCATGACCTTGCGGGGAATGCGATAAAACCGGGAACCAAAGCCATAGTGTAAAGGGAGTCCCGCTGCGTAAAGGAGAAATCTCGCGGGGAGGAAAGGTACAAGCACGTCATTGCTCGATCCCGCGAGCGGTGAGAAGGTTGAAGGGGTGGGAGGGAGAGAAGGGGTATTGTGGTCGTGGGGGGTCGTGTTACTCTTCCTTGATTATCCGTAGAAAGGGATGACTGGGTCATTATCGGGGGGGGGAAGTTTTAAGCTTTAAGAGGTCTGCAGACGGGGGACATTCAGATAGGCCGCGCCTCCGGCTTGAACGGGCTCCCAGCGGAACGCGGGCCCCAAACTCGGGAGTGTCAGAGAGCGCCTGGTGGAGGGGTCGTTCGGCAGATGGGGGTGCCGAAGTGAAAGAGGAGGGGGTCTGGCCATATTGGATTCGAAAGGGATTTGCGGGGGGAAGGCTCGCACCTCAAACACGAGGGCTAGGCAAAGAATACTAAAAACGCGCCTCCATGTCTCGTCGGCGGTGTGTCGGTACTGAAACAAAAACGTTTCATTACGGCGAGAGGCATCATTCTATCACGACTTTGACAGGCCTGAGCTAGGGAAAATGGCCTGAAATATTATACTCAAAAAGGAACAAGAAGAAGAGGGGGGTTCGGGATCCATTGGGCGGGAGTCCGGCGGAAGGGTCGTTCTCGGCGCTATGCAACGGACATGGGGAAAGGATCGGCAGGAGAGGATCCTTCTAACCCCTACGGGACAAGAGGGCGGCCAGGTCGAAGGACGAGAGGAGGGATTTTAACGAAGAGAGGAACCGTCTGTCTTAAAATTAAAAAACTCAGACCCTCGCCGTACCTCGTCGAAGGAACAGCAACCGCGATTTCAAGGGAAATCCTCCGGTACAAGGGGAGGTCGATGGGAACATTGTTGCCCTCAGGAAGGGGCGCTCGAGGCCCGTTAATCCCGGCTGCTCAGAATCTCAGTAACCACGAGAGCCGGGGAGAAAAGTAAAAAAGTACGCATAATAAAGACACTAATCAAACGGGAAAAAAACCCCCAAAAAAACAAGATGAATGAATCAAAAGAAGTTCATAGGGGAAGGACCCTAACAGCATAGAGCAGTCCTAAGTCCATGACTTCCATGTGACTACCTCGCTTTCGAAGAACGCATCGGGGAAGAAAGGGGAGATCTTTCGAAAGGAGCTCATTCTGCCTATTCGAAAGGGGCGGGGAGGGGATCTCAAGCCGAAAAGGACGGCTGTTGGTGTGGTCGATCTCTTGACCTTAGGGGCTCCAGAGGGTCCGACTCTCAGAAGGGGGAGTGCCTAAAAATTGTACTCGCAGAGGGAACCGAGGTCTCCAGGCCGCTCAAAAAAAAGTCTCCGGGGTTCACCTACCACAGCTCCGGGGGGGGTTTTCGTGGGGCCGCTTGGGAGGGGACCCTCTGCTTCAGCGGGAAACAGGGAGGAGCGAGGCCCTACCGCTGCGGGGAGCCCGGAAACTAGTCGAGGTCCGGGGCCCAAATCTGGGAAGAATCCCTCTGCCGTCGGGAGAGAGGCCGTTTTGCCATACAGGAAAAAAGATCCTGCTAACTCTAAACCCCAGCGCAGGGGATGTCAGAAAGGAAGATCTTGGGTCCTGAGCTTCAGCGACTGCTTCAGAGACTGTTCGGAAATCCTCTCGTCGGGAGAAGAAGGTCTGTGACGGAAAGAAGGGACTCATGGATAGCTTTGGAAGAGTGGCGACCAGCTCGATGGGAGCCATAAAAAAGAAAGGAGGACGAGCGCGTCCGGAAGAGAGAAGGATCGGAATACTAGGGGGCCTTCTTGTGAACAGCAGAGGGGCGATCCGCTAGGAACTCCAGGGTCGAGTCGCTTATTGCGAAAAGATCAAGCTTTATGATGTGAGGGGGGAACAACTTGACGTAAAGGAGACCTATCTCGCAGACGCAAGATAAGTCATCTGAATCTAGGTGGAGAAAATAAACTCTTAAAGTCAACGAGCGTCGAAATTCGTCCTCAGGAAAGGGAGTTGATGACGACGGGGGGAAGACTCAGGGCCGTCAATTCAAGGAAAAGAGAAAAATTTGAATGGAGGAAGACGATGATAATTCCTGAGCCTAACGTGCGGGGGAAAAAAATTCCGACACACGTTAACTCGACCAAAAAAAAAAACCAAACCCCACACAGAAAAACCCCCAAAAAAAACTTCCCTCCCCAAAAAAAAAAGCAACACACCCAATAAGAAAAGAAACGACCCGGGCCTAGAAGAGGGGAATTAGGGACTTGGAACTTTTATCGAAAAAGCTTTCCACGGGGAAAACGCATAGGGTTTATTGGAAAATGGATGAAAGGGAAGGACCACGGGAAAGGCGACGAAAAGAAACCGTGATGATAGGGGGGGAGAAAAGGGCATCGGTTGGAAGGGAAAGACACGCCCTCCGCGTGGGTCGTTTCAAGAAGCCTATCGCATTTTCACCACAATGAGGAGCTCCTTGCTTTCCGGGATCGCTGGAACCTGTGTGCCAAGAAGAGAAGGCCCTTTCCCGTGGACCGGTTCGCCACAAGAACAAGGGGAGACTTTCGCTCAGTTTTGTCCTATGAAAAGGGACGGGACTAATACCCGGTCTCTCCACGACAGGAGGCGTTGAGTCAGGAGAGAAGGACCCGCAGGGGAAAAAAATTAAATAGGAGAATAGGAAAAAGCTGCTTTATTGGGAGGGGAGAGGGGGCGTGATATTTCGTCTACTCAAAAAAAAAAAGTCACTCCTCACGAGCCTCCACGCCTTGAGGAGAAAAGGAAGAAGCGAACTAGGCCGTTGCGAAACTCGTATAGCAGACCGGGCCAAGAGGGAAGACAAGGGTCTAAAAAGAATCGCCTCAGCTATCTCGTGGAAACCTGGAAGAATGAAATCAAGGAGGGGGGGGAAAGGGGGATATAGGAGAAGTCTCCAGGCAAAAAGGAAAGACGAGGGAGTCTCTGCGCAGTCAAACGAGGCACCCTTTCTCTTCCAGAAGGCCCTGCCAATATCTAACCGAGTTCAAGACGATATTAAGGAAAACCCTCACCTGGAAAAAGTGTTCACGAAAGAAAGCGAAAATTCCCTAGAAAATAGAGAGACCTTTTCGTCCCGGAGCGGGAGGAGGCCAAGGGGCTCGCAATTTTGAGACCCTTTATGCTCAGTAATTGCTGGAAAATCGCGAAGACCTTTAAGAATATAAAAGTCGCGGTCAGTGAGGAAAAAAGCTAGTGCAACGCGTAGTGCTAGGTTCGAAGAAGGGTGTATCAAAAGCAGTCCGAGCTGAGGAGGGTGTGGGGAAAGGTCGCCGAATAGATCGTGGAGGGAGGGGGAGAGCTCGGGCGAGAAGGGGGAAAAAATTTACTCATGAAACGAAATGAGGAGGGGGGAGACTCAGATAAGATTGGGGGAAAGGCTTGCCTCAGTCCGAAACCGGGAAGCGGAGCTTCCTATGATCGGGTATGCAGGGGGAAAGGCCGTTCCTATAACTTCCTCGTATCCGCTCATCGTAAGCGCGGAAAGTGTCGGGCATATATTTCAGGTGGGAGGGTCTCTCTGGTACTGAAGAAAGGTGCAAAGTCTGATACATGAGAGCCTGCTGTAACTACACGTACCTAAGGGGGCTAAATCTAATAGTTGTGGGCGTCTGATAGGAACAGGAAGGGAAGGACCTCATACTCTGAGGAAGAGGGAGGAATTCCGGAACCAACGCCTCAAGGCAAGCGCGCTTATGCGGGGCTTGAGGGAAGAAATTATCTTCTTTCCTTCGGGAGTCCAAAGGAAAGTAATGAAGAAAGGATTTTGAAAGATCCTCGAGCGGGCACCCGTGACCACAGCTGCTGAGAAAAAGGGAAGAGGGGGGGGCTACGCGCTCAAGACAAAGGGAAAAGGCGCAAATCAAACTACAAAAAGAAGGTCTCCCAGGCAAACAAAACGAATTGGGGCGAAGGGGGAAAAAGGGCGAACTCTTGGCGCCGCAGAGGGTTTTCCCAATCGGAAAAGGGAGAGAATCATCAACAATAGAGAGGAAAAGGAGGGTGCAAAAACCAACCAAAAGCTCTACGTCTTGGAGGAAAAACTCAAGACACAAAATTCTAACCCTGTAGCGAATACGAATGAAAAACGACCGTTAACAGAAAAGAAATTCAGTAAGACGCTGCAGGGCGAAGAGGGAAAAAAGAGGGGGTACGTCACCTCGGGTCAGAGTCATGGCGCGAGCAGCTGGGGAAGGGTTTCGTGTCATCCGGCAGTGGTCTTTGGGGCTTTGATGAAAAATCATATTGTGGGAAAGGGGGGGGGGCGTGTCTGCGGAATGTGTCCATTCGCATGGTCTAATGAACACTTTCCGCCGGGGTAATTAAAGGTACTAAGGGTAGAAGAAAAGGAATAGTCGCATGCTGTAGTGAAGACTCACGCGATCACAGGGAACAAGAAAAGAGGGAATCGAAGAGCGATGCGGGAGGCGATTTGGCAAGATCAGGGAAATGCGTTGCCTAGGGTGCAAGGCGAAAGATCTGAAAGACATCGTTGAGAAGAAAAACCTTCAACCACTCAGAGAAGACTATCCTCAACCCTTCGCCAACTCTGGGACTTGTGGAGTCAGAGGATCAGCAACGTAGGGGTTTTTAAACGATATCTGTGAATCGAGTCACTACTTAGATGGAACATCTTCCCAAAAGTCAGGCCAAGGAAGAAGAAAACAACAACAAAAAATCTATGATGGCCTTCCATTGGTCGGAGCTCCGGCTGATACAAAGATTCTATGGAACCGTGGAGGGAAGCTGCGGGAGTCTGGGGAATTCCATCGACCTCGCCTGAAGCGACAAGGTAGGCGAGGTTTCTTCTCTGACGATCGCGTGGTATTGGGGGAGAAAACGCTCGGTAAACCTCTGGGGAATCTTAGAAGGCACTTTCGGCAACAGAGAGACGACCTAATATGAAGCTCTCAGCTCCTCGTTAAAGGGGGGATCTATGTCAGGAGGTTGGTGCCCGAGGAGAAGCGCTCTAGTCGGCCGTGAGTCAAGAATTCTCTCCTTATAAGGGGAAGGGAGTGAGGGAAAAAAATCCAGCCACGAAAGAGTATCACGGTCAAAAAACAAGGGAGAGAATCATCACTTCAGCGAGAAAGATCACCACTCCCAAAATTATCAAGAAAGATCATAAAGATCACCAGCAGAAAGAAAGACCAAGAAGGAACCATGACGGACAGGAAAAGGGACTACCTCTCTCTTCTTGAATCATACGCATCTGAAGACAACTCCACTACTTTCCATTATGAATCAGGTCGCAGCGTGAAGGAAACTCAATGGTTAAGAAGGTGTGTGACCAATCAAAAAAAGCTCGGGGGAGTTGGTTTTGGGGATCTTTACCTTAGGAAAGTTCCGACGCTCTCCTTTCATTGCTTTCAGGGCCAAGAGTTTGAAAAAAAGAAGGAAAGCCATCCGAGAAAAAAGGAGCCGAACGTCGCCGGGGAAAAAACGGAAAGGGCGCCGCTTGGGGGGTCAAAAAAAGCTCGGCCGCGTTGGGGGGATAAATCTGAGTCCCAGTAGGAAAGGAGGAGAGAACCTCCGGTAAGAAGAGGTGTTCACGGGGAGGCCGCTAGAAAGCCTTCATTCCGGAATGGTGGAAGAGGAGGCAGCGTTCTCTGCCGTCGGGCGCTCTGGGGGGCCAGAAAAGACGCTCATAAACATTCGGCGGAGGAGAGACCTGACATAAGGGGGGGGGGAAAGGGGATTCCTCTCCGAAGACCATTGCGTCCCGAGACTCAATATTCGGAGGGAAGAGCATGACAAGCCAACAGGTCGCGAGGAGGGGGGGAAACGCAAGGAAAAGAATGCCATCAGGAGGAGCTATATCTCGGGGGGGGAAACCGAACTACATCATACAAAGGAGTACTCCCGCATGTGGGTGGGGTCGATTGGTGGCATCCTTCCGCCTAGAAAAAAAAAGTATACCGAGAAACTACAAGGAGACGCAGCTTCACGCTTCTGGAGGTAAATGTCGCATTCTGTGAGAAAAATCTAGATGCTTTCCTCATCGGGACGACGTCGACAAAAGAGGGGAGACTTAACGACTTCTCACGATCCTAAAGAATCTGGCGAAAAAAGAACGAGTAAATTCGCAAGCAGGCAGCACGCTCGGAACCTTGCTGGGAAGATAGAACATCGCCCCTTACGACGGGGCGCTCGAGGTGATACGAAGGGGAAAAAATTCCGTCCGAGGAAGGAGTGGAGGGGAGGAAAAGTCCCTGAGAAGAAGGCCGTGGCTAAAAAGGGCCTGGGCCTGGGGAGGAACCTCGCCGGTACGAAAACAATTAAATAATCTGGGATCGGTTCCGGAAAAAGGGGTGAACACGGATAGATCAAATGGAAGTGCCCCAGGCGGTCCTATCTCGGACCGGTTTTTTTCCGTCGCTCGTGGTGGGAGGCGCCGGGAGAAGGTTTGAGAGGCGCGGAGAAAGAAGCTGTCGTGCGAGGAAGACTATCGCAGTTACAAAAGGAGACGAATTGCTTCCGTCTCTCCCAGTGAACGATCTCTCTGAGGAAGGCGGTCAAACCGGGTTGCCAATCCAAGGAGGGAGAGATAATCGACGTCCTTCTTCGCCAAGGGGGGGGGGGAAGTTACTCTAAAGAGCGGGACGAAAGACGCTCCAGGCGTGCTAGGCGGGGGAGGGAGGGCGATGCTCAGGCAAAAGCGCTGCCAAAGAAAAAGAGGCCCAGAAAGAGTCTCTCAGGGGATTAAAAAGAGAAAAAGGAGAAGGGAGGGGAGGAGAGTTTAGAGGCCGGAGGAACGGCCTACTCTCTCAAGGAATCAAAAACGCCGCGCTCCGAAGGATCAGGCCTGGGTTATTTCGAATCGACCGGAGGAGAGGCCCAACAAAGATTGTGTAGAAAAAGAGGACCTCCAAGGGGGGATTTTCACCCCGGGTCGCTGGGCAGGGGAGGTCGCCTAAGCGAGAAGGAAAACCTGGGCCCGAAAAAAAGGAAAAATGGAGGGCCTGAAGGGGGAAGAGTCCCGTCGCTGTCTTTATCAGGGAGCGAAAAAAAAAACCTTTCTCCGAAAAGAGAAAGGGACTCTGCCAATAGCGCGGGGGAAGGTTTCCCGGAGGAAAATTAAGTTTGAACCAAAGGAACTTAATAGCCCTACAATAAAGAGGAGAGGACCTTGCGCGGTCGCAAAAAAGGCGTGCAATTTTTGAGCCCGGGGATTCTCTGAATGCGATAATCTCGTGAAAGACCTTTCCCTATTTTTTCATTCGCGAGCAGGTACGTCCAAGAAAAGTCCGTCAGAGCTATTCGAAGACGGGGGAGGTCGATCTTGGGTGGAACAGGTCCCCGAGTCGAGGTGAAACGCTTTTACTCGGTAAAAACGCGCCTGCCTACGGAGTGGGATGGCTAGGAGGGGGAAGAAAAGGTTTTGTCGCCGACCCCTAGAGGGGGGAGCAATCGATATTGGAGAACGCGGGAGCATTTCCGCAAAAAAAATAGGGAATCCCTCGGCGGATGAGGGGCGGTCCACAGCCGTCCTCGAGACCGGAGATGAAGGGAAGTCGTAGAAAAGTACAAGAGTCCTCCGGGGGAGGGGAAACGTTGGTGATGCCGGGGTCGTGCTGTCGCGAAAGCCCGCTTGAAAAGCTGCTCCATTAAATGGAAGGAACGACGCGGACCGGGGGGAGATGCCGGGACGCGGTTGGCAATAATATGGGCAGAAGTGACGCATCGGAAGGGAAAGGGGATCGTAAAGCGCAGGAAACAGAGCTTTCAATTCTGGAAAAACGCCTCACTGGCTAAGCGCCGGGAGAGTAGCTTCTAAGGGAGACAAACGGACTTCAGAGGAAAGAAGCATCGATGGGGGGGAAGGGAATTCCTGGAATTATAGACCTCACGTTCAGCATGACCAACAGGGGGAAAGGGAACCAGATGCAAACCGGTAAAAGAAATCCACGCGTCCCGGCACGGCCCACGAAAAAAAAGGAAACCTGACAGGTGTCTCCCATGACTACTTTCGGAAAGTGGGTCGCGATTGAAAAAAGAGGCTGGGTTGAAAAGGCGCGCGAAAAGAAAGAAGGAGGCCCGAGGGGGGAAGGAGGGCAAGAGGGATCTCCACCAAAGGGAAGCTCGCGGGAGAAATTGGGAAAAACCCTACACCAAAATTCTAACGAAATGTATCCAAAAGGACGCTGGCGAAAAAAGAAAAAAGGAAAGGCATTAGTGCGTGTCGTCCGCTGCGTCTTATGCAAAAGAAGCGGGTCTCACCTGTAAACGCCTGAGGCGCGAGAAGGGGAGTTTCTCATTTAAGGGGATGATCACTGGAAACCGCCCGTGGTCAGGGGTGGCAGTGAATCGGGTTCGCTGCATGATTGAACAATGGGATGCCTCCGTGAGACGTGGACGGGGACTTACTGAAAAGAAGTCCAGGGCCGTCCTCGAAGAGAAGAAGACCAACATCGCCTCGATGAAAGGGGCAGGCGAAAAAGCGCCTTTTCATATGTCAGGAGGGCAGATGGCGTTTAGGGGGAAAGGCGGGGTCGGAAATTTGAAGAGTCGCGGGGAACGAAACGACCGAGACTCGACTCTATCAGAAACAAAAACAGCTCTGGGCAAAAAAATTTTTCGGGGGAGGGCAGTAATTCGAACCTCCTCCGGTCATGTTTCAGGGACTTGCGAGGAAATTCGAAAACTTAGAGAAAAGGTACGGCTAATGAACAGAAGAGCTCACAACAACACCGGATGAGGAAGGATTGTCAGCGGCCAAAAAACTCTCAAAAAGTACAGGTCGATCGATAAAACTATAGAACGTCGCGTCCATGAGGCTTGCGTGCTCGCATAAAAAAGGGACCGAGGACGCCAGTGTGAGGGGAAAGGCGAGGGGTTTGGGTGTCTCCTAGCCAAAACAGAAGAATCCTGGGAAGACCCTCGGGGTAACTGAAGCGTCGAAGGAACCGAATAGGAAAAACCGCATAAAAGACCCGTCCCGAGGCCGGGGCGATTGTTCGGGGTGGAAAGAGGAAGTCTTCAAGGAAAGGGCTGCTCCTAGATGAAGATTGCTACCCATCGCGGGACCCGGAAAAGATCCTTACGAACAGGAAAAAAGAAACAAAACAAAAAAACACAAACCAAAAAACCCCCCAAGGAAACCTAACCCAAAAAAAAAAAACACCACCAAAAAAAGACACAAAGAAAGAGAGGAGGGACATGTTCCTCAGAAGGGTATCACCACGAAAACAAAGAAGGAAGATCTCCTGAGATCAAAATCACCAGCACTGGTCATCTGGCAAACTGACAGAAAAAGAATCGGAGGAAAGAAGAAAGGAGCCCATGTAAGATCGTCGCTTTCAGTTGGGAAGAGAAGGAAGGAAAGTACGCCGACACAGGGAAAAGTTTGGATCTATGGCCTGTCGCCAGTGTCCCGTTCGCTCATTCGCCTAAAAGGGTGATTGGCTTTTATATTGGAAAAAATCCAAAAAGAGGCGGTCTCTTGAGAACTAAAGCGCACCAGGTCCGACGGAGAAGGGGGATTGCTGTAGCGCCGATGGCCGAATTTTGGACGCAGAGGCGAAAAAAGGATTTAGGGCAACGCGTCCAATTCCTCAGAAAGAATGGAGACACCTGTGGGGGGGGGGTCCGGCGAAGGGAGCTAACCTAGGGAGTCAGGAGGGAAGGAGGATCTCTTCACCTGGACTCGCTACGTTCAAGGAATAAGCCGCTTTTTGTCACTGATTCGGGAAGGAGAGCCGAAGGGAAGAGGAATCTGTCTGAAAACGTTAGTGAGACAAGAAAGGGGGACCAGACCGAAAGGGGGGAAAAGGATCAAAGCCTACTGAGAATACAAACAGCAAAGAAAGCTTTCCCGTTGATGCTTGAAGTCAGTCCTACGATCTTGGGGTCGAAGGAGTGCAACATCGCCGGACCCATATTCGGAAAGGGAAGGGAAAAAAGTCACAAACGGGGCAAGGGAGGGATAGGCCTGTCCAAGGTCGGTGAAGGAGGGACGGCTCTCATTTAGTCAGAGAAAACAGAGCTTGCAGAGAAAAAGCTTGTATGCGGGCCACGACCTCGAAAATTCTGGTCAAAATCCTGAGAGGGGAACTATACCGGGGGGAGGGGCAATACCTGCGATAAAGGGAAGCTCGATCAATCGAAACGTCAGATGAATTCTCATCTCCAAAGAGAAAGAGGGGTATCAGAGAAGTCTTGCCCTAAACCTCACGGAGAGAGAGAGACTTCAAGGGAGGAAAAATACCGCAGTAAAGCGGAAAATAACGCTGCTCGGACCTGTGGGGAAAAATCGACCTCTCCCCTGAATTACGCGCTCCTGGGCGACTAAGAAGTCCATGAGGATGTAAGCGATGAAAGGCAAGGGAGGAAATGGCCCGAAAGGGGCGGCGACCCGCAAGGGAAGACAAGGAACCTAGAATCTTTAGGTAGGATGACCTTTGATAAAGGGGGAGGTTCACAAAGAGTTCAAAGGAGGAGGCGTTCCTAGAGAAAGGGGGGGGAAGGACGGTCGCGATAGTGGGAGAAGAAGGGGATTTCTTTACTAGAAGGGTTTGCAGGCGGTTGGGGAAGGCGGAGAGGGAGAATGTGTGGGGAAAATAATCGCCAAAAATCCTTGGGGGAACAGTTTGTCAAAAAAGAAGAGAGATGATTCGAGAAGGGCGCGACCAAATGCCAATCCCCTTATCCTTGTCGAGGGGGAAGATATCGAGTGAAAAATAACGAAAGAGGTCGCAGCATGGGTTATAGAAGAAGGGGCTATCGCGAGGGGGCGCGGGCGGGGGGGACCACCGAGGGCTCTCACTACATAAAAGGAAAAAAGAAGAACTCAACAACACAACTGGAGGAAGAAGGAATCATGGCTTTCGTTAATTGGAGTTGATAAAGAGGGTCAAAAAAAAAAATAGACCTCAACGCCAGGAGCTCAGGGGGACCTGCTCGGAAAAGGAGGCTAAAGAGTCAGGGGGGAGGGTGTCGAACTCGCTATAGGAAGAAAAAACGCCAAAGGGAAGGTTAGGGAGTAGAGCCCTATCTCTAGCCCTGAAAAGGTCTACTTAAGAGAAAGGGGAAGGGGGGGGGAAAAGTGTGTTAAATGTGCAGATATAGAAACGTCGTCCTACACTCCCCCTACTGGGAGGATCTCTCTCATTCCTACCAAAGGCAACCGTCTCTGGAAAGGAAGAAAAAAGGCAGAAAAACGGAAAAGGTGGAAAAAAAAGGAAAAGCAATGAAAGTTAACCCACCTATCAGTGTTTGAAGTGTGAACTAACGTAATCAGTCTAAAAAAGGACCTGACACTAATATCCTGAAAGGGAAAGGGGTCGGAGAAAAGGCAAGATAATCGCTGAACAAAAAATATTTGAAAAGAGAAAGAAGGGACGGACGACATTACTCAGGGTCCCTTCGGAAAAAATAAGCGATCTCCGTAAGGTTAGGTCGATCTTGGGGGAAAGGGACGATCTCGCCTTTAGACGGGGACCGAGACCGGGACGATAGAAGATTCGTGAGGTCTTCGAGAGACAGGGGTCTAAGGAGGGGGAAGAAAGATAAGAGAGATTGGCAGAAAAAGCTTGAAAGGTCCTCGAAAGCCGCGAATTTGATCGAGGCGGAGGAGGGATAGGCTGGATGTGCGGCCAACGGGCTCGGAAACTAATGCCAGGAAAAGCGTGCGTCCGAAGGGGAGATGTCGGGGGGGGAGGGGAATCGATCTCGAGTGGGAAAAGCTTTCAAATCTGCTCCAGGACTCCGGGTTTCCGGGGAACACCTACTAGAAAAAGGGGGGGGGGGGCTGGTCCGGAAGAGGAGTCTCTGAGTATTGCGATCTTACCCATTCGTCGATGGAGGAGGGGAAGCTCATCAATATAGGAGGGGATGGGAAAAAAAGAGCGTATGCAAAAAACCTTTACGGAAAGGAGGGAGCCAACGGCAAAAAAAAGACTGCGTCATCGATTTGGCCAAAAATTAAAATTTCTTCCGCCATCGAGCGGAAAAAAGAACCCAACCTCTTCTTAGGCCGACCAAAGGGGGGGTTCGAAAAGAGGACCACAGGAACGAAAAAAGTCTCACTGAAAGGGACTTTCTTCGGAGGGGGGGGGGGAGCGTTTCTAACTCGTTCAAGAAGCAGTGTTTACCACTTCTATTTAGGACTTGAGAAAGAAATCCTCGGAAAACCTCTCGTCGGATCTAACAAAAAGCACGAAGGAAAGAATGATTCACCCAAACCTCCCATGATAAAATAAAAAAGAGAACGTTGAACTCTTTCTACATAAGCTATGGCCTAGGGGGGAGGAGGTCAAGAGAAAGGAAAGTTGTCGGGGAACTGGCAGAAGTGGCGGGAAAAAAAGATTCGTTTACGTGGGGCATTGAATGCCATGGTCCGTGCTTTGGGGGGGGAGATCAGGGCTCCTTTATAAATGTTCACGGGTGATCGTGGAAAGCCTCATGGATTCTCTAAGGGAAGGATCTTTTGACGGGGGTACGGGAAGGGGTCGCCCTCTTCCTTCAAGAAAGCCTGGCGAGTTTAAAGCGCCGAAGAAAAATACCAGAAGTCGCCGAGGAGGGGTCCCGTACGGTTCGTATCTCAGGAATAGTCTTTCTTGGATGCGGTGCCGAATTGAAAATTCTCACAAGCAAGACGTAGGAATAGAAAGTTTAGGGGGGGAAACGGCTGTAAAAAGAACGCGAGAAAAACCGTAGACGAGAGAATTGTGGTAGGAGGGGAGGGAGGTCTAGCATGATTCGAGGCCTACGCCGGGGAAGTTGTACGGAGCCGGGGAAGGAATCGAAGTAAGACCAGCCAGGAAAGGGGGCCGCCAAAG
>Ga0179591_1361577_pt1 | contig 14159 bp, 10 predicted proteins | sample CZOMad2_1_08_16f_FD_182891 | JGI IMG/M metagenome (GOLD analysis project Ga0179591, IMG submission 182891) | Vadose zone soil fungal communities from Angelo Coast Range Reserve, California, USA - CZOMad2_1_08_16fungal (PacBio error correction) | ecosystem: Environmental > Terrestrial > Soil >...
GCAGCGTATCCTTCGTTCTTCCAAAGAAAAAAGGCGGCAAGACGGAAACAGTCACTTAGGAAAGAACCGGAACGGCCTGGGATCGAAAACGGGATTCGATAGTAAAGAACGGGCGTTTGAGGGATGCAACTTCTTCGACAGGTCACTCGGGAAGCCGAACATCCGATAGGAGCTAAAACAATTAAAGGAAAGGGAAAGAGAGGGCTTGGTCAGAGAGAGGGGTCGAGGAAAAAAGCCCGGCGGAGAAAAAGGCAGTCACGGGGGGTTACTAACCTTGGTCCCCCTTTCTCTCCCTTTAAAGAAGGGGCGCAAAAGATCTTGAAAAAGGCTAAAGGACTCTAGTGGGAAATGCAGCGGAAGCAAGACTGCCTTGAGGCAGCCTACTACGATAAGTACCTCTCCCCACCTGTCGGCTTTCAAAAACATGTTTAAATCAAAAGGGAGCTGGAATTAAAAAAAAAAACTTAAGTCCGCTTCAAGCGCGGCGAGTAACCGTCAGCGGCCCAAATCCAAACTCGAGTTCGTCGGGCTGCTCCAGAGGCGGGGGGGGGGGGGGGAGAGGAAGGGAGCAACTAATTCGCCATAATACATGAATCTGGATGCAAAAAAAGAATTTCACGGACGGGGGATGAAGGGGTAAGGATGTAAGTGGGAGGGTTAGTGGGGGGGGGGGGGTATCTTGAACCATAGGGATGGGCGCTCAAAGAAGTTTGGATATACGGAGGCTTGAGAGAGACAAAAAGAGCGTGGCCTCGGTTTGGAGGGGGGCGTTCCACCGGGGGGAAAGTACACCGCGGTCTGTAGAGCTTGTACCGGGACGTAGTAATCCGATCCAAACTCGGTTCAGAACGGTTTCGCCGGAGGATTCACTCTGGAAGAGGGCGTGGGTCTCAGATGATCTAAGCTCAAAAGTTTCTAACTGGAAACCTCGAGGGGTATCAAGCAGAGCGGGGACCCGAAGCTTTCGGAAAGCTCACAAGGATACGATCGCCGGCCGCATAGTCGCAAGCTGCTTGCCTCGCGGATAGTTTGAAAAGTCGCACGACGCTTTCATTTATACGAAAAAAATAGCACGACTCCCAAGGAACACGATCAACGATCTGCAAGATGAGGGGGAGACGGGACAACACCATATCTTCGATAAAAAAAAAAAAGAAACTGTGTCGTATCGTGCGGGAAGGGGAAGTTTTGGTCAACCACGCAAAGTGAAGAGACACGAAAGGGAGTCATTCCCGAACTCAGGGGACGAAGCGTGTTGAAAGAGGGAAGTGATACGACAAGTCGTCCAAACGGGGGTCAGAAGTTCACGAAAAACCTCGTTAGCAAAAAGGAAATAAAACCTGAGATGGGGCAAAGTGGCCCGGAGGCTGCTAGACTATGCATGAGGGAGACGCCGATGCGAGCCACCGGCTCAACAACGGGGGCGGCTAGGGAGATGGAGGGCTGCAAAAGCAGGCAACAGAAAGAATATCCAGGCACAAAACGGTCACTTGACCAGTCCCCAAAACCAGATAGACGCCTGTTTTAAAAAGCAAAGCGCGGAGCCGCGGATCAGCCATCAGGGAATACGGGCACTGATCGGCGAGACAAAACCCAAAGCCGGACAGGTCCCATGATCTCTATCAATCCACCTACCCCCGCAGTGCAGAGTGAAAATAAGGAGCGTATGCCTGTAGTCACCCGACATGAATCCAGGAGGAATGAGACAAAAAAACAACGCAGGTGCAAGGTATCCAGTACTAAATAGTGACTGTCATAAAACGAAATGTGGGCGTGTGGCTGGGAAAAGGGGTCCGCGGAGTGCACGAATTAGTCCCGCAGTGGAGTGACCCGAAACCGGTTCGTCAAATTTCATAGTCTACGGAAACTGGCAGGGGAAGTGGAAAAGCCAAAAACGTTTCGGCAAAATTCGAATAAGAGGGATGCGGGGAGGGGCTTGTCAACCGGCGAAGGAAGGGAAGAGAGCTTGTCGCAAACCGTCTTTCAGTTAATCGACCGAGGAGCTCGCCAAAAGACGCGGGGATGGGACGGACAACCATATCCCGACCAATCTTCCAAATGAAGAAGAGAAATCCGCCGATACTTTTGTCAAGAGGGGGTGCCGACGCACACGGAGGTGTCGTCGGTGCACTAAGGAGGCCGGCGTCGCACCTGGGAATTAATATGGGGGAAAAGAGTCGGATCACCCTCTAAATATAAGGTCAAGAAAGGGGAATGGGCTCGGGAAGGGCGTACGGCACTGAAAGGACTTCGTTGAAAAATATATCCCTTCGATGGGGTGAAAGAAACGACGAACCCAGAGGTGCCTGCCTGGTTACTAGGGGAGGAGGACGAAGCAAAAGATCAGCTCTTTCAAGAGGTGGCGTAACTCTGTAGGTGATAATAAGTGGATAGAGGCACGAACCGGACGAGAAATAGGGACAAGAGGGGAAAAGGAGAGGGATGGGAGATCCGTTCCGGGGGGGGTATGTAAAAGGATGAAAGTTGTGGTAAAAGGCGGACGGCCAGAAAACCAACCCCAAAAAAAAAAAACCCAGAAATCCTGCGGAACTCGGATCAAGGTTTCACAAAGAGACTTCGGGTGGATGGTCGGACAAAGACAGTACGCGGGGTTCTTTGGGAAACCCGGAAAAAATGAAAAACAGTTTCTAGAAACGTTTACTACAAAAATTACGTAAAGTAAGAAGGGGGCGGGCCGCGACCGAACTTTCGAATCTGGGGGGAAACGTCCGGCTCCAAATCACCGCAAAAAAAATAACTGAAAGAAAAATAAAAGCAAAAACAAGTGAAAAAACGATATATATATGAGGTCGTAGTTTAGGGGAAATTTTGGGCGTTGGACGGGGTATGTTCTGGTGGGGAGCTCGTTCTCACTGGGGGTCGGTAGAGGTCTTAAAACTCGATTTCCTAACTTAACCGGCGAATCCTAGCCATTGAAAATGTTTTACCTAGGGGGCGGGTAACTACAGTAATTTCTCTTATATGGACATGACCATATTAATAAACTAAGAGGTCAACCATTTATCTATAATTCAACATCCAACGAAGGTGTGATTTCTCTTTTTCTGGCGAATAAGGAGGCTAAAACAGTAATCATCGCTCTAGGGAAAACCGCTCATGTAATCTCTAACCAAGAATGTTATTGACCGATCTAAAGTCCTGTTTCGGGCGGAGCGAGCAATCAAGAAGCATCTGTAAGACTACGCGGTCCAAGTCCAAAATGAGCTTGAATATCATGATAGTGGGACTAGAGGGCAAAACAAAATGCGGTCGTGCGGGGCGGGAAGCCACAACGACGTCTCTATTTAAAAACACAGGAAAACTTCAAGATGCAGTACGAACAATTCGAAGGGCTACCGATCATCTTCGAGGGGGGCGAGAGACATCATCTCAAGACCTGAAAGTAAAGAGAATGGCCTTCACCATCCGACCGGTACCAGACAATCAGGCAGGCGGAAATCGTCCGAAAACAACAAGGCCGTCGTGAGCGGCTTTCAGACCGAAGTGAGGGGTGGACACACCCTGATCTTGGACTAAGGCACGGCGGTCGAGCCAAGAACGAGGGAGGAGGGCGACAAAAGGGGTACGGAAGGGAAAAGGGGAGGAAGATTCCAATTGAAAGGAAAGAGGCAAGGCAGAAGGCGAAACGGAAATTTAGATAGAGACCATCTTTAGAAAGACGGGACCATACGCAACGGTCCGGAGACGTCCCTGCAAATCTGACCCACGGGAAAAGCACTTCGTGGAACGAGGGGAAAACCCGGGGAAAAAAGGACAAAAAATATTCTTGGGAAGAAAAGAATCACCTTAGAAGACTCAGAAGGGGGGGGAGGGTTTTTGAGTAAAGGAAAAAGTCATGTCGGGGTGAGAAACGGCAGCGATTTCGTCAGGAACTGATGCCGAGGGGGGGGAAAGGGGGGCGGATAAGACATTCATCTTCCGGGGAGAACGCGTTGTCGGGGCCGATCAGCGAACGCCAGTAAGGCGGATTGCCTAAATGGGGGAATAACAAAAGTGCCGTTCTTGGGAATTTGCCGGGGCAGGGAGGCAAAGGGAACAGATGGTTCGGGAGGGGTTGGTAGAAACTTGGGAACGAAAGCGAGAATCCGGGGCCTGCTTCCACGCATAAGGGGAGTCAGCCTGTTGGGGGAAGAGGGTCTCGACACCCCCCCAGCCCATCAGGGCCACACAGACTTTTGGGGGGGGGACGAAAGCCGCGGTGTTGCCGGAAAAGCGAAAAAACCCTCGGTTTGGTTGGGCCGCGGGAGTAGATGCAGTACCGATCGCCCGGGAGTTAGGAAAAAATGAAAAAAGTCTTGAAAAGCTTCTTAGGGGAGGAGAAATCCCTTCCAACGTTCCTTGACATCTAAAAAGGTCCATTCTGGGGACGTGGGAAAAATGGAAGAAGCCAGCGCCTCTTGGACAGATCGGATAAGGGGATTGGGCGTCGCGATCGGTGGTAGAGACACGAGGCGTGCGGTTGGCAACTAGAAAATAGAAACTTGGGGGGCACACCTAAAGAGTGCGCAGAGACGCAGAGGCGACCCTTGGTTCTTGCGGCACGCTCATTAGGGGTCCCAAAAGGGTTTTGGGGGGGGCGGCGATTGACAAAAATCACCTGAGGAGGTTCCTGGCCTGAGACAAGTCATCTATGAATACGATGAGCAGCCACGGAGGGGAGGACCGGAAACCCTGCCCTCAAACGTCACGGATAAGCTCCGAACCAGCTTGTAATTCCTCGAAGTCCTACTACGGGTCTAAAAAAAAAAAGTGGGGCACGCGACACCGCTACAATGCCTAAAGAAAGGGGGGAAGTCAAGGGATTAGTCATCCACAAACCTCCAGAGGAGATATCGAGAACGAAAATCTCTGACGGGGAAGATTCCCTGAACAAGGGCAAGCAATGCCAGGAAAGGATCCCCGACTTGAATATGAAATACAAACCGATAAAATTAGGAGGTCAAGCCTTAGAAAATAAAAACAGAAGCGTTGCGAAACGTCAACGATATGTATTCTTTGGAGTGGGGAGCGAATGACGGCGCTAAGACGGAGACAGGAGGGGGGGACTGATAACCGAAAGCTGAAATCAGGGTGGCGGCAACGCCGCAGGCGACGTTGCAATACGCACTGGGAGGTAAAACGTAAAACTCCATTTAATTACGGATGTTGTATACCTCGGGGAAAGTTTTCAAGGAGACCAACTGACGCATACCGCTGGGAGTGCACCTGAGTTAAATGCGAAAGCTGCTCTCGAAGGGGAAGTTTTTCCAGGAGACGGCCGCGGACGCGGCAACCCCGTACAATCCAAAGACGAAGACAAGAGCTGCTTAGCTGGAAGGGGGTTGGGATCGCATAATGTTCTGAAGTAGGGATGGAGAAGACGGGGACAATGCAGAACCAGGAAAACTCCTTTCAGAAAGCCAGCCGCGATCGTCGGCGCCATCTGGGAAAGTCTATAAACGATCAAGAAAGGGGGACGGGAAGACGAAGCGCTGGCATCGGGTCTCAACAGACAACCGTAGGAGGGAAATATATATTCCATAATGAGCGGCACCCGAACTATCTTGATAAAGGAAGGCTAAGAGGGGACTGCGCGAAAATTTGAGGGAAACAAGCGGGATTTTTTTTGTTGGAGGAGAGGTCCTGACTGGAGCGGGGCGCTTTGCACGGAAAGCAACCAGACCTAGAATGATAAACCAATAAACAGACAGTCTGCAAGTCTCGCGTGATGGACGAGGAAAAGGGGAGGGAAATGAGCTACAGAGGAAGGGGGGGGGACCAAAATTTGAACAGTCAGAGGCATAGGGAATTAGACCGAGATTCAACACGCGTGAAAAGGTACTATCAACTCACAACGAAAAAAAACCATTAAGAGGAGGAAAAACGGCCTTCAAGGAGGGCTTGTTACGTTATAACGGTAAGAGACCCGGTTACGAATTTGCACGCCTTATAATGTTGGCCGGGAAAAAAGGGATGAGTATCAAAATACGACTTGGACGCAGCGCTCAATCGATCGAGTCAGGCAAACGGAGAGGGACCCCGAATCCCGCAGAAAGGCGGGACGTTGCGAAAAAAAAAAAGTGTTGAGGCTGGAAATATCAGCGCTATTTTTAGAAAAAAGATAAGTGCAAGGGGGCTGGAGAAAAAAGATTTCAAGTAAAGGGTCTTACCACGGCCGGGAGGAGGGACATGTTGCTTGTGCTGGAGAAGGCGCCACCGTCAGCGATTTGGGAGAAAGTCTCCTGTCAGTGGACGTGGGAAACGCTGCGGGGAGGGGGGGGGCGCATAAAAGTGAAAGGCACTGAGGCTATTGGGGGGGAGCGGGGTACCGTCGCCAATAAAAAGGGGGGCCGAGGAAACCCAGGAAGCCTTACCAAAAAAAAAGGGACAGAAAGGGTTACGGGAGGAATGGCAAGATCCTCGCTTCTGGGAAGTCTGAGCAGGAACTGGTCGAAGGAACAGAAGGTGAGAAAAATAGGAACAGGGTGGGACCCGTAGCTGGGCGCAAGCTCAAAAAGGTTCTGGGCCGCATGAAAGACGATACAAGATGGGCAAAGATGCACCATCTCTATAGTTTCAGCAAAAAAAGACGGGGGGGGGATTCCCGAGGGACCCAAGGACTATAACGATCGCGAAAAAGGACTCTGGAAAAAACCATGCAAAAAAAAGGGGTACTGGTTACGGTCAAGAACGTGCTTACTGGAATGCTGCAAGAACCAAAAAATCGCGTATACTCGTCGGCCCACAGGGCGAGCTGGACGAGGGAAGTCTACGACATACCAAAAAACAAACTGAGAGGTGGGCCGCCCTACACCGGGAGTAGTCTACCAATGAATCCATATCGGGGAAGGATTGTCCATCACGAGCGCTATCTCCCTTCAAGCAGCTTTAACGATTTCGATGCAAAAAAAGAAACGGGGGTTAGGGGGGGAAGCGGGGACAAGAGGGCTCCGAACTCGATATCAACCGATCAAAAGAGGGACACTTGCCCGCCACCAGGAATAAGAAATCGGGGAGTTTTCCTCATCAGCTTTCTCTTACATCAGCTTGATTTGCATTCAAGATAGGAGAGGGGACAACTACCAAATCCGGGGCAGGACTCTTCCAGCTCTGCAACGAAAAATAACCGGAATCAGGAACGAGACGAAAGGGCCTTTAACGTTTCAAAAGGAGAAAGGGAATAAACAACAAAAATAAGACGTTAATTCAAAGGACAGAGATAGGTTCTTTGAACGTTGAAAGGAAAAAAAAAAAAATAGGTGGGAAAAATGGGTCGGGAGGGTAGGTGGACGAAATGAGTTGCCCGCTATTCTTTTAACCGGGAAGACTTCATCTAGGGGTACGGGCACAGGGTGCTTGGGAAGGATACAGAGGCCACCAGGTCAGGGGAAGTTTCGGGGGGCGCTTGAAACTCTCAGGCGTTGGCTTCAACCTTTTGATGAAATGAAAAAACGTGAGGGAAAACTCAAGATAGCATGCATCGACGGGGGACAGCAGAAAGGGGGGAGGAGAAGCACCCACGATATCTTAAATGTTTGCGAGGATAGCCATAGGAATAATCCAGAAATCAACGCCCGTTCGCGTGGTCGGGGAGGACATGCTACTCAAGAGACTCTCGGTTCGGAAGAATATATGCGGATATGGTGCCGGTTCGCGCACCTGAAAGACGATGGAAGGAATAGGTCTGAACTATAAATAGTCTACCGCGACGAGGCTAAAGCTCAGGAAGGGACTAAGAAGTTGAGCTTTATGGCCTGTTTTTACGAAAAGGCCCTCGGGAGGGGGGACTTCCCGAACCCCTAGGGACACAGCGGGGTCGCCGTTTCCGGTTCGTCGGTAACATCAAAGAGAGCAGAGCCTTTAAAAAAAACAGCGTTGTTTGGTTCGTGGACCGGCGTGGAGGTTTAAGGGTTGATCCGGGAAAGCTTCAGCATAAAACAACGAAAGACGAGAAGAGTGGCATTTATGAGATGTAAGCGCAACCATTTCGACGGGGACGGGGAGATCCTTATTCGACGGAGTGAAGTCAGGAACGCCCACAAAACTAGAACCACCCGAGAGACCTCTGACACATTGGACTTAACGGAAAAGGTTGAGGAATGCTTTCTTGATCTATTGGAGGACAGGAATCCACCAGCTAGTCTTTAAACTCCGGAACGGAAAAACAAAACCGTTGTAGTAGGAGAAAACGTGGGAAGTTTGACCCGCGAGGAAAAGAGTCAGGTTCGGGAATCGCGGCCAACCGTTTTCAAAAGCCCGTAAAAGGCCCAAACCAAGGAACACTGACCCAAAAACACCGAAAATAAGACAGCTCTAAGAACAACCACACAACGAAAAGAAAAAGAAGGGTGATCTTATAGGTTGGGGGAGGGACCGTTTGGGGAAGGGGACGAGTAACAGAAAAGAAACGGTTGTTTGGGAAGAGGAGGGGGCAAGCAATCATGGGGGCGCACCGAGAGGGACTAAACCTTCACTTCGGCAAACCTTGTTTGTCCGTTGAAACCTCCGCTGGGGAACGATGAGAGTCGGCCTTTCCGGACCACCGCAAGGGGGGGGAAAAAAACCCCCCAAAAATCGGGAGACGAGTAAGCGGGGATTGCACTGGTACGGCCGTGGGTCACGGTCGAGGTGCGGGCGCATAAGGATAGAAAGAATCGAAAGCTCGGCCCCAAACTCTCCAATTAGAGACAAGCTCAAAACTCTTGCAGTCCAGGGGAAGCAAAAGGGCATATCATCTTGAAAGAGACGAGGTGACCCAAAAACAGGAAAAGGGGAGGATCTCTGGAGGAGATGACGCCATGCCGGGGGGGGGGGGGTTTTGGGTTCACCGTAGTCTCTTTGTAGTGGTGAAAAATAGCGGTAAATGTCGTAAAACGTAAAAAACATCATGAATAAGGTCGAGCCTTCTCTTACAAGGGGGAGAGCTCAATACGACATCAGAATCGATAAAAGCTATTCCTCGACAAATGGGAAGCAGTCACCATAAAAGGTCAAAAACTAAACTGCGGAATTCTTTAGAAGACCGACAAAAACTAATTCTTCGAGCTGGATCATATGAAGAGAAGGGTACCAGGTCTATGGGTGAAGAACACACCTTATAGAGGGAGAGATAAATGCCCTGGGGTTCTATTCTAAAGATCGAAGGTGCGCAAGAGTAGGCTGGTATTTCGTGCCATCAAAGGGAAAATAATCTACCGGGGAATACGGGCCAGAGCAGAAAGACGGTCCTATGAGGCCTCCGGGAACAGGGAAAATAAAAAAAAAGGCTTCTTCGGAAGACACCGTCCTAGGAAAAGACGGGCAAAAGAAAGTTCGTGCACCTCGAAAAAAACCCTTGTCGAAAAATTTGCAAAATTTTCCGAAAGAGGAAAATCAATAGGTCGGGGAGAACTCAGAAGGTCGTTTGGTTGGGAGAGGGACCACGGTTTATGTCATGGGTCCGGTGAAAAAAGGAAAAAAAAGGAAGCGGGTCAGACCGATTCCTGCGTGCGGGTTGGCTGCAGCGGAAAGGAAACCGTCTGGGGGGGGTCTTGGGAGGCAGAGACTGAAAATGCTGAGAAAAAGGGCCTAGCCAGGGGGGGATGGTGATGAGGAAAACATAGGAGATAAGAGGCATTGTTCAAGGCTTGGTGGCCTGGAGGAAACTGAATGTGTAATCTGGAGAGTAGAGGCCATCTTTCACTAACCATAGTACAAATAGGTACGGGGGCAAAAAGTGAAAAGGCCAACATCTGCTTGTTAGGGCAGCTGTGGGTCTCGGGGGAGGACTCTCTTGCAATGCCCAATATCAGGGCTAAGCTGGAGAAAAGGTTCGTGTCGAGGCCCAAGCGAAACATCAGGTTGTTCAATTTCATATTCAATAGGGCCGCAGTTAAACTACGTCTTGGGCATCTGACGTGGGAAAAAAAGGGGTCGCAGCATTCCCGTCCGCAAAGCTGAAATCGCCACCAGGAGGAGGGTTTGTTTATCGAACTATAGGGGGAGGGTAAGAAGAACTTTGTAACGATGAGTGAAAGGGGTGAGTCGGTGGAGAGACCCAAAACCATCCTTTTCGTTGGGAAGGACAAACTATATCGAAAGCTGGGGCACAGAGGGCGAAAAGAGGGGGGGCGTCCATCGTATGGAACGCAGCGTTCCAGGGAAAAAATTTTTAGGGCCCGATGCGAGGTAAACAAACATGTCGATTTACGGGAAAGCACCTAGAAGAAAAGAATCAATAGGAGAAAACAATGATCAGTCTAATCAAGAGGCTGGATGGTGACGAAAAAAAATTAAGAGGACCTTGATTGTGTCATCCTCCGAGGAGGATTCCTAATACTAAAACTGGCGCAACCAGGGGGAACAGCCCGGGACGACCTATACAACGATCCCGGGGGGCAAGGCAAGGGCTGCTCGGCCCAAAACACGCCAAGTAAGAAACGCTGGAAATTATCGGGGAGATCAAATCTCTACGGTGGGCCGAGGAAATCAAAGCAAAGTCACATGCCACAAAGAACCATACAAAGAAGGGAAATCCTCAGACCCACTTGATTATCAGGGGGGCGAAAACTTAGTCTCCGATCCTCACAAGGAAAGGAAGTGGACGCCCTAAGAACAGAGGCGTGATGCTGTGGCATGAGGGGAAGCAGGAGAAGATAAGTAAGCGGGACGGCCGAATCGTGGGCATTATTTCCACTCCTGTCATAAAGGGGGCAGCAGGCTAGGTTCAAAGGAACGGCTTAAGGCGTTATCAAAACGAAGGGAATCCCGACTGCTTGACCCGCCTGGTGATAGGGGGGGAGTGGAACTAACTCTTGAGCGACTAGGGGAAAAGATTCCTGCTAAAAAGATCTGTTTACAAGGGGGTTCACGCGTCGGGCAAAAAAACTGAACAGGGGAACGAGATTCCATACAAAAAAAACAGAGAAGTGCCGCCGGGCTGGAAGGGGGTTTACACGTGCTTCATAAGTTTACCGGAAGTAATGGACGATGACTTACAGCTCTCCAGTCAGGGCTTGAATCACCGCACTGCTATAAACGCGCACGTGACGATCAAAAGGCGTTTCCCCAAAAGAGGCGACGGGGCTGGAAACGACGACGCGGCAAAACTTTAATCAAAACACGAGGAAGGAAACGTATAAGCTTCAACGTCCGTCGGAAACGGGTGGGAAGAAACTGAAGCAATGAAACCTGACAGGGCGCGAAGAAGGATGACGGGGGCAGAGGGAGTCGGAAAGAGGCCTACTGCGTTGAACGCATAGCCTACGAGGAATCGAACATCCTATGCGAACGTAACAACCATTCAACCGGAAGGCTGAACGCAAAGGTTTGGAAAAAAAAAGATTGGAAGGATCTAAAAGGATTGGCCCCCGCGGCGACTGACGCAGTTGTGTGACGGAACAATGAGCAGAAGCAAGTCAACTGCACCCGCGGTCTGGAGGAGGTGAAGGTTAGGAAAAAAACGAGGAAAGGTTCATCACGAAAAGCAGTCCAGAAACTTCAACCTGGAGAATGGAAGAAGAACTACTCTCCCAAGACCGGCTTTCTTGCCACCCGGGGAACGGCAAATGTGCAGCGTGAAAGGGAACAGGACCATACAGAATCGCAAAACGGACGCTTCAAGGCGATCGAGGTCGAGCACCGTCACACCGCGCATCGAGGTAGGGGGAAAGGCACGCCCCTCTGTGAAGCGTAACAGCTCTACTGACTTTCGGGAAACAATAAAAAAAAAGAAAAAAAAAAAAAAAAGATTCTTCAGTTGACAAGTCGTCAAGGTCCTGGATGCTTGTAATGGTGCTTGGGTTAACATCTGGACATCGGCTAGGGCGAGTCGGCCTTTTCAGGACGAGGGTAGGAAGGCGGCGTTGTTTGGCTTCCTAAGTGAAGGCGCACGTTACGTTACGCTTTCCACCAGGGTCATCCCCAGAGGGCGGGGGAAAGCGGAAGAAGGTGCTGATGGCCATACCGGGGGGGGCCGAAGGAAGGGCGGACAGACCTGGTTCTGGGTCATAGTCTCGATGCAAATTGCGAATTTAGGATCCTTGGAAAGAAAAAAGGAGTACGATGGTCCGAGGGCGGGCCGCAAGTAGCACCAGGGGTCTGGGACGCTGAACATACATCGACACGAGTCGTCAATCCAAAAAGAAAAAAGCAGACTAGGAAGGCAACTCAAAAAGGGGGAACGACCACAGCAGCGCACGGGACAATTCCACGATAATCAACTATCCGGAAAACGGCGAAAGGGACTGGAAAACGTCATCTAAAATAAGGAACTGGTTGCTAGGGCAATAACGCGGGGAAAGGGAATTGCGTCCGGGGGAAGGGAAAACCCGGAAGAGGCGAGGGGACCCACGACGCGAAATTCCGGAGAAGAGGTGCCAGGCATCTACTAGCGCCAGGAAAAAACCTCTTGGTACGGGGGCAGACCACGACAATCTACTTGGAAAAAAAAAGCAGGGATCCGGAGAAAAAAAAAATTTGGGCTCAAAGAGCTATCCCTAGGCAAAATTCTGATCAACCAGCCTGAGGGGTGAGGAGAACGTGCAAAAAAAGGCACTGGCTGCAAAAGCTGGCCGAAAAGCGTCCCGATCAAGCAGGACGGGACCGAACCGGCAAACCAGCAGGAATGTAGCAAGTGTAAGTCAGAAAAGCAACTGAGGCTCCAAAATGATCAGCCATAAGGCAGACGTCAATGAACAAAACGACCAAAAAAAGTCCCGCAAAGATTTTCCAAGATCCCGCCACCCTAACAAGGCACAATTTCTCAAGACTACGAACGGGAATAAAAGACAGAAAAATCATTCCACGTAAGGGGGAAGGAAAATCGCCCAAAACCAACGGGAAAATTGCAGCTTCAACGAGAAAAGGTTGGATGGGAGTTTTAACAACGCAGAGAAAGTTGGTGCAAGAAGTCGCATCACGAAGTGTGGGAAGGTCGATTTTCGGGACCGAACGACCCGGTGCGGTCAGGGCCGTGAGCGTCTAAATTCCACGGTCGGAAGTGATCATCCCGAAGGAGATGGCGAAGAACAATTAATGCCTGCGGAGAGAGGGGGAAACCTGGCGGCAGCGGATAACAAGGGAAGCTACTAGGTTCACCAGGATAGCATAGCACTGGGCAGGGTCTAGAAAACTGGAGCGGTTCGAAAAGAGCCAGGCATAGCGTCATATGAAATCCGCGAAGACTTGGAAGCGAGGGGGGTCAGTCCGAGGGAAACTCAGACCCCCAGTCGGGGACAGCCATATGCCTGCTTAAGGGTGTAAGTGAAGCAAAGGGGGATAGGTAGGGATGTAGAAAAAAAAAGGGGTGCAAGATGTAGAACCAATGAGATATCGGCATCTGAGACGTGACGATCTTCACTATTGTGGGGAAAAAAGATGGGGATGCCGGGGGGAGAAATAATCAGGGAGGGGTGGGTTCCCGAAAAGAGAACCTCGTTGCCTTAACCGAAGGAAGAGTAACTAGCATCTCTTTCAAACAAGAAGGTTAGCCGGCGTGTCACTACGAGGAGGTGTATTGCGAAACTGGGCAAGGCACAGACGGCGACGAATCGCCCGTATAGCAGAAGATCGCCCCAGGCACTACGAGAATGGCCGGCAGACGGGGGTACCGTCATGCGCCGGACGAAAACGCGCACGGGGGGGAACCCCGAAACTAGGCTGAAAACGGACAATGTTAGACTATGGAGGAAATCGAAATGTAAACGGCCAGTCCCCGCGCAGGCTAGCGACGGAAAACCGGCGGAAACGACCAACCTGAGAATGGCGAAGGGGAATGGGCCTCTCTTGGACGTCAGTAGAAAACCAGCAGGCGGGGCCAAACCCGGTTCAAAATTAGCAAAACATAACAAAAAATCCGAACAAAAACTAGAAACTAGAACATCACAAAACCAAAAAGGGAAGAAAAAAGAGAGACTAGGATGTTTACAAGTCGGAGTGTTGTCTTTTGGCCGGTCAAGAACGGTTTTTGGAACTACTTTCCGGAAGCTGATATTTTTAAGCGGAGATCCAGACAACATCCTATCAAAATGGTCCTGGTTCAACGCAAGGGAGGCCTACCGATTCGATTGCGGTAGACTGGCAGAAAGAAATCGCACACGAGGTAATAAAACAAATAGCGGGGGTCAAGGGGGGTGCCGCAGCGTGGGAAGCGGAGGTCGGTCGGAGGCCGGTAAAGCTAC
>Ga0179591_1247271_pt1 | contig 14158 bp, 7 predicted proteins | sample CZOMad2_1_08_16f_FD_182891 | JGI IMG/M metagenome (GOLD analysis project Ga0179591, IMG submission 182891) | Vadose zone soil fungal communities from Angelo Coast Range Reserve, California, USA - CZOMad2_1_08_16fungal (PacBio error correction) | ecosystem: Environmental > Terrestrial > Soil >...
CTGAAAATCGAGAGACAGAAGCTGCTTTTTTGGATCAAAAGGGGAAGAGGCGCGCACGCCGTAAACTGGGCGGAAGAAACCACCCCAAAAGAGGAAGAGCGCTCGGAGAACGCTGTCCTCGACATGCTGTCGCTTTTATGGAGGCTAATCGCCTCGCACCGGGGTGGCAAAGAAGCAGGGGTATGTGAATATACGGGCATCAAAGGAAACCGCTTATCGCCCTACGGTGGGGAGAGGGGGGGGAGACGTGGAACGTCAGCGGAAAAGGCGCAGGCTAGCTTGGTCTGTCAGGTACCAAAATCGACTATCCTCAACACAAGTCTTTAGCGGGTCAACTGTGGATAGCAGAAAGAGAACAATGACGCGATGCTCGGGTCTGCAGAAAAAACAGGAACGGCTTTTCTGTGAGTGAAAAAAAGGAAATAAGAAAGGTATTCTACCTCTGGCTGTACTATCGATTTGGGGGGAAGCCGCTGAGCTGGAGGGGTTACCGCTGCCTCACCTAAAGAAAGGAAATTCTAGGAAAAGGCTGGCACGAAGGATGGGAAGCGCAAAAGGGGAGAAGCTGTATCGTCTGTCTCTCGGCACTATTCACGTAGGAGAAGCGGAAGCTGGCGCTCCTGATAAGGAGGGAAAAGTGGGCACCAATCCTACATCCGGGAAGGGAGGGTACGATTTCTTTGAATAGAAAAGTCTTCGCTGGACAGGAGGGAAGGGCCTTTTCTGGATCCGTAGTCTATAATCTCCCATTTTAGCGTGGAAGGGAAGAGAAAGAGAAGAGATTCCTCTCAATCTAGAAGGTGAAAAGGGGATCAGCCTCGCTAAACAAGGGGGGGAAGGTGGGCACTACTATCTTTCTTCGCCGGAAGGACCGAATCGGCTGCAACCAAGGAAAAAAGTAGGAAAACAGCTGTTTGGCGCAGATCGAAGGGGGAGGCAAAGAAGGGATAATTTCGCGGCGAGAAGGAATAAAGAGGGGGGGTTTCAACTTCCGGTGATTAAGGGAGGGGAGAGGGGAGGCCTGTTGCCCTTCGAGGAGGGGGAGGATGCCTGCCGCTTACGGTTAAGAGAGAAAACGAAACAACACAATTAGTAGAGGAAAAGATAGGATAGGGAAAAAAGAGAACTCCTAGACGAAAAATCAGCCCGAAAGGGAAGGAGCCAGCTCCAGCTAAGAAGGGAATGTTAACCATAGAAGAATATAGAAAGCAGGAAATGTCCCCTAGAAGAAGCCTTCTACATCTTAGCAAAAAAAAGTGTTTTGTAACACGTTTTCACCAGTGGGGCAAGGAGGTCGGGACGCGCCCTCAAGAACTCGGTCTGCAAATTCAACAGGCGAGAGGAGGGTGATGAGCCAGTGGAGACAAAGAGAAGAAGGCATCAAGGAAATAGATAAAAATGATAATCGAGCGCGCGCGGACCAGTCGTTGAGGAGGCCATTCAAACGCCCGACCTGACGCGCTAAGAAAGCAGAAGATTCCACCGCCATCGTCACAAGGGAAATTCCGGACGGTAAGGAATTGGGACTGGAAAAGGGGAGTGAAGTATGAGCTCCGCTCCTTTGGGGAGGAATAGGAAACGGAGGGAAGCGAGAAAACAAGCGAATACATATTCGAGGCCGTGGTGCGCTCGAAAAAGTCAAATCCAATCGGGTTGAAGTAAAACGGCGGCAGAACGAGAAATCGTGCTCTACTATGGGGAAAGCCATCTCTGCGTGCTTCAAAAAACACGGCCGTACTCTAAATCTTCAGAAAAGAATTAGCAAAAATAGGAAAAGACGATCCGGAAGAGAAACAGTATCCTCTAGAGATATCTTCGGTCGTTAATCAGGGCGAAGATCCCGTAAACGAGGAAGGGGCGGGAGGTAGCTTTGTTTGGTACCGCAGCAAACAGAAGCTAGGCAAAAAATAGAAGGACGTAACATCTTCGCCGTAACCAGTCTGGTCTCTCATAGGAGGAAGAAGGAAGATTCCCAGTACTTTTTGCCTGGAGTTGGAAAAAGGTGAGTCGTGAGACGGAATAGTATTATCGGGCAAAAAGGGGACAATCCTTCCTAGGTGGCATCGTCTGCGGGAACGAGAAATCAAGAGGTGGGTTTTTCATCAAAAAGAGGAGAGACAAGAGGGCTCAGCCAAAATCAGCTTTCTAGTATCTAATAAAAGGCATTCTGCTAGACCTTCTCTCTCCAAGAGGAGTCCAGGAGCTAGGGTCCATCTAAGAGCGGGATTCGCAAGGGTAACCATATCATCAGGGGAGGAAAGGGTGGAAAACTTTTTTACCAGTCCGAAAAAGGAAGCTATCAAGATTGGTCATTCCTTGACTCATTGAATAGAAAAAGAAAGACCTACGACTACCTCTAGGAAGGGGAGAAAATTTCCAGCTCCATCCGCTCCAACAATCTACTTCTGCAAAAAAGAAGAGGGGAGGTGATAAACATTTTAAGACTGGGGAGCGTCGAGCAAAAGAAGCAGGGGTATAAAAATCTCTATGAGGAGAGGATCTCAAAAAAAAATGAAGGAAAAAGCGAAAAAGTAGTACCTCTACGTGGCGGAAAGTAAGCAAAAACGTTTCGCATACAGGGGAGGACGAGCGTGCAGATTTCAGTAGCTGGAAAACGTAAGGTAGAGCCTTTCGTAGTGCTTAGAATCCTATTCTTATCTGGGAAAAAAAGACGGAGTTTTGGTAAATGGGCGACGAAATCTTAGGGAAAAGGACGAACAGACCCTGGTCGCCAGGTGAGAGAACAAGGCATGTCTTACGGCCCACATGAAGCTAAGGTAGGGGAGAGAAATTGGGAGAAGCATGAGTCTCGCGGCCATAGCGGTCGGGATGACGATCTCTCTCGACACTGCAAGACAAAGAGAAGAGAACACAAAAAGAGTAAGCGAGGATGAGGAATCGAAAAAACCTGAGCAGAAAGGCTAAAAAAAGGAACCTCAGAACCATCTTCTACTTTAGATGCCTATTGCTCTAAAGAATAAAAAGGGACGAGTAGAATACGTTCATTGATGCTCAAAGTAGCGGGGGTGGAGCTTCGACTGAAGGGACGACTCCATCGCAGGGTGGCCATCGAACGAAAACTCAATTTATTAACTTAGTCACTCAGTCGGCGGGAAAAACCAAGAATAAGGGCGCGTTGAGATCTTCTCGGAACCGCAAAGAGGAGAAAATAGAACTGTTCGGAACGGAAACTATCTAGTAGTCTTTTAAGCCGTACAGGAGAGGGCGAGGATGGGATGTAAAAATCACCCATCAGAAATAGGGATTCCTATGGAACTAACACCGTACCGCAAAGGAAACGGGAAAACTCCGGGGGGACACATATTAGTCAGCAGAATAGAAAGAAGCGAATTGGGAATCTTTTATGACCTCGTGAGGGCGCTAGGGTAAGAAGACGATAAAAATCTGTACAGAGCGCGTATAATCACCACCTTCACAGTTCCGAGGAGAGAAGTCAGAAGAGGGAAAACGAAGGGGGGAGCCGGGGGGGAGTTGCAGAGCCGCGCGCCTGCAGAAGGAAACTGCTATGGAGAGATTGGGGTCACCTAACCATCATCAAACGGAGGCGCCTCGGGAAGAGGAAAATCGGTGAGAGCCTCGGGGAAGGTGCAAAAATAGCTGATGATCTATACAGGCAAGGTCTCTCAAAAACAAAAATGTGAAAAAGAGGAGGGTAAAGAAAGAGAAAAAAATAGATCGGCTGGATCTGACTAATTGGGGAAAAAAGCTGCTTCAAGAAAGAGGACAACCGATTGCCCAACGCAGAAGGGGGAAACGATGCGATCTGTTAAAAAAGGGTCGGAATAGAGCAAGGTTTTTCAATGATCTAAAAAAGCGCAAGTCGTGCCCTCACGACTTTAGTCGGCGATGAAGGAGAAGAAAGAGTAAAGGGTTCAGATCTGGAGTACCGCGCGAGTAAGGGGAACGCCTAAAAACATACCACCGCGCGCACCGAACGGACAAAAAGTGGGCTCCTTACATCAAAGAGAGCGCGAATAGAGGAGCAGTCACATGAGAGGGGCAAAAAAAAAACCACACCCCACCCCCCCCCACAAGACCAGAAGGGGGGTAGATGTCTTCTTAATAAACGAGGGGGGCGCTATGAAGGTTGATTGCAAGGTCAAGAACAGCCAAATCCAATCGCTCCAAACCCCCCTCCTACTAGAAAAGTTTCGACGGCAGAAGAGAAGGAGGGGGGGGGTGGTAGACGCGAGCCAGAATCATGCGAGGGGGGGAAAGCGCGGAGAGGGCTACTTCCTCCAACGGCGGGAAAAAAGGGACTGGCGGCTATGTCACCCGTCTCTGGGAGAGATCTCGAATTCTCAAAAACCGGGTCAAAAACGCAATCCTCCATTCGGCTCCTCACAACCTTACGAAGAAAACAAACCTCGTCAGCTCACGGAGGGAAACGCTGGCGTGCGTGAAGTTGCAAGGGGCATTGCGGCCGAAAGTTACTTGGGCCGCGCCGACGTCAAGAAAACTGGGGGGGTTTGAGTCCGTGTCGCTGTGGCCTGGAGGAAGGGATCTGGAGATCGTTCAGGAAGAGCGCGCGAAGAGCCTCGATCCTGAGAGAAATCATATACGCCTGACCTGCCTGTGGGGGAAGGAAAAAAAGCTAGGTGCTGCATCAAACCAGGGGGGAAAAGGGGTGTTCGAACCATCATCCCCCCACCCAAAACCCAAGTCGGGAAAATGACCAAACGCTAAGATAACGACGCGTGAGGTACCGCCCGGGGAGCTACATAATCCTCTCGACAAAACGGAAAAGCTCGACCTCTGCTCCTTAGTTAGAAAAACTGGGGGCTATACCAGGGGGGAAAATGGGAATTTTCACTTTCCGGAAGCACTTCTTCGCGGAAGGATTAGAGGCGGAGTGGAGGCGCAAGAAAGAAATCGCTTCATGCGGGAAGGACAAAGCTCCTTTGAGCTCGAACGAGAATGCAAGGATCACAACTCAAAAAGACATTGGCCAGCAGCTATTTGTTGTGTGGAGAGGGCGTGACCTGTTATCTGGCGCATCGGTCGAGGCGGGACGGCCAGGCGACTGGGTCGTCTCTTATCTGTCAAAAAAAGTGAAAAGGGGGGGGAGGAAACAGAAAAGGTTCTAGATAGGGGCCTACGGGCCCAAGGGGGGGACGTCACCCTATGACACGCCTGCTGCAGGGACGTGACAGTGCGCATCTTCCGTCTGAAACCTGGCTGTCTTTCTAGGGATGAAGTGGAACACGCGCGACGCTGGCCTGGTATCATAACTAAAAAGAGCGAGAGTTCGATCGAGAAGACGGATTTTGGAGTAAAGATAGAGGCTTCGCTCTGCGAAAGGACGGGGGTCTAAAACCACCACCGACGTCGAAGAAGGACGGTCCGGGGTCCGCTCAAGATGGCGGAGGAGGGTAGGGACGCATATAGAACTCCCGAGACGGACTATGTTACACCTACTTCAACCTTAGGGGGGGGGAATCTCCGCCGAAGGAGACGAACCGCATTGAAAGCTCACTGCCTTGGTTACAAAAAGGAGGTCGAAAAAGTCCGGTTCGCCGCGAGATGTTGGATTAATGAACACCCGCGACTGAATCACGCCTGACTGCCATACGAACGTGGATAGGACCTCACATTGAAGAAAAGAAAAAAGTATGGCTGCAAATAAGATGGGCGGCTTGACAGAGGGGGTGGAATCAGGTGATACCAGCGTAGGGAATCAGGGGATGTTTTCATCAAGGGGGGGATAATGAACGATGTGGGAAGAAGCGCAAAATCCGTCCTCATTATAGGAACGAGGGGGAGAGAGCGATCACCCTGGATCTCATCTGTAACTGAATAGCGGTCACGCGACACGATAAAATTGTCATCCAATCCCGGAGAAAAAAAGGCTCCTAAGCAAGGAGCAAATAAGAACAATCCTACCAGGGCAGTGGAGAGATTTGGGTTTTAAGACGCGGATCTTCTCTCTAGCAAGACGGTTCAAGTTCTGTAAGAAGCTGGGAGAAGCTGGAGAGGCGCTCTTTAGACTTATAAGGTAGACGAAAGGCCAGAGGAATTTCCTCTCGAGGACGAAGGGGTACGCAGATAAGACGCGTCCTTACAAAGCCCGGGGTTTCCGACGACTTCGTCTTCGCCGGGAAGCGAATGACGGCACCCCCAAGGGGGTAACGAGAAACAAAAGGGGGGTCATATACGGCGCAATGTGAAAGAGTAGAAGGCGGCGTAATAAAATCTAACGGGGGTGGGAGAAATGAAAAAGGTGGAAGGAAAAAAAGGGGGAGAGGGGAAAATCTGGGTTCGCCTTCGGGCCTTCTGTGAAAAAACTGATCCGAGCTCTGCATGGGGGCAATCTCTCAACTCAAAAACAACAAAAGAAAGAGGGAGTAGGCCCCACAAGCAAAAAGATTCCACTCATTCCTCTAGGGCGAACAGCGCCCAAAAGACAGCGACAAAAAGAACCGTGCAGGTTCAACCACATTAGATCATTCGAAAGCAGCCATCTCATTAGAGGGGAAAAAACATCAGAAAATGTGTGAATCCGTTTTCCCATGGGTTTTGTGGACAGCCAAGGAGGGGAGAGAACAGACCCAGAGTCGTGCAATTCACCCTGGGCTGGCGTCGGACGAGAGGAGCAAGGGGCGACCACGAGCTGAGCGCATTCTAAGTCAAGAAAAATGAATACGGAAGGAAACAAGCGGCAGGGAAAGAGAGACCAAGGGGGAGGCCAGAAAAGGAAAAACTTACGCGAAAGAGCAGAACGGGGGGGCTGGATTCCAAAAGCAATAGTAATGCCCTTTCCGGCGGGTCGGAGGGGGGGAAAGTGAGTCGCCGAGTAGACGACGGAAAGGCACTAGCTTGGGACTCGTGACAGGGATCCGCGTAGACATATAAGAACCCGGTTGGGACGCGCCTACGGAAAAAAGTTTCTGAAAAGGCGGAGATTCTAATCGGTGCGCGCCGAGGCAAAACAGCGACCATATCAGACGAGATGAAAAGACGCCGGGGAACGACGAGTCAGATGGGGAGCAACCAGTCAGGCACAAGCCTCCGTCAAGGGGGGGGGGGGGGGAATTCAGCATCATCGCATGAGCTGTGGGGACGAGTCGTAGTTAATCTGGGAGGTACGGGGGTCAATAGTCGAATTAAGCGTGCTAATCGTGCGGGTGGACTCCCACCAGCTCAAGGTAAAGTCACCGGGGGGGCTCCATCGGGCGCAAGGGAAAAATGAAACGCTTGCCGAAAACAGCTGGGTCTCAGACTGCGGAGGGGTAAAAAAAAAAGAAAGGTGAAGCATAGTCCAGTCGGGGGATGAGGAGAAAGAGAGACACACTCTAACCGGACGGCGATGGCAAGGAGCGACTCTCTCGAAAAAGGTGTGGTGGGGAAAAACCAGGTACTTACGAGCTGAAGATAGAAGATGGCGCCTCCAAAGAAGGTCAGAGACGGTCTGATTCTAGTAGACCGTTGGGAGAAGGCAACGTCAATTTATAATCAATGCAAAAACGAAGGATCTGTCAAGGGGTACTCGAAGATGGGGAAAACGAAAGGGTTACGTGACTTTTCACGATAAGATCATGCAGCCTTACTCTTGAAAAAGAGAAGCTCACGGGACGACCAGTCCACGACTCCGAAGACTACTAATGAATAAATAAAAGAATGCCACGCAATCGAAAGTACACAGATGACTTAGGGGAAATCTAGGGAGTTGTGGAGGGGTAAAAAGCTAAAACGGGGGGAGACTCAACAGCGCTGGCACGGTCGCTCACATCTGTGGACGAGAGAGGATCTCAAACATCATCCACTCCGGCATCGGAGAAGATGAGAGGTGACTAGAAAAGAAGTCAGCTCATCCGGTGTAGCGGAAGTGGCGCCTACGAGTCACATAAATTTCTAGATGTGAAAGCGTCTCATGAGTCGGTTACGGAAGCAAATAGAAGACGGGACTGAAAGTTTTGTTCACGGACGGAAACGGATGGCCTCCCTCTAACACGACCTTTTTGAAAAGGGGGGTTCTGAAACGCTAGTAGGAGGAATTCCCAAAAAGGGAAAGAGCAGAGAGTCATACTTGGGATCACTGAAATATCGGCTTGCAATCGGAGCTAGTCACGAATCACGGCCACTTCATCCAGTTCCCATCGACGACTACTCAAGCTAGGCATTAGTCTGCGCACGGAAAGGCTCCTAACTCGACCGTCCGCAAAAAACGAAACTAGCGCGAACTTTATGAAAATTACACGAGTCGCCTTCAGTTCGGTGGGAAGTATCCTACTTGTCTGTCAAGGGGACACGGGCTCCTTCTATCTTCTCGACAGAAGGTGCCATCTCCTCCCCTAACCCGAGTCAAAGGGAGGTGAAACGTGTCCTCGAAGGCGGGATCACAACTACTGCACAGAGGCCTGGAGACTCCAGCCCCACGATAAGGTCGCAGGAGCCTTCTAAACGTGATCAGAGTGAAAACGGTGACTCGGCAGGAGCGCGCTCTTTTATTTACAGCACCGAATATCGCCTCGTGATACGCAATTAATAGGAAAAAAGCCCAAAGAGATAGGGCGATCCGCCCACAAGATTCGCTCTCGTGATGTCCGGACCCAGTGAAAATGGTAGGCCTATTGATTGGGGTTCGCGCAGGGGGCCGAAATCGAACAGCGGTACAGCTCTCTGAGAAAAAAAGGGGCATGCCGCCTGGGAGGCTCCTGAATAAATCTGCCCACAAAAAACCGCTTTGGGACGTAATGAAGTGCTCCGAAGGCTTCAAGTTAACTTCCTCGGCGTTTGGGAAAAGAGCCCATCAACCAAGCGCAGGAGGAGGCGCGTCAATCGTGTCAAGCCAACCTGAATGGTTGCCAACCGGGCGAAGGCACATATCTTACATTAATCCGTGGAACAGGAGGAGGGAGACAAACAAGATGAGGGAAGAGGAGAGCGGTCTGGAAGAGGGGCGGATCGAAGGGGGTGCACCAAAAGAGGCAAGCTGCACGATCTTACTGTACGCTCCGAAGGGGGAAAAAACGCCTCGTGACTATGGAGCGGGTACCAACATACGGCAAAAGAACAGGGGATCATGACAAGCGAAAAGGCGCGCAGGCGCCTGAAGGAGGGCTACCGCACTTGAGTCGTAGTCGTAGGTATACGAGCACCTCCCTGTCTGCAACAGCGTTCAGAAAAAAATCTGATCCGCTAGGAGGTAGATAGGGGGAAGCGAGACTAACCCAGCTCGGTCACGAAAAGAGTCCGAAAAGATCAAGGGGCGCCGGACATAAAGATCGCAAAGATGTTGGCGAGGAAAGACGGAACTCGGGTCTTTTTCGGGGCACGTCCAGGGTAAGCTATGATTGTGATCTTCAAAATCACAGCGAGGCTCTCCAGGCCTAGCACCTCACCCAGGAGACGTTCAAAAAAAACAAGCAAGGGGTATGGGGCGTAGTCCTCTCATCCCCAAAAGATCGGCAAAAAAAGGCTGTTTGGAGCCTCCAAGTATGGACGAAGAAAAATCCTGGCTCGGGCGGGGGCGGTGAGGGCGGAAGGGTGCAACACATTACGGGGGGTCGGACTCTCGAAGGAGCCGAACCGCGAATGGAGGCTCCGTGAAATTAGGGGCTCCGCAAAGGAAAATCGAAAGAAGCCAACCATCTCACGTGGAAACTAACCATGGTCGTTAAAGGGGGCGGGACTGTCTAAGGCGCCTGTAAAAAGGTGTAAAGAAAGCGGGAAGGCAGCGCCTTGGTCGGGGGGAGCCATTCGCTGGTAAGGATAACGTGGCTCTGGTATCGGGGCATCAGCTCAGGGAGAGGTCGGAGTCTGAATGATGCTCAAAAATAGAAGCAAAAAGGCATGTGGGCCTTACCAAAGCAGCTGCGTGGAGAAATACCAGGTGTACATTGCGTGCTGAGGAGCCATGACATTCTTCTCCGTGACCAACACGAGAAAAGAAAAGCAGAGGGGATGGAAGACACAGCCTCCCGGCTCTACGACTTGGAAGCTCAGACACGGAGGGGTTCACGTCCATCCACCTTTCGAGACACATTAAAGGGAGGAATTGTCCTCTCATGCGTACGAGAACTTAAAAGGGGCAAGTCAGAAGTAATGGTGTCTGGGGTATCAGAGCAGCAGCGTAAGAAAAGAGTCGACACGCCGCAACCTTGGTGCTCTCTCTAGGATCTTAAAAAGGCAAAGCCAGACTGACATTGCCATCACGCTATTTTTGAGGTGCTGAGTGAGTGGGATTTCATCATCTGTCTTATTCTGCGTAGGCGGGCCGGACAGTCCTGCTTGATAATTAAGGAAAAGGAAACTGAATCCTTTTTGGCGATACTAAGCTCAGGGGCCCCGGTCAACTTCAACCTGGGCGGCGGAGGACTGCCGTACTGGGAAGCTAATCACGTCGCTTGGTCTGCTCGCAATAGAGGGTGGCGGCCGCTCTACTTGAGACTCGCATGAAGGAAAATCTTCTAGTCGCTACAGCTGCGGGGGAGGTTAGCGCGGGCGCTCGGAAAGGAAATGGGGCGGTGGCCACACCCCGCTGGCTAGACGCTCTCATCTTGCCATCCGGGGAAGTCGAGCTGAGATAATCCGCTAGAAGAACGCGGCAAACTCGTACTATTGGGGTTAAAATAGAAAAAAGGATGTGGTAGAACACGCATGGCCTTCGGAAAAAAAGCGGCGCGACCAAATGGATCAAAAGGGAAGAAGGGGAACCAAAATCGGGAAGTGCGCACTCTACTTTGGTGCTGCGCGTCCCAAACCTCGACTATCAGAACGCCTTTCTGTACATCTGTCCGACGGTGGAAAGGGCGGCAATCAAACGAGGGAACATACGCGATGAGCGAGTGAGCGAATCAGAAGGAGAGGAATCGGCATGATTGTTGCCGAAGAAGGAGGAAGGGGGGAGTAGGGGGAGTCGTGCTTGTCCACGCGCGAGCTTGGATCTTTGTGCCATCTAAAGACCGCTCGCCGCGGAGAAAGGATGAAGAGAAGAAGAACACAGTGGCTCATATCTTCTGGTTCTAGGACGTGAAAAAAAAAAGGAAACCTATGAAAAACGGAGAAGGAGGCGGGGCTCCTCTCAAGCAGTGCACTCAAAATCCAAAAGCCGTACATTTATGGGGAAAATAGAGGGGAGGTATACGAGTCGGAGACAGGCGATCGTCATTGCGGGCAGGGGATGGAAAAAGACGCTGCGATGATGGAGCAGCGCGAGGTTCGCTTATCAGTCCAACTTAGAAAAAGATTCATCAGCTTCGATGGTCGGCAACGGGTGAGACATGAAGAGGAACCAAGCCCCCAGGGTGAAAAAAACGATCTGCTTCGCCGAGAGGAAGCAGAGGGGAGGGAACCAAACCACTTTTAAACGGGAGGTCAAACCAAAAAGGGGATGGGGGATTCCGCATGAAGTGTTGAACTCTACTTCGACGATATCATCCTTGGGGTTTCAACTGCCTGGGGATTCCGGCGTCTGGTAGATTGGGGAGCTGTTCTAAGGTCGGAGAAATTGTATTCTCTTCAGTCTCTCTGAAGGGGGGGGAAGTCAGTAAGACTAACACACAGGAGTAGGAGAAAAGAGAGATTTCCACCACAGGAAAAATCCTGAAAGAGGATCCCAAGAAAAAAAAGCCGAGAGGCGAACAGCGGGGGGGCTCCCAGACTCAAGCTGTCCTTAATCACAAAGCAGGGGGAAAATTCTAAAGGTATCCAGCGAAAGAGAGGATGTCGAATATGCAAAGCTGTTGTTGAAGCGTTGTCAAACCATAATCACCAGTGTTTGGTACGAAGAGGGCGGCAGAAGCGGCGAGGAGAGGGGTCAGGGAAAAGGACACCGGACTGTCTTATTCAGAGGGTCGGTATCAAGTGAGAAAAAAAGGAGAACATTCCCGGCCGACGCTCTTCAAATTAAGACGACCCAAAGGACGAGAAGCCAGAGATGTCCGCCGGCGGCCACAATGCCCTAAAAAAATTACGCGCTACTCAAAGAAAAAAGGACATCATAAAAAGTCACTCCATCGTACAATGACCGCAGGGAGGGAGGGTGACTGCACGTTCATCCTAGGAGGCGAGAGGAGAAGGGCGACATAGCGTGAAACGCTTGGGAACAGGAGATCAAACACAGCGTATCAAATTTTTTGAGCAGCAGAACGAGTGCCAGACGGGGCATCTACTTCGGCGACTAGCTTCACTCCGAGGGATCAACAGCTACATACTCTCGATTAGGCACACAAAGAGAAAAGAAAAAACAGGGAAGAGGACCGAGCGTTCCTAAATCTGAGTGCAAACAAAGAAGGAAAAGCAAGGAATCCGGGAAAGAAAACCTCGCCAAAAACGTTCGTCGTAATCGTGCGTCCGAGAGGCCAAAGGAGAAAGGATGAGGATATCCTGGGTGTTGAGGAAGACCCTTTCTAGAGGCACGGAAGAGGAAAGAGCAATCGGCGCCTATCACGGCAGGCGCGCGGTAGAACTACCTTCTTAGAGTGAAAATGCAGGGTTATTAAATAGTCCGGCGGTGCTAAGGGGAAGGGGACGTAAGAGACACGCTACCTAAAGGATTTCACGGCGAGTCTGAGACTCGGGTTTCTTTTTTGGAACAGCAAATCCTGAAGAGCGCCGAGAGCGTTCGCCTAAAAGCAAGAGGGAAGGAGGGGATAGAGAGGCAGGCGGAAGAGACAGAAGCGCCCGCGGCGTCCTATGACTAGCCCCAAAAGCGAAAACTATGTACTCGGGAAAACTAGAGGCAAGCATCTGTTTCGCCTAGGTTAAAGGGAAACGGGTGGAGCTCCGAACGTCCGGGGATCTAGCAACAGGGGGGCAGCGTGAACTTTATAGAACGGCAGCAGGGAGCAGCCGACGTACTCCGTGGCCGGGACGAGGTACATCCATGTCACGCCAGCAACGGTACCACATAGGGGCAGACGCTGGGGGAAGATAGCGAGTTGTTAGTGTTTATACTTTCATCTATCCGTCGAGAGAACAAAGGCAGTTTCTCTGCTCGGGCGGTAATCTTCTGACTGGAAACGCAGCAAAAAATCACCAACTCTGCGTTCCAGAAGGAAAGTGAAAAGGGAGGAAAATTAGAAAATGCTACGCCCGTTTGACTCCGGGGGGTAAAGATGCAGAGGGAGAGCTTTGCGTCTTCACGTACCGGAGGAGGGGGGAACTCTCTAAATCACCTCATGCTTAAGCTTCTCAGGTGTGGAAGTTCTACTAATAGTATTGCGCCTCGAAAAAAAAATGGGCCCATTTTAAACCGAGGAGGGGAGGAGAAAAGGTCGCAAAGCCGAGAAGTTGTGCTGGGGGCTGGGGTTGGAAAACAATCTTCGGAGCGTGACATCGCGGGGAGGGAATCCAACAAAGGGGGAGGCAACTCTTCAATCCAACATCACGCGGAAATCTTTTCCGCTGCGCGTCCCCCTCCAGAAAAACCTACTACGCCACACCCCGGAATCGGAGAACCTAGTAAAAGGGGGCCATTTTACTCGCAAAGATGGCGGGGGACGGATCCTAAAAAGGGGCTTAAGCCAGACGCGGGGGGCGCCTTGAGCGTAGCCTAAGAAATGAAATTGAGAAAAAGATGGGAGCCCTCCTACCAGAGTATTGGCCGTCTTCCTCTGCGTTACTAAGCAAAAGATTCGCGTTAGGGATAAAAGGAATCTAAAACCAACTCTAACGTCTCTGGGGGGTCGTGACGGGGGAAAAAAACGTCGCTATAGCGGTTATCTCAAACCCCGGTATGAGAGGACGGGTATTGACTATAAACCCTCATATCTGACATCGGTGACAAAAAACAGAATCTAAAACACCTAAAAAAGGGGGGGAAAGAGCAAGGAAGATCGGGCGCGCCGGAACATGTCGCGAACGATGATGTCCGCCAACTGGATCTGCCGACTTGCGGGGGGGGAGAAGGGGAGGGGTGAGCGCAAGAGCCCCATTAGACAAGCGCGGAATCAGACCACAACGCAAGGGGGTTTCCGCCGGAGCAGGAAGACGAGAAAAGTGGGTGAGGTCCCAAGGGGAAGTAAACCGCGCGCCTTCAGCTTGAAAAGGGGGAGAGGTGCGCTGGAGGGCACGAAAGGACCATCTCAACCTAAAGGATCATAAGGGGAAAGACGTCGGTCTTCAGGAGGTCACACCATCCCTAGGTGAGGGGAGGGGGAAAGGGGCTGTGAAAGCAGATCAAAAAACAGAAGAG
>Ga0179591_1342202_pt1 | contig 14158 bp, 21 predicted proteins | sample CZOMad2_1_08_16f_FD_182891 | JGI IMG/M metagenome (GOLD analysis project Ga0179591, IMG submission 182891) | Vadose zone soil fungal communities from Angelo Coast Range Reserve, California, USA - CZOMad2_1_08_16fungal (PacBio error correction) | ecosystem: Environmental > Terrestrial > Soil >...
AAAACAAAGAGAGGCAACGCTCATTGAGGAAGTACAAGTAAAAAAAGGAATGACAATTCACTCGCCAAAACTGGTACGGGAAAACAGGCGAAGACCGAAAAAGAAAGAAGAATAGGGGAATAGGGCAAACGAAAAGGGGTGGCAACATCAAGGAGAGTAACCCCAAACTGAGCGAACGAGCGAAACACTAAGGAAAACTTGTTTCGGAGGCCAGGAGGAAAAAAGGGGACCTCCAGGCAAGATGAAACAACGAGACAACAACAACGAGGAAAAAAAAAAAAGAGGGAATACAGGGTAAAAGGATGAGGCAACAAAAAATTTGGGGGTGGGCGAAGCACATCCGATAAAAAAAAAAAAGAAAACGAGACAACCACAGTTAGGAGTGGTGGGTAAAGGGTCAAAAAAGCCCGGAGATGCGGCTTGGAGGGACCGAAAGGATCAAAAAAAAAACGGTTTGGTGGGGTGCGCAACGCACAGCACTACGGGCTTAAAGGGGGAGGCCGCAGGGGAGGGGTGGGGGAAAAACGGGGACGGCCAAATAAAAGGGAAATGACCCGTGAGAATGGAACATGTGCGACACACCCACGAGGGAAAAAGGACAAAGGTAGAAAAAAAAGGAAAGGGGGACAAGACGCCCATTTGAAAAGGGATAAAACCAAGAAAACCGCTCCGTAAGGGGACGTGTGGGACCTTTGCATCATTTCAAATAGCCAACGGGGTGTTGGGGGGGAGGGGATGATAGAGTCACGACTAAAATGGGAAGAGACTCGGATGCATTGAAGGGGGGGAACTGTCCACATCAACAACCAACAATGGGGGCGCGAGCAAGCCCGTACTCCTTGATTCAGTCATACACGGCGACTGACAAAATGGGTGTAATCTTGTTCTGACTAGAAAAAAAAACCAGGGAGCCGCTTGTGAAAACCCTGGCCAACTGGTGTTTGACCATGGTGGTGAACTTAGACAAAGGAAAAAAGGGTGACGGTTCTTCAGGTAAAACTGGGGGGGGAACAGGTAAAACTCGGTGACAAACTGAAAAGACGAGTAAGGGGGGAGGGGTGGAGGGGCCCTTGGTTGGTGTTGGGGCGGAATGTGGAAGAACCACCGGGAAAGAATCGGAAAAAAGCATGGATACAAACAAATAACGCGGTGGTATGCGCTTTGAAAGAAGGGCAATCTAATGTTACGAAAAGGGGGGCAAACAAACTAGGGAGACTTGCACACAAAAATGAGCACAAGAGGGCGTGCGCCGGGGATTTGACATTGGGGGGGGGGTCGCTTATAGGAGTCGTTCCCGTGGCTCTAACCTTCCTCTAGGGGTTGTGTGATCAAGGGTCTAACGTTCATCTGTTGTGTGAGTACTAGGAAAGTTGGAAAAGGGGTGTCCCGGGCCTCAACAATGAAAAACGTGGGAAGTGGTCCAAGGGGAAAGGTGACAGAAAAGAGGAAAGAATCAGAAATATGGTTTTTTTGGCTTGAAATCCAGGAGGAGGGCTTACCTGGGAATAAGTCGACAGGACCCAACTCCGCAAAAACAATTACGCGGGGGGGGGGTCGCATCGCAAAAACGAGCAAGTTTTACTTAAAGGGACAAAGGGCACCAAGTCTGGGGAAAAAGCGGCCCTCGAGGGGGAAGCCGGACGCGAACTGCCGTGGCGCGGGAAAAACGACAACGCAGGGAGGAGATCTCTGTTACCAAAAAAAACACCAGCAGGGCATAAACTTCGAAACGACTGGTCGAGGGGTCACCGGGACGCTGTCTGAGGAACTACGGACAGTTCCGGGGGCAAAAGAATTCGGGGAGTGACTCTGCTCAGGGGAGGGGGACAGTGCCCTAAAGGTAACGAACCGGCGTCGAGTTTGGCAGACTTGAGGATTCGGAAAACAACAAAGGGGAAGCGGGGAAAAAAGACTAACTCACAGGGGAGGATACAGGGGGAGAAATGAGATGGCGGAGGGCAAAACGCGGACCGGGGAGTACGTGTTCAGGGTCAATCAACAGGGAAAGACGCTTGAGGTCCACTAATCAAGTGGTAAAATCAGGAGAGCTGAAGTCTATTAGGGAACCAGTGGGTGGGGGGAGCGCGGGCAACACGGGTAGACGTCCTAAACGAGGAAAACCCAGGGCCCCGCGTAAAGGTCCGGAAGAAAGAAAGGAGCAAAATAGAAGGGGAAAGGGCTGTTGCTTCAGAAAGGCAGCCTGGCACAAGACCGGAAAGGGCTCAGTCAGAGCCACCGAAACTACTCGAAAGGCTTCCTCTGTGGAAAGCGCGACCTCGGTTGGACGCACGCAGGGCCCAAAAGAAAGGAGTTCAAGAACTTATAACAAGGAAACCGCACGTAAAAAAATTCAACACTTACAGAGATGTGGCCCTTGGTGGAAAAATTTTGCTCCCCCATGAAAAAAAAAAAAGCCGACACTTAGGGGGGCCACTCGACCGGCGGTCAGGAACATCGCGGACAACGCGTGGGATGTACGGTTAGGGGGAAGGGAAAAGGGAAAACCAAAGGTTTGCATACGGGGGAACGACCCCTTCAGGCGAAAGAAAACTGCAAGGGGACAAAAAAATGCGGAAAAGTTGGGGGATCCGTTGATGCCCGGCCCAGAAAACCGCCTCACCTCACTTGAAAGGGAAAAGCGTCCCAATGGGGAGTGGGAATGAGTTTTCCGGGTAAGGGTTTTACCCTCAAGGGCAAAAAAACAGGGCAGGTGTTGCAGGCGGGGACTACCAAGGGACGAAGGTGACTTGGATCCAGGCCAAAGGGAAAATCGGCTTAGTTGGGGTCAGTATTGGAAAGGAACAAGGGAGGGTGGGGGGTAAGTCAAAGCACGGGCCGGGGGATTATTGCAGAAAGAGGCGAAACAAAAACGCTAACCAACCAATGGGTTGAGCGGAAAGAACGTGGCCACAAAGCAGCCGGAAAAGAAAGCAGACCCTGTCCAACATCAGACGAGAAAGGTCAAAAAAAACCCACCCCAGGAGGGAACAAAAATTTACACCTTGAGGGTGCGTGTGGAATACCAACCGCTCCATCTACCTAAATGTGAAAACGGGTCGCAGGACAAAAAGCCCAGAACCTACTGGAGTGGTAAAAAAAACATGTGATTCCGGTGGTTTCTGGGCTGAAAAAAAAAGGAACAGCTGTGGATACAGGCCATGAAATCGCCTAGCCGAAGCCAGTAAATCGACTCGGGGCCGACCCAGTTGGGGGGGGAACTTCTGAAAGACAGAAAAGAGGGGAAGTCCATCCTTCAACTGAGGGAAGGTGAAAACGACTGCAAAACGAAAACTATTGATAGCGATGGGGGAACCTGACGGGGAAAGAGGAGGAGAGTAGAGCGGTACCGTACACGTCTAGGGGAAAAAGGGGAAAGGGACCAAAAGTAATAGAAAAAAGATCCGGAAAAAAACGCCGAACGCCTTCCAAAAAAAAGCTACGACTCAAAAATGGAGGCTCTATCCTTTAGCTTCACGACAAAAGGGACTGGGGGGGAAGGGCCCAAGCCCCGCAAAACGTCGATTGCAAAAACGCCGAATCACCCAGAGCGCAGCCCGAGACGAAAAAACACTCTCGACGGGGCCGCAGAAATTGGGGGGGGTTTAAATGAGGGGATCTGGGGAAAAACATAGGGGGGAAGTACAAATCACCCCGGAAAGCCAAAATCGAAACGAAAAACGTTGCATGAGGTAAAGCGAAGTGGTGCTGGGGAGACGGAATTCCAGAAGAGTGGAAAAGTATGAGGGGGTTGGTCATGATACCAAACTTTGCCTTAAGAAACATGGGGCCTCCTGTATCCAGGCCCGGGGGGAGATTCAACGCCGTCCGCAGGGTGAGAAAAGAGGCTCGCGTCCATTGAAGGATCTGGGAGAGTATTTAAACCACGGGAAGGGAGGGGAATCCCGCCTTAAGAGGGGGGGGGGGGGTGGGGGGGTGAGAGAAGGAGGGAAATAGGTAAAAAAAAAACCAAAGTCCAAAGGAGAGGTCTAACTACGGTTAAGACCCGGTCCAGATGCTCTTTAAAAGCTGGCAAGTCGTCGAAGGAAAAAGATCCTGTGGGACCCACCTCGGAAAATGAAATCGAGGCGTCACTGTAACAATGTCCAGAATGACTCAGCGTGAGACCCCAATCTGTTACGGTGACTGGGTCTTCGATCTTAAAGAATTTTTGGTTACATTGGGGGGGTCACAGAATGTAGGGAAACAGAAAACTCCCTGGGAAGTGTCTGAACGCAAACAAGGGGGTGCCCACGGCCGGGAAGAAAAGTGGATCACGCGATACATCAGTCCTTCAAACAAAAAAAAAAGGGTATGAAAAAAGAGAGAAAAGGAAGTTAGAGCCGATTGGAGCCGCTAGCAACGTTTTACCTCCAGGTACAAGTCAAGAAACTGGGTAAAAAAGAAACAAAGGGGGACACCCCAACTGGGGAAAAAAAAGGAAAGCTCGAAACCTCTGCGGGGGTCACGAGGTCGCCGCCTGCATAGCTTGACAGGACATAACAAAGGGGGTGATGTGGTTAGAGAGAAAACCCAGGCCGGAGGACGCGAACGACGGCATGAAAAAACCAACAACAGCGCGCGTGGAAAAAGGCAAGGGGGAAAAGGAGAAAAAAGCCTGGACGGGACCCGGAAATAACAGACTCGTCCAACGGTGGGGGGGGGGAAAAGTCGGGGCTAAATCGACGGTATTACTGGGGGAAAAACGAAAAATCATCAGACCTAGAAGGGGGGCTACACCAATGGATTAAGAACAAGGGAGGATATCGTACGGGAAGGGGCCCAGGTTCAGGCCCCCGAAAAAAGAAAATCCAAAGCCAACGCCATCAACACGCAAACTGAAAAAAAAAAAAAAAAAAAGAAGAAACTTGCATACGGCGCTCAAGGAAAACTAAGGAATCCAGGAAGGCCGGCCTATGCACATCGGGTGGGATAAGTCAAAAGCGCTAATGGCATCAAACACCTGAGATTAAAAAGGTGGTTGGGGGGGGAAGGGTTCTTTTGTCGACCCACGAAAAAAGATGGAGGTGTTGTGGGGATGTAGGGTTGGAAGTGACGGGCAAGAAATGTCGGGAGAAAATAGCAAGAACAGTCCAGAGGGAGAAAAGAGACCGATAGAAGGACAAGACACCATGTTTGATGAAGACCTTAAGTCGGTTCTACATGGTGGTGGGATGGAATCTATCAAGCGCACTGCGTTCACCAGAAAAAGAATTGGGCACCAGTAAAAAAAAATTCTATAATCCTACTGAAAAGAAGCAACGCGGTGAAAAAATGGAGGAATCCATGGTGTCGGGTGCTCCCAAGAAAGGGGGGGGGCAAAGCAAGCAACTTTGAAAGTATGTGAACGATGTTCTTAAAAAAAGGCAAGGGTTGCCCCCAACCCCTGGCGCAGAGCCGAGACCAGGCATGGTAGGAGATTCCATGCATATCACCTAAGACGAAAAAAAATGGGGCGAAAAGGAAGGTCAGAAGTAAAGTTGGTTTCCAGTTGGGGAAAAGCGGGGGGGGCTAAGTCGGGGGGGGAAAGGATCAGCCTGAGCCTTGAAGCCAAAGTTAACAGTGGACGATCAAGAGGGGGACGGGTGGGAAGTGGGAGGAGCGTCCACGTTTAAGGGTGTGATAACAGGCAGGGGAGGGAAACGTTTTTCTTTAAAATCAGAATGTCCAAAAAGGGGAGCAAAAAGCTTACCAAAAAAAAAAAAAAAAAAAAAAAAAAAAAAGGACCTCCAATTCGGAACACAGAATAGCTAATGCCCCGGGAACCCACTTTCGATACAAAGCAACGCTTCAAAATACCGACGGAAACGAAGGGGAGCGGGGGCTCTGCAGAAGCAAAGAGGTTACGATGGAAGCCGAGCGGATGAACTTCACGAGTTTTGGGAAAGGAATCGAAACAAGAAAGAAACATTCAGAAGGGGACAATCTAAAAGAAAAGGCGGGACCCGCGCAGTGACTCGAAAAGAACCGACAGCGAACTATTAAAGGGAGGGGGGGAGGGGTTTCTAGGAGGGGGGAAAACGTTGTGCACAAGAGACGCCACGAAACCGGCAAAGGCCTGCTCAGAAGAAAACCGAACGTACCAAAGACCCGCTTTTTCAGCAAGAAGATTGGAATATGAAAACTGCACAAAAAAAGGTCGCCGGGTACCTAGGGTGGCGGGAAGGAAAATTGAAAAACCGTGCCAGATGACCAGGGAGGAGGTCAAAGGGGGGAAAGCCGATACTAGAGAGGGGAAAGCAGCGGAAGGAGGTCGACAACTAATCGGAAAACCAGGCAGAAGAACCACTCAGGGAGAGCGTCAAAGCTTAGGATATAAATGTCGACAAGGGCCATAAAAATCTTCCCCAGAAGAAAGCTTCAACCTTCGACTATCTAAGGTTGTCACTCCTCAGAAGCCGAAAGAGGGCTAACAAAGCGGACGGTGAAAGGAAATGTATCGCGGAAACGCTAAAAGAGAACGGACGGGGGGAATCTCAATAAGGACGGTTGAACGACACAGAAAAAGATGAACCCCGGAAAAGACTAACAAGGAGTCGCACAAAAGGGACCCCCACAATGTCCGGTCAATGGAACACAAAAAAAAAATGCGGTCCGGGATTTCACCTTTCCATGGCGTGCAGAGCAAGTAGTGCTCAATTTTCGAACTCATGAAGTAGGAGGGGGGGGACGTTAACACACGAGACGGAACAGGAACGAGCGTGGAAGAAGAAATTGCGTCAGAGGGCAAGACCAGGATAAAGGGCAAAAACCAAAAAACAAGGTGACTGGAAGATGATTAAACGAGGGTTAAAAGAGGTCCGAGACCGTAAGGTGGGCAAACTGAGGTCAACCTCTACGGAAAGGGGCGGGGGGGGGGGAAAAGCCTACAAAACCGAGAGCAACTAACAGAGAAGGGTGGGAGAAATAAGACAAGTGAGTTGGCAACACCAGAATAAGAAGGGAAAAAAAAAATGCGAAAAAACCTTAGGTCCCGATTAGGCTACACTAGGCGTTCACAGCCCAAACTACCGACGAAAAAAATAACTGGGGGGGGGGTGGTTTGAAGATGTGGGCCGAAAACCGACGCTAAGAATGTGGACGTTGGAGGCAGCTACGAAAAAAGAAACCTGGCAAAAGGAGAATCCGACAAAAGGGAAGAACCGAAAGAAAAAATTGTTGGGGCGAAGCACGAAAATTAAAAGTAGTACTGCCAGCGGAACGAAATTCAGGGAGGGGGTAAAGCGAGAGACCCGCGAGGTTCAAGGAAAAAAAAAATTGAACGGTGAGATTCCGAGCGGGGTGGGGTGGGGGATCACCAAAGGAAAAGCCCCCAAAAGCACAAGGAAGGGGGGGGAAACCAGACGAAGAGGAGCAAGGGGGGCCCGAAACGTGAAAGGAACAGTCAAATAGCCCAAGGCTAAGTTCACACAAGGGGAGAAAAAACTGAGGGGGTGTGGAGGAAGAGAAAGCCATCGCTCTGCGAACGCGGAGCAACAAGGGAAGGAAAGGAAGCCAGGACAATATCGAGGAAAAGAAGGGGAAAAAAAAACTAATAACCCCGCAGGGAAGTAGGAAAGGAAAAATGAAATCAAGGAGGCAAAAAAGGCAAGGCAGCGTTTAGAGAAATGTCCACGTAGAGGAGAGGTGGGGGGGCCGGGGGGACAAAGGGGGGGATTAACAAACTGAGGGGGGAGGGGCAGGGGAAGGAGGTCTGGGGGAAGGTCGCAAACAACTAAAGTTCACCTCACCAAGACAGGGAAAAACGCGGGGTCGGGCCAGGGGGGACAAACGAAAGACATCGCAGGATTGGGAATGGAAAGGGGAGCAAAATCCCTTGGGGGGGGAATCAGAGGAAAATTAAAGACGAAATCGTGATGAAGCGACCCACGAACTAAATGGTGAAATGCAGAAAAAAAAAAAATGGTGGCCAGAAAAAAAGTGTGGAAATGAGACTCTCGCCAACAAAAACAACGGATGGAGTAAGCGCTGCATTACAATTATTCAAAAGAAGCATAAAAATTTGGGGGTTTCCGCCAAGGCCAAGCTAACAGCACTAACAGTGGGAAATTAGTGGGCACAAGCCGGGGGCAGAAGCCCTCGGGGAGGAGTTGGGAAAGGGACGTCAAAAATGGCGGGGTTGCCGCCTCAACCAACCCACGCGGTCTTAGCTGCGGGCGTTGCACCCGTTCCGAAGAAGTACCAAAAATGCTTTTAGGGGATGGGGGGGAGGGTTGCGCAACATCAGGAACCGACTCGGAAAAAAAAACTGGAGCATGGTCATAAGGGGGGAACAAGGGGGAAAAGGGGACCCCATTTTTAAAAATAAAAAAAATCATAAGGACGAGGAAAAAATGACACAAGGTCACAGGTAGAGGGTACCGAGGGGATGGGTGGTGACTTCAGCAGGGCACAAGACACACAAGGGCTGGGGCTGGTAGACTATAGCCTTAGGTGAAAAAAAAAAAAAAAGGAGCCTTTAAAATTTGCAGTCAGGGAACCTGCGACAGAAAGCCGCGATCAGGGACATCAGAAAATATTTGCTGTGGGTCATCGTTCCTGTCCGAAAAAAAACCGATGTGGAGGGGCGCCGTGTGGGGAAGGAGGGAAACGTGCTGGTGGACGGCTGCGGAAAGGGGTTAAAGCCAGAGGGGTGCAAAAATGGTGGGGGGGAAACCATAAATAAAGGAAAACGGGGGTCGGCTTCGGTTCGCTTTTTTGGGGGGCCGGGTACGAGGGGTGAGGAAAAAACAAGAGGCAGCACACGGGGGGAGTCAGGGGGCCCGCGGACCCGAGAGGGGGTGTCGCGGCGGCAACACAACAAGTGGAGAGGAGTTTTCCGAATGGGCAATACACTCCGAAGGGTTCATGCGCGGCAGGGGGGGAAGTGGGGGAAGGATGTAAAGGGGTTTGTCAGATAAATAAGGGGCTTTCTCCGGGGGTGGTAATTAACTTGCCACGTAGCGGCAAAACGGGACCAACAAGGGCGACGGGCGGGCCAAGGGGTAAACCCTAAAAGGGTAGATCGTTAAAAAGTGCCTAAGGGCCGCGGCTGACTGGAGGCTGAACCCTACGGGCGGAAACCTCAAAAGGCGGGCTGCGGGCAAATAAAAACCAGGCAACCGGTGTACGTGCGAAGGGGCTCCTACGGGCTCAAAATCGAGGGGGTTTCGAAGAAAACGGGGGGGGGGAAAACAAGCCAGGGGGAAAAACCAAAAGGGTCTTGGGGGGGGCTGAACGGTAGGCATGGGGGGGAGCGATCCTGATGAAAACGCAGTTGGGGAAAATCAATCAAAAGACGACGACCTTCGGAGGGGTGCGGCAGAGGCTGGGGAAGGGGCAAAATATGGTAGGACGTCTTTGGACAAAGACTTTTAAACATGAATGGGGGGAGGGGGGGGCTGAAGGAGGGAGGGGGGTGTGGAAAAGAAACAAAAACAAAACGACGGGGGGGATTGAGAAATTGGTGCTAACGGAGATACAAGGAGCGGAACCAACAAAGGGTATGCCAGTGGAATAACGGCAGACGATAAAAAAGCAGTGAAAAAAAAAAGAGGACTTTACACGTTCCCCGGAATCTGCCTTGCTGCAGGCCGATAGGGACCAGGGAACGTGTTCAGGCGCACAGGACCAGCGGCGGAAGGCGCGTTGGGGCGGAAAAAACACGAAAAGGATTTTCGTAGAACCGGGGTCACAAGGACGGCAGCTGGCCACCAAGGGAGGGCAGGATCAGTCATAAGATTGCGATATACTTCAGGGCTCACGGGAATCTGTCCGAAGAAGGACGATGGCACCGAAGTCGACCGTGAGAAAAAAAAACTCACCTCACCCTGAGAAAAACTAAACGGCTTCCTGAGCGCCAGGTGCGCAAAATGTACAAGAAACAAGACTGCTTTAAAATTCGGGAAAAATGGCGCAAAAACCTCAGGGGGAAGTCATTTACGAAAGATGGGCGTTTGGAGGTTTAAGGGCCCTAATCAGCGAGGAAATGCCAGGACACCCCAAACCCCTTCACTGGGACGGCACCCTTCTGGCCTGTCTAATCGACTCAAAATCTAGGGATCCCGGCGAATGGGCTCGTGGGGGGTACGCTGGGGGAGGATAAAAACCAAGAAGAACGGGAGGGGTTTGGCAAGTAGCGGGGGGGGGAAAAAGTTCACAAACGTTAGCAGAACCAGCAAACCTGGATGCGGCTTTGGAGTTTGAATGCTAGCAAAAAGCAGAGCCCAGCAACACTCCCAGACAACTGGTTGAAACAGGGGTCCACTGGTGAGAAAAAGAAGGGATTTCCCCCTTGGGACATGGTAAAGATCGTTACGCTTTAAGTGTCAAACTCGAATTCAGGGGGCTCGTCAAAGGTGTCAAGAGGAACGGAAAAATTGGACGGGGTGAAAAAATCCCAATCCCCAGGGGGTTGGGGGCGGTGGGGGGTTCAGTATGAGAAAAGGGGGGGAAACACAGGGTTGGGGGGTATGTCCGAATCGGTCGTTGGAAGGTTGTAGGAAAATGATTACAACGCATCAAAAAAAAACAAAAAAAAGGTGTTTTGAATGCCGGTGATACTACTTGATCATGGTGGGAGACGGGAATCAAGACGAAAAACACAGGTCCACCATGTCATCTAAAAAAAAAAAAACGAAAAGCAAAAACCAGCCGATGATTCGACAATGGGGATGTTGGATCAGGGAACATAGGAAGACCTAAGGTCGTCCTACTACAACATGTTACAAGACCCCAATTACCAGGGGGACTGAAAAGGTATTTCAGGGGGGGAATAGGTAAGGAAGGACAGTTGATATTGGCCAAAGGGAACAATTTAAAAAAAAAAGCGAATCGCGGTGCACCCGACGTGTGGTTGAATTGGGTAAAAATATAGGCGGAAAAAAACAATCAGAAGGAAAAGATTGGTGAGTTTGGAACTACTCCTCGGGTACCTAACGAAAAACCAAGTGGGGAAAGAGGTCTAGAAAATGGTGAAAGGTGATTCTTGGATCTAGGAAAACAGTATCTCATGGGGGGGACAAAAAGGTACCTGACGAAATTGAAATGGCAAGGGAAAAGTGGAGAATAGACGCAATGAGTCAAGGACGCAGGGGATCAGCCTGTCCCAGACACAGAAAAGTGTAAATTAAAAGGGTCTAATGGCTCTCGCGAAAAAAGAAAGGGCTTTGGTCAGGAGACAGCAACCAAATCAAACGACAAGCCAGGGGGTGTCGATTTTAAACGCACGAATCACACTCCTCCAAGGCAAACCGTACACAAAAAAGTTTGACAAATTGAAGAGGATCCTTTGCAACATCCCAACAAGCGCCCTGAAAGGTCAAAAATCCCGGGCGTTAAAAAAAAATCGCAGTCCAGGGGGACCGGAGGTGTGATGTAAGCGCGACTTAAAGGGGGGAGTCGGGAATTGATCCCTTAAAAGGACTGTTCTTGTGGGCATCGGGAGCGGTAATAAAAAATTGGGCCGGGAACTCCTCCGAGATCAGCCCGTGTGGCAATTCACAAGACGGCAGATTTGGCCAGGGCGCTTCAAGAGGCGAAATTTAGGGCAGAAAAACAAACGGCGTCCAGGGAAAGGGGTCAAAAAGGACCTTAAAACTCGTGGCCCAACAGGGAAAGGTGCGGGGGAAGACAAAGTGGGTGACCCAAGGACGTGCCGGTCGGAAAGCAGTAAAGGTTTTGAATGGGAAAAAAGTCAAAAAAGCAGAGCAAGGGTTGCAAAACAAAAAAAAGGAGGGTGACTTCTAGTTCCATTCACAGTACGGGTGGTCTCACAGACCCAAACAAACAGAGAACAGAAGAACGGTGAGTGCTAGCCGAGAAACGTCCGACAGCGGGCCGGACGACCTCGTTGAACGCAACCGATAGCGGTCTCTTGCGGGGTTTCTAACGTGGGTTGAAATAATATGTTTCTAGGTTATGATTTTTCTTCAAAGGAAGCCTGTGGTGTCTTAGTCCCACCAGTACATACGGGAGTCATTCATTTGAGATCCATAGCAGATAGCGAGAAACAACAAAAAATCAGTGAGGAAGGAAACAGAGAAGTATGTACGAAAAGGGGGATGAGGAACCTGGCTCTAGAAAACGGTTACGGCAGACGCAAAAATAAGGTCCCAAAAAAGATTCAGCAGCAAAGCGACGCCCGAGGGGTGAGGGGGGGGAGAACCACGGCTGAGGGGGAATTCTGGACCGGGACAACCCCGAGGTCTGTTGTTCGCGAAAGCTCAAGGAAAGAAGACAGAAAACCGACAGTTGCAAAAAAAAAAACGCAGCGAGCAGGTGAGATAACAAACGTGGGGCAAAAGGACTCGGGAAAAAAAGCCTGTAAGGGGGGGGGGACCGGTGAGGATAATAACGCTCCTCACCGCACGGGGGGAAAAAACTCAAGAAAAAGGACGGGTACCGGAGGGGGTACGTTATAAGAACATAAAGAACGCCGCTAAGCACAACGGGGGAATAACCCTCTGCCTTGAGATGAACCTGTCATATCGGGGGGGAGTGAGGGTAAGCCAAAGTGCGGAAAAAAAACTCCGGAAATTCCCGGCAACAAGCCCAACCTGAATCAATATATCTCCAGAAAAAGTGGGGGAAAGACTGGGTGAGCTGTGCAGAAAACCTCACACGTCACGGCTGGAGGCCCGACAGGAGGGGGGTGATGGGAAAGACAACATTTCAGCCACGCACTCGGAAAAAAAAAGAGCGAAAAAAAACGGCGAGGGGGGTCTTTTACGGTGCAAAAACGAACGAGGACGGTGGATGGTAGGCGTGTGGGAAAAAAAGCACATGTCGGGAGTTGATGCTCTCCACGATAAAAGGTCGAGATGGAGACACGGGGAAAAAATCCATTTGATGAAATCGCGATATCTTAAGGGAACGTGCGAAGTAAGCTATAGAGCCGGAACCTTCATTTTCAAGATTGAAAGGTAAGTCAGTCGAAGTCCGTGCATGCGACATAGCAGAAAAGTATGTGGAGTCAGGGCAGCCACGCGTCAGGTATGTCAAAAACACCCCAGGTGGAGACAGTAGGGAAATTGAGGGACAACGTATGTTTTAAAGTCAAGGGAAAAAAACTGGGAAACGAGGCGAGGACGGAAGGTGCTGGGGACGTAAGGGCGATTCATGCGATCAAAAAAAAAGAGGAAAAACAAAAAAGAAAATGGCGCTACATGAAACATAGTACCTGGGAACAAAAACAGGTTGAGGGGGACAGAGAAAGACTCGGAAACCGTGAGAATCAGTACAGACGGGTCCCGGCAACACAGTATCAGGGGGTGGGGAAATTGGACCAGGATGGCGCGCAGTGAACGGGAAAGGGGAAAAAGGAGGGATAAAAGCCCTGTGGAAGGGGAAAGGGGTCTTATGCCGCAGAAAGGAATGAACTGGAATGGAAGCCAAAAGATCAAAAGTGGGAATAAACGGGGGGCCACCGCAAAAATGGGAACGGACACCCAACACGTCGGGACAGAGGAAAAAAAATACCCACAAAAGACACCAGCAACAGACGGGGGTCGAAGGCCCTCTGCGACGAAAAACATTCGTGTACTCCCTTGGGAAGGAAGGCGGGAACTCGGCTGACAACGGAGTTTGAAAAAGGAACTATCAATTTTATCCAAAAGCAGAAGAAAAAAAAAGTGGGGGGGCAAACTTAGCGAAAATTCGCAGGGCACCTAGGTGAAAGATTGGCGTGCATACAACCCCAAAAAGAGGGGGGAGGGGATGGAGGGGGTCTCGAATCAAAGTTGAAAAAAAACTACTGAATGCAACGTAACTCATCGGCTCACGCCTCCTCAACCCAAAACGGACCCATAAGCCCAAAAGTAAGCAAATTCGAAACAAGAAAGAGGCCTGTGAAAAGAAGGGGGGGAGGAGGTGAAAAATCAGCGTAGACGAGAAAGGACAAAAAACAAAAGAAGAAGCACCCAGGTAGGCGAAAAAATAGCGGGGACGGCGCAGGTTATGATTGGAAACACAGGGGGGGAGGAGACGGGACAACGAGCGAAAAAAACTGCGGAAGAGAGGGGGGAGAAAAAAGAGAAAAGGACAGAGGACGTCGGACCAATGTCAAAACGTAAGAACTAGCTTATGTCAGATACCTAGGACAAGGCGGAAGAGTGTGAAGGAGAGCAAGGAACGTCTAAAGGAGAGCAACCACCAAAAGCGCCCCCTGAGGGAGAAGGGGGGG
>Ga0179591_1314810_pt1 | contig 14157 bp, 13 predicted proteins | sample CZOMad2_1_08_16f_FD_182891 | JGI IMG/M metagenome (GOLD analysis project Ga0179591, IMG submission 182891) | Vadose zone soil fungal communities from Angelo Coast Range Reserve, California, USA - CZOMad2_1_08_16fungal (PacBio error correction) | ecosystem: Environmental > Terrestrial > Soil >...
AAAGCAAGGGGGAGGCACCCGGTGGGTGGGACAGACCCGAAGACACGTCCGAACAACTGCCAAGCAAGGATACCGCTGTAAGCAAAACATGGTGGCCGGGAAAAAGAAAAAACGACTTCGGAGTCTAAAATCTTATGGGCCGCACGGCCGTCACGCAAAACTGAGAAAATCTCTCGAAGGCCGGATACCAAGAGGGGAAGGGGAGACGGGGGGAGGCGTAGTGAAGGGGCCAAAGGGGCATAGTCTGGAAAGACACTATTCCTGTCCCGTTAGAGTCCCTAAGACAGGACAGTTCGCAAGGGGGAACGGGCAGAAGCAGAGGGGGAAGGGTGGTGGGGGACCGGGGGGAGCTTCCCTGGCGGTACGTACACGGCGTATATGCTATAGAAAACCGGCAGTTCAAGTCATCCAGTGATCGAAGGGGTGAATCAGTGGGAGGGGGGGGGGAGGGGAAAGGAGGTCAGGCAAAAGGGGGGAACGGTCCAAATGAAGCCGACTCTATGGCTGATAGAGTGGGCAAGAAAGGGGGGTGGGGAAATCGTGCACCAGCGTACGAAGGACAGAAGAAGAAAAAGGCCTCGGATCCAAAGTGATATCCAACGAAATGCGCAAGGGAGGGGTCGTCGGAAGAGGCGGGGGGCCCAGGCCGGTGGGACGTGGAGAACGCAAAAAAAGACGCCTGGGGACACAAGGAAGAGGGTTCTGGAGGAGGAGGACGATCCCATATTAACGCTCACGTAAGGGTGGGGAAAAGAGTAGCGGAATGACAGTAGAGGCCCAGGCCCTAGGAAGGGAGTGGAGAAACCACAAGGGTCGGGGGGTAGCATAAGCCGAACAACGGACGCAGAAAAAAATGCGAACGAGAGGAAGGGAGAAGCAAAAGGGAATTGAAAGGAAGATGAAGGATAGGCACTCGCAGATCGCCGGTAAAAGTGCGAGAAACGTCAGCTCTGGGGTCTCCTGTTATAATAACTGGGAAAGGAAAGGGGGCAAAAGGTCAAAAAAGAGATCAACTGGGGGGTGACAGGAGGAGGATCATTTATGAGGAGATTCAACAGCTCGAAAAGGAAAAGGCGGTCCTCCAATAAATACCATGGCATAACCCAGAGAAAGTGCACGACATAAAAAGGGTACAACCGCCTGGAAAAGGTATGGAAACACGGAAAAAGGGAGGAGAAGGGGCCCTTTTTCGAAGGGCGTCGGGGATAGAGATGCCGGAAAAGGGAAAAAAAAGAGGGGGGGGGAGGAGGCAAATTCTGGGTCCGGGGAGGACGTCGGTGTATTTTCAGAGAGACCTAGGGGGTGTCGCCAACGGAAAAACATGGGGGGAGGAACTGTCACGAAGCGGAAAAGAAAAAGAAGAGACTGTCGGAAAATGAAAGATGGTTCAGGCTCCGGAGGCCCGGAAGTAGGGAAGGAAAAGACAAGGGGGAGCTAAAAGGGGGGGGGTCGGGCATGGGGGAGAGGGGTCGGGGAAAGGGGCGCGAAGGCGGGGAAACAACCTCTGACGGAAAAGTAGAGATCAGGATTCGCGCTTTAATCCCGAATTGGAAGAAAGCCAGGGAGGTGAAGGTTGAGCGAAGGCGTGAGCAATCTCGACGGATAACCGGACCAAGGGAGTCGGCTACTTTTGATAGGAACAACCAACAAAAGGCTGCAGACGAAGAAGGTCTGAGGGAAGCCTCTACGTGGGGTAAAAAAATACAGGAGAGTTCGGGAAAGAATCCTCTGGGAGGAGAATGGTGGGAAGGAAGAGGTCAACGTGGCGAAGACGGAACTGGTGGGGTACGTGTTACAACGTGAAGGATCAACGTCCCAAGCGAGTCTTTTTTAGGAGGTACAACTCGAGGGCACTCTGGGAAGGGGTGGAAGACGAAAACCATCAAGGAGGAGAACGAATCAAGAGCTAGGGAGCTGCGCAATGAACGCTCGGAGTCGAATGGCTGGCCGAAATTCGGGGAAAGTGGGTGTCGGGAGAACGCAGAGCTCGCCTCTGTCTGGGAACCTACTAGTCCGAAAAAGAAGGCAGGATGCGCAACAGGGGGGGGGGAAAAGGCGGACAAAGCGAAGGATATGAGCCAAGCCGTCGAGCTCGTTCATCAGGGGTCTACCTGTGAAACTAAGGGGGAAGTATATCCTCTACGCGTCAAGTCATCGAGCTGCATCTCACACCACCGGAGGATTGGGGAAAGATATAGAGGACAGAGCATGGAGAAGGAGAGGGGAAGATTCGCGGGAGTCTCCGACGGGGGACGTCTGCGCAAGGTCAGAACTCGAAGGAAAGGAGCTCTCCGGCTCTGGCGAAAGGAATTTTCGTCATGCAAGGTCTTCGACCAGAGACGAAAGAACGTGTCCCAGCGCCTAGGTCGGGGGGGAAGGAGAGGACGATGGCGGGGAGAGAAACCAATTACCTAACCGACGAACAGAAAGTCGCAGAAGGGGAAGGGGACATTTTCTCAGGAAGGAAGAGGACGGTCGCATTGCTCGCTGGCTATCAATTGAAAAAGGGGCTACCGAGGGGGAAAATAACAGACAACCCGAAGGCCAAAACGAGGTGCGCCGTGATCAAAGGGGGAAACGTGGGTGGGAAAACACATCCTAGGAGTCAAACGGTAAACGTGTTCAACAGATCAGCCCCGAAAGTGCTCGAACTCAAGCAAACGAAACTTGTTTTTTGGGGCACGAAAGACCGACAGCAGGGGCCACCCGGATTTTGGGGGACGAAGAAACGAGGGGGGAGGAAGAAGTCAGGAGGTGGTACTTTCACGCAATGTTTCGAAATGGCTACACACCCAACCGATCGCATCGCAGAAGGAAAGATCGACACAGGAGGAAAGGGGAAAGCGGGTATGAACGTCGGGTTGGGCAACCGCGCGAACTGAAACAAAGGAAACGAAAAAACCTCATCTCTATGGATTGAAACGCAATGACTTGGGATCCTAGCCAGGCAAGGAAAAAAAAGAGACTCTTCATGGCCGAAAGTGAGGAGTCCGCGGGGGGCCGAGCTGCGGGCCCGGGAACAAAGGGGTTATCTCACAACGGGGGTCTCTCCTAGAAACTCCGAGACACAAAAAGTTAGGAGAAACAAAAAACGAAAAGGGTAGGCAGTGACGGACGAGTAAACGAAACTAAATTACAAGAGGGCCGGATTAGCCAGGGTCAGATGGGACACCAACAGGGTCAGGGCGGGTGACAACGGTGGGCGGAGCGCGGTTCGGGGAAGGGTAAAAATAGTGAAGGGAAAGCTACTGGGGAGGACACTGGGGCGGACGACTCATGGCAGAACACAGTTCCAAAGGGAAGAGATGGACCACGGGGGAAATCACGTCTCTCCAACCACCGGAAGCCCCGGGAGAAGGGAATGGGAATAAGAAAGGAGGTTCAAACACTCTCGAATCGTAGGGTACCCATCAAAGAAGGGCGGGCCAGAGGAAGAAAACAGGAGCGCGACGTAGATGCGGGAGACGTCGTGCTGCAGAGTGGGTAATGGGGGGCGGAGGAAAGAACCGAGCACCGACCCACTGGGGGGGGGCCGCGGGACGCAGGGGCGCCCGAGAAGTTAGTAAAGGGGATTCCTCGAAGAGGGGGACCAAAAGAACTTCTAGCTTGTGTTTCGCTTTTCTCCTCAAGAAATAGGGGGGGAGAAGGGGTGGAAATTACGAGACCGTTGTCGCGTACAAACTGAAAAAACAGTCCAGGTAACACACCCGGCCGGACAACAACTCACGGAGCCGCATGTGGAAGTAAAGGAATCGTGGAATGTCAACAGGGAAAGCTGGTTACGAGACTTTAAGTGAGAGAGGAGAGGGGAAACGGACAGGGGAACAAGCCCATTCAAACACAAACGCGTGCCCAAGAAGATACTCCATGTGCGAATGCAAAAAGGGATTTTGGAAAAAGTGGCATACGAGCGACAACAGACAAAGGAGACAAGCGCGAGCCACTGGCTGACGGTGAGCACCGGTTTGAAGGCTATTCGCATCTGGAAGACGACGCCAGGAAGCGCCACAAAGGAACCAAACCGAAGAACCCTAGGGACGCCAGTGAACAGGCACCTCCGGACGTAAGGGAGGAGGAAAAAGTGAAAACCGACATCGTGTCAACGTGGACAACGCTATGAAAGTGGAAACAACTACAAGGCGACGTAAATGCTGTCAGGGAAGGAGGAGGGACGGGGAGGGAAGGGGGCACTGAGGAAAGGTGCGGAATCTACTTGCAAAAGGAAATCCCAGTTCGAGCGAAACCGTTGGTAACAGGGGGAGGCGTGGAGGTTGGGACGGGTTCAAAAAACGTCGCAAAAGAAACACAGGGTTTAACGCCAAGGTGGGGGAGATCTCAAACAACGGAGTAGAGAAAAGAGAGATGGGAGAAAAGAAGGAGGACCAAAGGGGGGGACTTCGACAAAGAACCGAACGGCGGCGCAACAAAGACGGAAATCAGGACGCCTGTCCAACAGGGGGTTTCCGGGCTACTTCGCCCATGTCCGACGGCCTCCGAACACGGCGAACAGGAGAGAGGCCGAGACCAGAAGGTCGGCGCAGGGGGGAGCTAGTGTGGCATCCAACGACTAGTCGTACACCCACGAGTCGCGTGTCCATTCGGCGAAGGACAGTAAAAGAATGGAAGGGGAGGGGGAAGGGAACTCGAAGAAAGGGGGGGGAAGGGGGGGGGACCGGTAGGGGCGGGGGGCCTTTCTTCTGATTAGGATGGAGATCCAGAAGCCCTCATCAGTGAACGAGACCGTGGTGAAAAGTGGAGGGGAAGTCGGACAAGGAATTTTAACTTTCCACCCGAGCAGCAAAGACGGCGACATAGGGTGGTTGTTGAACGCGGGGAATTTGGGGGAAGGGGAATGGGGGGGGAGAAACTTGCCAGCCAAACAAGTCCAGGAAAAAGGGGCACTAGTTAGAAACACGACAATGAGGCGACGTGAGCGGGTGATGAAAAAAAAGGGATGTGGGGGGGAAAGAATGGTTGACGTTACGCCTCCCAGCGTCCGGGGGCACACCCGGCTTTAGATATGAAGATCCGTGGGGAACTGCCGAGCCGGAGGGGGGGGGGAAAAGTCGCGGCATCATGACGGCAAAAAGCCAGCAAATTCAAGCCCCACCCTGGGGAATTCCCAACCTCTCAAAACACGACGCAGAAAGGACGTCGACGCCATCAAGGGAGAACAAGATGAAGGTGAGGGAGTGAGGGAAACAGCAAAATTACTTAAGGTAATCAAGGAGGAGTCCTTTCCCACGGATGATGATCAACTCAAAAGAGTTGGGCTCCGTTTGAGGGGAATTCAGAAGGAACCGTTGGTCCCATCAACTCAAGGTGGTGAACTGAGAGGAGATCAGCAAATGAGTGACTCGGGTAACATTCTCGCCCGATCGAGTGAGTCTAAATAAAAATAGACCATTCCCGAAAAGCGTAAGGGAAAACTCCAGAAAAAGCAAAAAGGAAAGGTGACGGGTTGAAGAGGACCCTGGCAAGAACCGCAACTTAGGTAGTACGTCTGGGAGTTCTCGATCCGGGAACTGAAAGGCGTCTGTTGAGAATTCATTCTTGTCCTGCGTCGCGTTGGAAGGGCCGAGGTGGGAAAGAAGGCGGCGCGAAAGATAGGAGGAACGAAAGCACGACGGACCGAAAACCGCCAATAATCGGCCCCTTAAGCGAGCGGGTTTCGCTTAGCTAGGACCGGGGGAATTGCACTGAAAAAATAGGGGAGGGGACCAGTGTTGGGTAGGGAAAAGGTATCGTGACGGCGCGGGAACTGAACCAACATCTACTACAACTCGACAGCGGCGACATGGGAAAGAGACAGGGGTCTTCAAAAGGGGAAAATGAAGAGAGGGGGGATTTAGTGGGACGTTGGAACGCCGAGGTGCTCACCATAGAACCTTACACACTGACAGCGGCGACAGGTATCGTCACAACAGAAAAAGAATTCTAAGAAAGAAGGTGAGGAGGGGGGGACGACGCGGAAGGAAAAGACAAACTGACGCTTATTTTCTATCAAGAAAATAGAATCGGGGGGAAAAACACATAGGGGGGGAACCTGTTGAAGACGTCGGGGGACGGTTGCACGGATGGGAAAACAAGCAAAGGGGAAGTGAGGGGTGAGGCTGAACTCCGCGTCGACGGCCGTGACACCACCCTTCTCAACGAAAAAAAGAAGCTCTTACAATAAAAGAGGCGAGGGTGGCCGATCGGGGGAGACATGGTGAAGGTGACCAGCGCTAGCCTCGTCGGCCCCTAGGAGAAAAACACGTCAGGAGCTTTTCTCCGAACCGGGACGCAGAGAAAATCGCCGGTTCAGACTAGGCCAAGCAGCTCAGGCATAGGGATTAAAAGGGAGGAAGGTCAAGAGAGCCCAGAAGAAGTCAAACGCCACGCGCTTGTCCTATCAAACGCACAACATTATTATGGGGCAATGGACAAGCGCGATGACTTCGAGAGGGACGCGGTTCGCGGGCTCAGAAGACCGGCGAAGGTCAAAAAAGCGGGGAAACGAGCTCGCCGATCAGCGAATCCGGCGGTAAAGTGCTTCCGCGGACGACGACTACGGGGGGGGGGGTCCGCGTCGGTGCCCGACGAGGGGGAACGAGCGCTGGCGAAAGAAAAAGTCCAAGACCCGACGGCCAGCATAAACGTAAAAGGAAAGTTCATGAATTCCTCGCATCGGGAGGGGAGTCAGCTCAGTCCTCGCGTGGCGATAAAATGGCCCCGTGAGAAAACAGGAGGGGGAGTTGTACGCCAGCACCCGACTACCGCTGGCGAAAAGTTTATCAAGTGACCACTTAAACAAGCGTCTTCGTCAAAACAGGGGCACGCCGTGCTGCCAAAAGCCCGAGGAGTGGGTCAAAGAAAAGAAGGGGGGCCAAATTAACGGCAGCACACCTGCTGGGGTATCCAGGTTGGTGACATAATCAGCCGGGAGTCCGTTTATACGTCGCGCAGAAAAAAGGGCGGCGATCAAACCACACTCAAAAAAGGGGTCTGCAGATGCCTATTCAACGCAAAGCCCATTTCTCCCATGTAGTATAATCCGGGTGGTCGCGCGCAACAAAAATAACCGAAACGAAAAAAGCGCGAATATGCAGCGAAGACTGAGGTCACTCCGAGACTGCAGAAAAAATCAAACTATCTCTCAAAAAAGTCATGGAACGATTAATAGTCGGTGCCCGCGGGACGAGAGCGGCCATGAACCCACGAGATAGGGGAACGCCGCCCGTCGTCAAAAACTACACTGTTCACCAAACAAACGCAAAGGAAAAAGAAATCAAATAAAAACACTTTGCCGTTCGGTCGATCAGACCACGCCTTGCGACCGGCGGGTCATAAAGGGGGCCGTGGTCAAGACGGAGCGGTGACACTGGGGGGGGAAAAAACCATCGCGCGGTAGGGAATGGTCCAAATCGAGAATCGAGAAAAGACGTGGGGTCTCCTCCGGGTAATCGAAAAACAACATTCTCATACATCAACCGTGATCGATGGTAAAAAACGGTGGGGGGAAAAAAATTCAAAAAAAAAGGTGCGGAGCCCGCAGAAAGGCGGCGTGATACCATCAAAAAAAGGCGCCCGCCAACTCGAATCTTCTATTACTAACGCATCGGGCCGCTCCGAAACGAGGAAAAGGTCCGAGACCGTCGAGGGCAGGGACGTCGTGCTGCATTCATGCCTGGGGGCGGGAAATCCCTTTTCAAAGAACTCAACCGGGTGGGGGCCCAAAAGGCGAAAGAGCAGGCCGGGGAGTATATGAAGAGACCGGGTAACCCATAGCTTCTAGAAATTAATTCTCTCAATTCTAGCCCGACTCTGAAGAAGAACAGGTCAGGGGAAAACGGCCTTTAAAAAACAACCTGAACGACACCCCTTCACGGATAACAGGACGAAAGAAGAAACCGGTGAGGACGGGGCCGCGTGATGATCTAAAACTCAAGAGCGAGGCCTGAACCGCCAAGTAAAATCAAAACCCCCGAACGCGACCGATTAAACCTTCTTGTTGCTCGGGTGGAAAACCAGTGCAAGGAGAACGAAAAACGAAAACAGGTAGAAGAAGCCAAGTATCGATCAAATGGCTCATTAAGGGAAAAGATGACTACGAAAAACGACCGAAGGAAGCGACCACCGGTCCCAACCACAAAACGCGTCGCCAAAGGGTTCCCATCTACCTGCGTCAGGTCGCCTTGAGAATCGGAAACACGCGACACGAAGGTTTGGAATCTAAATGGGCGTACTACGCCCCCACAGGCACACGAAAGGGCGCTCCGAATTGCTAGCGTTTCCCGGGTGAGCATGAGGCCGTCACTACAGCCTAACGAAGCCGAAAGACCCTTTCCCAGGAGGCGATCTTGCTTGGAGTAGTTGGACGTTTGGTAAGGAGGGGAGACGCGAAACACGGTGGGGGAAACCCTTGTGATCGCTCAGAAAACACCATGGAGAAAATATATATATACGCAAGGGAGGGAAACCAAAGCTGCAAAAGACCGAGGACAAAAGCAAATCTACGCCAAAATATAAGCGAAAGCCAACTGTTCCGTTCTCTACTTGGCAAGGGGGGAGTGGTGAAAAAAAAAGGCACACTCAGCGACAAGCAACGAAAAAAAAGAGCCTTAGAAACGTGCTCTTGGGAATAAGTGGACCGAAGGTAATCAACAGAACTATTTTCAGTGTTCATTAGAAAGCCCGCAGGGGATTGTAGATGGGTAATGCACGCAAAAAGGATTTTACTGGCCCGGTTGGGCCTCTTCCTGGCGAAAAAAAAGATAGTAGTAAGGCTAATCCCCGAAAATGACATCCCGTCAGCATGGATAGTTGGAGAAGGTTTCTTGTCGAGTGAGACATGCAATGGGGAGACCAAAAAAGGACAGACAACCGAAGGGAAGAGCTAGAGCGGGGACAGCGGTAGGACCTGGGGCTGAACATTCCTTAAAAGCCACTATCATAAAAAGAGCGGAAAGCCAAAAATTCCACGCGGTGAGATCAACGACAAGGGGAGACGTAGAGTCGTCGGCCGGCGGGTGGCCAGTGACGTTACGCCGAACCTTCCTGGGCCAAAAAGCCGATTTCGGGGATAACGAGCCACAGAATTTCCGGAAGAAAGGGGGGGGGTACCGAGTCGATGCACAGTATCGGCCCAGCAAGCGATACGTAGTGCCCAACGTTTCTTAGTCGCTCGAGAACCGAACCCCGGCAAAAAGGAAGCACAGAAGGGGAGAAATCGACTGTAGCGGGCATTTCCCAACTTTTCGGTACAGGACCTGAGTCGAGGTACTCGAGAACGAAAAGCCAGCCGTGGATGAAACGTTTCTCCGTAGAGAAAAATGAGTAATGCCCGTGGTCAAAAATCAGTGTGCTCTTCTTCAAAATTTGAGTCGACTTCCCAGGCGAGCACGGAAAAAGTCGGCGAAATGCACAATTCAAACAACGCCGAGCGGGGGGAAACGAAATAAGGGAAAGGCTGACTTCTTTTTCCCTAGACAGGAGCCCGTTTCCTTCAATGGAAAGTTTTCTGGATCGCGTCAGGAACGCATCGGGTGGGGGAGCTCTTACATTGGGGCGGAGGGAGTGTTGTGGTGCAGAGGTATACCACCTGTGGGGCGGCTCTAAACGCGTAGGACAAACAAGGGCACCGAAACAGAAGATAAGACAAAAGAGAGATTTTCAAGGAGGTAGAAAATTGAGTGAGACATGCCCCTTGGGGGACTTGGTCTTAAAAAAAAAAGACGCTCTTCTGACAACCAGATCGACTACAACTCACAGCGGAACGGCCTCGATCCCGGGAATCGGCCGAAGTCGCAATTGTGGGGATCGCCGGTCGCACCACAAAGCGAGGATCAAATCCCTTGAACGCTACTCGTTGGGATCGTCACAAAAACCGCGGAAAGGCACGCCCAGCAGGGGGCACGCCACTTACGTGGGCCAAAAGGTACGCTGAGTTAGAGAAAAAATCTGTTCTGCTCCGGGACCTGGCGTGCCACTGGGAGAGCTGTGGGCGGGTGAAAACAGGGTGATCCCCTGTGAAAGTCTTCTTGCGGGTAAAAAGCGGGGTCAAAAGCCGGGGCCAAGGTCGAAATAGCCCTTCGGCAATCAAAAAAAAAAAAAGTCGAATTAAATCGCGGTACTGAATGGCTGGCCGGTAAAGGGTGTCCATTGTTCTGGGGGGGGGCCGGGCGCGCTAGACACGGGGGCACAAACTGGAAAGTCTCAGGATGGTCGACGAGAGGAAAGAATGTGAATAGCGGTTCCCCAGAGAAAAACTCTTCACGACGGGAGGGGGACCGGCCCGACGGTCAGAGATCCGCGACGCGTCCCGACGCGGAAAGTCCAGCGCTGGAATCTAGTAAAAAAGGTTAGTGAAAGGATAGATAAAAATCGCAAGAAAAACGCTTTCGCTCAAGGTCTCCTAAAAAGACTTAAAGCCTAAGCAAAGAACCGAGAGGAAGAGAAGCAAATCTTGGAAATCCGGCGAGGGTCAGATGCTTCCGCGGTCAGTAAGACACAGAACTGACTTTGCCAGGAAAGCTCTTTTCCGAAGTCGAGCGGAGTCGCGACCGCACCAATGCCCGACAAGCCAAACCGAAAGGACAAAAAAAAGGGGCATTGACGTCGAAGCAAGATCGGCCTCAAGAATTTTTCTCCTTGGAAACCCGAGGCTACCTCGAGTTGTTAAGACATACAACCCGACGAACAGTCAAAGTTGAATTCAAAAGTTGCACCCCCACACCGTCGATCATTTGTCCACTAATTGCCACCCATAAAATCCAAGAGGCTTGCGCGAACACAAGTCGAGGCTGTGAAAGAGAGGACCGAAAGACAGAAGGGGGATTAGCCGACGTTTGTGGTGACGAGCAAACGTCTCCGACTTGTCAGTAAAGTATCCTGAACGCCGGTGCGAAACCGGTCTATCAAATGCCCCCCAGCCCGATAGAACCGGCAGATGCTTTCTCTTCCCATCCGATAGAGCAGTTGGCTATCAAGGGGGGGGGTGCCCGCCGACAAGGCACGTCACAGCAAATGAAACGAAACAAATGGAAAAACATGTCGTGCAGCGCAGGATTCGGCCCGATCAGAGAAACAGAAACGTAGGGACCCGAAAATTGGCTTTCCGGATACCAGGGGAGGGCCCGGTCACCGCCTGAGGGTGCGCGCCGCCGTCGGAAGAAAACATGGCAAACAACGCCAGCCAGGAAACGAATGATCACCGCAGTGCATATCTATATCCAAAGCCCTTCAAAAGAAGGGCCCCGGAAACAGGGTCCGAGGGCAAACGAAACGTCGGCGGCACGCAAAAATGTCAGGAAAGGCGGGTTCGGGTTCGAATTAAAGCTCTACGAAACCTGGGTAAGCACTCAATGAGACCCAGAAAAGGGACAAATACCGGGATCGAAACGCAGAGACTTCTCACAAAAAACGAGCCTGCAGGTACTCGCAACGGGACCCGACGATCGTGAGTACCACCTCTACTTCCATCTTGAAACGACGAACTCGCTGACCTGTAAAACCGTCCGATGGCCGACTCGTGGGCCGGTCGGGGGATGGAAAAAAATAGTCCGTAAAGAACGGGGGGGGGCCGCCGAAATCGAGGTTCGATGCAACCTCAAGGTACCAACTCTACTGAATCATTCAGGGGCTCGTTCATCTGCACTCGGCAGGGTGGCCCAAAACCGTGGTAAGAAGCACAGGCAAAAAGGCCTGAAAACACCGGAACGAAGAACGCTCCCTGCAAGAATTGTGGAAATCCTCAGGATCTCGAGAGGCTGGTCCGAGACTTTGGAAAGGAGAAAGGCGTCTCGGGGAGACGGAATGGGTGCACAAAAGGTCCCTAAACTGCAACGCCTCCTAAAGATTCGCCCGTCTGACCCCCCCCCCAAAAAAAAAAAAACCCCCTGCTCGGTGGAACGACCGGAAGGAAGAGGAAAAATACACATGCTAACACACGGAGTCGTCCCTAACTGACGGGAACTTCAAAACGTAACGCTATAAAACGCATATAAAGAGACGACAGAAAGACAAAAGTCCCAACCTCACCCCTCGGCGTGCACAGTTCCCAGCGACAAAGGAAATAACCGAACGGTAAAAACAAATCGGTGGACGTGGACCAACGAAAGAAAGTGACACTACGGCCAACAACATGCTCAAAACCTTACTCCTGAAAAATGGGGCGCTTATGCAAGTGAAAACTTGCCGACGACCTGAGAAAGCCAACCAGTTGGGGGGCGAAAGAGGGATGAAAGGGTGTGCGACGGGTTTGTCCGTAAATCGTCGCGCAACTTTGCAAGTAAAAAAGAAGAAAACAACAACGGTAAAAGAGAGAGACTCAGGGCGTCACCACTGTTGGAAAAACGACCAAAAAAGGAAAAAGACTCCCCTCAAGACGCTGTCGACCACTTTCTCGACGGCTGATTGGAAAAAAGGGAAAAGGCCAAAAGCGCAGCGAATAGTGTAGTCTGTCGCATGGGGGGGAGGCGTTGGGAAAAGGCCAAAAAAGGACCGGTCCAAACCGGTTCGCGTGTGAAAAAAAGTTCGGCAGCCCCAAAATCACGCCTGGGCAAATGGGAACTCCGAGCGGGGGGACCGGTGAGCTTCAAGGTCGTAAGTTCAGGGCGTAAACAGTCCGAACCTGAGTACCCATCCACATGACTTGTTAAGGTTGTCGTGTCGAGTCCGTCCATAAACAGGAAAACCGACCCCGACGGGCGACGAAGCGGTGGGGCCAGAATTGAGGACCTGTGTCGTAATTCCCGCCGAGATCAGCAAGGACCTCGAGCCTTCCACGAGAATGACAGGAGGAAAGGAGAGACGAGATGGGGAGGGCGTCCCAATGTGCCCGGCCTGGTGGGGAATGACTCCTCCCCACGAAAGGGGAAAAAAAACAAAAACCGAGGCCGGGCTAGATAACGAAAAAAAATTGCAGAGTCAAGGGGAAAAAGAATGAAGAATTAGGCCCAGGCTCGGGCGATGATTCCTTCCCAAAAAGTCGTTAGTCTTACCCGGGGAAAAAGAAAGCACGACGCGCACGACGTCGAACAACAATAGGGTGGAGAGATCAGAGGGGAGGGGGAAACCAACTTAAGATACGCGCATCAGGCCAAGCCCGTTTCTAAACAGCGAAGCGGCTCAAAAAAATTTCTACGGGGGAAGTGCACCGTGGGATCACAAGGTGGAACTGAGGAGAGAATGGGGGGAATAAATAAACCCATTCGCGCAACTCGGCAAAAGCTCTCCATAGATAAAGGACCCGAACCAAGCCGACGGCACGCAAACATACCAGGTCACCGAAAAGGGGGAAAGTGCCCATCGCCATGGAGAGTCCGGGAGGCGTCCAGGGTTGGTAGGGATCGACCTTAAAGAAACGAGGAGTGGGGATTCATTCGTGCTTGACTTCTTCTTGGCTGTTAAGTTCTCTGGTGGCGTAAAAACTCATCAAGACAAGGGCCCGCAGCACGGACAGAAGAAAAATGCGGGGAACATGAAAGGGGGCTCCGGCAGGAACGAGTCCTGGGGCCTGAGACATCGAGGCCCGTTGGGGGACTTTTCAGGTGAAAAGGAGTTCTCTCTTCTCCCAACATAACAAGCTCTACAGCTCGACAGTGGCCCCCGCGAAAAAACAAAAAATTACCCCGGATCAACGGGAAGAAGAGGAGGGTGGCAAAGTGTGATCGCCGAGTCGCAAGCTCGACCGGTACACTTCACGGGTCAACCGAGAGTTCCAACAATCAGGAGCCCCCAGCAGGTCTGGAGACGCATCTGACGTCCCCACAAGAAGCAACGCTGTTTTCAAATCTAGAGGAAGAAGGGACACCTGGCCTGGTGAAGAGAAGAGGTGGGACGTGACACCGGGCGGCCACTTCTGCTGATTTTTATGTGTACAAAAAACGGTCGCACGCGGGGCAAGGTGAAGGCCCATCCCCCACAAACAAAAAAAAAAAAAAAACCAACAAAAAAAAACGAGCCCGGCACGATCAGCTGCGGATCGGCGCAATGCCCGTCGATTAAAGAAGGCTGGCCGATCTGGCTTGAAAAAAAGTTCTTAGAACCGCGCGACCTACGCAAAAGAGGAAAAAATGGAAAGCCATGGTCTCCGACCGCGGGACGAGCACTAGCCGGATGAGAAGAAGGCAATCGCGGTGCTGTCTCCGCAGGAATCCGAACGAAAATGAAGTC
>Ga0179591_1317402_pt1 | contig 14157 bp, 21 predicted proteins | sample CZOMad2_1_08_16f_FD_182891 | JGI IMG/M metagenome (GOLD analysis project Ga0179591, IMG submission 182891) | Vadose zone soil fungal communities from Angelo Coast Range Reserve, California, USA - CZOMad2_1_08_16fungal (PacBio error correction) | ecosystem: Environmental > Terrestrial > Soil >...
CAATTAAAGGAGGGTCGCCAAAGAAAAAAGCCGTGAAGAGAACCAAGGCCGGACTGTAGGGCTGGAACTCCGTGGCTCCAAATGGGCCATTCTTCAAAGTGGACCTTCGAGAGAAAGGAAAAAGTCAGTAAGTTGTGGGCTTGGGAGGGGGAGGATTGTGTCCTTTTGACGAAGGAAGGGAAACGGAGGGGGGGGGGGTCAGGGGGGGCGGGGACGTAACTGTCTAACAACAAAGCAGGAAAAGGCCACGATCAGCTATATAAAAGCAAAGGTTTTTCAAACCTAGTAAAGTGAGAAAAAGAGAGAGGCCGGGTGTGTGGTCCCCCCCCAACTACTGTTTTCAAGAAAAAGAAAGGGGGCGGGAGAACGCAAAGTAACAAGGGTGAGGGAGACGAAGGAGCCATCCCCTGCCTGAAAAAAATCGCGCAGGGAAATTGGAAAAAATGGAAAAAACATTGACCTCTCCGTCGACTTGAGAGAAAGAGGGGTCTTCCCCAAACTTCCCGGGAAGGACATGGAGGCGCAAATACAGTCAGCGGAATCGTCTTCAAGCTGGAATTTCGCGAAAGAGAAACGCGAGAGCCCGAAGCCAAATGACATTCCTGGAAGGGGGGAAAGGGAACGAAAGAACTTCGAGAGGGAAAGGCTCACCAGTGGCAACCTAGTCAAGGTGTCGAAAAAGATATGGAAGTACCGACGGAGGGAAAAAAAGCGACGATGGGCAAAATGGGGGGGGCTCCCAAGGTGCGATCGTCGAAAAAAAAAGCACCTGAGGGCGAAGGGACGGAAAGTCCAGAGAAGAAAAGCGGGTAATGGAAGAAGCCGTACCGAGAACAGCCAGCGAAAACAGGAGGGGGAGTCACAAGCGCAAAACGGGGCAAGCGGACAGCAGAGGGCGCGAAAGAAAAAAAAAGGAAACAGCGGCGCAACGGACTTGAGGGGAAGTGGAGGACTTACCAGACAAGAAAAGCCTGGGAGACTCCGTCGAAAGCCAACATTGAAGGGCTCTTGCTTCCCGAAGAGAGATGGGCAAAAGCCGAAAATTTGGGAAGGGGAACGAAGGCCTGACGGGGGAAGAGGGGGGAAAAAAAAAAGCCGGTTTAGAAAAGGAGACCATAAAACCATTAAAGAAGGTGAGGGGGAAAAGGGGGGGGATGGAGAGGGGATAAATTGGTGAGCCTGGGAACACTGGGAATGAACGTAAGAAAGCCAAACAAAGCAAAAAAAGATAGCATTCAGCCCGGGAAAACTGAACTTACGAGCTCAGAGCCGGATCGGGCCGGTGGTAGGTGGAAAGTGTTGCACGAAACAATAGGGGTAACGTGGGTTAGTCATATTTGGGAAAAAGATTCTACGAGTCGAAATGAGAGCGGAGGCGACTTTTGGGTGGGGAGGGGAAGGGGGGGAACCAGTGACAGGTGGAAAATATAAGAAAAGAGCCTGAATCTCGCACCTTCCAACCGGACGGTGACAAAGTGGTCGCTACCGGTGGAGTGGGGGCCCGAAGCACTAAAATAAAAGCAAGACGGAGGGAAAAACGGGGTGAAAAAGTGTAGATTAAAACTCCTGATGCCAACCAGAACAGGAGAACACTTCCAAAACGACTTTAAACAGGTTAACGAGGAGTCACAATCATTAGGGTGGGGGGAAGTTAGAGAAAAGTTGCACAATAAAAAAGACAAGGACGTCACACAGTCATTCGGGTGATCCGCCAAGGTACCGGAGAAAGGGGGCGGTGGAAAAAATGTCAAGGAGTAAAAAAGCAACGGCCGGGCTGCGGGGGGGAGGGGGTCCCCTGCTTTGGAGGGGCCTGGATAAAAAATAAACCTTTCGGGAAAGACCCGGCCTGAAGGTGGGGGGGAGAGCAAAAGGCAACCAGGGCGGCCTGTGCTTGAAAGCTGAATGCACAACTTGCTGGAGGGGGCGTTTTTCTCCGTAACAAAAGCAATCACGAGCAAACGGGGGAAACAGACGGAAATGCGACGTGGGAAGACGCGGGGGTAGAAGGCACTTCCTCGGGTGCAAAATGTACAGGTCTGTGATTGGGGGTCCTGCCTAACGGCGATCAAGGCTGGCTGCTGTCTTCATCTAGAAGGAGAGAAACTTGCTAAGGGTCTGATTGAGGGTTTACGACTCCAATTAAAAAACTTCTACAAGTTGGACCGGTGTACGGTTATTTCTACAATAATCAAGGACAGCTTAAACGAAAGTGGGAAGGGAAAGATAAAGGAAAAGGGGTGGCATGGCGTCAGGTAAAAACTTTCAAGGAGTTTTGGGGTTATGTCAAAACCACGAAACGCGAGAGAAAACATTGAGAAAAAATCGACGGGGGGGGGGGCAATAGTTACCGAAAATTTCTTTACATTCGGAGTCGAGAGAAAAACAACAACAACGGAGGATGGAACAGAGAAAGCAGAAAGTGGAAAGAAATTTACTGGGGGTGAGTTGGGGCGGGCCAAAAAGGGTGGGCAGGGAAAGGTGGAATTAAACCACGAGCATGTTAGGACGGCCCAGGTGGGTAGTGGGGGTAGGGGGGACGAAGGCCAGAAGAGGAGTGAGCAGCGGGGGAAGGGGGGGGGAAGGAGGGGGTGCAGAAGGGGGGGGGGGGGGGGGAGAGGGAAGCGGGGGTAGGGGGGGGGGGGGGTTGGGAGATAGTGGGGGGGGGGGGGGGGGGTGGGGGGGAGGGGGGGGGAAGGGTCGAGGGGGTGAGTAGGACGGGGAGGGGTAGCGGGAGGTAGGGGGGGGGGGGGGGGGGGGAGGGGGGGAGGAGGGGGGGGGGGGGTGGAGTGGGGGGGCGTGAGGGGGGGGGGGGGGGCGGGGTAGAAAGGCTGGTGTGGGGGGAGTGCGGGGGGGGGGGGGGGTGGTGGGTGGGGTTGGGCGGGGGGGGGAGGGTGGGAAGGTCGGGCGGGGGGAGTGGGGAAGTGGTGGGCGGGGGGGGTGGGGGTGGGGGGGGGGGGGGGGTGGGGGGGGGGGGGGGGGGTGGTGAAGTGGGGACGGGGGGGGGGGAGGAAGCAGGGGGGGGGGAGGGGGGGGGTAGGTGGGGTGCGCTTGGGATGGGAGGGACGGGGAGAGGGGGCGGGAGTATGGAGAGGGGGGGGGCAGGGGGGAGACAGGTGTGGGAGGGGGGGGGAGGTTGTGGGGGGAGGGGGGGGGTGGGGGGTGGACGCCGACTGGGGGAAGCGCTGGAGCTCAAGCTGTTCGGGTTGCGGCGCTTTGCGGCGTCAAAAAATGGAAAATGAGGGGGAAAGAAGATTCAAAAGACCCCCAATTGGACCATTAGATCTTCAAAATGAATTCGTAATTCACACAGGAACGGAAGGCGTAAAAACGGACAAAAGAAAATTTACGAAGGGGCTTTTCAAATTGAAACTGTCAAAAAAAAACCTCAAATACTCTTAAAAAGTTATAGCATTGAGTGTCGCACCAGTCTTCAAGGAGGCAGGAAAAGAAACCCCTCCCGAAGTCAAACGGCACCGACGTCCTGGATCAACCTCATAATTGTAGCAAAACAACGAAAACCGACCCTCTACCCTACGAAGGCGGCCTGTCGGGTCAAAAAAAAAAATTGGATAGCATCGGGGGATTGCGTCAAGGAAAAACACCAAACAAGACTGGGGCGTCAGTGGGGGGAAAAAGGGTCCCAAGTTCAGCAAAGTCCTCCCTGGTTTCTCCGTGGACGAACAACCACACGAACAAGTAGAGGGAGAAACAAATACAGGGATGTTCTGGAAAGGGAGAAAAAAAACACCGCAGGTAGGAGGCAAAAAACATACCTGCGGGAGGAAGGGAACTAAGTTCATAGAACGAAACGAGCCGAAAGGCGGGGGGATGCAAAAAGATACGGGAAATTCAAAAAAAAGGATTGTCCACATACCCCTTCAAACAAACTACTTCAATTTGAGAAGCCGGTAAAAAGTAAAATATATGTGGGGGGGGGGGTGAAAAAAGGCATGAGATGGGAGGTTATAACTGAAAAGGGCGTAAAAACCTGAGGCAAAATAGCAAGGGAATAAAACCGCAGCGTCATGTAGTGCGTCGGAACACAAGTCATGGGGATCATACAAAACGAAAAGGATGAGGAACGGGAAGACTACGCGGTCACTTTCATACCAACGGGGCACTGGTCGGGCAAAACACCAGGGGAAAAAAAGCAACAGAAAAACCGAAGCAGAAGAGACTAGGGGGTGGGTCCACATAATCACCGACGACCTTAGTAACCTAAAGGCACCAATGAACGGATGACACCTACAAAAGAAGACTGCGGGGAAAAAAACTCGGAGAGGGCAAGGGTAATTTGAAAGCAGCTCACTATCTAGGTCCCGCTCAGTCGAGCAAGGATCGCCCGAAGCCACAAGAAACAGGGGGGTCAATGAAAACGTGATCAAAAAGATCCAAGGGTCAAGATGACTACCAAGAGATTCAATCTAAGGAGGAGAAGGCCGTGCCAGAAAAAGAAAGGCGGGAGGGGAAAAAAGGAGGACAGCGGGGAGTAGCAAAATACGCAAGGCTTGGAAAAATCGCGACGTGGCAAAAACCAAGAGGCCAATGGTGGGGAGAGCGAAGGACTATCCAAACAAAAGGGAAAAAAAAATGGCGAGGGAAGGGGTCAGGAATAAAACTAGGGGGGGGAAGTGGATCGGCCTCACGAAATAGGCGTGCCCGAGGAAGGAGTCGATGAGTTGCGGTCAGACGGGGGGAAAGAAAGAACCGTCAAACGGTGGTGCTAGAGAAAATCGGTGAATGACGAGACAAGAAAAATGGGAGAAAAGGTTTCAAAGGTCAATGAATGCAATCGCCGGAACAATAGGCTTCGAATTGAGTGGCACGAGACCGCAGACTGGGAAGGAAAGGGGGACATCTTCTCTCGACGGGAGAATTGAAGCACCCTCAAAATAAAATGCACAGAAGGACGGAAGGCCAATGGCAGAGTGGCCACTGGAGAAGGGAATAGAAAGAAAGGGTTAGCAGCAGGGGGTCAATTCCACCGCCATAGGGAACTACCGTGGAGGGTATCCTCGAGGGCAGGACGAACTTGAAAGATTTCTCCGACATGGAAGAGGGGGAAAGGGGGAACAGAGGGATGGGCAAGAGAAGAAAGGCGGGGAAGGAGTATGGGGGGAATAGGCGAAAGGAAATGCCCGCAATAAAAATGTCCCGCGCGACATCGGAGCAGGGGCTTGGCAAGAAGGTTTTTGAAACAACAGCACTCAGGACAATGGCTGGGAGGGTTCAGAAAGGAATCTTGTAAAAAAAGGAATACAAGCAAATGCGAGAAGAGGAAAGCGTAGGGGGAAAATAAAAGGGGAAAGTCAAATAGGGGCTTGACCGATTCTTGGCTTCGGGGTTGGGAGAGACGTACAGAGAGGCGCAGACAAAGACCAAGACGGAAAGCATACTTCTCACGGGAAGAAGAAAACAAAGACAAAGGAAAGGTGAAAGGGTGGGAAAGCAACGCAAGGCACGCCACCAGCGCTGAAGCAGAAAGTATGGCAACCGGAGCGTGAGCACAGTCGAAGGAAGGCCTGGGGGTAGGGGCACGCTGTTGCTGGAGGGGCGTGGAAGGCTAAAAAGACATGAGCGGGAGGACTCGAAAAAAACAAAAGGAAAGAGAAATCCAGGACCGGATGAGCAAGAAAAATAGCCCAGCAGCAGGTGAATCAAAAAAGGAATGGACCTGTACGAAAAGCGGAGGAGAGAAGACGGGGTCCATCACAAGGAAAGCAAGAAAACAACAGGGTGGGAGTTTTTCGAACGAGAGAAACACCAAATGTTTTTCAATTAAAGGTATGGGTGGGTCCGTTCTTGGAATTGACAGGAGATGACGTAGCGGGCTAAAATGGTCAAACTGTGATAGCAGCAGAAGTAGAGAAAAAAAAGAAGAAAGGGCAAATAACGCAACGAGCTAAAGCAGGTGAGGGTTAGAAAGGAGTTCTTAGACTCAAGGCCGGGGGATAAATGTTTTCCGCACCCTAGCGTCAGAGAAACGAAGAAAACGCAAAAAGGGGGGTTAAAAACGGAGTTGGAAAAGGGGAAAGACGAATGACGGAAAAAATCCTCGAGGAACGAGAAAAGCGGGCTGGGGGGGAAGGGGCAAGGGGAGGGAGCATCAACGAAAAGAAAACTTGAGCCGCTATTTTCCACTCCAGCAGAAACTTGACAAGCGTTCAAAACCTAGGAGGCGACGAAGAGGGGAAACAGGGTCCAGAAGCATCTGGAGGAAAAGGAAAGGGAGATATCAACGCAAAAGACAAGAAGAACAGAAGACAAAAGGTCATAAGGCCGATTGCCGGGGGGGCGTAAAAAGAACCTTCCTAAAAGACGACCAGGGGGAAAAAAATCAGCAATGGGCGGGGTCGCGAAAAGGGAAACCGATAGCTTATGACGGGAAAAAAACAGAAAGTCTTAAAAGATGGGACCAAATGTCATGCCCAAGAAAAGGGATGGATGAAATCCGAAGCAGAAAAAAGGGCGTTTAGTGTAGCAGGGAACAGGAAATCGGGACCTAGGTCCTCCTGAAAACCGAAGATTGGCTCGAGAAAAATGGGGGGAAGGTCTGCATGTCTGGGAAAAAAAGAGACACAACGCATCTCTGATCACGAAGAACTTCACAGTCTTGATAACCTGCTCATCCCGGGCCAAAACTTTAGGGGACTGGGACCTAAGGCATGGGCCCGAAGTTTCGTGCCAGTGAGGCTTAAGGAAAAAGGGCCACCAATTAAACATGGGAAAGGAGAAAAGAAGGAGCTAAGTCCCGTACGGAGGGGGGGGTGAGCCCTAATTCTGGGCCTGGTGGTGGGAAAGAAAGCAAGTGGGAGTAAGGAACTGGGGAAAGGAAGGAAAAAAACGCGGAGACCCTGACTCGTGGTAGTGAGTAGGCGAGTATGTGGAAAAGATCGAAGGATTGAACACCTGGGATGTCATAAAAGACGCAAGAAAGCGAAAAAAAAATGCGTTACTCCCGTTCCAGAAAAAAGTTAAGACCCCAGGGCCAGCGCTCCGAGGCGATCAGGGAGAGAGGGGGTGGGGGGGGGGGAAAGCATGAAGGAGAAGAGAGGCAAATAATGTCTTCGTGTTAACATAGGGGAACAACTGTCTATCGTCGGGTGTGGGAGAGACGAGCCTTTTTGGGGTCACGGTGGCAGAATGCAACAGGCCCTTTGAGTAAAAAAAGGAAATGGAGGACGAGAGTCCACACGTAAAAAAAGCAGGCTCACTGTCCGCTGTGAAAACGAATGGAGGGAAGACCTCAAAACTAAGAACAGGGGGAGTGGAGGAACAAGCAGGGGGTCATAATGGTCTCATACCGGTTAAAAAACAATAAGTAACTCAAGCGGAAAAAGGTTAAAGTCAATCCTAAAGAAGCCGGTGGGGTGAAAAGTAGAAAATCACGTTAACAACTCCCGTTAAAAAAATGGAAAACCCGGACATTCGGTAAAATCCCCCAGCCAGAAGGGCTTGTGTTCTATAACCTTGAAAATTCTTCAAAAAGTCACCGGGAACGGGCGCGGGAGATTTGGATGGGCGACCCACGAAAGGATGGCCTGTCGCAAGGCCGACATAAACGGATGAAAAAAGTCGACGGCGGGGTGGGTTAGGCAAAGACCAAAGGGAGTCCCTGTTTACCCTGGTGGGAGAAGGGGGAACCCGGCGAAAGCGGATCAGGGTGGGCGAGCGTCAAAGAACAGAAAAAAGCAGAATAAGTAAAATACACACCAGACGATGCGGAAAGGTCGTTTACCTGCTGGGGCGAAGTCAACGTGACTCGGTTGATCCGTCGTCCGGGGATCGGGGGGAGGTTGAGTCCGGACGCTTGGAAACTCGCAAGACGTAAGAGAAAAGTTCAGACCGAAGAAGGTGCTCTGATTATTAAACAGTAAACGGGGCAGAGGACGTCGCACTGTCAAGAGGGGGTCCCGGGTTTCGTGGGGAGAACCAGGGGAGGAAAGCAAAGGGATGAAAGAGACTTTGAAATGGACTATCCTGGGGGAACAGTGGCGAGGACTGCAGCAGGGACTTTTCTGCAGTTGAGGACTTTGCACCAGAGAGCGCACCGTTCGAAACGCGGAAGGTGGACAGGCCAGGAATGACCCGGAGAGGAAGAAAGCAAAAAAAAAAACAAAAGGAGGGGCGGAGGAAGAGGGGGGCATCCAATGGCAGGACCCCCATCGGTTAATCAATTGCTCCACTCGAAGGGAAAGAACAAGGGCAGGAACAGGTCAGAAAAGTCAGCCAGCCACCAAGTTGACAAGGAAGCGTCCAGAAAGGAGGACCAGAAAAGACTTGAAAGGGGGGGACGTAGAAAATAACGACAAAGTCAAAGATAGAAGTCAAGTGGAAAATGGGGACGAACGAACTCACAGCAACATAAAGTCAAATGATAGACAGGGATATGAAGCAACAGAAGTTCACTCAAGTGAGGGCCGAAGTGAAACATGAAAGCAAAAACAGGAAGGACCGGAGCCAACAGTAAGTTGCCTGAACGGAGACTGCTCAAAAACCCCGAGAGGAATTTCAGTCGTTGGGCCTTTTACGGGAAGAAACTCGGGGAAAGTGTGTAGATCAGTCGGCAACCTCATCAAGGGAGACGGGGCAATTCTGTTACAAAGCGGGAAAAACCTGCGCTGGGTGGTGGCCGGGTGAGCTAGAAAAAAACTAAACGCAGTACTTATAGTGTGGGGGAAAGGGGTCATATCGGCGTAGGACGGGCAGGAACCACCGCAGCGTAAGCAAAATCATCATCAAAGGAGGTGAAGCGAGTGAAAATAACGTTAAGCATAACTTAACATGGCGGGGGAATTCAAAATGAAGGGTGGAGGGAAAATGGGGAAAGGATTACAACTAAGAAACCGTCACGGAGGCTGGGAGATAGAAGGAGGTATCCAGAAATCAAAGGGTAAGGTGGGGGGATGGAGATTTCAAAGCTCCCATTAAGATCATACCCATATGGACAACCACGAAGGAAACGAAATAACAGTGAAAAGGGGGAGCGGACGAAAGATGTCTCACTCAGCGGGCAAAAGGGCTTACCAATCCAACGTGCGAGCGAAGCCCGCAAATTGTTTCAGAGTGATATCAAGTAAAAGGAAGCGATGAAATGCAACAGGCCGCAGCGGTGCACTGGGAAAGAATAAAGCCTGAAAAAAACTACGAAGATGGGGGGAATTAAAGATTGTGGCCACCATATAAAGGGAACCTGAAGAAAGGTTGTGAAAGGAAAAAGAGCCAAAATTCCTTCTGGAACAAAAAAAATCAGCTCGCCCTTATCATGAGGGAGGGGAGGCGACGATTTTTTGGCCCGTGAAGGACGGAGAGGAAAACATGGAGGTCGGTCGTATCCAGAGGGGGGGGACAATGGAGACTACGGGTCAGCCCTCCCAGGGGGGAAAAGACAGGAACCTTAACAAACACTATATAAAACCTTTTTTCAAACTGTAACGAACGAGTTCCAGGGACAACTGGCGAGAAGTCAAAAGTGGACAGTGGTGTCCGAACTAAACCGGGAATATTTCCAACAAGGAACCCGTCCATCGAGGTCATCAAATAGCCTCTGTCTGGGAAATAGGCGAAGGATTAGAATAATAGGACGCCTGGGTGGCTATCATAAGAAAAAAAGGACGAATTAACGGCGCCATGAAATCTGACTTTCAGTGATATACCGCAAGGGAGTTGGACCGTTGCGCAAGACTTGTAAGAGGACCTCTCGAGACTGAGAAGTGGAGGGCGAGGTGGCAAAAATTCAAGCTTTTCAAAAACTCTAGCCTCTCGGTGAAAGGAGGACATAGGTAGGCCCCTACGTGGACTGAAAAGGAAAGGACTCTCCCTAAACAAAGGGACTAGGATGGTAGAAGATCAATCTGGAAGGGTCTTACCTTACACAAAAAACCAACAACCAAAAAACACCCAAAAAACAAAAAAACCCACAACAAAAAAAAACCCCAAAAACACCAAAATAGTATCGGGACCCGGCGGTGAGCCCGATTCGTTGATCCGCACAAACCACTGGAAAAAAGCCGGGGTGGGGGGTTTGTTTCAGGAGCAAAAGAAGAGGGAAAAGTCGCATGAGGGGAAATTTCCCAAAAGGAAAAACAAGCACGGGTCTCGTAAAGTTTGGTCTACCATCATTTAGACGGGAGGGAAATGGTTGCCGCCTAGTCAATACATGCAGACGAGAATGGAAGGAAAAAAAATATTCGAAGAACGTTAAGGAAGTATGACAAAAGAGCGACCTGGCCAAAAGGCGCGCCGGGAAGAGGGCGGTGAGTTAGACAACTCATGACACGTGCTTCTTTTTTCCCGGGAACTTCGAGTGGGGCAATAAATGAGACACAGTATATCGGCCTAAAGAAAACGAAGGGAAAGAAAAAGGGGAATCTGGACAAGGCGACGGGAAGGCTGGGGGGCGCAATGCTGGGTGTAGAAAAAACGTAGCCTAAAAAACCACCAAGAATTAGAAAGATCTACGTAAACAATAACTACAAAAAACTTAAGGGAAAATCAGGTCAAAGAGATTCGCCAGCAACACGAAAAAATCGTCGGAAAAGAAAGTGGGAAGGACACCGGGGAGTACCGAGGCGAGAGTCCGGCCACTTGGTCTGATTCAACGGTATGAATTCGTTTTAAACTTGAAAAAGCCGTCGGTCCTTAAGATAAACACACGAACGATGGAAGAGAGAGAAAGCCGGAAGGGGCAGTGGCGCCAGGAAAGAAGGAAAGCAAAAAAAGAAAAAAATGAAGGAAGGTAACCGCTTCTGAGGCTCTAGTAATCAACCTGCCCATACTTTCAAAACTACGCTGGGAGAGGGGGAACGAGAGCACTTGCAAATAGGTGTCAAGTAAGGGTTAGGGGGAGTGATGTAGGGGGGGGGGCATTTTACGTAGAGAAAGTAAAAAGAAGAAGTAGGGTCAGGTTGGGCGGTAAAAGCAAAACACAAAAGCATGAGAACATAAAAGAGAAAATGTATCGTGCAAGGATGTGTGACAACGAAGTGCGGAGTGGAGGGATCGAAGTTCTTAAAAGGGGGCAGGGACTCAAAAAAAAGAATGGCGGTAGAAAAGCAAAATGGAAAAAGAAAGGGGGGCAAAAATCATGTCATAACAGGGAAAATAGTAGAGTCTATCAGTCAAGGGACATGTCCTTCCTTAGGCATTCACCTCGTTCCAATCGAAGAATGGACGCCGATAGTTCAGAAAGCGACTGTCAGCACGGGGAATGGGGGGAAAAAGAAAAAGGAAAAAGTTTAAACAGGCCCCTCGTGTGGAAAAGCCTATTACCAGCAAAAAAACTCTACCCGCTCAGAAAGCAAGCAAAGGAGTTTCCAGCGGGCCGTGGAGGCGGGGAAATGAGAAAGGAGGTCAACGGAATGCGCTTAAAATTCTCCTATGTGAAACCAAGAAAGGTTACGGTTGCAACTAGCGGGAAATTCAAAACTCCGAACGACTTAAAAAAAACTACGAGGGGAAGGTAAAGAAAAAGGGGGAAATCTCGCGAAAAAGAGAATACGCCGAGAAAAGTAGGCGATGGCGAGTCATGAATAGAGGCGTAGAGCAAGAACTTAAAAAATGGAGGGATAGAAGCAACAATGGCGATTGCTGTTCAAGTCAAGAAAAAGGGACGGGCCGCAACGCAGCCTTACTAAAATAATAGCGCGACCAACTTCGGCGAACCAACGAATCCATGGTCGTTATTATATCCGGACCATTCAGAGACATGGCCTCAGCTGCGATAAAAAGCCGAGAGCAATGACGGAAGCACCAGAACGAAGCGAAAGAGCGACTCTGCGCGAGGTCAAAAAAACCGAATTTGGGATCCCTCGTCTCAGTTCCGAAGGGGAATCCCCAGGGGGTAGGCCGACAAAGGAAGCCTTCAAGAGAGAAAACTGGAGGGAGGGCGGGGGGGGGAGTGGTGGGGGGGGGGGTGTGGAATTTGGAAAAGTATGATCGGGAGGAGTGTTAAACGATCCGCCGTGAAAAAAAGGGATGGGACGGACAAAGAAGGCGTTTGCATCCAAAGCCCATGGCTTCTCAAAAAACCATTATCGATTAACAAGAAACGTAAACTAGACGGGACCCATAGGGGTAAGGCGCGTCAGAGGGTCGAATCGGTGTAGTAGGGGGTGTGGGGCAGCAGGAATTTGGCGAATGAGACGCAAAGCATAGGGGTACGTCATATGGGGAACAACGATTACTAGAGGTCGTGCGGAAAATCTGAGCGTCGGCGGGGGTGGGCAGGTGGAGTGGCACAAAGGTGCACCCGGGGTGTATTAAATTTATGACGATTAGGGAGCAGGAATGACTTACAGGGGACGAACGGTGTCCGCTGAACTGAAGTGAGAAACTCTAGGGAGTTCAAAGGATTGGATTTAGGGGAACGGAGGTGCCTAAGGGGGAGAAGGGCCCAAAAACACCGATCCGCCCTTGAGCCAAACATATCATCTGGGTTAACGTCTTATATAAGATTGGGGGGGGGATGAGGGTCTGAACAGCGTGAAAACTCAAGTGGACCCGACCGTGCAAAAAAGTACTTCGGTAATCCCCTCAACTGGCCCCAGGATACCTGAGGACTATAAAACGCGAGAATTTCAAAAAACTTAACAAAAACCGAAGGGAGGGGATGATTTGGCAGGACGAAAAAAAATGAGGGGGAGGTCGCCAAGGGAAAAAATTTACCCATAGAACGGGAAATTTTAAACCTTCACGGAGTGGGGTGTGTAAAGCAAAAAAATGGAAAACGGGCGGCTTGCAGGAGGAAAAAACCGACAGGCACCTGCGAGAAGGCGGGGTTTTTTCATCGGGCACCGAGAAAGGACTATAAGTAAAGAAAACGAAAAAAAGGGTCCGCGATGGAAAAAACTGGAGAGGGAGGGAGAGTAAAGGAGCTCTGTTATCGATTCGCGGGGGGGGCCGGAAAGTACGGTGATGGGTGAGGACCGGAAGAAAGCAGAGAGGGGGAGGGGATTGCGCTGAGAGACTCATTAGGGAAGGTGTATTACTTCAATCAGGCCATGGAACCCGCCACGGAATAATAGAGGTGCATTAAGGTTATTTTCATAACCGACAAAGGTGCAGCAGACGCCGGAAAAAAAGAATGACGAGCTCGGGAAAACATGCCGTTTAGTTATACGCCTGCTGTTCAGCATTGGGGGGGTGAGGACGGGAAAAGAGAGAAAACACGGGTCGAAAAAGAGCTGGGGGGGTGAACGGCCGGGTGGCCCGGCAAAAAAGAGCATAACATCCAAACGAAATCGGAAAGGAGCGATGAATGCTCCATTTGACAATGGAAGGGGGACTCACCAGCGATGTTCGAACCTTTCGAATCTCGGTGAGGAAAAAAAAAAAAAAAGGACAGGAAACAGGCCGAAAAGAACACTGGGCACATTAGATCCAACAAAGCGTGGCAGAGGGAAAACTGAAACTTGGAAGTATAAAAGAAACGAAAACCATAAAAAACTTTATAATTGGGGAAAGGGGAGCTGGACAATAAAGCACATACAAGGAAAAACCAAAAAGGAGAGAAGGGAGATGAAGCTTCATACTAAAAAGGGGGGGGGTCAACGGTCGTCCGGGAAATAACAAAACAGAAAGAAAAAGTCAACGGGACTGCCTTAGAAGTAGGGTAATTCATACACGCGACGACCAGGGGACAAACGGAAGCCTTCGCAGGAGGGACTGGTTTTAATTCTCAAGAGAAGGGGGGGGGGGGGAAGGGAGGGGGATACTCCCGCCAACAGCAGCCCCTGCATGGTCGAACGGGGAGCATGGTCAAAATTGAGAAACCATTAACGACAAACCCTTGACCCAAAAACACGCCGTCCGGGAGAGGAAATCCCGTTCCTTTCCGACTTATACCAGGCAAGAAACCGAACTGGCGGCAGACAAAACTAGCACGAACAGGCGGGGAACACTCGTTGAAACTCATTGCTCATAACAAGCGCCGGGGAGGGCGGGGATTCCCACCCGAAATGGGACTGGACGAGACAACGGGAGTGGTGCAAAGCAGACAAGGAAAAAGGAAGACAAAAAAGACTGAGCGAGGTTCCAAAGAGTAAGCTATGGGTTTGGAGGCTAGCGTGCAGGGGTTGGGGATCCAAATGAGGGAGACTCAAAGGGGGAAATACAGGACCGTAATCCAAGGTTCCCGAGCACGGCTTCCCTCACCCG
>Ga0179591_1376087_pt1 | contig 14157 bp, 16 predicted proteins | sample CZOMad2_1_08_16f_FD_182891 | JGI IMG/M metagenome (GOLD analysis project Ga0179591, IMG submission 182891) | Vadose zone soil fungal communities from Angelo Coast Range Reserve, California, USA - CZOMad2_1_08_16fungal (PacBio error correction) | ecosystem: Environmental > Terrestrial > Soil >...
ACCGGCGTCGAATGAGAAAAAGAGATTCACAATCTTCCAAAGGAACAACCAGGAAGACTTTGGGGAGAAGGGTCCCTCACTTAACAAAGAGGGGAGGAAGGTGAAACCTGTTGGCAGGTCACCGGAGGGAAAAAAAGAAAACAACCCACTTGAAAAGGAAAAATCTCTCATGGGACCTGCTGTAAGTTTTGGAAAAAAGAGAGAGGGGCGTATAAAAAGTCCCCAAAAAAAAACAAACGCACCATTGACTCCGAAAGGAAGGGAAAAAGCGTTTACAACCAAACAAAGGAAAAGTCCTACCCACGAGTTGGGGGGGTAAATCGCGATGGAAGAAGAAAGAGAATCAGAGGGGGAAAAGATAACTCGAGGGGAAATATTTAGCGCGAACCTAACCATTTGTTGTTGTGCGGATTTAGTGGAGTCGCCTCCGGAAGGGATGGTCACTTTCTGACCAAGAAAAGGGTGGGGAAGAGGTTCGAAGGGGGGTATGAAAGAACACCGACTTGGACGACCCGGGCAGCCCCTTGACTTCCACCTGACGTCAAGAAGGGGGCCGTCGAGCACCAGGAGGCTTTGAAAACGGGCGTAATCTTATTTAATAGATAATCTGCAGCAAAAAGAAAAAAAAGGTCTGCAAGAAGGGGGGGGGTCCCTACAATCGGAAGAGCACAATTAAGTGTCAAAGGACCGCCGCCGCTCAAAGGAAACGTTCTTTGAAGGGTTCGGAACAAATGGGTCTTTAATCCCAAAGGTTGGGGACTTACCCAGAAATCAATGGGGAGAAAAAAAACTGAGGGAAAAGAGAGAAGAGATGATCGCCAATGTTTCGGAAATCACGGTAATCCCTTTTGAATTAAAAAAAGGGGAGAACCCTTCAAGGAACGTTCAAAAAAACGTAAGATCAACTGAAAAGGGTATGCATATCTGGGAAGGACAAAACGATGTTCAGAAGGAGCAGAGTATAATGTTGCACAAAAGTTCCGATACGAAGATGGGCCTCAGTGCTCGAACTGCAACGATGTGAAGTTAAAAAGATAAAATAATGCGAAAACCGGCGGGGGTCAAATTAAGACCCGGAAACTGAACTCGCGCAAAAAGGAGGAAGGAGTCCGCCAGTAAGACTACGCATTATTTGCAAGGACGACCATAAAGGAGGAATGGAGGGGGGGGGACTTAGGTCCTCGCGTAGGCGTCAATGCTGATGGTTCGAGATTTGGTTGCTCTTGGAATCGTAATGGGGGCTAAAACAAAAAAAATTTCCCAACAACTCTGTGGGAAAAACGGGTGATTTACCCGGTGTCCCGGAAAGTCATGTTTGGTTTGTTTTGTTTTCGGGGGGAATGTGGGGGTTCTCCAAGAAAAGGCGAAACCTTACAGAGCTCGGGTGGGGTGCAGTTGGGTTGTTCTCGGTACACCTTTCTCCAAAGGGGAGGACCTTCTCTTCCACTTTCAAAGGGGGAGTGGGCCGGAAAAGTCATTCCAGGGATTTGTGGGGAAAACGTCCCGGAAGAAATTTTTATGGAGACTGCAGCATCGCCGCCCGTGTGCTGTAAACTGTTTTCGTAAGGGAACCTCAACACCAAGGAACTGCTGAACTGAACACGCGAGGGAAGGAAGGTTTTTCCTCCACGCTCGGCCGGTAAAAAAATGCCCACCGAGCAGATCAAACCGCAGATCCCGGAACCCATAATGTGTTGCGAGGACACAGACAGCTTTCTCAAGATAGGGAAAAGAAATCCTGGACGCGCAAGGGGGGGGGAAAAAGGTGTCTTCTTCCTGGGGCAGCCGTTTATCAACCAACGTCCCGGAACATTGTCAAAAGAGGATCGTCCCAAAAAAAAGCGCGAAACCCACCACATGGGAGAGAGAAAGAAGCGGAAACTGCGGGATTGGGCTCTGCGCCAGAAACTTTGGGGGAATCCGTTCGTTCAACTCCGGAGGAAGGGGCAGGAAGATCCCAAAAAAAAAGGTCCGTTGTTCAGGGAAAAAAGGTCAGCAGGGCCCTCTGCTTGCTAAAGGTAACATCATTCCTGGGGGGCAAGAAGAGCATAAGGGAGTAGCTCTTGGTCATCCCGCTGGCCGGGGCCCACCATGCGTAAGAGGATGGAAAGCCCTTCTCTCTCCCCTGGAGAGATCAAGCTTTGTCGAGAAGAACCGATGGGTGAAAAAGCAAAGTGGGGAGGTCTTTCCAACCCGCTCAAAAACCTTGCGAATCGTCGGGGAATTAAGACTCTCCCCGCTCATGGAGAAGCCCCAACGAGGGAAGATGGGGACAGGATTCACCAGGGTCATTTCAAATGCCCGTCCCATTTGCGAAAGGTCTCCTGCTTTCAAAAAGCAAGAAGGGAGGGGTGTAAAGCAAGGGGGGGGAGAGAATTGCGCCCCAAATTACCAGGAGAGGAGACATCCTCGAGCGATCGCCTAAGATTCCCAACAAATTCGGCAACGGAAAAAGGTTCGGGGGAAGGGGGAAAAAATGGGGGGGGACAGTGCCGGTCGCCTTTTATCGGGGATCTAGCACCTATAACTTGGGGAATAACCACACAATCCCTTTAAAACCGGCAAGGAAAGAACGAAAATGTGGAGTGTAAAACCACCCCATGAACCAACAACTGTTGTGGAGAGACTAACCCGAGGGAGTGGGGGAACGTAAGAAAAAAAGTTTATCAGAGAAGAAGATCAAGGGAGCACCTGGGAAGCAGAATAGGGGGAACGAAATTCAAGTTCTGTTACACTGAAGGGGTCAGGAAGGAGGTTGCTGACAGGTGAGGGGGAGAAAGAAGCACAAACATACTCTAGCCACGCCTAAGCAAATAACGCGGAGCCAAAGGGGGGGGCAATTGCCCATGGAAAAAACACCAAGAAATGATGGGGGGGGAGGGTTCAGAAAGCCGACAAAGGAGGGGGGACGGCAAACCGGGACGTTGGGGGGGTTGGGCGATTTTTTCAAAAAAAGGCAATTCTTATTGAAAGGGCAGAACGAAAGAAGGGTTTCTGATGTCGAGAATGGGCTGCAATGTGGTTGCAGAGGAGCACAGAATAAATTGGCCCACGGGGGCTCACGAAAGCAAAGGGGGCAAAACCGCTAGATGCGAAGCGAGCAAACGAGAAAACAATTAAAGAGCCGTCATGTTGTCGGGAAAAAAAAGCCAAAACTAGCAAACGAAACAAAGCGCAGTAAAAAGCCCCGCTCTGATTCCGTCCGCCAGAGACGCTGACATTTCCTGAGGAGATTGGAGATGGGAGGGGGGACGTCGGTCGAGCAAAAAGCCGATGGAAAACTGAATATGGCAGGGAAGGGGAATAAACTGGAAGGGCTCAAAAGCGGAAGGAAATTTTTGGTCGAAGATGGGGAAACCGGGGCTCGGAACAGAAGCGCCAATTGAATCGTGGAATTTTTTTGGGGGGGGGGCACCAAACCTAAATCTTTGTCAGGCAAGGAGAAGATCAGTCCTCACCCAAATGCATCCTTCGAAGAGTCATGAGGCTTGACCCGTGAGGAGGGGACCCAATCAATTACGAGGGGGGGGAGCTGCACCCATCGCTAAGGGGTTTGACGAGGGAGAACTAAAGGGAGAAGATCTCTCAAAAGATTCAGGACGAATAGGGGAGGAAAAACTGCCAAACAAGGGTTCTCACGCTTTCAGAACGGGAAATCGTCTATGGTGGACGAATTAATGAAAACGCTCCGAAGCACTGTGGGAGTTCGAAGCAGAAGAATCGCTTGGGAACCGAATAGAAAGGGGGTCGGAAAGGGAACCTGAGGACGAAGAGGGGAGAGGTTGGGCACAGCAAACAATTCCACGAGAATGTGCGGCTCTGTTAAAGGCCCACGGACCAGTTCAGAAAAAGAGTGCTTGAGAGTGTTTATTTTCGCAAAGTAAGGAGGGCATTACGCCCCATATGTGTCCGTCTTCTATTCTGACCAAAAATACGACGACCGAGGGAACAACTAGGGTCCAAAAGCGAAAGAAAAGAGGGGGCTTTAGATGTGCGAAGGGTTTGTGTCGAGTCTGGAAGAGAGCAGTCTAAAGCTGGAAACTTGTGTCGTGTGTTGCGCGGGGTTCGCCCTTCTAGCGGGGCCACTCTTTCTTGAGTAAAAGCCGTCGGAGATGCCAAAGAAGGAGGCTCTGAAAGCCGCCAACGGGCTATCACTAACCAATTCGGGGGAGTGTAATGGAGTTTCAGTCCCAGACAAAAACTCCGTGGGGGGGTTTTGCGACGAAAAAACTGCTCGGCCTTCCTGGAGCGCCCATACTTAGGACGGTCCGAAGGCACTAAAAACGCGTAAGAAATCAAAGGGAGCAACGAGTCTGTTTGTCTGGCCGGGTAAAAGGTGAAAACAAAAAAAAACACAATCCTGCACGGGGGAGAGGAAGAACGACCGTGAAAGATATTCTCTGTCGAAGGGTTGCTTCCAAGGGGAGGAACAATATCTTCTGAAATCGGAGACGATGGAGGAAAGGTCATAAAATGGTAACAAGGGGGTCCCATGGGGGGGGGGGGAGGATTAACTTGCTGAAAATGGGGAAATGCTTGGTCCCGAAGGATGCCTGTAGTCTAAAAGGGCTTCGAAAGAAATAACCTAAATGAAACCGTGGGCGTGGGACGGAAAGGAAGTTTTCGCAAACGAAGTTGACTGGGGGGGATAGGCGAATCGCTGGTACTGGTGTTGCTGGATCCTGCAGGAAAAAAAGCATGGGAAAGGATGACCAACCTGAAAGAGATCGGATTTGGGCAGGCCGCAAAGGAGACTGGACAGCCCTTGGTGGTCCGTGCACTGAAAATGGGGGACAATAAAGTAATTTAGAGTCGCAAAGGAAAGGGGAAATCTGATATTAGAAAGAAATACTACCGCAGGAAGGTTTCCGGATCCCATTGATGTCCGGGGAAAACACGCAGCGGGAGAAGCAATCGTATCTTAACGATCCTTTCTCTGGAGGTGCGATAGCGACGTCCCGCGGAAAGCTACGGCGAAGGGATGCGCGGGCAAGGGAGCGGAATAATGAATCCAAAGAGAGGTAACCCATGAAAAGCCTTATTCAAAAAGGGGGAACTTGAGTGCTGAGGGTCTAATTCTTGAACTAATAACCGCTTTGTAAAACGAACTTAAAAAGGCTGTAAGAACTAGCAGCGCGCTGGGAAGATCAACGTGGGGGTGGCAAAGTCTCGCTACGGTTGTGCTTAAAGGGAAAGGGCGCGAAATAATAAGGGAGTTCTAACTGGAAATGACAAGCCAGTAAGAAACTCTGGACAATTTATCCCAGAAATTCACATCAGCAGAACTTTTGTGAGAAAATCTCCCCACGGCTGGGGAATTTTTGAGCGGACTGGTGAATGCCGCCTGTTTTTCAATGGACCGAGCTGGGGACGAGCAGAAAAAAGACTGCGAAGAGAGGCAAGTCCATGCTACAATCGTAGGGGGGGTGAATCTGAGAATCAGGAACGAACCTTTGAATAAGCCAGGGAAAGAAAGCAGAAAATCTGCCAAGGAAAGGAAAAACAAAGCACTAAGCCCTAGTTCGAACGTGCGTTTAATAGGAAAAAGGACATCGTGGTCTACAAAAGATCCGGGAAGAAAAGAGAACACCCAAAGTCAAAAGGCGAACCACCCCAAGCTCTCGAAAGAGTTTGCGGGGGCGGCGTCTGAGAAAAATAAACAAAATAAAGACTTGACCCGCCGGCCTTCTCCATAAGCGTTGAACCACAACTGCACCAGGTGGACCCACCTCAGTTTGGTGGGGAAGTCGCGATTGTTTACAAGCAAAATCCTCGATAAAGGGGACGACTACGCTAGGAAAAGGGACTTCCTTCCATCCGGCATTTGTGTGAGGGCACTTCGTCTTCGGACTGTCGACCTAACTTGACAAAAGTTGGCGCGAGTCATTCGGTTGGGAATGTTAGGGCGCCGGTACGCTCCAGGAAAAAGTGTTTTGAATCCCCAGGGAAATTCAATGCAACTTTTACGTCGAGCACCGGACTGGTAAAAGCTCGAAAAGAAAAGTTGCAAACAAAACAAGCCTGGAGCCTTGGAGTAAATTGGTCCGACCCCGATACAAAAGGACACGATAGTGCAGTACCGAAGACCGGACTCTCCAGGGACTTTCCTTTGAAGGGTCAATAATTGTGCTTTAATCCCAAAGGGGGCCTTCCAGAAATGGGTCAACAACAAAAAGAGGAAAATAAGAGACTGAAAGAAATTTCCCTGAACGCAGGAGCAGGGGAAATTAAAGAAAACAGAGTGGACGAAAACCCTTCGAAGGAAGGTCTCGCAGGGAAAGATGTGGCTAATCTACGCCGGGGGAAAATGTCAGGACCTGGAAAGCGAGTAAAAAATCCTTTTTGAGTGTAACTTCCGAAGAGGGCGTCCCAAGCCAATGAAAGGTTGAAAGGGGAGAGGCGGCCTGCCATAGAGAGAGAGGAAAAGTCGGGGGGGTTCTTTTCAGGGGGCGGATAAAGTTCCAGGAGGAAAAACTAAGGCTGTTTTCAAGACGCCAGCGACCGACAGGGGCTAGAAGAAGCCGCCAAAATGGTCGGATGAAGACGAATCAGAAAAAATCTCGTAGGGGGAAAGAAACACTTCGAGAGATGTGCTCGGAAGAAAATTGGCGAAAAACGATTCACCAAAAAAATGGGTCAACGAAGGTGCAATGGGGGAACGCCAACTACAGCCGGTCCGGAAAAGGGAGGTTCATTTGGTTGGTTTGGGGCGTTGCACAGTTGGTTTCTCCTCCTAAGAACCGCCACCCCAGACACTCTAAAGAGAAGGTTTGTTCGCGGCGGGTGCAATTGGTTTTTCTTTCGTTTCAAGAAGAACTGCCCCGAGACCCCCAAACGTTCAACAACGAAGGAAGAGTGGGCCAGGCGATGAGCAACCGGAAAACTCGGCTGATGGGTTTTCAAAAAGAAAAATGCTAGGCTGATAAGGTGTGCTGGTGGGAACAACGGTTCCGTAACGCAGGGAGGGCACCCACAAGCGATTAAAAGACTGCTCACTTGAAAAAGAAAAGAAGGCTCGGTCCGGCTAACTCGGCCAGGTCAGGCCCCCCCGTGAGAGCTCCAAACTTCCCCAGACTGGGTCGAAGCGTTCGGCGGCCCTCCTTGAGGAGGGGCAATCTGCGGAAAAAGTTGGGGATTTCTCCTTCCTACTGCAATCCCAGGGAGGAAACCCAACCACAATTTTGGCGGAAATAGGCCAACGAAAGACAAAAAACGTTAAAGATGACGTGAGAGAGTCCTTGTCGGAAAGCCCACTTGCGGATAGTGGTCTGAGCCTTAATAGAGCCGTTCGTACTCGCGGATGTCGCGGAAGCGATCCCCCGCCAGCAACTGCCCAGAAGAAAATTTTGCCAGTTCCGGGGAATCCCTCTAAAAATTGCCGGCCCGTAGGCCTCACAGGCGCATACGGTTCGCACTCCGGGGAAGCCCGTCTTTCCCGTCCACCAGATCTGTTGAGAAAAGGAACGCACCAGGATCGCTAAAGGACAAAATGAAGAGATCCGCTTTGCTCTTTTGCGCTCTTTTCTGGGGGAGCGGAACACAGGGGGAATGCCTGGACGAAAAAGGCAAACGTCCCGCCAGAACGTTCGTCTTTCGGGACTCCTCCCAAGCAGCAACCTTTCAAAGATGCTCCATTCATGTCCCAAAAAAGAGAGCGTGGCAGCGCAACCATGGCGAGGGGGGCCCGTCTCCAGGGAAGGCTCGGCCAACACGCTTACGCGAAAACTTTCCGTGTCGGGGCAAATCCTTTGGTTCAAGAAGATGGCTCCCGATTGAAGGCACGCAAGAAACAAGCTCGAGAGAGAGAGATCCAACCATAGGATTCGATTCTTCGTCCGCTTCACGCCCGGGGCGTAACCGGGGAAGGGGCCGGTCAAGATGTGCTAGACTTGGGAGCCTAAAAAGACCGTCGGAGACCGAAAACGGCTCACGGGTAAAGCCAGTTGAAAAACCAAAAAAAACTTTGGGACATGTTTGGAGGGGAAGACAAGTCAATCGATCGAGAAGGGAGAATTCTTTTAATCACCTGGAGCTACATCGACACGACGAGAAGTTCTGTGATGCGGTAAGCCCTGATCGAAGAACTGTGAGTGTTGAACCACGCAAGACTCTCTTTCCACCATCAAATTCGAGTATGACGGAAAAAATTTGGGAACATTGAAAAAAAAGCAAAAAATGATGCAAGTGGGGCGGTTTCAAAAATTCTGCCGGTTTTTTGGTGGACGAGGTTCTTTCGGGCCGTTCTTAAGGGGGCCTACTGGAGCCCATGAACAGGAGAGGGAAAAACTGAATGTTCCCCTGCGGATGGGCTTCGGGAACAATAAGGGGGTAGAAACTACGAGCTTCTACTCAAGAAAAAAGGGAAAACCGCCTAAAGGGAGGGAGAGGAACACACCGAGTAAAAGCAAACATGTTCGCAAAGGACAACGCGGGAACAAACCCACCAAACAGAGGGAAGAAAATATCTACACCCCCTCTCTCTGCGGGGGAGAGACTCTGAGGATCTCTAGGTGGTATTCGTAGGGGAGTAAGGTCAGCAATAGCACTGATGATCGTGAAGGCATTGTCGAAGGCGAAAACAACAAGGACGTCCAAGCAAAGGGGGGGAAATCAACTGGTCCTGCGGAAACATAAGTTTCCGGGGAAGGTGCGCCAAACCGCAAGCCTCTCGTAATCTTTTCAGGTCATTACCACGCACCGGCCATCGACTTCGGAAACCGGCGGATCAATATTAAGTCCGAACCCCCGTGAAGTATGAATGTGCACAAATCAATTCTAGGGTTAAGCCACTCGCGAGGGTTGTCCACGAGGGAGAAGGAACTTTGTTAAATAATCTTGAAAAAACAACAACTTTCGGAAAAAGATAGAAAAAGTGCAGAAAAAAGGACACCCGGAAGAGATGGTTGCAGCCAGAACAACGGGGTAAGTATGGGGGGAATCAAAACCTCCTCAAGCGGTAAGTGCTAAGCAAATGAATCGAGGGTGAGACCCAGATTTTTGAACTGAGGGGGGAGGAACACGACCCGGATCGGTTGGGGCCCCCGAAAAACCCCCCTCACGATGAAAAGTTTTAAGAGACCCCCCTTCCCATCCCAAGAAAGTGCTGAATACCCTTGGTCTATCCGCGTATTGGGGAAGCCCGTCTTCAACTCCCTCGTCGGGGGGAAAGCTTCGGGGCCGAAAAATCCAAACCTCGATGCAAAACAACAAACAAAGCAAAGTCGAAGGCTTACTCATAGAAAGGGGGGGCTGAGAAGCTGAAGTTTTGGTCGATGCTGGACGGCCGAACATGACGGAGCTTTTCGTGTGTTGTCCGCAAAAAAGACCGTCTAGTTTTCCCAATAGAAGCAGGCGGTCGAAACGTGGAGGGGGGAATATGGGGCTCCTTCCATCACACAAGGGACTATTAACACGCAAACCATTCTGAGGGCGAACGTTGGGGGAATCAGACCACCTAAGAACCTCGCAAAAAAAAAAACGTGGAGCCGCTCTGCTCTTCCTTGATGGAGACCAGAACTGAAGCAGGAAAGAAGGGCCACAAAACTCGACGTATCTGTGGCTGAGTTCTGGTAAACAGACAGATCGATAAGAAAATCTTCAGACCTTTCGAATGAGAGCTTCGTCTGCTTCCAGGGTAAGATCGGATAAGATCGATACAAGAGGGGCCTTCATCCAAAAAAGTAGAGGGTGAACACAGGGGAAAGGACTGATAAGTAACAGAATTGGAAAGAAAGAAAAGGACCTCCGAGGAGCAGGTAGTTATCTACGTGCTCCGAAGCGAAAATTAACCGGAAAGGTAGCCCGAGGGTTTGCTGAACGATTGGGGGGGGGGGGGCTAGGCGATCGCGAGGGTACTGAAAATGACTAATCTTTCGGCAAGACGGAAAAACGGAGAACGACCACAGAAGTTTGCAAGGGCCGCAGAGCCGGTCTCACGATAACTGGGGAATTCACTCCTGGGTGGTAAGGAAAGTTGGAATCGTTTCGCAAAAGTCTCTTTGAATAGGGGAAGAGAATAAATACGGCATTGGTGCACGGAGCTGTTGGCCATTAATCGAAAAAGGTTCTGTGGGGGGGGGGAGCATCTCGATCTGAAGCGCGACCGGGGGGAGAAGCGCGACCGGCGCAGGGGGGAAAAAATCGGGCCTGGCCCTAAAAGGGAGAACGGCTTAAAAAGAAAAGGTTGCGTAATAGAGATGGACAGAACAAACTGCAAACGGCAAAAAGGACGTTTCTAGGAATCGATTCGAGATTGTGTTTTTGCGTAGAGGGTAATTTATTAAAGGGGAGTGGAAGGTCTCACTTCATGCGAGGGAAGAAACAACGGGGGATCAAAGCGCAATAGAAACTATCCGCAGGGAGGCGGCTGAATCCAGACAAAGCAATTTGAATCTGTTGGGAGTTTTTTCTGAGGGGGAAGAGTCCTAAGCCGTTACGTGGGGGAGGGGCTGCACCATGAAGAAGAAAGAACAAGTGAGCGCATGCAACACATCAAGGAGGCGGCCCTCTTTCGAACTTCTTGGGTGCAGTAGAAAAAATACCTGGACTTTGATAGGAGAAACTGGCCGGAGGGGGGGGAAGAAAGAAACTAGCCGTGCACGACGTCGAGGTCTTGCGGTCATCGCTTTTTGGGGGGGAGGAGAAAAGCTAAGAACCCGTGAACAACAAGGCGGCGCGAATGCAATTCAAGGAGAAAAAACAAGCCACCAAAAATTCCCGGGTGACTGCGTTTATCCCGGGAAAATGGGCCGTTTAAACAGTGGGGGGAAGAGAGGCTACAAACAGGGCTGAAAGAAAGAAACGAGAGAAGTAAGAGTGGCGGATGGAGGGGGGACAGTGGCGCTCGAAGAACAACAAAAGCCGAAAAAACAAAATAACCTACTTGAGGAAAGATTCTCATGGAAATAACACCAAAAGCAATCCCACCAGTTGGGGGGGGGGAAAGGAGATTTTTTTCAAAAGTGAAAACGAGCAAAGCGTCTCGATAAATCGGTGAAGACTACGCGATTACCGAAGGCATCACAGCGAACCACGGATGGAGGAAGCTTCTTCTCCCTCCTGCTGAGAAATGGAGTACTACTTGGCAGGGGGGCGTCAAGTGAAATTGAAACCCGAATTTATTGAATGGCAGCCGTCCCTAAAATCATTAAGGGGAAAGTGCCGTCGAGCACCGGGGCTTAGCGTATCTGAAAAGTGACAGGATAATCCGATCGCTTTAAGAAAAGTATGGTCAAAAACTCGCACAGATAGTGCAAGTCGGCTCTCACGTTCCTTTTAAATTGGGGGAGTAAAAGGAATGTGGAAGGGAGCCCCAAAGGTTGATACCGAATTCCTCAAATAAAATGAACAGACCGAATCTTCTCTCACAAGAGGTAGGAGGACAGGAGGGGGGTTGGGGGGTTGGGGTGGGGGGGGGGGGGGGGTGGGTGTTGGGTTTTTGTGTGGGGTTTTTTTTGGGGGGGGGGGTGGGGTTTTGTGGGGGGGGGGGGGGGGGGGGGGGTGGGGGTGGGTGTGTCGGAGCCAAATTCACCAATTTTCCAAAAAAGAGACATCCTTAATTGACTACACGCCCCCCTTCAAATGACCGTTCCAACGGAAGCGCGGCGGTAGCACAAGAACTGGGAAGGGCTAATATGGGCGTTACCATACTCACTAAAAGAAAGCGCATTTTCAGCCTGCCGCGCAACCACTACGAAGCTTGGTTCAAGCCGCAGGGAAGGGCAAAAGGGCATGAATTGATGGGGTTTCCAGAAGACCAGAGAGAAATACAAGTCGGGGCGTGCGCTACCTTCAAAAGATTCCCAGAAAGAAATGAAGGAGCCAACTGCGGGCAACAGTAGTCCGCCGAGTTACAGCTACAGGGCGGAAGAAGACGAAAGAAAATTCGCCTAAATTAGGCCGAACGTCACTGGAAAGAAGCGAGATTTTTGGGCTCGACGTAATTTGATCGCTATTTCACCAAACAAAGGGGGAAGGCAGAGGTTGGAACCTAGACGGCCCGGTCGGAGTAAAAGAGGTTCTTTTTGTTTTTATTTACAAATGGTGGGTTATCCTCCGAAAAAGTCGCCACCCTGCACTTCAATCGGTTTCGCTTCGGGCAGGGGGGGTGTTCTCGTTCATGCGGAGAATGTTTGTCTACCTTTCCACTGCCAACTTTCACAAGAGGGTGCGAAAATGGGGACCGGAACTGGCAGAGATGGTGGTCCAAAAGGACAAAGGAAATTTGAACTTATCGGCTTCGGAACGCCGCCGGGTGGCTGGGGAGAAGGGCAACTGTTAAAGGGGGAGGCCAGACGCTCACAAGCGGAAGAGGGAGAATGCTAACTTACCACAATAAAGGAGTTTTCTTTCCGTTTATTTACCTCCACTCGAGGTTTAAAAAAAATGAATAAAAGTCCAAACGGAAACCCCAAATGGGACTACCTGCAACGCTTTCGCAGATGTCCTCCCTCCTTGCTGAGGATACTGCTGCTCAAGGGGGGGGACCCCCGAGTGGCATTCCCTAAACCCAGGTAGCAACCCCAAAAAATCGTTGTCAAAAAAGGAACGGAACAAAATCTTCCAAAACGTAATCAACAAACGAGAAAACCACAAAACAGCCACAAAAAGTTGGTCACCTCTGGAAAAAAGAACTTGGTTTCGAACCGGTCTGGGGATGCATTCGCTCAGCGTACTCTATCAAAAAACGGAAAGTGCAGGGTACCTCTGCTTGAATAAAAGAGGAAGCACAGGGCAGCAGACAACAGGGGAGCTCAGCGGGCCGTGTTCACGGAATCTGCGGCGCTCCAGGAAAAGCCCTTCTCTCGCCTGAAATCAAAATCCAGTGGGTTCGGAGATTGGAATCATCACCGGACAAAACTTGGATCTATAAATGAACACTCTCCAACTTAAGATCCATTCGGGGGAGACTCCAAAGCGCAAGGCGCGCATTCGCAACGGGCTTCTTCGGTCCCCCCAACTCTCTCAGGAAAAAACGAAAAACCCAGACATGCCACGTCTCAGGTCGAGCTCTATGAGCAAATTCTGCCCAAAAATTCGCGCCATCAAGAAAGTGCGTCATCAAGTATGGCGACGAAGACCAGCAACGCAGTGAAAGGCAGATCCCGCCCAGAAAACCGGGAATCGTCCAACTTGGAAGGGCGAAAAACTCTTGTCAAAAGCCCACGGTGTATAGAACTTCTCAAAAGGAAGTCACGGTCGAAATGTGGGAGAAAGACCTTCGGAACGCAGGAATCCCCAATCTGTTAACGCCAGTGATTGACACCAAAAGCGAACTGTGGGGTGGGGTAAAAAAGCAAAAGGGGGAGGCCAATCAATTCGGAAGAGAGCTTTTTCAAAGATAGGAAGGAATCAAATCTAACCTCGAAAGAATCTGGGGGGAGGGATGCAAAATCTTGGATTCATCGAGAAAAAAGGTGATTGTAAGCATAAACGCATACAAAGAATCCTCTTTTCCAAGTCGAGTTAAATAAAATTGGGGGACCTTGAAAAAACAGCTGAACCGATGAAAATGAGTCGGGGGCGAAGATTGGGAAGTCAACGAAAAAAAAAGGCGCCGCAACCACGGAAGTTGGTGTGGGGGGACTTCAAAAGGGTGCTGATTTTAGGAAATCGCATGACAGAGGTTTTAAAAAAATGCGCATGCTGCCGCAGCCCTACGGGAACACGTCTAAACGAAAGCCGTCAGAAATAGTGAAAAACCATAGAGGGCAAGGCGAAAGACAAAGTAAGCTCGAAAGTGATACAATAGAGCAGCACAACAGAAACTCGAGCTTCCAATTAACCCGCCCAGGCTTCTTTCTCTCTTGTGGGGCAGATATGGGGGGATGGGCTTTCATAATAAGAAAGAAGCTTACAGGAAAATAAAGGTCTGTCCAAATACTTTTCTAAAGGGGCGTTAAGGGCGTACAGGGGGTTTGTGGGGAGCACGGGCCAGTGGGCTTCGTAAAACCGAGAGCCATTTTTCGAAGGACGGGAATGGGGGGGTTGCTGGGAAAGGAGCCAACTCGTATGTTTCAGGTACCGCTCCATGGGGAAAACCACCCATTCAGAAACTAACCGCGATCATGACGAACTCCCCAAGGAGCGGAAGAAATCACATAAAGAAGGTGTCCCCTATGCACAACCATCTCGGCGTGTTTGGAACTGAACATGGAA
>Ga0179591_1417820_pt1 | contig 14157 bp, 15 predicted proteins | sample CZOMad2_1_08_16f_FD_182891 | JGI IMG/M metagenome (GOLD analysis project Ga0179591, IMG submission 182891) | Vadose zone soil fungal communities from Angelo Coast Range Reserve, California, USA - CZOMad2_1_08_16fungal (PacBio error correction) | ecosystem: Environmental > Terrestrial > Soil >...
GGGGAAGGTCCACGGAAAAGGGTGCAGGCGTCCGACAAAGGAAGTCTGCCCGAGCGCACAGGGGGCCTTGCCACTGGGGGGACTTCGGACAGGTGGAGAAGAAAGCGCGCCACGACTACCTGGGAAAGAAGACTGCACTCGAAAAAAGAAGCCTCTATCCGGGGCAGAAAGAGAGTGCCACAAAGGTCCTTTCCTAGGGAAGAAAACGGCCCCATCAAAGGGAAGGGAACTGGGGTCCCATGAACAAAAAAAAAGAAAAGAAAAGGGAAACGGCCGGGAGAGTGGGTGTAAAAGCGAGAGCGTGACTTGAAAGGGGGAGCGCTGGGGGGCAAAAAAAAGAAAAAAAAAAAGAAAAAAATGCAACGGTCGAGGCGGAGAGGAAACCGGAGCCAAGAAACCTCGAAAAAAGGGAAGAAAGCAGTCCTGCGATAGGGAACCGGACATGCCGAGATCAAAAAGGAAAAGGCCTCTGCTGTACGAAAAGATGGGAAGACAAAACGTCCTCTAGGAAACCTTGAAGAAGAGGCGGGCTACAAAGGGGAACTCGCCCGAAAAGGGGCTTCCCAAAATGAAGGGGGAAAAAAAACAAGCGCACTACAAATATCCGCGAATGGTGAAAGAGGGGGGGGCCCATCTCAATGCTCGGGGGAAAAACCCTCTCCCTCGTGACAGGAAGAGGAAAAAAGCCCAGCGTGGGATCGCATCCTTGGGGGAGAAAGCCCACAGCCTAAGCAAGAGACATCAGTCGATCACACACACGGGAACTCTTTTGCGGGGGGGAAAACCCCGAGCAGATTTGGGGGGGGGGTTTCCCATTACGGGGGAAGAAGCAACTCCTGCTGATGGAGGGGAAGAGAACCGCTCGGATTCGTCTAACATCGTTTCCAACTACACCAGCGGAAAATGTGCTCCGCGGGGACAAAAACAACCGTCTGATATCGAGGTCATTCCTTCAAAGGAAGTCTCGCTCGAAAAAAAGGGTCGAAGCAAAAGAGTGTGTCGGGAGAAGCGGACCTCGAATTAAAAAAAAATGATGGCCTGGAATGGCCGACAACACAAAATCACCAAGAAAGGTCGTGAATCTGCGTGGAGATCTTGCTCAGGCAAACAAAGCTCGCCGGCCGGCATGAGCCCCCGAGGTCGTATGCGACCAAAAAGCACACGGAGGCATGAAAGAAGCAGGCGTGCGAATGTTTCTCCCGAAGGAAAAGGAAAACCTGGATCGAATCGTCGGTTCGACGAACGGCACGGATCAAACCGGGAAAAATGGCCCGAATGTTCGACATCCAGGGGGGGTTGGCCTGAAGACTCCTCCGGATAGGTCTCCCAGGGACTCTCCAAATGTGTCCTAGGATCTGGCCAGCAGACCCCCTCTCAAGGAGGGTCTCCCCTTAGAAACGCGCCGGTGCGGGAGAAGAGCCCTGGAACGTACTGGTCTTGGACGTTGGATGCCATAGACGGCGCACAATCTTTAGGATCTTCTTGCGCAGAAGGGGCTTATCTTACCAAGTCTCGGAGTCTGGGGGGCTGCCAAACCCGTGTCCTTAGACTCCGCCTGCTTTCCCAGAGGGGACCGGCCAAAGCAGCCTGGAAGGGGACGTCGTAGGACGGGGCCTCCCCGGAAAGGGTCAAAGGCTTTCTCACAAGGAAGAAAACCATCTTCTACGGGTCAAAAAAACCAAGGGGTGCCTGGGCTGCTGGTCAAAGGGTTCTGTCGGAAAGGAGCGCAAAGATGGGACTGGAGCGACTGGCCCTGGCCACCATGGCACTGGGGGGGGGGGGGAGGGGGGCTGCAGAAGAGTAGGAGGCCCACTGGTTCGGGGGCGCCCCCTTACAGCAATCAGGAACGCGGTGGTCTAAGGTTGGGGCCCTATCGGACTTGGGGGAGGACCGTCGCGGCGGCTTCCGCTCGGTTGGAAACTCATTGAGAGGGGGACTGAGGCTCAAATTTTTTCAGAAGCCTTTTTCCCACGTCAGGTCCTAACAGGTCACGGCCCGGCCGAACAGCTATCTAGAGAGGAAAGGATTGGACTTTGCGCGTACGGAAAGGCCTGTTTCGGAAGGGGCTACCTCGGCGCAGGAGGAAGGAAAAAAACAAGAAGATCGGCCAAAAATCTCTCAACAAGAACAGGGAAGAGGAAGATGCTCGATGGACGTTTGAAGGGTAAATCCTGCAAACTGGAAAAGGAGGGGGAAAACGTTGCCGTCCGCCGCAAAAAGGAACGTCGAGAGAAAAACCGCGCCTGGAAAAAAAGGGGAAAACCAGGACAGGAAAAAGATCGTAAGAAATCGATCCAGAACGAGACCCACCAGCCGACGAATGGCAAAGAAGAAGGGGCGAAACCAGAACTGGGGCCCGAAAGGCAAAGCACGATCTAAGACGCCTCAAAACATGGGTGGCGAAGAAGTCGCCCTTGACGGAAAGAGTCAACAAAAAAACCATCGGCTTGGAAGAAACCGCATGACCAGAAAGGCCCGGCACCAGGAAGAGGGTCCAAAAACACCAGAACCCCGGTCAAAAAAAGGGAGCCCAGCCGGGAAAGGACCCGATAAAGAAACGGTTGGCAACCAAGCGCTAACATGGGAGAAAAGCCTTCCGGCTGGGAGAGCCGTGTAATTATCAAAAGATCATCAAGACTGGACCAAAAAGGAAAACCTGCCAGTTCCTCTCAAGACAAAGATTGCTCGCGGCAAACGGAAAAAGAACCATTGTTTGAGGATCAGGTATCAGGAGATAAGACCTGGGAGAAAAAAAAAAGGATGTCGACGATCTTCGGGGAGAACGGTCTATGATCCAGCAAAACGAAGGAAAGATGCCGTCAGGAGCCACCCTTGATGAAGCATGACGATCTTGCACGTGGGGGGGAGGGCCGATCGTCGAACCGACGAAAGACGGATCCAGGGGGGTACTTCGGTAGGCCTCACGAAATGCTTCGCCCGTGGGTGGGGGAACGGTCTCCTCGACCGAAAGAGAAAAAAAAAGCAGGCTGCCGAGTTTCGAGCACGATTGAACCGGAGAAAAAACTCTCGCAAGGGAGGGTTGCCGGTGGGGGGGTCGGTCGGCAGAAATTCTAGTAAGGATCGCTCCTACAAGGAAGATCCATGTCCCTTGGGGGGGAAGACGTGTAAGTCGACCTCGAATCTGAAAGGGTTGGCCCGCGGAGAAAGGGGTAATGTGGAACTTTGTAGTGAGCCGGAATCGAGCTGCAAACAAAAGCCAGAAGAAAAGTGCCGGCCTGGACGTTAAAACCCCTGAGCGGGGGTGGGGGGGGGGGTGGTTTGGGGTGGTTGTTTTTGTTGGGGTTTTTGGGTGGGGGTTGGTGTTTGGGGTGGTTTGGGTTGGGTTTGGTGGGGTTTTTGGTTGTGGTGGGGTTTTTTTGTGTGTTTTTTTGTTTTTGTTTTTTTTTTGTTGAAGCGGGCGCCGACCAGAAGGCCACTTCCGCTGTGAAAAAAGGGAAAAGAGGGTTGAGCCCTCGGGGGGGAAAACGTACGCCACAAAATTCGATCACGCTGGGAATAAAAAAGAAGGCCTACGATCTAGAATGGAGGGGACCATCAAGATTCACAAAAGAAAAAGGAGCATCTCCTGGGGTGTTTAAGGGGCAGCCTTGCCCCAGAAAGCGCCTTCACTTTGGAGAAAAACGTCCTTCCCTGAAGGGCCGGACCGGTGGGGGTCGGGGAAGAAAGGCGTTTTACCAGAGGAGAGGAAGAGAGAGGGCGATCTCGGGGAGGAGATCTCCGACTGAGGGGGGGGGGGGCCCTTCTATGTTTGTAAAAAAAAGGAGGGAGCGTCGTCTCTCGAGACAACGTTGCCTTGGGGGAAAGGAAAAAAAGTCCACGATCGTCGACGAGGGAAAAAAACGACGTCACGGGTCTCTTTGTCCGGGGACAGGAAATCAGTGATGTGGGCCGGTGGGGATAAGAACGACCGTGGTAGTCCGGCACTGGGAAGAAACCCGTTGGTGGTCAAAAGGGAAAATTTCCAGTATTTCCGGTGGACCGGCGGAAACCAGGCTGCCACGGCGAAGAAAAAAAGCCCACGTCCCCCCCATGTGCAGGGGAATTTTTCGCGGCGAAAAAAAGAAGGGACTGAAAAACCCGACGGAGAGGGGAAGGAAAAGGAAGTACTTCTACACTAAAAAAAAAGCTTCCCTCGCCTTGGGGGGGGGAATACAATTTTGTTTAGCGTGTTCGTTCAGTCAAGGGGCGCAAAAAAGAGATAGCTGCCTCAAGGAAAAAAAGGATCCGCCACTATCCTAAAGGAGAGAGAAAGGCCCTTGGACCTCCCCCCTCAAAAGGAGGTTTATCTAAAGTCTGCGGCAATAGGGTCAGGAGGAAGAAGGGGTTTTGCTGGCAGACTAGGAAAAAGACTCGACCCACTGGCTTGCAGAAACCAAGCATCGAATCAGGGGGAGGGACCAATGTTACGGCAAGAATGAAAAGCGCCTAGAAAAGGAAAGGGGAAAGCCATCCGAGCCAGAAACGAAGAGAAGGGACCCAGGTCAATTGATATTTTCACAAAAAAGAAAACACAACAACGAGGGATTAGGAAAAAAAGGGGGGAAAACTAATCATTTGACCCCCAAACGGGGGGAGGGAGCGTTTTTCTTTTCTGCCTAGGAAGGGGAGGGGGGGGTTTTTTCTAGGCGTTGGCAGAGAAAACACCGTAACAAAGAAAGCTCCCCGAGTCGGAAAGAGAGAAAAAAAGGGGGTTTACGAGGTGCCGCAAAAAAAGGGGGGGAAAGAATCACGAAAAAAAAGAAGGCCAGCCTGAAAAAAATTGCAAAAAAAGACTTAGATAAGGCTTTTTTCAAGGTATTGAGAGGGGAGAACCGGACCGTGCGATCTTAAAGGGAACCTATCCTTTTTCACTGGGGAAGCAGCATCTCGCACGGGGAAAAGAGAACCCCTGACTGACGAAATGATGGTAGGAAAGGGGAGAAAAATCTCGAATTACCAAAAAAAAAAAGCGAACATCTACGAGCTTGAGGCATGTCCCTTCCTTCCTACAAAGTCGGGGTGACACCGGGCGGCCTGGTGGGGATCGCCGCGAAAAGAAGGAAAGCCCTTGGCAAGTGGGGGGCTGGGGCCTTCGCCAGGGAAAAGCACGACTCCTTCGGACTCCTTGAAAAAAAAGGGTCAATCCAAATCGACCACAAACGCAAACTATAGGGAAGGGGGAAGAACTACGTTCGTCAGATCTCCCAAAAGAAGCCCAGGGCAAGGGAAGAGGTCCTTGTCCATTACAAAGAAAGGGGGGCCCACGCGGCGCCTTCTACCGGATAAAGACGAAAAAGGTTCGGAGAGGCCCGGGGGGCCACGGAATTTCGATCACAGACGGGAAGCCCGAGCCAAAAAGACCAAAGAGAAAAAAACATACGAGGGAGATCCGTACCCAGTAAGAAGAGCGAGTCAAGGAGAAAGGCCTCGGGGAAAAAAAGAGGCCTACAGAAAGGGAAACCCTTATAATATTCAGGAGTGCGAGACAGATTAAGTCTCATTCCTGGAAAAAAGGAACCTCGGCCTGGCTTGAAAAAAAAAGGAGCGCCGCTGGTCAGGAACAGCGCATCTCCGAACGTCTCAACTCGTATCTCGCAAAAGAACCCTTTCGAGGAGGGCTGGGCGTCGAAAAGCCCGAGCGGGATAAAGGTACGTTTGGAGGACGTGGCTTCGTGGAGACTATGGGGAAAGAGACGCTCAGGGTTTTGAAGGGGACCATGCCGAAAAGCCGCGGGGGTGGGTGCCGGAGAAAGGAATGGCCGTCTAGCAGAAAACATAACATCAGGGGGAACATACAGGAAAAGGAACCCATTGTGCTCGCAGGGAAACACCGTCAGAGGGAGTTCGATTTTTCCTTTCCCCCGGGGAGAAATCAAGGGCCATGTTAGGGGAAAAAGGGCCGAGCGGAATCGAATTCTAAGAAGAGGGGGGCTGTGCCGGCCAGAAGAAAAGAACGCAAACTGAAAAAAGAAAGCGGTTTGCCAGGTCCGTGCCCCTCAAGAAAGGGGGGCGCTCGCAACCTCCTTGCAGGTTCGGTCGAAGGCAAAACGAGTACTAGAAAGGGGGACGTGATTCCCCCTCTTCCGGGAGTTATGAACCCGTCGAAAATTGGATCCAGTCCCAATCTGGGGGGGAGGATCGGCCCACCGGAAAAAAAAGGGAATCAACGTTTCATATAGGGAGGGGGCGAACATCCAGGTAAGCCATCGAAGAAAAGGACGGCAAAAAAATCTACCGCGCCTCCCTTGGGGAAGAAGCAGTCCCTCCAAGGTCGAACCCTTCCTTTGAGAAAGGGGAATCGAATAAACTGTATCAAAAGAGAAAAAGGGGGGTTTCCTGGAAGGGACTTCCCGACTCGGCCGCAAAAGAAATGAGCGTCTTGCTCAACCACCTGAAAGAAGTCTTCTTGCGGCTGCGGGGGGGGGAACGAAGGTCCTTCTCAAAGAAAAAAGGGCTGCTGCCGCCGACCCAAGAAAAGAAAAAAGGGGGCCCTTAACTTCCATGGGGGATCTTAAGTCTCCAATAAAAGCGATCGGTCAGGGGAGGACCGGGCTGGCCTCACCGGAAGGGGTCTTTCAGAAAAAAAAACAACCTGTTTCCTGGGAGGAAGGGGCTGGTCATGCTGGGGGAGTCCCTCCTTTAGGGGTCTGCTTCGGCCGCTGGGAGCTCAAGCCGAGGAGGGAATGCTGAGTGAAAGGAAAATGGGCCTGTATCGAAAAACAAGGGGAAGTGGGCTTTATCTCGGGGGAAGATCTTGGAGAGGTTCAACAATGGAAAGGGAAAATCTCCCCTGAATCAACCCTTGAAGAGTCTCGTTGGTAGAAAGAGTATGGGGGGGCCTCTTTGGGCCTGGATCTAGCTAAGGCAGGGACGGCTCAAAAATAAAGAAAAGCTCTTGGAACCTCAGGCGGGAGGGGGGGTTTTCCATGCGGAGAAAGGATTTCCAATGGGAGGAAAAAGGAAAAACCCCCCCCCCCCAGGAATAGAAGCAGCACGCTCCAGAGAATCTCTCCTTTTTAAGGGCTTTTTGGCCAGGGGGGGGAGAAGGCAAAAAAAAAAAGATCCTTCAAAAGCCTCGGACAGGGGGGTAGGGCCCAAAAAAAAGGATCGGCCACATCTCGCGGGAAAAAAAAAACAACTTAGTAATTAGGAAAAGAAAGATCTGTTGGGGCGTTGGGGACGGAAGGTAGACCGGAGAATTAAAGGGACGCCGCAAATACACAAGGAAAAGAAAAAAGGGAGAGCCGGCCTGAAAAAAGGCCGCAGGAATCAAGGAAAAAAAAGGGCGGATGGCTCCGTCGTGATAGCTAAAAGAAGAAAGAGGGCCAAGCGAGGACCAAAAGGGCCATCCGTGTTTTTTGATCAGAGAAAAAGTCCCTCCTTGGGAAAGAAAAGCCACGAATCTTCCGCAGCCGAAAAAAAAACAAATGGGTGGCGATACCGTCCGAAAAAAAAAAGCAGTCCCATCTGCATCGAAAAAAACAGATACCAGAAAAGGCACCGGCACCAGGGGGACAGAAAGATGGTCATGGACCCATCCCCAGGTCTCGGAGAGAGAAAAGAGGCGGAACCGATCTCAAAAAGAGCCTAGCGCGAACATGTCCAAAACGGCTGCTTGGCCCGGAGGGGGCAGAAAGGAAGAGGGTGAGACATCTGATCATCAAAAGGAAAAAAAAAGGGCAGGGCGCGCATACGATTCCAGAGAAAAGGAGTAGGCGAGGCAAGAAAAACCAGGAACAAGCAACCAAGGACGGTGATCATTTATGAAGAAGAAAAAGAAGACCTTTAGAGCCAGAAGGGGGATGGCGACTGAGCCCGTCACAGGCGGTCGAGAAAGAGGACCGTCGTCGATGAAAAAAAGGCAACCCTGGGATGTCGAAGAAATAGGCAACGTTTGAGGGGGTCGAATTAAGGGGGGAAGTAACGAACCCGACGAAAGAAACATGTTACGTAAACTCAGGAAAAGGGACGTCAATCCACAATCAGAGAAAAGGTTGCGACGGTAGAGGAGAATGTTCTCAGGGGGGGAAGGCGATCCCCCCGCGAAAGAAGATCCCCTTCAAGGCATAGGGGGAGAAAAAGCTTTTGTGAATTTTAAAAAAGCAGTTGTTCTTCCCGCCAATTTCGAGTCAGAAAAGAGGACTACACGCTGTCGATATGGAAAGGGAGAAAAGGAAACTCCCTGGGGAGCGGAAATCTATCCCTCGACAGCCGAGCAAAAAGGGTCTCCTTTATTGGTTATTTAGACGGCATGAAAGACCCACCGCAGGGGAGTGCCAGACTGGGCCAACCCTTAGCGACGGAAAAGAGGACCACGGTCCCCGAAAAAGGGGGGGTGGATCGACCTTATCGGGAATCGGCTTGCTTACGGGAAGGAAAAAGGGACGATCAACGGGCAAGGGGACAGGAGCCTTGGCTCTCTCAGAAAAGAGCTGGCGCCCTGGGCCCAGGGGGACTTCTGGAGCAGCGAGGGGGTTTCCTTGGCGCAGGAAGCCGGAAGGAACTTTCAGAGGAAAGGGAACGGTGCCGCCGGAGGCTTTCAGGTTGCCTTGAAAAGAGAACGCGGCGTATGAAAGAGAGGGGGGAACACTTGACCGACGAATCGGCCCTTTGGCGATTCGCCGACTTGCTGTGAGAGGGAATGGGGCGTCGAGGTGGTGGATCACGACATCGGCCGGGAAACGCCTACCTTTAGGCACGATCGTAAGAAGACGCGGGGAAAAAGGCCCCTCCTTCACTTAAGAGGGAACAGGGACCATTACCTAAGGGAGGGAATCTTGGTTCGTTTAAGAGAGCCGTGGAAGGGCGATATTTCGTGGTTCTAGAGAAAAAGAATTTCATAAGCACCAATTAGTCGTTGAAAAATCCGTCCTGCCACGGGGGAAAACGAGGGCAATGCCCAGTGCTTTTCCGAAGACAGACGCATTGCCCACCATGGAAAAGACAACCCGAACGGCGAGGGGGGAGAAGGGGGAAAAAGGAAAGTCCCCCCGATAATCTTCGAAAAAAGAGGACTTTTTGTTATTCGAAAAGGGGGTAGGTTTTTTAAGGAGTCAGTCAGGGGCGCCAGGTGAGAAAAAAAGGCTTTCCTCAAAGTGGCAAAAAAAGGAAACTATCCGAAATCTCAAAAAAAAATAAGAAAAAGGGGACGCCCCCTCATCCCTTGAAAAGGGTCTGGCGGCAATCTGTTTCAGGGGAAAAAACTCCCGTTTTTTGAAAAAAACTGCGCTTTGCTCGGAAAAAAAGGGGACTCCTGGCGGCCTCGGAAGGGAAAGCGTGAACTGCATGTTCCTGGGTGGAAACGCAAGGGAGGAGGAATAGGAAAACCAGCTTGAAACAGCAATAAAGAAAAAAAAGGGTTTGCATGGTCAACTGAGAGGGAAAAGAGCTCAACAAAACAAAAAAAAGAAAAAGGGGGAGGAAAAGAGGAGATGGTGCCAGGGAGGAATTGACCTCAAACTTTGGGGAAAGGGGTTTTTCTGCCTCGGATGGGGGGAAAAAAGGAAAAGCTGGGGTTTTCTAGCCCGTAACAGGCAACTCAAAATAAGGGTTCAAGAAAAAAAGAATCTATTCTTGGGGGGGAGACCGCCAGATTCCAGTAAGGAATGCGCAGATCACTGATCTGGAAAAAAGAATGAACGATTGCCCCGCAGGACTTAAGAAAAAGAGAGACTTCAAAGGATGGGAGAAGGGGCCGGACCGTGCGAATAAAGGGAAGTCGGTGCGGCTCCGGGGAGAAGGCCTTGAGGCAGCAAAGACATCGAAAAGTTCCTGCGACCGAAAAAAAGGGGTCCTAAACATAAGGGGAAGGAATTTTAATAAAGAGGGAGCGCACCCCAAAGGTATCGGGGGGGAGGGTAGCATGTCCTTCCTGGGGGGAGGACGCCCTGTCGGTTTGAAGAATCCCGGCGGCCTGGTGAGTGGGCCGTCTGCCCTCTAAAAAAAGAAAGCACCGCCCCTGGGGGGGGGGGCTGCTTCGGTGGGCAGGGAAAAGGCCACTGAAAGACTGGAAAGTCTCATTCCGGCCGCTGAAGAAAGGAACAAAAAACGCCTATTCAAAAAGGGGCCCGAAAGGAGGCGTCCCCCTCGGGCAACAAAAAGAAGAAATCAAGAGAGGGGCCAGTACAACGAGCCCCCGGGGGGCCGGGCCACGTGTTGGGGGAGCGCTGCCCCTTCTAAGAAGATCAAGGGAAGGCGCTGGTCCCAGCAAAAAAAAGAGGTCGCGAAGCGAGCCGATCTGAACCCTCCTACTCAGAAAATAGAGAATCATCAGCAGAGGGAAAGAGGAACCATAAAATTCCGGGGGAAAAACGTCTGAGATGTTCACACTATGGGAAAGAAAGGGAAACGTTCCAAAAAACTGCAACCCCGATACTGTACCTTTCAAGCTCCTTTAGAAGGGGAGGGAAGAGAGGCTCCATACACCAGAAAGGGGCTTCCAGAGAAAAAGATTTGATGGCCGAAAAGCAAGAAAAGGGATGCTCTCCTCAGATCTCATCCATCTTGGAGAAGAAAAGTACGCCCAAAGAAAGAGGAAGCCTCTTAAGAAAAGGAGAATATACGGAAAACCGCCGCCGGGGGAAGGACCCGCAACCTCTCAGGGGGGAGAAAAAAAAAGAACAACGAAGGGCGTGGTGGGGGCGCTCTATGTGAAAGAAATCGTTGGCCACTACAAAAAGCTTACCCATAAAGGGGGCCCCACAAAAAAGAGAGCGAGGTCCGAGGTAGGAAAAACTTCCCAAGGGAGTCTCGGGAAAGAAAAAGAGGGCCACAGGTTCGACAGGTCTCCGGCTACTGGACATACTAGAGGAAAAAGGAAGCGCTGGTGCAAAAAGGGGGGCCTACAACTCCAAAAAAAAGTGCAAAAGAGAAAAAAATCCGTTCCATCTAGGTTGAAGAATAAGAACGAAAGCTCTAGCCGGGAGAAGAAATTCTCAGAAATGTTAACCCAGACGGAAGGCGCAAAAACGGAAAATACATTTCTTCGGAAAGGAGGGTCCTGGAGGGAAAGGGAACCGCATTCCAAAGGAAAAAACCTGGATTCGCTCGGCGGACAGACCGATCGGTCACCTGGGAATGGATGGCTATCATCAACGTGCGGTCCGGAGCAATCCATCTTAGGGGAGTCGGCCCAATACGGAAGGACGGCCTGGCTTTATTAGGGGGACTACCTGGTGGATATCCCAATCCATCTCAAAAATCCCCGGGACTGGCCTCAGGGGGCCCTTAAATCGACTCTCCGGAAACTAACCGTATCCGAATTGGGGGGGGGGGGTGAGGTTTCCCGTTGTGCACAGAAAGGGGGCATCAGGGTGAGCAAGAAAGGAGGGCCGCGCCCTGAGGGGAGGGGCGGCTTGGAAAGGTCCTTCACCAATGCACATCAGAAAGGCCCCAAGCAGAAAAAAGGGGACTTCCATGGGAGAAAAAAGTGCGCAGGAGCGAAAAAATCGGAAAGACTATCAGGGGATCACCGAGACTGGGGCTGGGGGAGGGGAAAAAGCCCTTGGTGCCGGGCAAAGGTCCAAGGTCTTTGTGGCCTGTAGAAGGGAGCGCAATCCGATGCAAGGGGGGGGTGCTGGCCACGTTATCAGCACAGGGAGTGATCGCGAGGGGGGGCTGGAGGAAAGGGAGGACTGGTTTCGAAATAAAGAAGTCAAAAAACACGGCCTGGCCATGGTAAAGGGGGGTCTTCGAGGACCCTATTCTTAAAAAAAAATCAACTAAGACAAAGCAAATAACGCTCTCTGTAAGAAAAAGGTGTTCCCTTGAGAAGGGGCCTGCCTGCGCTAGTAGAGCTTCTGCGGAGAAAAGGACTGCTGGGCTTTGAGATGGGGAGGAAGGCAACCGTGTGAAATCTAACTCAGGGGAAGATTATAACTCGACGAATCTGCAACTCCCCTGAAAAAAAAACAAACAACGGAAGCCGACTGGGGGGGGGGTTTATAAGATGTCAAAGGGACGAGGTATACCGGCGGAGGGGAAGGCCGTACTTCCGCCAAAAAACCCGCATGAAAGGGGCAACTGCGCTGAAATTGAGAGTGAAAAAAAGGAAAGGTTCAAGAGAGCAGCCTTCCCTTGGGGGGAGTCCAGACGAATAGGGGGGAAAAAAACTCGACGATGGACAAACCTGGTGGGAGAAAGGGGGGCGAGCCGTGAAGAAGGGGACACCTCCAGCACTATCAGAGAATCAATCCCAGAGAGGATACCGGCCCATCCCTGAAGCAGAACACCTTCATCGGGCAGGGAAGGGGACCCAGAAACCGCATAAAGAAAAAAAAAAAGGCACCAGGTTCACATAGAAAAAAAAAAAGGTCTCGGTTGAGAAAGCAACCGATCGGGGGGAAAGGAACCGAGCTGCGGGCGCCACGGGTGGGGGGGGGGAAAAAACATGGCCCCCGTGGGAAAAAAGTTGGCGGCGGCATGGGGAAGAACATCCTGGAATCAAGCCAAAAAGGGGACGCAACAGAAAACCTGCAGGGGGGAAGATTCTGCAACAGGAGGCGCAGGCCAAAGGGGAAGATCACAAGAATCACCACGAAGCAAGTATCGGATGAAAAGGAGATACCTGGGAGAGAAAGAGGGGGGATGGCGACATAATAGGAAAAACAGGTATGCTGGAGGAGCCGTCGTCGATGCAGCACCCTGGATGTCGCCCCAGGCGATCTGCCACGTTGAGGAAGACCAAGGGGGGACGAATCGTCCTAACAAAAAAAAGGTTTTCAGGGGACGGGGGAAAAAGGGCCGCCAAGAAGGAAATGGCCTCGGGCACATGGTGGAGGGAAGGGGTCTCCTCCGACAAGGGGACGCAGGAGAACGGCCGGGGGAAAAAAGAGAGAGCACGATCTCACCCAAAAACGAAAACAAACTGCACGATTCTTGGGGGGGGGGGCTTTTTTTCGGGGACGCGAATTCGGGGGGGGGGTCAAGTCTCGGAAAAAAGGAGACACTCCTGTCGAAAAGGAAAGCCGAGACGGGCGGAGAACTCATCTACAAAGCGAGCACATGGGAAATGGGAGAATTGTAGTTTGCCACGATGGAAAAACCACCGGCCAGGAGGTGCCCGGCCGGGAAAGAAATGAGCGATCGCGAAGAAACGCCCCGCCAACGTGATCGACGAAAGGTTTGATATAGTCTGGGGGGGAGTACTGCAAGGCGCTGGCCCCTGAAAGAATCCGAGGGAGCGTGGGCCATCAAGGCCCCAGCGAGAAATTCTTCTGGAGCATCGAGGGGAAAGGGCCCATCCTGCAGAAAGAGTGCCAACTTTGGAGGTCTTCATGTGGTGAGCGGAGGGAAAGTTTGTGTTTAAAAAGGGAAAGGCACATCTAGGGGAAAAGAAGGCGATCTCTGCCCGTGGGGAAGGCCGCCGACTGCGTATGAGGAGGGGGCGTCGAGTTGGGGGACGTCGTCGCCTCGCGGGAAAAAGGGGCCTGGGCCAGCGAGAAAACGATCTTCGACGCGCCGAGAAAAGCCAAGGGGGGGGAAAACGACCCCCGTCACGGGGGGAAATGACCAGGACCTCAGTGAGGGAATTGGGGCAGAAAAGAAAGGGGGGGCACGGCCATATGGGGAGTTGGTGGTGGAGGGGAAGCGGCCGACTTTCCAGGGGACGGCGTCGGAAAAAAAACCACCAGGGAGAAAAGGAAAAGGGACCAGTGCGCCCTTTCAGAAAAAAAAAAAAAAAAAAAAATGCACCATGAGGCCGCCAGGGAAGGGGAAAGAGGTAGGACAGGAAGGAATGAAAGAAAAAATAGTAGGATGCGCTGGGAGCCCGCAGAAGGGTTGTAATTCGATATTGGGGGAGGGGGGACCATGCAATTTCGGAAGGGGGCGCCCGCCGGTGAAAAAAAAGGGACTCAATGGGCAAAAAGAGGCCAAGGGGGCCGAAAGAAAAGAAAATCGACGTTCCGGAAAAGGGAAAAAAAAAAGAATCCCTTGAAGCCGGATGGCGGCAATCGGGGGGGGGCTCCGTTTGGCTGGAAAAAGTGGGGGATCTTGCGCATTGCGACAAAAAAAATGGGCCCTCTGGCTGCAAACCAGAGGGAATCGGAAGGAAGGCAACTGTTACGGAAGATATGCAAACAGGCTAGAAAAAAAAAAAGGGACAGCCATCCGAGCAAAAACGAGAGAAAGCCCAGGTTGCCAGGGAGAAATTGGAAC
>Ga0179591_1176608_pt1 | contig 14156 bp, 15 predicted proteins | sample CZOMad2_1_08_16f_FD_182891 | JGI IMG/M metagenome (GOLD analysis project Ga0179591, IMG submission 182891) | Vadose zone soil fungal communities from Angelo Coast Range Reserve, California, USA - CZOMad2_1_08_16fungal (PacBio error correction) | ecosystem: Environmental > Terrestrial > Soil >...
TCTGAGAGTTGGGTCAGTAAGAAAGGAAAGTTGTGGCCACACATCAGCGCAAAAAGACAATTCGCATGCACGCCCCGGATTTGGAAAGGTCTATTAAGGGGAACGCGGTGGGGGGGGGTCGCATCTAGTTGAAAACTGACCTTGAGAGACAAAGGTCGGGGAAAGGAAATAGCTAGAGGGAAAAGTATAATAACGATGGGGCATTACACATTACCTAGGGGGAAAGAAAGGTACTTGGCAATTCCGAAGCTCGGGGTGAGGGAAAATTTATGGACTGTGCAGCACGGGGAACTCATCATGCCCGTAGACGGGGTGGTCGTGATGCAATCCCTAGTGTGCTTTGGGTGAGGGAAACAACGAAGAGGGCCTTTGCTTCTGATGAGCTCCTCTAGCACCACGAAGGTGTTTAAAGGGGTTCGCGTTAAATGTCCTCCTCTGGAGGATGATAATAACCGCATGGGTGGGGCCTCCAGATGAGAAAGAACCATGAAATTCGGGGCACTTTCATGATCAGAAAAGCAACGAAGCAGATGGGAAATTCATTGACGGGACTCAGAGGGCTAACAGTTTTTGCCATCCAGGAGAAGAGAAGACAACGTACGCGCCAGACAATCACGGAAATCGCTCGGAATTAGTCTCTAATGGTAAAGTTAGACACCGAAACACAAGGCCTTTGTGAGAGAGCATGATCAGAAAAAAAAAAGAGCGGGGGTATTCCGCAGGACAGCGAGGGTTCGTGTCGTTTGACTCCGGCCACAGGCAGAAGGGGATCTGGATTGGAAGGTCGAACTGCGAAGAAAGAGTCATAAAAAAAAAAGTCAATTCGAAACGCAACAAAGAAATCTTCTCACGCCTCCTGTGGGAGGAAGGAAGAAAAGCAGGCATTACCATATCCTCACGATCGGGAAAGTATATAGAGGAGAAAATGGGCATATCTAAGTGATGGTCCGCTGCGGCCTGGGAGAGCGTTGCCACGTCATACCTTCGAAGTAGCAGTTATCCAGGGAGAAAAAATATCGCTCCAATGTGGGGACCAATACGAAATACGGACTGGTCAAGAGAAAGGGTATTTCGAAAAGTCCAAAGTGATTCAGATGGGCTACCTCCTTTTTACAAATTTAATAGTCTATAACGCTCCCCTTGAAGGGGGGGAAGGGCGAATGGGGTTTCCTCAGGTGGCCGGGCTTCTCCAAACGGGATCCACCGCTCGGCAATGGGGTGTACCCCATTGGCCGGTGCCCTTCCCTCTGTAAGGAGACAGAAAGGGTACCTTCGTCCTAAGGCCTGATTGGTGAACTGAGACTCGGGAGGGGGTTTTCACTGACTGCGGGTATCTTTCACGACTGTCCCGCTTTAAACGGAGAGAAATCCAGGGGGCCATTGAACCCCCTGGTGGGTCAAAGACTATATGCAAAAACCAGTTTTTAAGAATACTTATATTGCCGCTCTTAGCTTGAATCTTCGGGTTTACCGAATCGCGAATAAAAAAGAATGATTGTCGAGGAAGGGTGCTACAAAAGGAGGGACAGGAAGGAATCTATTTTCGTATGAAAGTGTAGAAGAGAGAATCTGGAATAGGAGAGATTTTTGGTTCTGTAACATTTCTTGGTTGGAGATGGCCGAGCCTCTCGGAAGGGCGAACGAGGCGAGGTCCTTCCGGGGAAGATGGGTGTTCGGGTTTCCACTACTAATTGGCCTATGTCTGGTATTTAAAGTACTTGTAAGCATTCTCTTCAATGGAGAGAAAAGGAAACAGCATCGTCCAAGAACAGGTATCGAGCTGGAATATGAAGTGGGCCAAGATCTCGGGTTCGAGATCGTCTTGCAATACGTGCAGGTAATTGTGTTCAGACCCCCAGGCGGAATTTGGGGCGTGAGTTCCTTACGGTGGGGTCGGGAGACCGCTTGTAGTCCTGGCGGTGAGGATTGGGTATTGTCATTGGTTTTTCATATCTGGGTTCCGCCCGTGACCCGGGCCCACGAGGAGGGGGGTGGAAAGAGGCTGTTCCAGAGAGAAAGATAAGAGTCGGGAGCCAAGAAAACAGGCCAACCGCGTCAAAAAGGGAGGAAAGGGAATTTGCAATGAATGGTTGGGCAAGACCTTCCCGAAAGAGAAGAAGCAGTCATGTCCTCGCTGTTTAGTCACAGGGGCGGATTAGGACGGAAAAAAGCGGGGAACCCAGAGGACGGGAAAGAATGCGGTTTCGGGGAAGATCTAACAAAACCCGTGGAGGGGGAAAAGTGTGGTCCCAGAGGGGAAATGGACCACGTACGAGTTTCAAGGAGAAAGAATATACTTCTCACAAACATTTCAGAGTAATTGGAAGGGAAAAAGGAGGTGGAAAGCAGTGGACAACAGTAGCCACAGGGACGAGGGCGAAGTGGTTATCGAGAGAGAGTAAGGGGCGGACGTCGAGCGGAAGGTTCCGATCACTCTTCAAAAGGTAATTCACTCGAGGACCTGAATCGAGAGTGGTGGGGGAAGAAGTGTTGACGGGGGTGGAAACGGATACAGGGAAAGTTAGCTATACGAGGCAATTGAAGCGGAAAGGACAAAGCAGTGAAGCACCGAACGACCTTCCGGGAAGGGGATCGGAAAGAAGAGTAGTCAATCTTTGTGAGTCCAGTTGAATAACTCCTAGAGGGAAAAGAGGGCTTACCTCCATGGACTGAGGGGGGGGGAACTCCTTAAAAGCTAACCCTTGAGGGAGAAGGGTAGAGAGAGAAAGGGGGGCTACGGCAATACGAACATCTCGGGTGAATACGATAGAAGAAAAAGCTTTCACGTTCCTGGGGTCTCATACGAAAGAAAGAATAAGATGACCAATCAACCTATTTGGAATTGGTGGGGTTGCGACTGGTAACGTCGAGAGTCTGAAATAAGGTGCTTGTGGAAACAACGGAATCGAGAGTTCAGAATCAGAGCAGAAGGAAGGGGAGAGAGGGCGGGACTCGGGAAAACTCGTTGAGTGTTTTAGGAAAAGGGGCTTGAGACAGGTCGAGGGGACATGTGGGGGGGGGAAGAAGAGGTATTGCAGGTTCACGGAGACAAAAAAGGGTCCTCAGGGCAGTCGAGATTGGAATGTGGGCTTGATAGAAAACTGTACGGGCGGCTCTTGACTAAGGAGGGTAATTTGAGAGTTGAGAAGAGTTGATCGTAATTAAAAAATACCCGACCAACAGCGGGGTTTGGGGTTGGACTGAGCGATACGGAGCGGTTACTAGAAGGCTTGATTTTAAGAAGAGCGGTAGAGGATGGGGGAGGAAACGGAGGCTGGCGTTGTCTTAACTCGGCTTGGGGGGGTAAGGGGGGGGGGTTCCAGCAAACAGATAAGAGGAGTTGGAAAGGGTGAGGAGGAACGCTGCACAATGCGATGCAGTCAAAGAGGGGGTGGGATAAGATCGTTGGTATCTATAAAGACAAGGGGGACCCGGGGCGCCAAATGGGGCAGGAGCCGAAAGGTCGGGGCTCGGTCATATAAGAAACTTGGTGGTCATCATGGGAAAAAGAACGTGATATCGGAAGACAGCGCAGAATTTATGGAGAGTGGCTTCCCACAGGGGGGGGGGGAGGAAATGATCCCAAATTTGCAACTTTCATACATAATAGGCGGGATCCAAACAACAACAGGATGAAAAGGATACTCTGAGGGGGCGTTGCAAATTGGGGAAAAGAGTACATAAAAGCCGTGGATGGAGAAAAGAGGAAGGAGGCAGTAAAAATCATTCTCACTGCCGCGTCTAACGTTGGATGGGGGAAAAGAAAGGCTACAACACAGGAGACTCTGTGGGGGCAAGAAGAACTCGGCACAGTACCTAATGGAGCTAGAGAGAAAAGTTGGCTGATGCCGGTCACCTTCTGCTCGGTCCGGCGAAGATCATAGAAAAAGAGATGCATCGCGATCTGCGCCTGAAAAAATGGAAAGGAAAAGGGGACCTCATCTTCGAAGGGGGCTTTATTTGAGGTCGAGGTCTCCTTCCATCCAGCGGGACTGAACACAGGAGAGCCAGGGTGAAAGAAAGACGCCCGAGATCATGAAAAAGGAAAACGTCGATCTGCCAGCCTTAACGTCACTAAGTAAAAACAGCGAGGTGGGGTAGTCCCTCAGCAAAGAGATAAGGAAAAACAGCAAGCAGAACCAATGCTTCATGCGCCCAAGTAAGATGGGGAAAGAAAAATGATTCCCGTCCGCACTCTACTGGGGGGCGATTTTGTTATATGAGGACTTCAGGGGAAAAGGCATGGGTGAAAGGTGGTTCCTGACACTGTTGAGAACACTCAACGAGTCGTAAAGAGGAGTTGCCAGAGAAAGTACCTCGTAAGGGGGGGTTCAAGTAATCGTGGCAAAAAGTGCAACAATAAAATACTCCTAATCGAACGTATAGGAGAAAAAGAAAGGGAAAAATAGGTTGTTGTGGAGCAATCGCGGGGGGAGGAGAATGGGGCGGGACGGGGAAAGTAGGGTGTCTATGGGACGACGTCCGTTCCACCGGCCAGAGCTTAAGGAATGTGGAAGGGGAGGGGGAATAAACAGATAGTTGAAGATCATACAGATAAAGAAGGAGAGCTGAGGAAGACCAGTCAGTTCCACATTGAGTCCTGAATAAGAAGGAGGGGGGGGAGCTGCTAATCGTGGGAAAAGTAGGAGTTACCCATACTCGACTGGCCCCGGAATCGGGGATAGGGACTGAGGGTACTGGAGCTCCACTGGGGGCTCGAACTCCGAGCCGGTCAAGTTAAAGGAAACGTACACACCATCGAGTCGTTGTCGAAAGGAAGAAAAGAGGGAATGACTGGGGAGAGTTATATACTCTATAAAGAAAGGAGCAAGGGACGAAGGTGAGGGGGGAAGAGAAATTTCACTGAGAAATCCTGCTATGGGACACCGTGGCTGGCAAAATTCGACACCGGCATCCGGAAACTCATCAATTAAGTCTTCAAAAAGAGAACTTGGGGTGTGAGGAGGAGTGGCTGTGAGGCAGAGCGGGGCCTGTTTCCAGGTCATACACGTTCCATTCAAGGATGATTGGGTCGAGAGAAAAAAATCGCTTCAGGCCACCAGATCCATTGAGTGTGGGTGGGGGGTCCAGGGCAGCTGGTGGTTAGATTCGAGAAATTAGAGTTTAAAGAAGTAGCCGCCATGAAATTGCTAAAGGGGAGGATGGAAGGGGCAGAGAGAATTGAATTAAAGGGAACGGAAGAAGGAATGTGAAACCTGCCGGGATTTCTTGGGAGAAAGATTTTGCGAGGTCGCGAAATCAGCTTTCGCTTCTATTCTAGGGGGATATTTCAGGTGGGCAGCTATACCGACAAGAAAAAAAAGAAAATTTCTAGGTGTCACCTTCCGGTAAAGATCTCCCCCTATCGGTGAATAGACAAAATATGGCACGTATGACTCGAATTCTCGTTGGGGAAGGGACACATCAATCCTGAAATGACGAGACGTTTGCTGCATGAGGAACGGTGGGAACGTCCTTGGAGATTCTTAAAAAAATTTCCATCCAGAAAAAGAACACCAAGAAGGTATCCAGAGGAATTATTCGATGTCATGGCTATTATGGTGCTAGGGAGGCAAAGACCCCGGATTGCACCACAACCATGATACTCTTTACTCTATGCCTAATCTCCTCCCCACTAGCCTCAGACTCCTCCGTTTTTCGCTGACTGGGGTGACAAGCAAAATTGGGGGGGGAAAGGGGAGTGAGCTCGTCGAAAATAACCATAGGAAGGGCTCAGAAAGTTCAAAATCGATTTGGACCTCAAGGGTGACACGTTTACGGGACGGGGGTTCAAAAGACGGGGTTAAACTTCGAAAAAATTCTGGTCCTCTACAGATGAAGGTGCAGATTTAAAAACGGGTTCAAGTTTCATGAACAGGCGAGGGCTAGCGAAAAAAGTGAACACTTTAAAGCGGGGAGTTTGGTCCGCGTTTTGCACTATTCGAAGGAAAAGGGGATGTGGGTGTAAGGACGGCGGAGGAAGCGAGAATTTTTTATAAGGGATCAAGGGCCAGTGATGGTGGGAAACAGAGGACAAAGGCATGTGGCGAGGGAGATAATCCAAGGAGAAAATCAAAAAACATAATGAATCACTTGGCCTTTTAGAAAGGAACGGATCTTAAAAGTCTGTGCGCGGGGACAATTGTTTGGAGCGCGGGGGTTCCATTAGGGGGAAAAGGTAAGGGACGGATTGGTACTGCTGCGGGACTCACCGAGAGAAGTCTTCCAGGAAGACGAAGACAGAAGAGGAGTCGACGAAACGCTACAGGGGATACAGAGAAATTTTTGTGGTTTTCTCAGGAAGTGGAGAGTCGGAGGAAAGGAGGGTTGCCGTGTGGGAGAGAAAAAAAGGGGGGGTGGTGTCAAGACGTATTTGCAAAGGGGGCAAAGGGGGAAGAGAAAAAAAGCCTTTTCTGCCATAAGCGCAAATGAAAAATGTTGAAAAACTTTGCCGTCAGAAGGGGTAGGACCCAGCTTCCCCGGGGCGGGGGGAGAACTGAGATCTGCAGAAACCTTGGTGTGAGGATTTGGTACTGGAAACCTCAGTCCGAGAGCCTCGCGAGCTATTCCTAAGTAGCTGGGTGGGCGTAGCAACTCAGGCGGTTCTCTGGATCAGGAGGGCGGGGGCAAAGTGCGACATAGAAGGAGGGGGACAACTCACTGGCGAAACGAAAAATGCTGGAGGTGTCTTAAGAGGACAGGGGAGAGAAGAGGGTCGTTATGCCTTCTTCGGAAAACCTGGGGGGATTAGCGGTCTCATCCCTGAGGGAAGGAAGGTCGTCCATGAAAACAATTTGATAAGACATAAGAGGGAGTCTAGATTACGGGCTCCCTGGCTATCACGAAAGAAAAGGTTGGATTAAGAACACAGCATCACAGATGGAGGAAAAGCCGTCAGCTGCCTTCTGATGAGAGTGCACCGTGCTGGGACAGGGGAGGAAAAAGATTGCGAACCAGAGGTCTGAATGGCATAATGGATCAATATTTAATGCAAAGAGGGTAATGAGGTAGCGAAGATCATTAATTCGAAACGAGGTGAGGCCTTTCAGCAATGGAAAGTTTTCTTGGGAAATCAAGAAAAGCAATCGTGTCCCTTTTTGGGCAACTGCGAAAGGGTACTGGGAGGGGACTGGGGCACAGGGTATGGTCACGATTCGGAACGTCTTGCCTTGCGAAAGGGAACGACAAACCCAACGGAGGAGGTCGTCCCCTATAAAGGAGCAAATTCTCAGAAGTGTCTCGTTCAAAAGGGGGGGGACAAACATCAAGCGAAAAGAAAAAGGACTCCTCCTGTCCAAACGGCACAAACCGGGGGATCCGAGGAAATCAAAATTGGGTGTATCCAATGACACTAGAAGGGAAACTGAAAGAATGCTAGCGGCGCATCACGGGCATTTCGAAATAAACGGTTGCACCCAGTGGAGGACAAGGAATGGCAATGAGAATCTGCTTGGTTCAGAGGGAAAGGGGCAGTTGTTGTCTTGGGGACAGGGACTTCACTCTCATCATGAAGAAGGGTGAGGTCAAGGAAGGGAATCAAGAGGCTCTGGTGGGCGAAGAAGGGGGGGGGGCACGGTTGTCTCGTATGAAAATGCCTATGGTTGAAGGGGATAGTGACAAAATGGACAGGACGCTTAGTTTATGAGAAGAGAAAGGAGAAAATTGGTACAGGGGAGAGGTAGAGGATGAAAGTGGAGGCAATTTCTGTAAAGGAAAACCTCACGCCGGCATGTGGGGAGAAAGTAAGGGGAAGTTTTCCTGCAGGATTTAGGGACTCAACAAGGGAAAAAAAATGCTCGCAGACCTCAGAGAGGGGAATAAGAGAAAAAATATCATTAGGAAAGACTCGCGCTAGGAAGGGATGAGGGAGGTGAGAGACTTCCACTCGAAACAAATGGTGAAGATATAACTAGACAGAAGGGGGGGCCGTATAGGTGGAAGAAAGGGAACTAAGGGTGGGCAAAGTAGTAAAACTCAGGTTTCTCAAGGACCCTGCCACTCAAAAAGGTGGGGATCGTGGAAATGGAAGGCGGGCCCAGTATACAGAAGGGGACCACAAAGGGGGCACTTTCGACCACACGGAAACAACTCCATCTTCAAAACGAGCCATGGGGACATTGACAACGAGAAAAAAAAGGGAGTCATTAGAAAAAAAAAGAGCACGCCGTCTTAAGAGAAAAATGCACATCTTCGACGTGTTTACCGAAGTCAGGAGAGCAGAAAACAAGACCTTGCCGCCAGGTGTAGGGGGAGAAAGCCAGATAAACTCTCGTAAGAAGGAACAAAGGGGGGGGGGACCAATCCGCGATAAAGTACGGTTACATCTCTGGAGGAAGATGAAACGATTCGGAGACTGACCATCTTTTTCACGGTATATAAAGATCGACAAGAACTTTGAGGGGGGGGGAGAGGGAGCGATATTGCACGCCGTCGACTAATACGAGATCCATCAGCGTGAAGCACACCAATATTTGGGTTAGGGGAAAAATTCCCGAGCGCAGGAAGGAGGACTAAATTCAGAAATGCAGGAAAACAAGGATCGTGTTTAGAAATTTAAATTACTTTTTAAAAGAGGGGATCTAGCGTAAAAGCCATTCGGCGGGATCCTACGCAATTCCTGGAAATTGCTTCGTAAAGGGGGCAAAAGTTTTGAAAATCGTCTATGGAACTCGGAGGGAAAGGGCTGAGAGTATTTAAAAGAAAGAGGAGAGAAATACAAATGAATTTGCAAAAGAGAGTCCCAGAAGAAAAAATTGGGTGGCCAAAGAAGGAGATGGGAGATTAATGGAGTAGGCCTCAATCAACACGAAATCTTTTTATTGCTTTTTCAAGTAAGTAAAGGGAATCGGCAAACAATATCTCGTTCGGAGTGGTTCTGGGAAGGGGGTAAGGGGAGGGGAAAAGGCGTTCAATTATCGTCAGTTGATACAACGTAAGCAGGAACAAGGCGGAATTAAGGAGATGTTGACGGCAGAACGCGTCCGATCATTCAATACGGAAAAGTGCATTCCAACGGGGAAAGAAGGGAGACTTGAATCCGGGCACGGGAATCTGGAGGTATGGTGGTGAACGCGGAATCACGACTACCGGCGAAGACTAGGATTAAAGGGGGACGAGGGGAGGAAGCTCGAGCCGAGGAGTGAGGCTCCAGAAAAAAACTCCAGTCCTTTTTGAAACATAAGGAGAAATTCTGAATGAGTGAATGGGTCGAAGCTGAAACTTCATCTAGACAAGGAGAGAGGCATGGCTCGATCAGTTTCGAAAGAATGGCAAGGAAAACAGAGGAAGGGGATCATCAACGATCACCCAGTGCCTGGAGACAGAACCTGAGGGTTCTTCGGGTGGAAGACTGCGAACCATCATCCCGCTGGAAAAATTTTGGGGGAAAGGGAAGCAACGGACAAAGACCCCAATGAAAGTTAGAGCTCCATCCACATCACGGCCACAAAAGAAGAGGAGGCAGCTGAATTGAAGTGGGCAAGTCTCCTCGATTTGGGAAACGAGAGTCCCCAAGACTGAGGCAGCAAGTGAACTCGTCATTCAGACGTCAACGAATCTTCCGATAGAGGGAGGGAACAGACTCAAGAGCACAAGGTTCATCGAAGGGAAAAAAGAACGAACACGACTAGGATCGTTTTTTAGAGGTGTCGGATTCAGGGAGGAAAAAGAAACCGGATTTTCGACTAAAGCAATTGGACGAAGGAACAAATAAGGAGGAAGCGTACGGCATATCATAAATAGGAAGGTAGTAATCGTTAAACATTCAAAATGGAAAAATCGATGTCCTTCGGACAAAAAGTGGGAAATTCTTAAGAATTACCGAAACAATTTATGAAGAGGGGGAAATAGGCAGATCGAAACTATCGTACAGGTAAAGAAAAGGAATAACACCTGCAGGTGGAGTCAAAGGTCTAGACACTCAGGGGGGGGGGCAAGATTTTACGAGCTAGAAAAACCGCGTCCCTCGAGATGAGAAGAAAGGATGGTGGGGACTTTTGGGTTTCGACTTGTGTGCGAAGTAGAGGGACGTTAATGGTTTTAGGGAAGGGGGAATCGAGTATTCATTATCAATAGAAAGAGCTGCTGAAGGGGGGAAAGGTACTCTGAAAGATCTTGAGTGGTTTCAACAGGAAGAGGAAGGGGGAACTTCAAAAGGAAGAACGGGAGTGGAGGACAGATTATTTCAAGGGAAACAAGGAAATCTGAGATTCAGTCGGGAGAGGGAATCATTGGGGAACTGAAACTTGGCGCAGAAGAAGAAAGGGGAGTTCGCGGATTTAATTCTATATGTGAGACATACATACATAGAGGTTGGGGCGAGACCGGTTCGAGTAGGAACGCGAGTGGCTAGGGGAGATGCTGATTGGATCTGGTAGACACTTTACTGTTGAGTAAAAGAAGAGGGAAAGGGAAAGGGAAGATTTTGCTGAACTAACAGCGCAAGATTCGAGAAGAGGGTCCCTTTAACAGGGGGGTTAGGGCTGTCATAGAATCGGAGAAGGTATCGGTAGGGGGGAAGGGAGCTTGGAGCGATAATCCGTGGGGAAGGCCGCAGCCCAACAAAAAGGGGGGGCGAAGATGTCCATAGGAGAGGAGGGAGGAGAGACATAGAAAAGCGCCTGGGTTACTCAGAATTAGAAAAAAGGGACGACTGAAGGAAGCTATCGAAGAGTTCTTAATGCTGTCGTAACATCCGCAAAGTTTGGTTAGATCCCATTTTCAAAAAAAGACCGAATATCTCTCACAACACACAAAGGGGGGGGGGGAGGAAGAGGATTGGTACATGAATTGGGGAAAACAGCAAATAAGCCTTGAGATTGACGATTGGAAAAACGAAGGCTAAGTCTGCTTCCCTTCGTCAACGTTCGTGTGGATCCAGGCGCTGCTCACATTCAACGTTTCATATGAGCGAGAATAAGAAGCTAAGAGGGAGCTCTTCCCAAGGGGGAGATTTTTAAACTTCAGTAGAGGGAGACCCAGGAGATCTACTGAAGAGAGCTAAAGAAAAAAAAAGTGTCATCACGGGAAAAGAAGGGAAGCGGAGTTATTTTCGAAGAAGAAAAAAGTTGACCGAAGGAATCCCTCTGCGGGGACAACCTGAAAGGGCTCCAGTTGGCTAAAGAATACGCCTAGAGCTATTAGAAGGGGGGAGCTTCAAGCCTCTCGTAGTCAGCAAAACTGCTTGGTAGAAATCAAAGACGAAGAAAGACAGAGACTCCGACGCCTGGAGAAAACGGCTTAGCGTAAAAAACACAATTCAACTTTCCTCCCGGGATCTTAGAATGGGGTGGAGAGGCTGCAAAAATTCTTTAACAGTCTAGCGGGTGCTGCCACTCTGCCAAAGTAGGGAAGAGAAAAAAGGATCAACGATTCGTTAGAAAGGTGCCAGACCAGGCGCGACTTCGTAAGGAACGAAAGAGGAAGCGGGTGGGGTCAAATCACTCATCCAGGATCCGACGTCACAAGGAGCCAAAAAGAATCCAACGAGGTTTGTGATGAAGCGAGGGGGGGGGAGGGGGGGAATAGGAGTAAAAAAAAAAAAAAAAAAAACCCCTCCAGGAAAAGATAGTTAAGGAAAAGGGGATAACGAACTAGTGCTTTCCACCGCGAGACGTAATTGGGGGGGAAGTGAAAGAGATAGTTTCGGAGAGGAGAGAGGAGATAAATCAGGGGTGGAGATTGTGAAAATCAGGGGGAGGAAGAGGAGTGGGGGGACCGAAACGATTCATCGAGTAAATCGTTTAGAGTGAAAGCTTTGCCCATACGCGCAAAGGGATTCATCGTGGAGGAGTCACTTCTTTTTGAAGGTCTCGAAGGGAAGCGAAATCCTGAAGCACTTCCAACGTACGCACAAGAAGGGGGGTCGTACTTGACAAACTAGATTAGGGGAGAGATGACGTAATCTGTAAGATCGCATCGGGTTGGAAGGTCTTATTCGTTCACTGGTAGAATACCGCTTGGGGCTGACTGGTCTCAATATAAGGAGGAAACCGACTCGGCGCAAGAGAAAGTATGACTAAGGGGGGGGGGGGACGTTAATGAGTGGCTGTAGTCACTTAAAAGGGAGAAAGGGGGCTATGGGCAAAGTGTCATACGTACAGGTCCGGGAGGGGAGTTGTTTCGAACGAAAAAAAAAAGAAATCCACGTTCTTGGTGGGGAGAGCGGAGGGGGGATCGTCGCTTCCTAAAGTCCGAAAATTGAATGCAAAGGGGAAGGGGCTCAATGGCCAAGGGAGATAAGGGAAAGGGACATCTGCGAAAATTCTTTAGGGCGGAAAAGGATATGTGAAACGGGTATTTTTCTGGAGCCTCGGGTTCTCGTGCTCGGAAAGGAGTTTCCAAGCTGACTCTTTCTCGAAGAAGATAAAAGGAAGGCTGAGCCAATACCAAAAGATGGGGATCCGCCAGCGGAGTAAGTACGAGAAACATACGACAAGGCACGAAATCTGGAATAGCGGCTGACTTGGGGGGGGGGCAAGAAAAAAAAAACTCAGTACAGGACTCCTGGAAGCTTGTCGAGATGGTACGGGAAACTTGACGAGAATGGTCGGGAAGAAGTTTCCAGCCAGGAAATCTCCCAGTCAAAGGGAGGGAAATTCTCAATGCGATGCTAGGAGATGTGAGGAGGAAAGAAGCGCCTAGGGGAAAACGAGGAAGAAGGATTTATTTAGACGAAAATGATATGACTGGAGGTGAGCTTGGGTTTGTCGCTAACTTTTGGACAGGAGGGGGGAGGTAGAGATCAGTCAGTGAAATAACCGATTCGAAGGATTTCCAAGGGAAGGGTGGAACACAGGTTGTCCTTTACTACGCTTTGAAAAAACGTTGGCTAATACAGGGAGAAGTTTTCTCGGAAGGCCGTGTTCAGATTTGCCAAATGACTGAATTGACTTGGGAAAAAAGAAGGGGAGGAGTGAATAGGTCCCGTTGGGGTGAGTCCGGTGATTTAAGAGGTGGGGGTCCCGAACAAGGGGAACTGGCGAGCGAGAGATGTGTCTACGTGAGAAGAAAAGGGTCGCAGTGAGGTGTGCCGAGCCTACGGGTTAGGTGGATTGAAGATGAAAGAATGAAAAATATCGCCCATCGATAAGAGGGGGAGTTGCGAAATGAACGTGCTGTCCCGTCCTTTTCTTCTTTCAAAAGGGGGGGAGTGGTTCAGCATTGAGGGGAAAAACTTGTACGCGAGCGGCTTTTCAAGAAGAAAAGCGAGGGAGGACAGAAAGAAAAGGGACATGTTTTGTCCTAGGAGAGAATAAAAGGAAAGATGGAGAAAAGTAGGTTTTTGGTTTTCGCCAAAATTGTCTCCGTCAAGGGAAGAGGCGTTTGGAAAAGGGGGAAGAGAAGTGCCAGTGGGTGCAATAACTTATGAAGTTCAGGGAAAAAAAAAGAACGTTGGCCTGGCCCTTACGGCGCAAAGAAGGTACCACGATTTGTCAAGGAGGGAAGTGGATACCACGCTCCCCCGGAAGTGGGAAGAGAAATCGTGAATCTTCAAAACCTTGGTTTTGTAGGGTAGTTGAAACCATTCGCGGATACGAGTATAGGGGGAAATAGTTGTTGAATCGCAAAAAAAGAGGGGGATCGTGAGAACGTCGAGGGGGAGTTCTCCCTAACTTGAAGGAAAAAGTCACGAAGTCGGGGGAAACATGTGCGGGGAGGGTGGGCTGTCTTTAGGATTGAATTTCGATGGAGGGAAGGTCTTGAGAATCGAAAACACTTGTAGTCGCTCAGGGGGGACTCAAACGGATGACCATGAACGCGAGCCTGGTGGAGAAAAGGTCTCTGATGGCTCAAGGGAGAAGCGCAATGGATCCCCAGGGAAAGAGGGGGGGTTACCAAGACCAAGACAAGGAGCAAACGAATCAAGGGACTTCCGGGGGATATACAGTGTGGAAAAGGAGAAAACGGATTCGCACCAATAATAGGGACGGGAAGAGGGGGAGTAATGTAAAAGATAGAAAGGGAATTAGTAGAGAAGCAAAGTTATTCGAAGAAAGATTCGAATCTTGTCGCGACGGAAGAGTGGAAAAGGTAGGAGACAAAAGTGTGAGTGGAGTCATATCCAGTTACACTCGAAGAGGGAGATGGATAAGGATTTATTTTCTCTTAGGGGGAACAAGGTAGTTCACGATTAGAAAACTGATTCTAAGGGAATC
>Ga0179591_1327552_pt1 | contig 14156 bp, 7 predicted proteins | sample CZOMad2_1_08_16f_FD_182891 | JGI IMG/M metagenome (GOLD analysis project Ga0179591, IMG submission 182891) | Vadose zone soil fungal communities from Angelo Coast Range Reserve, California, USA - CZOMad2_1_08_16fungal (PacBio error correction) | ecosystem: Environmental > Terrestrial > Soil >...
CGGAGCCATCAATCGAAGGTGACACCGTGAAGAAAAGAAAAAAGACTCTTCACTGCAGGGAAACAAAAAAAGCTGGAAGGACCTCATGCGCAGGACTAAGGTGGAAGCAGGGTGTGTCTAGTCCGAGGCCCAAAGGAATACGCTCAGACAAAAAAATAGTGAGCCTGCTTACCCGGAAAATAAGGAAAGGCGAAAAAGCAGGTGCACCAGAAAGAAGATTGAAAAAGAGCTAGAGGCCTACCAGAGCGGACTAAGAGTCCGAGAAACTCCCTTCCCCGGATTGGGAAAGCAATTAAAAGCGCCAAGAGACCTGCTCTCTGATCCGATTGAAGGACCCGGGATGGGGAGGACTAGTGGAGTAAAAAAAAATGAGGGAAGGATTCCGCTGGACTACAGCGATGTAAGGGGGCGCTCCTGACCTCTGATCGATAGGGCCATCTATCAGAAAAGGTGTCGGGAGAAAGGAGGGCGACTGAAAAGGTGGCCGCACGCGGCGTCAGGGGGGGCAGTGAACTTGGCGGAGGAAAATACCAAGGGCTTGCGTCTCTCGGTCTGGAAGACAAGAGTTCAGTCACGCATACAGATCACCGACGACTAAAAGAACAATAACATGGGAGAGGAAAAAAAAAGAGAGAGTAATGGGTTTGCAAATGTGCGGGGGGATGGGGGAAAGATGCCGTTGCTCCTAGAGAGACGGGGGAAAAAAAACGAGAACAAAAAAAGTTAATCACCAGAACAGGAGTCGACGGTGCGCAAAGATATTGGAGAATAAGTAGGGAACACAAGAAGAATGCTTGCCAGGGGAAGTTAGAATGTTCGAAGTTGTCAAAATCGGGGGGGGAGACAGGACCCAGCGGCCCGCACGAACGACTAATACAAACGAGCGGACAGCATTTGGGGGAAAAAACCATCCCCAGCCCGATTCAGAGGTGAAGCGTGTTCGAAGGACTGCGAAATAGACCCTGAGTGAACTGGGGTCGGTCGGGGGGGCCTAGGCGCTCGGGTAGAGCGTACTTGGCATCAATGGGCTTCAGGGCAAAGGGGGCGAAACCCCGTTCCACGGGCCAACTAACGAGGAAACATCTTGATTGATAGGCAGAATTTCATGCTGCTCTGAATCAGCCGATAGAAAGGGGGCTGACGCCAATTGACTTACACGTCTCATTCGCGAGAAATGACCGGGGTCTAAGCGAGGATAGAATTTTGGGAACACTACCGTTGGGAACCAAAGCAGAGCACATGCAAACACCTGTTCTCAAATTTCGAGCTCGAAAGCAAAAGGAGAGGTCCAGGACTCTGATAGGTTCCGAAAAAAGGGGTTGGAGCGCACCAACGTCAGGAAAATGGCCTTTTACTAGAGTATAAGGACCGTTGAATCACTCGGACTTTGGAAGGGATTGAGAGAAAGACGAGCGTACAAGCACTCAAAAGCCAGCCAGAGAGCATTGCCGGGGGCCAACGAGTTGGGGTCCGGAATGGGAGGGCGCGGTCGTTAGGGAAGGGTTCTCGAAAAACTCCGACGACTCAAGCGACGGCGAAACCGGCCGATGGAAAAGTCTTGTCGGGAAAGGGGCCCTCGCGTACCACCACCCCCTTACTGCGTGGAGTGAGAAAATCACGCAGCAACTGGGCGGAGGGCCTCAGGTCTTACAAGGTTGTTGAAGGGGGGACCCTCTCTGCTCAGCGTATCGACGTTGAACACCTCGTCAGGGGGAGTTTAAGACGACACCCCAGGTGTGGCAATGAACTTGCCAACCGCATGGGGGTTTTTGCCGCCACCCCGGGAGTCGGGGAGGAAAAAAGGACCGAGAAAGCGGTTCCAGGAGCACTTCCACCGAGTAGGGCGGTCGGGCTGAAAGTATGGTGGGGTTTGGAAAGCGGGGAGGACTGTAACTAAAAAAGTTTCTCGTAGGGAAAGAGAGCAGGGCCCTAGATCCACTTTAACAGGGCAGACTCTTCAGGGCGTGTTCTGGAATCTTCTTGGAAAACTAAGGAAAAAAAGATGATTCAGTGGTCAGGGACCCCGGAGGCACTTAGACAGAGCGAATCCTATGCAGGCGATGAGAGAGGGGGGAAGTGGAGGTGGCCGCGGGACCAACACCTTTCATAGGAGCTACCTGTCGGTACTTAGGGAGGATGCAACAATTCCGGACGCGGGAGGGTGGGGCACCTAAATACGGAATCTCGTGCACTACTCGGTTTGGTCGAAGACTGCGAAGCCGCCTTTCGTTCTCCTCGCGACCCTCATTCATGATCGGAAAGAACTTAAGTGTCAGCATAAAGTCAGAATCTCATGAAAAAAGGGGGCCTGGACCACGTTTAGTTCCTGACCGCAGGCCGAGAGCTAGGAAAGTCCACGTCTGGACGAGCAACAGTCCGACTCGAGAAAGAAGCCTCGGTGAGTTCTGACAAAGACCTTAGGATCAAGTGCACTTCACTGCTGCGCGATGGGACCGAACCGGCGGGAAGATCGTTGAACGTCGTAAAAGGCGAAATCGCGCATAGGCAGCGCGAGCGCGTAGACCTAGCGAGTGACCAGCGGCAGGGGGCGGCACTATGTCATGAGAGAGTCATTTTCAGGCGGTGCCCTCCGGAGAGACACACTGAGCGGACACCGGGACACATGAGTGTGTAAATTCCTCCGTCTCATTATAGCCATCAAGCTAGCAAATCCAAGTAATGGGCTGGCGTTGCAAGAAGGGGATGAGTTGAAGGGGAAAACTGGGTAGTTAGCCAAGAGGGGGCTAGTCCGATTTGGGCCGATTCAACGCCGGACATTAGAGAGAAACCTCGAACGGGGAAAAAACAAGGCTGAGGTCGAGGCAACTCTGCAGATTCAGAGCGACGAAACGGCTCCCACAGACAGACTAAGTCGGAGTAATAGGGGAGGTTCTCTTTAGCCAACAAATTGTAAACATCTGTATTGCTCAGGGACAAATCGGAAGGTATGACGCCAGAATGTCAGACGCTTGAACGTCCGGGCCGGCAGATAAGCTCCGTGACCCTGGTAGTCCTTCACCCATCAACTTCCCAGTAAAATCAGCCGCAGGCGAAGCCTTGAAGCGCAAAAAGGCCCTAAGAGCTGCAGGGAGTCGGAATGAACTGCTTCACCAGGGGAGGCGAAGAGAAAACTAAAAAGACATTCAAGGGATCTCAAAATCGGGAGGAAATAGAGCACCAACCTCCTGAAAATAGATGGAGACCCACGCGCAAAACCAAGTGAGGGGGCAGGGAAAGGGGTTAGGGCAGCCCCAAGAGATCTAGTCTTGGGATAGGACTGGGAGGGCGGGGGGCATCGAAAAAACCTGCCCCATTTGGCCCTCTCTCTCCCCCCCCCCCTTCGATGAGAGGGGGTATCGCCTGGGGCTCGCGACGCGGAGGGAAAGGGCCAACGCGCGAACTGCATTGTTGCGAACGCGCTCGATCGCGATGAGCAGAGGTGGAGCGTGGGGATAAGGGGTCGAGGAGGGTACCTTTTGGAAGTATGGCTGCTGCCCCTAATTTTCCTACTTGCATTTCCATGTCATGAGAGCAGTAGAACAGGGGAGTGCAGGGCAGCGAAAAAGTAAGGGGAGGCAAAGGTGGGAATTCTTTTATGAAGGCTCGGAGGGGGCAAGAAAGGGTAAGGAGGGCTTCCACAACGACGCGGCTCGCGGTCTTCTGGAAGAATTATTGGCATCTCCTTACTGAGGCTTCCCGAGGAAATACAGGGTAGGTAAAAAATGGGGGCGGTTAAACATATCTGGCGGCTTCCATCGGTCTTGCGGGGAAAAAGACGCAGGCCAAATCGGAGCGTGAAGCTAGCCGCAGCAGGGTCGTTGGGGGAGGAAAATAGGAGAGGCAGCCTTTCCAGAGGTAAAAAGGGATCGTGTGAGACAGCGGGAAGGAGAAAGGGATACCTTCAATGTGCGAAACACGCAGCCCTCTGACCGCCTGGGATTACGGGGGACGAAGTGCTCGGAGGGAACTATTCAACGAACAACGGAAAAAAAAGGGAGGAGCGTTCTTTTCGAACATTGGGAATGATCACGGTCCAAGGAAAACGAACTCTTCTTGAGGGGGGCGCTGGGCGTGCGGCAAAAAAAAAAAAAAAAAAACCAGACAATAGAAACCAACAAAAGCCACTTAAGTTCCGTACCACTTCCAGACCTGTCTGCTGCGCGAACGAGCAAGGAGGAAAAAAAACGCAACTTTAATAGACGACCAAGACGTAACCAGGGTCAAGGGGGATCACTTGTAGGAACATTCCTCGTAAAGTGTGAAGGCCACAAGAAAAGCGCCAACCGAGGCTCTATGACATGGAGCGGGGCGGGGATATGGGGGGAGAGCCGTGGGCGTGGCTGGAGCCGAAACATTTTAAGTAGTGTAAACCCCGGCTGCGGGTGGAAAGCTCATAGGGCGATTAAACACACAGAGGATAATAGAGATGCTCTGAAGAAAGAATTCACGAGTTCGGCGCAAAAAAAAACTGAGACAAATAAAAATGTGTATCGAGGGGGATGATATAGGGGTATTATCCCCTCACTCATGAAGGATCTCTAAAGCGGAGAACTTAATACCGAGACTAGTGGGAATACGACTTCGGAAAACAAAAGACCGAACGCTCGCTCCATCTACGGGCCCTGCAAAAAACGGATTCTAAAAATTCAAAATCGCGGGGCAAGTAGAAAAAGCGACTCTGGGGCAAAATTCGGTGAGCTATCTTAGAAAAGGCCACGCAAAAGCTCCTTTAGGGGTCCCGGGAGAAGGTCGCGTGTGCGCGAGCAAGAAAAGAAGACGGCCGTGTAACCGGAAGCAAACCAGAAGGCGACACCCCAATCTACGCCGTCGTAGTGAGGGGAGCAACCACTCTTTTCACCGTCGGCAGACAACTGCAGCTCCGGCGGAAAAAAAAGGGCAAGTAAAATGGGGACAGGAACGACCAACAAAGCTCGCTATTGTAAACGGGGAAACAGATCGCTTGGCGACGAGGAAAGGAATCCAACAAGAATTCAAATCTCTCGAAATTAAAGCACAAAACCTGTGGGTGAAAAACGACAAAACGATGAACAACGGAAGAAAAGGATTCGTAAAGGCGAACATGTCCCGATCCAAAGGTCCCGTAAAATCTCGTTCAGGCATTCAGAACCAAAATCACGCATCAAGCGCCCGAAAGACCCCAACTAATGGGGGGGGGGCCACTCGGAAATATAAAAATGCTAGTCGGGGAGAATCTACTCTGAGGAAACCCCGCAAGGCCACTTCAAAAAAGAACCGTGGGAAAAAAGGGAAACTACATGCAAGTCCCATTCCAGGACCTTTGGGATCACCAACCAATTTTGACAAGCGCGGCCTATAAGGGGACGAGCGAGCTAAAAAATGCAACCTGTGCTCAAAGTAAGGGGGGGGGGGGGGGAGGGAACAAAAAAAAAGAAAAGCGCGAAGTAAACTGCAGGGGAACGGATCAAACCGTGGACGAAAACGAAGAAAGTCGTTAAAGATGCAAGAAGAAATGGTCCCCCTTGAACCCCCTCAACAAGATTTCGGCCGGCAGGGAACGGCCGGGGGTGAATACACATAAAACTTGAGGGGACATCAAAATCAAAGATCTGGCGCATACACAGATCGGCGGGGGACAGCGACAGTACAAAGGGGGGGCGCTGCCACAGAAAGAGGCGGGTCTCGGGGGAATCGACAGTCTTTTCTCCGTGGGGTAGTGAGAGACCGATGGAAAAACTTTACCTCAAGGTGAAGGGGGTGCTCCTGCCATTGGAGAGCGAGCGGGAAAAGAAATCGGGGAATGTTCGAAAACGACGGTTCGAATGCTGCTTTGCCGCACGCAGCGAGTGCACTTTCGCTGGAGAGCGTACAAAAAAATTGAAAGACGAAATCGATCGCAAGCTTTCGACCAAATCCCCGCTACATGAAACCGCTGCCAAAGAAAAATCAAAACAAAAGTAGGATGATGGCGTGCGCGTGTGCATGGAAGGGGAATGAGGTGCGCGCGGCGAAGGAAAGGACGCAAAAAGGGAAAGAAGTTAAACCCGCGCGAGGGGGGCAAACAGGGGGAGAAGAAGGCCGAAATCTCCAACGAGGCGCTTTACTAAGGGGGCCAAACGGCGGAAGGAGCGCCACTGGGTCAAAAAGAAAAAGAAAGAGGTAGAAAGGAGGAAAAAGACCGCACGCCGAGAAAACTAACACGGAAAGCAAGAACATGTTAAAATCCCGGGAAGAAAATCTCCAGGAAAACCGGGTCCTCTGCTGACGGAAAAGCCCGGAAAAGGAGACGAAGCGCGGTCAGGGCAGCGAAAGTCGAGCGGGGGTGGAGTAAAAAAAAAACGTGAGAAAGTAGGCAATGAACTCCATAATTTTCTCAAGCCAGGGACAATCCAAGCGTCCGGAAAAGATTCTGCATCGTGAGGAAGGGACCAAAGGGGAAGAAAAAGCAACTGCTTCCCAAGGGATTCAAGATCAGTCGGGGAAACCAAGTCGCCCTGCATCCGTCAAGCGCTCGGCCTAAGGGGGGGTGAAAAAAAGGTGGGGGGGATCAAAGTGAGCCCGCTGGAGCCGGGAAAGAAAAGAGAAACCCGATATATTCAAGAAGCGCTTTGCTAAAAACTGGGTTGAGCCAACATGCAGGGACTGAGGGTCCGGGGACAACGCTCGTAGCGTCAAAGTTTAAATGCACGGGCGTTAAGAAGGGTGGAATCTGTAAAAGGCGGCCCTTCGCTTTAGGACACCCCGGGGAAAATCGGAAGGTCCGCCGGGGGCCAAGGAAGTTGGAGTAGTGTCAGGGGATTAGGGGTTGTTTCTTCGTAAGAAACGCACACAACCTGACGGCCCGTGAAAAGGGTGACTATCCTTTCTCCGGCTGACTAAAGGAAACGGCAGGTTCACTGATGTGAGTCTCTCGGTGAACACAGAACCGTTCGAGGCAGAAGATCGGTGTAGGTAACACGGGGCAAGGATAAACCAAAAAACAGGGATCATGATTGTTCGTTGGGGCCGAAAAGGAAGGCAGGACGGTCAGGTCCCATCGGTTGCCATACGGGGCTCTTCACGTTCATGGGTGAAAAGATGGAAGACCGCGACCCGTTGTCATGTTCTTCTGCCGAAAAAAAGCGGGGGCGGAATAAAAAAATACTGAACGACTTAGGACGCATTTGGCAAGAAAGCACGTGGGTACTGTCCGCCTGAGAAGGCTTTACGAAGAAGGGGAATCAAAAAGGAGGACCGCTGGGGGAAAAAAACGGACTCGAAAGGAGAAGGCAGCTTCTATTTGGGGAAAGGGTGCCGAAGTACGAACCACACTCGCTAGGACTCCTTAGTAGCCTCCACCTGGACAGTATAAAGCGACCTCGATATTCTGGGAGACGGGCGGTCTTGGGGAAAGGTCGTTATGGAATATAGGAGGTGGACTGGTAAGACTAACGCTAGGGAGGGGGCCAAAGAAAACTGTTAGGGCTCAGGCAAAACACTATATGAAGGAACCTCTCACAAGTAAATTTGTGCGTAGGAAGACGGTGCACAAAAAAAAAACAACATAACGTTCGTGCGCCTCGAAAAGAGAAAACGGTATTCTCATGAAGCCAAGGGCCGTGTGGTAATCAAAATCAAAGCGGCAAATTGCCAAAAGGCCGAACACGGTGCGTAGACGGTCGAAAAAACGTTACATGCCGAACGCGGACGCCACGTCCAGCTATCAAAAACATAAACGAAGGGGAGAGCAAATGAAAGGCTCTTACACGCCTGCAATCCTTCATTGCCTCGCACGAAAAAGTCGCTGTCCCATATGCGCGGCGCAATTAGTCAAGTCTCGAACTTTTAACTAGATCAGAATGCATCAATACAAGATCTCTCCGGCCTGAAAATCTTGTTCGTCACCGAAAGCCGCTGAAATCTCGACGCAGGTTTGTTTGCGTGTGGTTGGCCGGTGCGTGCGGGGGTGGGCCACGCCTCGCCCTCCCGAAATCGCGATCAGTGTGTAAACCGAAAAGGCGGCAAGACGCACGACTGCTAAAAAGTCGAAAAACGGGGGTTAGAAAAAATCGGACCTAGCAGACTAATTGATCTTCGTCCTGTGGGCAATAAGGGGGGACATGATGAAGGTGTAAAATGTAGCCGACAAAATAAGCCGTGGGGAAAAAAGTAGCGTACGACCGGAGTGAAATAAGGACAATGCACGATTCTAAGAAATACCCTGCTGCGGGTCGAAAGGGACAACGCATCCGACATGTAGTCAGCGTTCTAACCAATAACCTACTAAAGCGGAGCACTGTCTAAGGAGTCGATTAATCCCACAACTGGTAAGTCTAACCTGTAGTCTTGTCCGCAGTTCTTTATTCCTTTAAAGGACGGATGAGAGAATGCGCGTCTCTGAAGCAGAACCGTCGGGCCCTAGAGGAGTTTATCTCCTTTACCATCAGTGATATATCCGGAATCAATCCCCTAATGGAAACCAAATCGCCGCATGAACCAAAAAAAAAAAAAATGCATCGCGAATTACCAGTCACGGACTGAGGCAAAAGTTGGGAGAACGGACATCACTTAACCAGAAAAAACTCCATAACCTAGAAAAGAAACCAGAATACTCCTATCATCGGGGTGAAACTCGACCACCGCTGATAAGAAATGTCTAGCATAGCTATAAAAAAAAAGAGGCAGACCCAAAAAAAACTTGTGGCATCGGGCTAGACTGTTTAAAAAAAAAAAACGTACCCCAAAGCCAGGAGCGAAATTGCCCAAAGCGGAATTAAGAAACAACAACAAAAGATAGACCATTGGGGGCAAGGGAAAAACTGTGGGAAAGCACGAAGGCGCCCGCGGCACGCTTGGGAAAGCGTGCGAAGAAAGGAAAATGATGTCCTTAGTTGGGTATCTGTAGGCTAGGGAGTTTCAGAGAAGGTGTATTTTTGGGAGGCAACAGGCACGCGGGGAGCTGCGGGGAATAGGCAACATCTAGAGCCATGAGCAAAAGCCCTGACGTGCAGGCACTTGGATCGAATTAAAGGGGGTATGGGATGTAAGTTGGGGATGGGGAGAATTCTACGCAGTCGAAGAGGAGGAGAACTAACCCGAGAGATCTACGGGCGCTAGAAATCTATCGGCTGAGCAATTAAGGGCAAGGAACTACCTGGTGGAAATGAGGAAAATTCAATAACAAGTGAAATTATTGTTGTAAAGAAACAATCACAGCGGGGAGCGCTAGCCCGAAAAAAAAAACGGCTGGGAAGACGCCTATTCCATTGGAAAAAAAGATGCAAGTACTCTCTACAGGGGGAGGGACAGAGTTCTGGACCCTACTGGACTTAACACGACGAATTCGCGCTCTCGTCAGGAAAGCGGTCCTGAAAAGAACGCAGCTGGTGAAGTTCCGAACAAAAGAGACAGTGGAAAGGCCGAAGCACGCACAGCGACGCTTGCTCAGGGAGGGACTACTTCCCTGAGAGTCGGAAAAAACAGGAGGAAGTCGTGGCCGCCGCACTTGAATGAAGCTGGGAAAGACGCAGACGTTATTAGGCGCCAAAAAAATCTGGCGTTCGCAAGTCTCAAGGGGAAAAAAAAATTCCGAGAGGGGCCCACCGTCTGCCGACCAGCCTAAAGATGGGACTCGGCGAAAAGCGTGGGCTGCATATCGCTCAAAACGGACTCCTACTTGGTCACCCCGTGGATGAGGGAAAGCACGGCGAGGGAAGATGAAATGCAAGGACAGTTGGTGAAGGGGCATTGTGCACCAAAAAAAGGACTCCCGAGCCAGACCTCTTTTCGGACTTCGTGTGCTTATGGGCGTATGCCGTGGAGGGTTAGTTCAAAGCATGAAAATACTCCGACGCACTTGGAAGTGGCAATAAGAGGAAGAACATGTAAACCGTCCCAAAAGGAAAGAAACGCTATGCTCAAGAGAAACTATCTCGTCTGAGTCTCAATAAAAAGAGTCGTCGACGACAAAAACAGCACGTGCATGGGAATCGAGTTCCTATTCGCAAAGGGGGGGATAGTTGATAGAAAGCCCTACGCGCGGAATCGCCTACTCCTACTGGAGGGACACCGAGACCGCTAAGAATGGGGTTTGGACTAGGAAGACAATCAGATCTGGGGAAGGCGCCACGGAGAGAGAGAAACCGCTCATGGCGGCGACGCTCAAAGGGATCAGGACAGAAAAAGGTGGGCTTCGTGGTCAAAGGCGGAACGACAAGGCATCGCCTAAAATCTCCATTGCAGTACCAAGATACTGGAGTGCCTACAAGAAATAGTAGATAGACGCTCACCGACGGACCAAAGTACTAAAAACCGAGCCTGGACAGTTCATCAGAAACAAGCTTTTCTCGGCGAACGAAAAGGCTCGCAAAAAACCTGAAAGTGAAGGCCGTGAGGTAAGTCAAAACGTCGAAAAGCTGGGGTCAAAAAAATAGAGCTAAACTAGCTGGAGGGAAGCCCTCGTCACCAACAAAAGTTCCGAAAAGGAAACGCAAATCGAGGACCGGCCTTGGGGGCTAGAGTCACTCATGCAGCAGCCGTGGGGGGACTAGTTACTGGAGGAGAAGCGGGGGGGGAAGGGCCGGGGTCAGGCCTTGAGACGAAGGAACGTCGGGGGGCGTCGGGTAGACCCATCCCGAGCCTACAAAGAGCTCGGTCCCCAACTAGGTAAAAATCGGCGGGAAATCAGGCTGGCGAGTTTAACTAGGGAAGCGGTGACCGAAGCGAAAAAAAGACGACGAAAGATTCAAAAAAAAACGAAAAGTTCAACGGTACAATACAAAGAGTGGAAGTCCCGCACTGCGGGCGTGGCGAAACAAACACCAGTTTTTTACAACCAAAAAAAACTCTAAGAGGGAGCTCTCTCAAATCGGACCCATCGCTCCTGTGCGAAAGAACCGAGGGCTTCACCCAAAAAAAGACGCTTAAAAAGCGCGAACGCTTCCTCAGGAGAAACAACTTTGAAGCAGAGTGGCCAGCGCAAGCAAGGCGCGCGCGCTCACAAAGAAAAGCGTTCGGCAGGAGACCCTCCGCCGGCCCGGGGGGTCGACCAAAAGGGCAGGAAGCAAGCCTTGAGAAAGCCTCGTCGCCTACACCCAACGACGTCCTCGACGACGCACGGGGGGGGGGGTGGGGAAAGGGGGAGCTGCTCAAGGCAGCAAGGCACCCTTCTAAGGGCTCGAGGAGAGATGAGGGCGTCATGCTGGAGCAAGGGGTGGGGTTTGGGAAAGAGGCGGGGGCGAACCCAATACCCGCGTCTAATCTGCGGGGGAGACAAAGGAGAGCAGGCCGATCGCATAGGTCAGTCAATCGCCGTGTGGACGCCGAATGGGGGGGGAAGACTGCTACCTTGGCCGCACACCGAGAAAGAGTGCGCACTGGAGAGAAGCGGGAGCTTGAAGCAAAAATCGCATCGAGCTCAAGATTGAAGTCCCGAGAAAAAAACTACACCACCGACGCTCCCGCCACAAGAGTCTACAAAAAAAAGGGAAAAAGAGAAGAAGTGCGTATCGTCGGTGGCAGTGCTGAGCGCCGGGAAAGAAGGGACGAGACTGCTAAGAATCTCAGGGTATCAGTCCTAAATGAAGCCGGGAAAAAAAACGCGCTTCCAAGGTTATCAGGGCTGAAAAGAAGGGAGATCCAGAAAAAAATGCGCTTGACTAGCCATAAAGCGGCAGAGCGTATAGGAAACAAAGGAGAGGTAGAAAAGAGGCCCACCGTGAAAGGGGAATCCAGCAAAAAGCCAAAGCACGGTAGAATCGAATAAAGACAAAGGGTGCGCCGCGCAGAGCAGCGCCCGAAAAAGGAAAAGGATCAGTCGGAGGAAGAAGCGTGGGGAGGTATAAACGAGTTCAATTAGGGGTCTGTAGCCAGATGGGGCGAAAACACTGAGACGAGGACCATGGTCTCCGAATTAAATGGGGGAGTAAGGGGGAGGGGTCAGAAAGTGTACCTCTCTGGGCAATCGACATGAAAAAGAGAAAACGAATTTCGTCCCGGCGGGCAGTTTCCCGGGCAGAAACAAGAAGCAGAAAAAAAAACGGAGTTAATAAACTAAAAAAAGGAAGGATGTCACGAGGTTAGGGAAAAGCTCGAACTCGACCCGCTAGAGGCCCGACTCGGGAGCGAAACGCAGGGTTGAGCAGCCGCAGGACTGTGGAGGGAACCGACGTAGTGCGACACGGGGGTAAAAATAAAAGGCGCGTTGGAGAAGTGAGGCGGCAGAAAAAGGGGAGAAAAAACAACAACGCCACGCGCAACAAAAACTCTATTTCCGAGTGCACTGATTAAAAGTCGCTAAGGAGAGCCGTGATCGGGGGGACATCGAGAAAGACGCCCGATCGACGGGACGGCGTCCAGGGAAAAGGATCTGGGACAAGAGCAGGGAAAAACCCGAGGGAACTGTACCTATCCAAACAATGAGGTCGGACACGGGATTCAGGCTCGAACAACAGGTCACCTTTAATCGGCCAACGCAGGGATACACTATGGTGTATAAGGAAAGTAGAACTCGAGCTTGGTGTTCGTTACAGACTAAAAAAAAATATTTCGACGAAAAGGAAGTCATGCTTTCCATGAACTTAATGGGGAGGAGGGGGTCTTCTTCGCGAGACAATATGAAGTTCTCGGGAAAAAGAGTGGTGTACTGAAAAAGAACTAGGAAATTCGAGGGTTTGCTTCGGTGTCACTTCGTTGAGGACGCCGATCTGTTACTAGCAGCGCCAAAAAAAAGAACCTCTGAAGAAACCGGGAACTCGAAAGAGGGCTCAAAAATTGGGCGAAGGCTCGTGGGACACGAAGTAACCAAGTATCAGGACGTGGAGGGACTTAAACCTAACCTGTGATGAACGCGCGCCGACTAGCAGAGGGAGAAGCTATAGAAAGAGAAGAGGGGAGGGGGGTTGCCGAAGTCGGAGTCCAACTTCATAAGTTCTACGTTCGCCAAACGCGTTCCGGACTGCGGAAGGGGAAAAGGAGAATACGAGAAGCAGTAAACCTCGATCACCAGCGTGACGCGGTGGTGGGATACTAGGACTGAAGACGGCAGAAGGAATCCTATTCGTCTCCAAAGGGATCGATAAAAAGAATCAAACGGGCCGGGTGTCATGAAAAAAAGCAGCTAGGAAGTCCGATAAAACGGTTCTTCTAGATCAGCAATGCACGAGCGGGAGAACGCCACGCACGGAAAAGAAAGCCGCCAAAAAAAATCAGACGCCAAGAGGCCTCGTTAGCTTCGCTCAGGGGACACGACAAAGGTCTCTTCATTGCCATCCTGCGCGAGGGGGCCCAGACCGCAAGGGGTGAAAAACGTTCGTACTTTTCTCTCAAAGGCATCGCAGACAAGAGCGGGTAACTCCGTCGCCAGCTGAATGGCGGAAGTTGAAAAAAACGGAGGGGCAGAGGGGAAAAGCTCAATTTTCAAGGTCTAAAGTAAAACCGAGGTCAGAGAAGCGATCAGTGGACACGAGCTCAGGAGAGAAGGAAAAAACCACTACTTGCAGAACGACGCAGCTTGAGAAAAACCAAAAAGGGGCCCTCAGAGCTAAAAATCGCAGTAAAAAGGCAGGGGCCGGGGGGGGCTTGGGTTAAAATTGATATCCAACAAAGGGAGGATCAAAATTTGCACGGATGCAAGCATACACCAAGAAGGGGAACATGGCGGACAAACAAAAAACTAAAGTCCTAGAAGCCGCGGTCACGCCTCCTTCCAAGGGCTGAAGCGCGCGCAAGCCAAGAAAGGATATGTTATCTTCCTCCAGGGATGTTGAGATGGAATTCCAACATGGGAGTCATACTGTATTTGAGAGGGGAAAAGGGAGAGTCAAAATTGCCAATCGAAAGAGATGGAAGAGTCAGAAAAAGCGGCGATCTCGAACGCATTTTATAGAGGAAACTCCGTACAACAGAAAACTCCTTCAAATACAATCACTAGCAAAATAAATATTCCACTCATACCAAAAACCGACCCTACGACCATTTCCAGGGTAGGCTCCTGGCTCCGGGGCGACGTACCGGCATTCGTAAGCATAGAAGACCATCAAAAGCCAACAAGGCATCGAAGAAACTCCCAGAGCATCAACAAGAAAACCGCAAAATCCTGATAGAAGCGACAAGGCGCAGAATTGCGCAAACGGCAATTTGGTGCAAGCGTGCTCAGGGCAAAGGAAGGTCCCGACCAATCTATCGAGAAGTGACCCCCA
>Ga0179591_1232594_pt1 | contig 14155 bp, 16 predicted proteins | sample CZOMad2_1_08_16f_FD_182891 | JGI IMG/M metagenome (GOLD analysis project Ga0179591, IMG submission 182891) | Vadose zone soil fungal communities from Angelo Coast Range Reserve, California, USA - CZOMad2_1_08_16fungal (PacBio error correction) | ecosystem: Environmental > Terrestrial > Soil >...
GCATGCCTTGTTGGGGTAAGGGAGGTCGCTCCCGTGGGTTGGACCTTGGACAGACCGTAACGGACTCATCGGTATAGATCGAGAAGGGGGAAAAGGAGTTTGGTCGGTTTGTGTGGGAGGAGGGGGGGGTCTGCGCTTAAAAGGGCCCTTCGGGGGGTATAGAGGAAAAGAGAGAGGGGGAGAGTGCCACGATGAAAGTGAGCGTAAAAAGGGCTATAGGTGTTAAAAAAGAACGCCTTAAGGAAGCAATGCTCTGCTTGCGCCTGTCTTGAGTTTAAGGCGATTTCATGGACATAAGAAGAAGGGACGAAAAAAAGGTTATGGGGTCCAGGCAAGAGCGCTAAAGCGGGAGGGGAAGGTTATAACCAGACATAATGGGACGGGAAGGGAAAGAAAGCCAGCAAAATATAGAATCTCTGACAAAGGATTCAGCCATCTCAAGCCGGGGTACAGGGCGGCAACGACGGCACAACAAGAGGAGAAATAAAAGGGAGGAATTTCTGGGAAGGATTAAGAGGGGGAAAGAGTCACCATGGGGCAAAAAGAAAGAAAGAACACAGAGACTTGCGAGAGCAGTCCAATGTCGGGGAGGAGGAAAATCTTCTTGGGTGGTCTGGTTGCCGGTGCAGACGAGGAAGAGGTTGAGTTTCGTAGAACAGGAGACTAAATCGTAAGAAAAATGGTGAGAACAAAACGCCGACACGGGGCAAGGGTCTAATAGGTGGGGAATAAGAATTCTTTCCAGATCGCTCGCGGAAGGGAGACGTACCAAAGACAAAGTCCAGCAACTGGAGCAAGGGAGAAGAATAGCCAATGGGAAAAAAAAAAAATGTGACCATACCTGTGATCTCTCAGAAAACGAAAAAAGGAGGAGTTGAAAAAGGAATGGAGGCACACGTCAGTGAAAAAACCTCTTTGGGGGATTAAGGCAATAAAACGTATCTGGAAAGACGAAAAGGGATAGACTTTTTGAAAGGATCTCCTAATCGGCGGCGCATTGATTGGAGAGATTGAGTGATGGGCCCACCGAAAGAAACTTTTCTAGGAGAGAGCGTGAGGAAAAAAAAATAAAGTTTATATGATAACCGAGAAATACTAAAGACAAAAAAACGTCAGGAGAAATGCGTTCAATAAAAGGACAAGACCCACAATTGGGAATCACGAAAGAACGACGGATGACGCGAGGTTGAAAGCAAGACCAGGGGGAGTAAACTCGTGACCAAAGAAAGAAGAAAAATGCCCTAACAAATTGCGCAAAGTCTTCCAGTAGGAAGAGACCTCCCTCGTTTAATAGGGAAAACACAAGGAGGAGAAGAAAGGGATCAAAAACGTAAGTCGGAAAAAGGGGGAAAAAGGGTGGACCGAATTAGGGGAACTGGAGAGGGGACCGTATACCGAAGAAGAAGAAAAAAGGTATCAGTCCACGGGAAGTTGAAAATAAGAGTTCGTAAATCCAGAAATGAAAGTACGTCATGGAAAACACAAAGGGAGAGAGGACAGAGGGAAATATTGTCCGTATGAGCGTGCCTAGAGAAGAGAAGAGGCGCCAAATGCATATAAAAAAGGGGGGGCATATCAAAGGGAATGGCACAACTGTCTCCTCACGTAAGAATCAAAAGGGAAAGTACTCAGAACGGTGGAAAAAGGGTTTATAAAGGCCGTTATCATTGGACTTGGAAAATGATTCGCGCAAAATGAAGGAAGAAGAAGAAAAAAAAACCAAACCTTCCAGCCCATTAAGAAAAAAAAAAAAACTGGGTGGGAGAAAGGCATCTCTGCCAAGAATAAGAGAAAAACTAGGGAGGCCAGGTGACTGCTAAGCTGTTATATGCGCGGGGTAAGGGATTGGACAGAAAAGTGCTGAAGGAAACGTCACAGAGAAAGGAACTGCAAAGGATAAACGTTGTCGAAAACCTTCCGAGATCACAATTCAAGAGAAATGCAGTAGGATAAAGAACTAGACTGGGTGGGGGAAGACGTCGCGCAGGAAGGTGAGGAGAAGCCCATGGCATCAAAAATAAAGGAGGGGGATTAGCGTGGTAAAGCGAGCCGAGAGTAAAAGAAAAGGGTTTTTGGGTTGCGGCCACCGAACTGTCGCCAGGGAGGGGAAGCTGCGGCGCAATACAAAAGAAGTTTCTCGACCAGTTGCAAATGAAAAGTGTGTGAGTGACCACGAGAGAAAGGGGTGAAAGTGACCGCACCGATGGGCAAAAAGGACGGGGTCCTAGAAACGGGACGGATTAACGAAAAGTTTTGAGGGGATAAAGAAAGAACTGCTACCAGGAAAATTACGAAGATCTATTCCGTACGAAGTTCATGACACATGGAGAAATGCCGGTGAAAAAATCCGGAGGAGAGGATGGGGGGGGACCGAGAAGAAAATGGACGGACCGGAAATTAATGCAAAAAATCCCGGACATTGGGGGGTGCACAAAGAAGCAGGAAAATACTAACTAGGGACATCAGGAAGGGGAAAAAGGTGGACCGTAAAAAAGTAAGAGTGGGAGGGGGAGGGCAAAGGAACAACGACTGGCCATAAAACGAAAAGACAACCAAAATTAAGATATGAATAATATGGTACTAAAGAATGGGGAGTTAATATCGGGGGAATGGAGCTCTAAGAAGAAGTTATTCACCGACAAGGTGTACGGGAGGGGCCCACAAGCCTGGCAACTCTTCCTCGGCTATAATACTAACACAAAGGAGAGGAAATATAGATAGCCGGAGAGGAGAAAAAGTCGGGGGACCCCAAGTACCGGGCGGTTTAAAGAAGGAGGGCGTAGAGCATTCGCGATCCTGGAAAGAAAAAAGGGCGGGGCAAAAATCATCAGATCAAAAGGGTGTCAAGCGGGAAATAAGCGCGGGCGAAGCACGAAGGAAACTGCAATAATGTGGATTGAAAGGAAATTTTCCGCGGGTCGGAGCCAGTTCCCCGGCGCAAAAATAGGAGTCTAAGAAACGGTTTGCACAACAAGAAATGCTTTGGGGGGGGAGAAGGGAAGGGAGCACCTTTCTGCGCACTAGGAGGGGAAAGAGGTAGCGGGCCCTGCAAGATTCTCGCAAGGGGAAAGAGAAAAACGAGGGGCCGTATTGCAGCGTCCGTGGACAAAACTGAAAATTGAGGGGCGAAGAGAAAGGCCCGAAAATAAGTGAAATTAATCTGCTTCCAGTTCAGAGGAAAAGATCAGGGGGACAATAAAGAAGAACTACGCTGAAAAGCGAAAGATGGTTAACAAAAAAAAGATTAAACGTTCCGTACGTTAAAAAAGATACACGCTCTGTCAGTGAGGGAGACGAAGCCATTTCCCCGATAGGCAACCACTAGGTTAAAAGAGCGAAGGAGAGATACAAAAGAAGATCTCCAAGAAAGGTTAGGAAGAAAAAGGGAATCGGGAATTCTTCATTTTGATCATGTAACTCACCGAGAAAATCTTTAAAAAAGAGAAATCCCAAACAGCTGTTCGTGAAAAACATAGGGGATGTAAAAAGGAGGAGAGAAGATCTGACTCGTTGTGCCAAAAATGCGAAAAGTTAAAGGGGCTCTGCAAGGGCTCTCCCGCAAAAAAAATCAGGAAAAGAAAATAATATACAAATGCCACACCGATTCTGGGGAAGAGGGAAGAGAATGAAAAGTCCTATTATGGCCACGGGGGGAAGGACCTCTTTGGGGACAAGTGCGGAACAAAAAAGGAACAGGGATATGTGGGCGCCTGGAACCATTTCAAGGCAATCATTGTGGAAAGGAAGGTTTAAACATCTTTTTCTAAAAAGGGCGAGCATAAGGAAAACTTATTTAACTGCATCGGGGAGGGAGGGGAATCTAAGGGAAAGGGGGAATGAGGGGTGGAAGAATCGCAATCTCGCTTGCTGAAGGAAAGAGGGGGGTCAGCCGAATGTTCTAGGAGCAAAGGAGGGGAAAAGAAGAGGAAAAATACTCCACTGAGCGCTTCGTAAAGTAATGGAGGAGAAACGGAGAAGTTCAGGACAATTTTTATGTTAATAAAGGTTACTCTCTAAGAAAAAGAGTGCCGGGGAAGTATGAAAAGTCTGCCTCCGGAAAGACCAAGGGATCAGCACGAAGTGGGGAAACGAGAAAAGAAAACGCCTCAGCAGAAAAAAAAAAAAGAGACTCCACAGACTTTTACAAAACGGGGACTGTCGAGGGCATCGACTTCCTCTACGGAAGCGAAAAGAGAGAGAGAAGAAGAACAGGGGTATGAATTTTCAGGTCAAGGAGCCTGGGGTTTGGGTGGGGGGGGGGGGTTTTTGATGGGGGGGGGGGGGGGGGGGGGGGTCCATCTGAAAAATTTAGATCAACTTGTAGGACAAAAAGAGGAAAATACTTCGTCAGCACAACACTGCTTTCTTTATTCCCAGTAGAGGGGAAGGAAGGTCCGTTGCGAACGCGATGGAAAAGGTGAGAAATCTAAAGTAATCAAAAGTAACACCCAGTTGTGCCCGAACGACCAAAAGGGAAAGTTTCTCGCGGGGGGGGGGGGCAAAAAGAAAGAAAAACCAAAACAAAAAAAATTTTTTCAGGAGAAAAGGAAGAGAGAGGAATGCAACACACCACCGAAAGAAAAAAAAAAACTAGCTGGGAGAGAAGATTGTTGGCCGTTAATACGCGCGGGGTGCAGCAAGAAAAAGGGACACTAACAAAGTGAAACTCGATAAAAAAGGGGGCAGGATCACGCGTTGGAGACAAATTAGATGAGTACACCCGGCGATACTCCACGAAATCGGCGATAAGGAAAGTGAAAAAAGGAAGAAGGTGAGTTGTTCGTCTCCGAGCGCGCGGCATTATATGGAAGAAGAGCTGGAGGGAGGGGGAAACAGAGAGAAAAGAAAGGGCCGAGCTGGCGTGCAACAAAAGGGATTATTAAAGGATCAGGAAGAAGACAAGCCCACACAGATTTAGGGCTATCCTCTACAGAAGCAAGACCAGACCTATTGTTAATCACGAAAAATCACGTGGAATGGCAGGGGGAAGAGAATTTCTCGGATAGAACAGATCGCAGGTTGCTACAGGAAAAGCGAAAGAGAACGTAAAAAACGGGAAGAGTTTTCTTGATGTCAAACATCTGACAAGTAGGAAATCAGTGAACTGACAAGGTGACCAAAGGAGCACCTAAGAGGTGGCAAGGAATAAAGATAAAAATCTTCGCCAGATGTGGACCATGTCCCCGGGGGGATTGGTGGGAGTGAGGAAGGGTGAAAAAAGCCAGATCGAAAGAAATTCTCGAGGAGAAATATGGGGAAATCGGTCGTCGTCCTTTCCGTACAGGAAAAGGAAAAAGCGGGAGGAAAAGACCGACATGGCTGAAAACGCTTGAAGATGTCCGGATGAGGGGAAAAGGGGGAAAAAAATTTCTAAGCGAAAAGGGGGCGAACTGGGGCAATCGCCAGGTTCAGCTATAGGAAAAAAGGGAAAACTGAAATAGAAGGAAACTTACGCAAACCTCTTCCTGACTAAGGAAAAAAAAGGGGCGTCCCTTGTTATCAAAGGAGAAGGGACTTGTCACTGGGGAAAACCATTGATGCGGCAAAGGACATAAACCGATGACCAAAATTCCCTTCAACTTAAAAAGAAAATCTTCCTGCAATAAAAAGCTGCAAAATGGGAAGACGAACGACATCCGATCGAGGAAAAAGAAGGAGAACTCAGAAGGACAATTGCAGGGTGATTAATAAGCTAAGGAGACTATACCGAGCACAGTGAACTGGGAAGGAAGTGGGGAGAGGTCCAAGCACAAACGGCAGACCAGAAAATCAACCAAGTGATGGATAAGACTTACGAAAAGGTGGGGGGTTATTGTCAGTAGAACGGCCAATAGCCAGAAAGAGGGAAACCCACAAATTGAAAATGTCCGAAAAGGGAATGGAGAATGTTGGTGAGCAGCGTGAATCGCGCTAGGGTAAACTCAAAGAGGGGGAAAAACGAAACGCCTTGCCGAGGGGGAGAGATAAGAAGAGAGGGTTGATCCGCTTGTCAACGAAAAAAGGATTGACCAACCGCGCGGAGATTGGGGACAACTCTTTGAAAAAGGAGGGGGGAAAAAGGGAACTGAACGTTAATCACTTAAAGAGGTTGAGGAGTGCCTCTAAATACTAAGCAACATAGAGAGAATACGGAACTATTAGTCGACACATTAGAGAAGAAGGGTTGGACCACTTCCGAGGAAGGATGGAAGATGAAAAACAAGTCCCATAAATGGGGAGTAAAGAGAAAAACCTCTCCCGGCATGGTGGTGAATCTAAACGCAATAAGGGGAAACGTTTTAACTGAATAAGAAAATCAAAAGAAAAGGAAAATTTGCCTTTTAAAGGAAGGACGGAAGGTACGAACAAATACAGGAAGAAAAACTGCAGATTGTGCGAGAGGCAAAGAATGTGCAAGTAAGAACGGGAAGAGTCTCTACGCACTTTAAAACCCATCCCGGTTAAGGAAAAGGTAACAGTTACGACTCTTCCGCCTAAGAGATCAAAAAAAAGTTATTGGAAAAGAGAGAGATAGCTGCAGAAACTCTGGGGGTACTACCCTTCCAAACTTGAGGGGCACGGGCGTAGATCCAAAAAAGAACCATGTCTCCAGCCAATGGCCATACACGGCTGGAAGGGAGGAAGTTCAAAGAATGACTTTAGGCTGACAGAAAAAAAAAACAAGTAGTCGCGAGCAAGTCACTTCACAACTATTATGGGGGGGGGGGGGAACCGCAATGCCTGCTGGTAGGAGGCAAGGCAAAGGCTTGGTTCTTAGCTCGCTTTGGCAACAAGAAGGAGGGGAGTGAAGTTTAGTACGCCCAGTTCTGCGTCCGAGGAGCGGGAAAGCCATTGAAAGCCCGCGGCACCGGTATCAAACACGGAGAGGGGAAGGAAAAAAACTTCTAAAGGGGGGCTATCCTTTCAGGGCCAGGGTAGCCGTGGGAAGAAGGGCCAAGCGAAAAGGCCTTTAAAAGGGAGCCGGGCAAATCGCCAGCAGGTTAAAAAAATTCTTGTCACCGAGACCAAAACACTATCTGTTTTCCACATAAAGTAAAGGAAAGGGGGTTCAGGGCGAGATAAACGCTCGCAGGTATAGAAGCTCCACAGTTTCAGGTTTTTCTGCCAAACAAAAGAAGAACGCGCAACGACATTAACAAACGAAAAGCTCCCGAAGAAATGTTACCGCGACGTAGACATGGGAAGTGGGGGAGGTCCCTGAACAGGACTGGGCTCGTGAGGACGAATCAGTCTAGTGAAGGAGAGAGAAGAAAGGAATTCTAGGGAGTGAAAACAAGTAAACTGATGAACCTCTGCTCGTTGTTGGGGAAGAAAAAGTGAATGGAAAATTTCACATGTCTGGCATACTCGGAGCACAAGAAGGAATGTCAAAAAATGGCGAATAAACCGCTGATTCAACCGCGGCTGTACGGAGTACGTAGGATGTCAATGGGAACCGCACCCCACCAGGGGGGGACGAGGGAATTCAAAGAAGGAGGTCTGGGGGAAGCGGGAGATCATTGATGCGGGCGGATCAAGTAAACAAACTCTGAAAGAGCTGGGAGAGATAGGGGCGAAAAAAAAAAGGTTCAACGGAGGTTCTAGGGTTGGGGGGTGCGGAATGAGATAGTGTGATGGAGAGAAAAGAGGAGGTTGAGTCAAACGATGGGAAGATGGCGAGATACAGAGAGTTAAAGACCTCCGGAATAGGACTCTCTCGGAGGGGAAAAAAAGGAGGATGCGAAAGGAAATTTAAAATAACATTAAGGAAAAAAAACGTGGGGTTTACAACTCCCGGCATCAGAGGAGGTCTTCGATTCCTGGTAATCAAAAGCAGCTCGACCCGGGAGAAAAGGAAAAAACATGGAAAAATTTCAAAGTTAAAGAATCGATAAACTCGAGCAAAAGTCAAAGAGAATAAGAAATTTTCCCCGACGGCACGACTGATGGAAGAGCAAAACAAAGACTCACACAGAGTCGGGAAAAGGTGGAAAAGGGAAGAGCCGAGGTGGCCATCGTCCTCCCTTTTGGAGATAACCTGGGCCCGGGCTATCCCAGACCGCGCAATTGTAGAGGAAAAGGGCCACTTTGAGTTGGGATTCCAAATCGGCGGGGTCAGGTGCCGTAGGATCGGGCCAGAAACTATGGTAAAAAGATTTTTACTAAAAGCAGGATTCCTATCACGACTTAAAAACCCGGTGGGAAGAACTACCATTCGACACGGCGCTGTTAAAAGGGAGGGGATAAAACAGAATTCCTCCAGATCCATGAAAAAAAAAAAAAACGCGGGCACAACTAGAAAAGGACTATCTCAAGAACCAGACGAGCTTTGCAAGATCGAAGTATTTCAATTTAAGTAATCGCATCAGGGGGGAGAGATACAATGTGCAATAAAACGGTCTCTCACCAACTGAGGAGAAAAGAGAAGAGAACGGGGGGGAGGAAAACATGTCGTTCCTGACGGAGGGAAAGCTGAATTAAAATCCTGAAATCGCTCTCTCAATATGGTGAGGGAACGCCGGTGGGTCGTTTGGTGGAAATACGAAGACCAAGAGACAGGGATCTTGAGGTTGCACAAGGAAAAAAAAAAAAGGCGGAAAGAGCGTTCGGCACCAAAAGGGGGACGTAAAATGATTATCGGAAATCACTTCGCAAAAAAATCCAACTGGGCAATGCGTTCGGGAAGGACCTAAAGAAAACCGCGATTGGTAATCACGAAAGCAAGGGGGGACGAGGTACCGCAATTCGATTCCTGGGATAACAAGAAAGGTGGATCAAAGGCTTCTACAAGAAATGGACACACCAACGCCTCCCTTAAATTTGTCCACTAAGAGGGGGCGAAAGGGGGAAGCTTCATGGTGCTCCAGTAGGCAAGGAGGGAAAGAAGAAAAACCATTTGTCCAAGAGGCAACCCTTGGCGGGAGAAAGGCGGAAGAATAAGCACGAAGTTCCAACTGAAAAAGTTCACGGTGTCAAGTGGGAGGAGGAGGAAAGTTCTACATGAAACAGGGAGGGGGAAAAGGAGGGGGGTACAAAAAAATTCGAAACGGTCCGGCAATGAATTCGACCTGTCGACTCAAAAATGGAAGAAGGCGCAGTTGAATAGGCGGCTGGAAAGAGGGATCCAGCAGCTAATCCAATATTCGCCCAGGGGAAGAAAGGAGCAAAGGGGGTCACTCAATAAGGGAACAAAACTAGTCAATACTAAAAAAACAATTTCACTGAACGAACGGGCAAAGGAGGGCGCGCCCTTGGGAGGGATCTTTAATAAGAAGGAGAAAGGGAAATGGGGTACGATTTCCCCGACAGAAGAAGGGAGGAAAAGAGATACCAAATGCAGGACCAAATCAAGGGAGGCGTCACTGGGGAAGAACCATCATAAGCGAACAAAAAATGTCCTAGGACTCCTATTCTGAGCCACCAGAGGGAAAGGAACTCTGTTCGCGTTCATTGTAAAAGGGCGAGAAGGAGGGAGTGACTATCAAAAAAGTGAGGCAAAAGGGCAGTTCTCAAACAACGAAGAGAGAAGAAATAAAAACGCAAGATGCTGGGGGAAGGACGGAACTAGAGATTTTTGGGTATTTTAGAAAGGAAAGGAAAGCAATCAGGACATGTACAAAGGGAACCGTCGCAGGTTTTATCGGGTTGAGCGAAGCTTTGTCCTAGACGCGCGAATTTTCTCAGAGGGGGTTTGGCGCCAAGAAGGGAGGACCGCGGCTTCTCGGGCCGCTAGAGAAGGAAAAAGAGCGGGGGGGGATACCATGCAAGGACAACGGTTGAGAGGGGGGGGAAAAAACCGCGCGGGAGGCAAGCTTTGGAAGCAATTGCCCATTATCTGTGGCAAAAAATGTCCAAGATGGGAAAAATGAAGGAATGTTTTTCGGGAAGTTTCGAAAAGAGAAAAGACTCGACACAGGGACGAGAGGAAAACAACCCTGAGAAGTGTCTTCTACAGATGGAAGACATGAATGACGATTAATTGACCTCGCAAGAGGGGGGGAGACAGGTGTCTCCGGTGAGGTTAAAAAAAAATCTCAAGCCATGGGGGGGTGTCAAAAATCACAATCAACGAGACGGGGAACTTTCATACGAAAGGATCAGGGGCCGGTGGCCGAATAACTAGGTTCAAGTTGAAGGAAAGCGAGCTAAATACAGCTCAGACAGAAAAAGCCTTACTATCTGTGTTAATATTTCGCAGGAAAGCCTGTATGTCCATGAGGAAGAATGGGGGCATCGGGAGATTTATTCAACAGCCCTTTGTTAGGAAAAAAGCACAATGGCGAAAAGAAATGCCATAGGAACTCACAACAAGACCACGAGTAGGAGGAAAAAGGAGAAGAAAAGATGCGGGCAGAGGGCGGGACTGTACTTGGTAACTCTCGGACACGGGGTCATCACTTGGGAAGGGTAGAGCTAAGGTACATAACTACACCTTCCATACACTGCCCAGGGAAAGTCAAGGAGCTGGGGAGGGTCTTGAAGCATTGGGTGAAGTAAACTTGCCTAGAGAGCCGTCGAGGAAAATGTCCCAACCTGAAATAGTATTTGAGGTGCCAAGGGACAACTGGCACGCTGATTAAAGGTCACCCAAGTGCTAGTTTGAAAGGCATCATCGGCGGTGGGGGGGAACACAAAGGGACGGATGGGTCATCAGAACCTGAAACCAAAAAGTAGGAGCCGCGTAGAGGATTAAGCGTCCGCGTCCCGGGATGGACGAAGTAAAAAATAAAGGCAAGGGGAGCCGGACAGGGAGGTGTCGCATTTACGATACAAACCGCCCTGCAAAATTTTAAGGGGGAGGCCTAGCTTCCCGTGCATCGTAAAAGAATGGGAAACACTGGACCGGAGGAAACTCTCAAACCAGCATTGTGGGCCACTATCTGAACTTCAAATCCTTTTCACTGAGAAAGAAACACTCGCTGTGCCTCGAATCGAAGAAAGGGAAGGGAAAAAAGCGGGCGGCCAACAAAAAGAATGACTCGCAATCATTACAAAGAGCAAACAACATGGAAAAATTTATAAAACACCGAAAACGGCGAACTTTTCAAGGGGGGGGGGGGGGGGGGCTGGACTGAAATAAAGGAAGGCCGCCGAAATAAAAAAAGCAGTAGTTTAAAATCGACGGAGGGCTATGGGGCTTGAGTCTGGAAGGGGAAGAGGAGGATGCGAGAACGAAAAGACAGGGAAAAAGGTACACTTCGGGAATAAAAAAGCCGACACGAAGATGTTCAAAACAGACTGGAAAAATACACCAAATTGCACCCGCTGCTGAATAGGAAAAGAGGGGGAGGCGATGCACTTGGCCAGGCAAACTGAAGGACCCAACCAGGTCAAGGATACTAAGTAGCTGGAAGGGAGCATGGTGAAAGCGAACTTTGCTTAATGAGATGAAACCGAAATTGTACACACTCTATTACGGACGAAAGAGGGGAGAAAAAAGGCGCGCAGACGTTGAACACCGGAGTTACTGGCAATCGTTGGGGATCTGAGGGGGAAGAAAAGTTTTTCCTCATTTTGGGGGGCTGCCACCAAAAAATGACCACGAGAAAAAGTTGGAGGAGTAAATCAAGGCGAATACTCTGGTCAACAGCATCGGGACATCTTCATCGCGGAGGAGAAAGGAGGCGTAAGACTGGAATTTCATGGAAGACAGAAAACTTTATGGCAACCCTGACACGGAATCTCGCGAATCTCCTTTATGGAGAAAAAAGACGCCTCCACATCCACTTTATCACCATGCAAACGGAGGGGGGGGGGGGAACACAGCGGGCACTCCCTCTCAGAATTTAGAAAAGAGAGATTCGCCAACTACTTGGCACACCGGGAAACTGTTCTGCACAAAGGGCAATAGGGAAGCACCAGATGCATCGATAATCAACAACCTTTATTAGTTAAAAAAAGGGGTCAAAAGAGGCCGAGTGGTAACACTTGAATAGGGAGATAAAGGGGCCAACGGTCGATCCAAAGACCGGAGGCCGAAGCAAATGGGGAAAAGGAGAGAACCCATGGGTCTGGCCGTCTAATCTCCTCTCAGAAAGGGAACCCGGGGATTGTTCTTCTCATCAGGATGCCTATCAGAAGGAGGGGAGAAAAAAGGGGGGGGGAAAACTCCAGCTCCTCGCTGGTATGAGGAGTGGTGTCATAAAGAATAGCGTCGATACCGGCGCATTCGGAAAAACAACGACCACCGTCAGAGAAAGAACCGCGGCGATCTTGCATCCGTTTTCCTTTAAGGAAAGAGGCAAAGGAGGGGGGGGGGAATTCGCATACTGTGCCTTATAGATAAAAAAAAAGGAGAGGACGAGAGATCAACGGTTGTAGTTACATTCGTCTGCGATGCAAAGCTGGGAATACGGGGGAAAGGAAAGAAGAAGGGGAAAACGCAAAAGCTCGCCAATTGTGACTCCAATTGGTTGAGGGGGGGGGGGGAAAAAGGAAGGAATCGATCTTCGGGGATGGGGGCAACCACACCGGGAAACCTCTAACCGTGTCGGCAAAAGTTAGGCACTGTTTCTTAAGCTTGGTGAGGGGAAACCTGCTGCAAGAACCCAAACTTATAAGGGAGAGAGAAAGAGACGTGTCCATACCCACCCGATTGGGAATCAAAAAAAAGCAAAAGTGCACTGGAGCACGGGAAATTGCGGGCCGATAAAAAGAAACTGAAGAGAAAAAAGGCTCCATGGACAGGCCTCAAGAAAGGGGAAAATAACATTTGCTGTTTATTCGCGAAAAGAGGGGGATCCATAGGGGGCAAGTCCGTGCCCGCCCTACCGAACAAAGGTTCAAAGGGTGGCGATCCCTTGGCCGCAACGAGGAAACTTGAGAGGCTACTGGGACTCTGTGCGAAACGGGAAAGAAGTGAGCATTAATGTCAGGCTCGAGAACAAATCCGAAAGATTGCGAGGGGTTCCACGTGATGTGGAAAAGAAGGGCCGTCTTATGGGACGCCCCCAGAAGGGAGGAAAAGAAAGAAAGGGGAGGACAGCGAAGATGTCATGCTTGAACAGAGAGGGGTAGGAGAACGACGCGTGATACGAACACATTAGCGCACAGGGCAATACGCACAGAGTGAAAACCCAAAATTAATTTCACAAAGTCCTCGCGCAAGGTAAGCATTTCACTTAACGAAGGGGGAAAAAGGAAGAGACATTTAAAAGCGAGTCCGTTGGAGGAGGGGGGGAGAAAGTGGGTCGCAGGAGTTTCGGCCAACGCAAATCCCAAAAACCCTACATCTCCAGTGAGACTCAGGAAGGGGGGGAATACCACACGTCCCCATTTGGAAAGAAAAGAGGAAGAAGTATTGGGTTCAGTCCCAGCCGCGGAATTGAAGCAGGGTATGAATTCAGTGGAAATTCTCGGAAAACTGAAGAAGGGCCAAAAAGTTACCTTGTTGAAGGAAGGGGCGAACGTTTCTCGCAAACGCTCAGCTATAATCATCCATATGGAAAAAAGAAAGAGAAGAATAGTAGTAATATCGGGGGGTTTAGTTGGCGGGCGGCGCAATACAGGTAGTGTATTACTTATAAAAGTTGATTTCAGAGGTCGCTTGTTTTCTAAAGAATTGGGGGGGAGAGGGCGTCTTGTGTGAGCGCGATATGGAAAAGAAAAGGGGGGGGGGAAGCAACCGAACTTTCCGGCAGAGATGCGTGCCGAATCGGCATACGCCAGATTATCTCACCATTGGGGAAAGCGGACGGTTATTCGTGCCCACACGAGAGGAGAATGGCAATTCCCGCACCGGAATGGGGAAAAAAAGTCGGGGCCGGGACTTTAAGACGAGTGAAGGAAGGTGCTAACTCTAAGCCAGAGACCAATAAATCGAAGCAGAGAAGTTTTCTCGCTGCGAAGGAAAAGGGGAAGACGGCCGATACTTGTCGAAGCGCGCAAAGGGGGAGGCGGAAATGCAGAAAAAAGATCCGTCCTTGTTGGAAAAAAAAGCCGCAATAACAAAAGTCTATTTAAACTGGAAGAGCCTCGGCTTGCCGTGCCGGAAAAAGTGGAAGTTTAGGCAAGAAACATCGCTGAGCTACTCCAAGCCAACACAAGGGTGTGAAAATCTGAATAATATTTGCGCCGTCAAAATCCGTGTAGGCTGAATCCCATGATGCGATAGAAATGGACGAGGCACCCGCCCGGTGTACGGAGGAAAAAAGACCGTGGAGACTCCTGGGCCGCT
>Ga0179591_1281762_pt1 | contig 14154 bp, 29 predicted proteins | sample CZOMad2_1_08_16f_FD_182891 | JGI IMG/M metagenome (GOLD analysis project Ga0179591, IMG submission 182891) | Vadose zone soil fungal communities from Angelo Coast Range Reserve, California, USA - CZOMad2_1_08_16fungal (PacBio error correction) | ecosystem: Environmental > Terrestrial > Soil >...
TTAACAAGTCAGGGAAGGTGAACAGCGGGAGGAAAAAGGCGTAAAAAGTTAAGGAGCAGCTGGGGAGGAAAGGGGGGGGAAAGGTTGCGAAAGAAAAACCATTCTGTAAGCCCAAGGTAACGCGAAGGAGGATTGGCAGAGAAGGGGTAACCAAGGGAAAGGACCGAAACAAAGCAAGAAATGTTGAAACTTTGAAAAAAAACAAGAAACAATAGGGCTCGGGTGGGTGAACCATGGTTGCAAAGGAAAGGGGAAGGGGGGAAAAAGGCTCTTGGAAAATTAGGCTGGGAGAAGGAGGTCCTTCCATGGGGCAAAAAGAAAACAGAGGCCAAATTCTAACGCGAAAGAAAAGGCACGGTAAGAAGAACTCAATCATAAAAAAGGAGTGGGGGGGGTAGAAAAATGCGACGGTGGCTCGGAGGGTATTCCTGAGGAAAAAGAAAATTGAAAAAAAACCGTGCAGGGGGGAAAGGTACAACAAATAAGCAGAAGGATCGGAATTCTGGGAACTGGAAGCAGCAGACCAACTGAAAGGGTCCGATTTAAAGAAAAAGACCGAACTCAAAGAGGGACCAGACATTTTGCAAACAGCCAAAAATAAAGAAAGGTCTTGGGGCAGGGGGGTGAACAGTCCAAAGAAATAACGAATGGGATCTTTGGGACGGGTTTCAAGCCGAAGAGAGAAGTGTTGGAAGCAGAAAAAACGAAGAAGGGGCATGAAAAAACCTGCTTTTGGGGTGAAGACGAGGCACTGGAAAAAAGCCAAGAACCCAAATGAGGGAAGGAGGGGGGTTAACACCGGAACGGAAACAGGGTAAAAAAAACGAAGAAGTCTCCGGTGACCATACAACGACAGCGCCGCAAAACAAAAAACGCAGGGAAGGGTCAAACGGGAAGACTGGTTGCAAGGGCAGGATAAAAACCCATTACGAAGAAACAGGGAAAAAAAGGTGTACCTTCTAGTGCAGAGAAAGGGGGGGGAAACAGGCTAAACATACCAGGGAAGGGGGGGGGGGGGGGGAAAAGAGGGGGAAAGGAAAAAAAGTGAACAAGTGAAAGGGAAAGAACGGGATCAGAGGAGACCGTGCGACAGGAGACACTGACAGTTCAGGGGTTTGGGGGAAGGGTGTGCTAGCCATCGGAAACGAGATCAAAACGACAGGCAGACCGAAGGACCTTCGTGAGTTTTAACGGGGAAATGTGGGGGATTTGAGCTCAAGGGAAACATTGGAGGGCAGGAGTTCAACTGCAGGGCACCTCAGCTGAGGGGGGGGGAAAAAGAAGCAAAGCCTGTTAAGGGGGCACAAAACCAACCTTAGCCGAGGGGGGGTTCATGAAAAAAATCTCGATGAGGGAAAGGCATCAAATAGAAGAGGGGGAGGGGCTTGGACCGATAACCTCAAAAAGGTGTCTCAAAATGTCTAACGCGGCGACAAAGGGGCCTTCTAGGAAAGAGGGCTCAGATGGTCATGGGTCAAAAAACTTGGGTTGACCAGAAAGGGGAAAACAAAAAAAAATGGGTGCTCCAGGTAACGAAAAAAGGGGGGGAAAAGACCGTTGTGGGGGTAGGGGGGATAAAAGCAAAGTGAAGGGGGGACAAGGATCAGGGTTGGAGGGCCTAAAAAACTCTTGTTCAACAAAATCGGGGGAGGGGACTACATCAAACGAAAGGGGGTTGAGTTAAAAAAACGCACGCCGGGGAATGAACAGAGGACACGAAAAACAACCAAATCGCACCGTTGGGACATAAAAAAGGATTCAAAAACAAAAAACAAGCTAAGAAAGTCGTCCAAATAACTTTTCATAGCCAAAATGCGAAACATCTCTCAAAAAGGAAACTCGTTGTAATGGGCTAGAAAGGGGAAAAGAAACAAGGGAGCAGGTTAACAAAAAGACCATAATAGGGTGAGAACAACGGGAACAAAATCAACACATGGGGTCAAAAAAAACGGGGGGACGAAACATGGGGGGAATCCCTGGGAAAATCAGGAAAAACGGACAGAAGTCTTGGACATGAATCCACCCCAAGGACTGGAAAACCACCACAGTGATAAAAGGACTGATGGGGGAGTCAGAGAACCCGCAAAAAAAAGAAAAAATTAAACTGTGGAAAAAAAACATCACGGGGCATGAATTGAGGGGGGTTAAATCTAAAACAAAGGGAAAAAGAAAGGGGGGATTGGCATGGCAAAAACCAGCTTTGTCCAATCAAATGGGGGGGGAAGAAAAAAGACCATACTCGAAAAAAAAGACGTATTCACGAGTAAATGTTATCCGAAAAAAACTGTTCAAAGGAACTTACGAAGAGTACGATGATAAGGTGCGTGCCGGGGGGGAGCTCGGGAAAGAAAGTCCCCCGGTAATCAGTTCAGGGGGGGGTGAAAAACGTGGGAAAAAAGAAACAACGAAAGAGGGGGACTTTTAAGTTACCGGGGGAAGATAAAGGGGTTACTTTGAGGAAAAGAATGGAAAGGACCTTAAAAGACACAAAACACAGGAAAACAAGAAAAAAAGGACGGGAAAATCAAAACATCACGAGAAGAAGGGAAAGGGAAAATACGAGTGAAGATACCAAGGGGGAAGGGGGAAAACGAACGGAAAATCACCAACAAAAATCCCAGGAAGGAAAAGGCATTGGGGAGAAAGAAAAAAACTTGTGAGGACGGGGGGACACGATACCTGCAGCTGGGGGGGGTAAGGAAAAGTGGGATACCTAGGGGGTATAAAAATTAAGGCTCTCAAAGGGAAAAAAAAAGTGGGTACAAGGGACACCGTCGCCTGAGGTTGGGGGGAAAAGGGAAATAAAGTGAGGCAATCCTGGTCTAAAACTTCGCGGTGGTGAGCAAAAAAAAATCGTAAAGAAACGCAACGGGAAGCATAGAGAATAACGAAAGGGGGGTGGACACGCGGAGAGACATTAAACAAAACAACGAGGGGAGGGGAAGAGGAAAAATAAGGACGAGTCAACAAAGGGGGGGACACCCGATGATGTCGGGACGGGGGAAGCTATGGAAAGCTCAGAAAAACCTGCTACACCCGGGAAGGGTAACTCAGCGGGAAAAACAGAAGAAAGCTGAGAAGGGAGTTGTCAAAACAAGTGTGGGCTGGGGGGAAAAAAAGCAAGTAAAACCTGTTGGGGATACGGACGGTCAAAGAAAAATTTGACCTACTAAGGGGGTCCCAATAGGAAAGGGCCAGACCGTCAATCCAAGACTCAAGGACACGACAAAGGGGAAGAGGGGAAAGTTGTTTAAAAGTTGACGGGACGGAAAAGGCAAAATGGGATCAAAAGAATAAGATTACAGCAACAATTAGAGAGAAATGAGGGCCCACCAAAGCCCTGCAGGGGGTCAAAAAACAGGAACTGAAGTCAAGGAAAGGAGGGCAAGGCAAAGACCTTGTCAAAGATAGAACCCGAAAGAGTCAGTTACCTGTTTTCAAGGCAAAAAGAACACTTAACCTGGGAGGGGCAGTACAACGCCTAAAACGAGAAGATACATAAACAGTACAAAACTCACGCCACGCCGCCCAGAGACACCGTACTGGAGGGGAAGGACTGGGACAAACGAACTTTTTAAACACGGAAAAAGGGCGGGGAAGAAGAAAGGAAGGGGGGGTTGGACTGGCAAAAAGAAAAAAAAGGTGGGGGACTGGGTAAAGGGACGCAAAAAAAACCCCGCTGAAGCGAAAAAGGGTCGGGGACATAAAAAAACTTCCATGGGCGTAGAAGGGGGGGGGGGAGGACAATGTGGCGGTTTTGGGGGGGGTGCGGGAGCACAGACTCACCAAGAAGGGATGACAGGTGTGTACAAGGAGAAAAGGGGGGAAAAAAGGATTAGGGGGAAGTTGGCCGCAGCGGGTTTTCAGGAATGTGGGTCACCATAAGGGCAAAGCAAAAAACCCAAAAGTACGGGGTTGGGCCAAACGGAAGCTGAGGTGTGGACGCCCGGAAACAGTGACAACGAGGACAGTGGGGGGGAACCGGCAAAAGAACAAGGGAAAGGAAAATTGTTAAAAAAGGTACAGCAGAAAGGGTTGTCATAATCGGGGATAAAAACGGCTGGTGGAGGAGGGTTGTGGGGGTAGCGGTCATCAGTAAAGAAGGAAGCTTGGTTTCGACCAAACAGGGGGGGAAGGGAATGCGAAGAGAAAAAACGGGGAGGTCAAACAGAAGCTTAATGAGAAAATGAAAGGAGGATAAAGAAAACAAGCGGGAAAAGGTTGAAAGGGAACCCAAGGGAACATGGACCATAAAAAGAATACCAGCGTGGCAAGAAAAAAGGGTAAGCGAGAGTCTTTGGGAGGGGAAAAGGGTTGCTGGCTGGTCAAAACCAAAAGCTCTCGACGAGGCTAATACGGAAATAAATAGAAAGTGAACAAAAAAAAAATCAGGAGGAAAAGACGGGTCCAGAGGAAGAGGATCAGGGGGGGGGAAAGAACCAAGAAAACAGAAAAGCAAAAAGAAACGTTAACAGGGACTAAAAAAGAGAAAAGGGGGGTTCAACCCAAGGAGGGGGCGGAAAGGAGACAGGTACCGAGCAAAAAATACTATGGTCTTGCTGGAAACCGGTTGAAAAGTGGGAAGACGGGAATACAAAAAAGGGAGAAAACAGAGGAAAAATTTGGGGAACCGCACGAACCCCATGAAGGAACTTCAAAGCGATAAAAAAAGGGGTAAGAAAAAAGGACACCAAAAAAAAATGCAGGTTAGATTGGGGAAGAGGGTTGGTCTGGGTGTCCGGGAGAGGATGGACAAAACGTGTAGGTGAGAGGAGGGAGGTTCAAGGTGGAAAGGGAGCAAACAGTCAAACCGGGAGGAAGGGGAGGTTGGGTATGGTCCAAATATCTTGTCACTTTGAAAGAAAGGGGGGAAAGAAAAGTGTTCACGAAGGAATGAAGCAACCGGTAGAAAAAACAAAAAAAAGGAACTTCAAAAAAACCTTGATGCGTGGAGGAAGGGGAAGGTAACAAGGGGGAGACGCATGGCAGGGGGAAAAGTTTGAAATTCAGTCTTGGAGTGGATAAAAGGGAAAAGTTAAAACACCCACAAAGGTCCTTGGGAGGGCATGCAAAACAAAGACAAGCAAAGGGGATTGCCGCCAGGAAACGGAATATAAAGTCATTAAAAGAACGATCGAAAGACAGAGTAAAAAAAAAAAAACCGAGGATAGGAATGCTACCAGAAAACGGGTGGAAACGTGTGGGGTCCGGTTGTCCTCAATGCCCAGGAAAAAAAGAGGAGGGGGAAGATGGGGGGAAGTAAACAAGAAAAAAGGGCTGAAACTTGAAAACCCCCTTGCGAAATGAACTCGACGGGGGAGGTCCCCGAGTATCGAGGTCCCTAAGAGGGGGAAAAAAGTATACGAACAACGAAGTAATGCCAAAAAAGGAGGGGGGGTTTGAAAAAGGAACCGTGCCAGACGTAAACGAAACAGTGCAGGAACGGTAGGTATCATCTACAAGACGTTATGCAAAAGTCATCAAAACTGAGGGGGGGGGAGGGGGAAACAAGATGGCGGGATTGACTCAAAAGGCCAGGAAAGTAAAGGCAGGGGATTAAAAAATTCATTTTGGACGAAAAAAAGGAAAAATTAAAAAAAAAACGGAAAAAACTTTGGTAAGAAGGAAAACTAATAAACCAAAAAAAAAAGAAGAGTAAGGCGAAAAACCATAATGGTCGGTATCCGGTGTCTGCTAAGAAGGGAAAAGGAAAAACTAAGCACAACAAAAGGGGGAGGGGGGAAAGGAAGAGAGGAAGTCAACGCGTGGGACATCTCGCGTACAAGAAAGGGGTGGAAGGGAGGGGAAAAGCAATCATGACGGAGGGGGGAGGGGTGCAGGAGGGTGACCTAAAGAATCGCCCTGTACCGAAGTACTGAAGGAAAAAGAAAAAGGGGTAATCGTGCCCCGAAACAAAACATCAAGATGCCTGTGGGGAAGCACGGGGAGGTTAGATTCACTGAAAGAAAGAAAGGTGTACGACAGCATGGTCCGACAAGAACACAAAGAGCTTGGGAAAAGGGGAATCTGGGGGCATCAAGGGGAAAAAGGTTATTCGCTCCGGGGGGACCAAAAGATACCCGAATCGTAGGGGGGAGAAGAAACCAGCAGTCCCAAAAGGAGGGAAAAAATTGGGGAAAAAGACCTAACCAAAACATGGTTTCAGAAAGAAAAGAAAGTGGAGACGAGGGGGGGGGGGGGGACAATGCCCTAAGGCAAAGACCACCACGGGGATACCACCTTTCGGGTGCAATCGCAAGGGAAAAAGGAGAGGAATAGATCAGGCTGGGGGAAAGGAAAAAAGGAGACCAAACGATTTTTGGAGAAAAAGGGGAAAAAAGAAGGGAAAGTGGGGTGCAACAGCAAAAAAAAGGAACCTTTCTTGCGGTTGGTACGGGAAGGGGGAAAAAAAAGAACTATCGTGGAAAAGGTTTTAACGTCGGAAAAGGGTTGGGGGGAAAGTTTGCCCAGAATAACGATGGGGACCGGTTGCTTTGGGTTTGTGTTACAACAAGCTCGATAGAAAGGGGGAGGGGAATGCGGTGGGCGGAGGCGGTGTCGCGCGGGGGGGGGGGGGGGTGGGGTGGGGGGAAAAAAACGGAAGTGGGGTCACGAATAAAGAAATATAAAAGACCGACCAGAAAAAAAAGGCACTAAAAACGAAGGAAGGGGGGTGGGAAAACACTAAAAGAAGGGGTGGGGGGGTGACCACAAATACCCAGAAGAAAACCGAAGCCCATAAAAAACAAGACCCATGAACTGAAGGTTACCGAGGGGCAGCGCATGGGTCAACCAGGGGCAAGGAATTTTTTGGAGAGGAGGGAGGGGAGGTACACGAAAGGGGGGGACGTAGGGTAAATCCGTCTCAGAAGTCCAGAAAAGAAGATAAACTGGAGGAAAAAAAAACACCAACAAAACGAAAAAACCAAACAAACCAATTTTGACCAGGGGGGGGGAAAAAACACGCCCCGGCAGCGAAGAAGTACGTGAACAAGAGGGAGAGAGGTCCAGGGGGAAAAAAGAAGAGGGGAGGACGGAAACCGCCACTGAGGGATTGGGAGCGTTCCCTTAAAGGCTGGAGTGAAAAAAGAATGACCAAGTTCAAAAAAAAAAAAGGGGGGGGGGGAGGTACTCAGGGTTGGGGGGAATCAAGTCTCGATAGAAGGATAAAAGAACGAGGGTGGAATTTTGACTTCAGCACACACGCCGAAAAAAGGAAAGGGCTCGTGAACGACGGAGAAGAAACGGGCGTCAACTCTGACCCCCCCGGGGCAGCGGGCAAGATTGGGGGAGGGTGGCCTGGGACCTCACAGAGTGTCCGTCAAAACGAAAACCAAAGACGGGGGGAAGGTGTTGTTTTAATGTGGGGGGGGGTCCTCGGGTCAAGGAGGAAAAGGAGCCCAAGGACTACACCCGCACTTTGCAAACTGCTTCGAAAAAAGCACGCAGTAAAAAGGGAAAAAAAAACCGACCGTGAGAAAAAATACAGCCCAAACACGCGCAAGGAAACGGGGAAAACACCAAAGGAAAAAAAGCAGGGGAAGTTAGAACCTGAAAAAAAAATTTCACAGGAGACCTTGAGGAAAGCAAGACCTGGAGAGGGGGGGACATTGGGAAACTCCATCAAAATCGGGGGAAAAAGAAAAAAGGAGGTCGTTGACCCCAATTAAGAGGGGGGGAACAATTGAACTTCGGGTTTCAAAAAGAAAGGGAAAAAAACGGAAAACGCCCCATCGGGCCATTGCCGAAAGGAAATAACCCACATATAAGGAAAAAAAATAAAGAGGAGGGGGGGGGAGGGTCAAAAAAAAAAAAAAACAAACCAAGAAAACGCCAAGATAAACAATTGGGAGAAAAAAAACCTAACCACTGGCAAAGGGGGTGGGTAAAAAACTGAACCGACACGGAAGAGGGGGAGAGGGGGGGTTCGGAAAATGCCCACGTTTCCAATGAGGGGGGGGGGGGAGAGTGAACGAGGGGGGTTTAGGAAACCAAAATCGGTTAAATTGGGGTGCGTGGGGGGGGAGCCAAAAAAAAAAAAAGTAAGCAGAGGGGAAAAAAGGAGGAACTTAAGAGATAAAGGCGTGGAGGGTGGGGGAGGAAGACGGAAAGCCAAGGGGGCAGTAAAAACATCACGATAAAAAGTACGGGTTTGAGGGGGGAATGTTGCACGAAACGAAAGGGGGGAGGGATTTTCCGGGGGAGAAGGAAAGGGGGGAACATTGTAAATTTAGAAAAGGACGGAAAAGCGGAGGGGGGAAGTTAAAACGCAAATGGGGCTAGAAGAGGGTAGAGAGAATGAAAGCAGCAGGCTTCTGATACCAATGGTACCTGGGGGAAAAAAAGAACACGGAGAAAAAAGACAAAGAAAAAGAAAATCGGACGGGTCAAGGAAGGGGAAGTAGGGAAACAAAAAACAGGAGCACTGAAATAAGTTTGGGAAAGGGGGAAGGAAGTTGACTGACCCGGAGGATAAGAAACGTGGATAGGAAGAAAAAAAACAAATTTGAACCTTTCCACCAAAACGAGGGGGCGTAAAGTAAACGAATGGGGGAGGATTTTTGCATCATGAGAAAAAGACCCATGGGAAACTGGAAACCCGACCGGGGGGGATACTGAGGAAAAAATAACTGAGGTAGGGCCATCAACGCACTCACATAAAAAACGAAATAACAAAAACAGGGTGTTTTGAAAAGAGGGAGGTACGCAGACTAAAAAAAAAAAAAAAAAAAAGGGGGGAGGTGAAAAACAGAAGGTCAAAAAAAAGGGGGGTTGTTGCGACAGGAGGGGGAATGGGGGGAACGAATTAAAAGAAAATCAATGATTTACATGAAAAGAAAGAGGAAACAACACGGTAGGGGAAACGAATTATCCAAGAACGAAAAAGTCAGAGTGCTGAAGGGTGAAAGGAAACATGGTGAAAAACAAATTTGAAAGACGGGAAAAGGGTTTAAAAGGACCGAGGAGGAACAAAAAATTGGGTGGAAAGAGAAAGTTACGCGGCGGAGGGGGTGAAGGGGGGAAAAGGAGAGTCGCCAGGCAGAGAAAAGGGGGGGGAGCATTACGACAAAAAAAAGAAGTAGAATTAAAACTTTAGGGAGGAATTGACGGCTTGAAGAAAAAGGGGTAGGGGACTGGGCGGGGCGGGAGGTGTTCCAAAATACCCCTAAAATGAATTCCGAAGAGAGGGGGGATAAAAAACTTCAATGGGGGGGAAAAACACTAAAAAACAATCCAATTAAATGAATAGAGGGGAAAAAAAGAAAAGAAAAGGTGGGAAGTGGGTCGAAGGGAAAAAGAAAGGCGAAGGTTTACAGGAACACGGCCTGGAAAGTGGGAAATTCGGTTAAGGAAGAAGGGATAAAAACCCGCCCAGGGGGAAAAAGGAAAACAAAGGCCCCAAAATCCAAAACGTCAGAAAGCTGAACGTCAGGGGGGGGGGAAAAAGGCAGGGCAGGGGGGTTGTTGGGGGGGAAATCAAACAAGAACAAAGGGGACAGCGGGGCACCAAATGGGGGGGACCTAAAAGAGAGGGGGAACAAAAAATTTAGTATGTGAACAAGAAAACACAAAAGCAGGGGGGGAAAAAACGGGGGGGGAGGGGGATTAAAACAATTGGGGGAAGGGGGTGGAGGCTCAATTGGTGTGATCTTGGGCCGTTGGTGTGGCGGCAAAAAACAAAAAGAAAACGAAAGGAGGGCACTGGTGCAAGGAGGGTGGTTTTTAAGTAATGGCATGACAGGGAGGAAAAAAACGAACGAGGGGACCGGGTGAAAAGGGGGAAAGGAGGTGCCAAAGAAGGGGAAAGAGGGGGAAAACGAGGATGGCGTTCAAAAAACGAAAGACGTTGGAGTTGGGAGCCAAAAGTGGAGAACCAAAAAGTGACAAAAACCGAAAGGGAATTTTGCTACAAGACTCACGGAAGGGGGGGAGAAAGTGTGAAGGTTTTAAATGGTCATGGAAGGGGGGGGAGGTTGGTCAAAAAAAAGAAAGCAGGGGAGGAAAAACAGGTGCGGAGGGGGGGTTAAAGGTAAAGAACAGCACTGGAAGTTTGGGGGGGGACTGTTACCAACACTTGTAGGAAGGGGCAGAGAATAAAAATTTTGAATCGGGGGAGGAAAGACCAAGTTAAGACAGGGAAAAAAAAAAAAAAAGAAAAAAATACAAGACAGAACAGGGGCAATTTTTCGTACGGAAAGAAAAGGGGGGAAAAAAAAAAAAAAGGAAGGAAAAAAAAAAAAAAGATATGCGCCCATAAACAGCAAGTCCGCAGACAGGCGAGAGATTTTGGGGGAGGAAAGGTTCTGAGGGGTAGAGAAAAAACAGAAGTACTCGCAGAAGAAATAAGAGAAAACTTTACAAAAGGAGGGGGCCTACTTGCAACGAACGGAGAACGCAAAGGGTGGAAAGAATGGTAAAAGGGAAACCAAAAAAAGAAGAAAAAAAACATGAAAAAAAAGGGACTGACTCCCATGTTTACAAACCACAAAAATTAATGACAGAGGGATAGGCGAAAAGGAGAGGAGAAAAAAACTAAAATGGAAAAAAAGGGGGTAATTCACCAGGGGGCGGAGAAAGGGGCCTGACTAATGTTGGTTGAAAAAAAAAAGAAAACGACCAAAAAAGACAACTTCCATCTAAAAAAATGTATACAAGTACAGGGTGGGCATCAGGAAAAGGGATCACTTCTTATGGAAAAAGAACTTGGAATTTGGACAGGGGGACGTTTTGGGCGTGGAAGGGGACTGGAGGGATTTCAATGGTAAAAAAATCATTTGCTAGGTGGGAGAGAAAAAGAGGGGGGAGAACTCCTCAAACAAAGAAAACTTGAAACACTTTCTGATGTTAAAAAGGGAGCGGGGGGTTACAGGGTGCTGAAAATGGGAGAGGGGGGAAAAAGTAAAAAAAAATGTCACTGGGAAAGGTGTCAACCCTCCAGGACAGAAAGGGTGAGAAGCACCGAAAAAGAAAAAAAAAAAAAAACTAAACCTAAAAAAACTGGAATTCTGTAGTCTAAAAAAACAAGCAAAACTAATCAGGAGGGGTGGGAAAACCATTTAAAAAAAGGAGGGGAGGGGGGATTAGTACAGCAGTACACACGGAAGAGGGGGTTCACGAGAAAGGTATGGAAGGGGTTCGCGCAGGATGTCTTCAAGGAAAACTAAGAGGGAAAAAAAGCCTAACAGAACTGCTTGAATGCGGAAAAAGAAAGCGGTCAAGGTGTTGAGTTGAATCTAATCCCATTAACAAAAAGAGATATGGGAACGATTTGGGCAATGGAAGAAAAAGGCAAGTGGAAAAACCGGAGGAGGGACGGGAGAAGCCGCAGTTAGGGGAGAAAGGGGAAAGAATCATGAACCCATGGGGAGAGAATAGGCGCACCAGCCTTCCTATGGGGAAGACCCGAAAAGGGCAGAAAAAAAAAGGTTGGCAAAGGAAGAAATTGTAGGGGAGATACAAGAAGTGGGGGGGAAAAAGTCACAGCAGCTGAGGTTGGGTAAGGGACACGACCGGGAAGGGAATACAATTCGAAAGGGGTCAAAGGGGAGGCAGGTCCTATGAAAAAGGGACTTACAACACCAAACTCCAAAGCTAAAAAGGAATCAAAAACAACTGGTTTTACACTACAGAAAGAAAACTTCTATTCAGGAAAGAAAGGGAGAATCGGTGAAATTTGGCGACCAGAGACCAGGGGGAAATTGGAAAAAAACTCTCGCAAAAAAACGGGGGGTTTTAGGGTGGAAAGAGATAACCAGAAGAGGGGAAAACTTTGAAAAAAAGAAAACGCGTGAAAAAGAAAAGGGGGGAAGCAGTCAGACAGGGTGTAAAGTGTTACTGTTCTATCTTCGTAACCTGGTAAGGGGGGAGTGGGCTAAGTACTCCGGTAAGCGGGGGGGGGGTTCACGAAGAACAGACTGGGTACCGTCTTTGGGAGGAATAAACTCAATAAAACATGGTGAGAGGGACCAGTCTAAACAGGGAAAGGGGAAATCTCAGGGGGGGGGGGAAAAAATGCTGGGTGTAAGGGGAAGGTATTGGGCTTCAATCAAGGTTGGAAGAGAGAGGGGATGGATCAGGGGAGAAAAAAAACGTTCACGACCGGAAGCACCCAAACTACCTGAGAAAGAAAAAGGGGGGCAAGACTACTAACGGTATGAAGGCAACACATTTTCTCTATTAAATGGGGGGAAGGGGACCTTGATGACCAAAAGGGGGAGAAAAAGCTTTAAGGAAGGGAAGACTTTAAGCAAAAAAAGGAGCCGTCGAGTTCAGCTAAAAAAAGACGCAGAAAAGAGGGAGACGTGGGAACGTACGAAGAGTGTGCACGGAAATTGTGGTAAAAAAATCCAATACTTAGTTACGGGGGGGGAAAACGGTTAAACTGGGCGCAAGACAGAAGACTTTGTATGGGCAAAACAAAAAAAAAAAGGGGTCATCAAAGGCGCTAAACAGGGGGTCCACCCACGCATAACATGAAGGCAGGCTGGGGGTGGGGGGGGGATAGAGGCAGAGAGGAACCTTTAGGGGGGAAAAAAGGGGAAACATAAACGGGCGTAAACTCAACTAGTAAAAAGATCAATTGGAAAAAAAACGAAAAAATCAAGACAACAGGGAGTGGGGTGACTACAAAAGTTCAAAAATAAGGCGGGGTGGGCCCAGGAAGCTAAAAAAAAAAAAAAAAATAAAAAGAAGGGAAAAAAATTACACATGAAATGAGAAGGGCAGGAGAAAAAATTTGAGACTGAACGTAATTGTTGGGCGCAGAAAGACTGCTCGAAGAGGGGATGGGGAAAAAAAAAAGTGGAGGGGAAAAAAAGAAAACGGCAAAAAGTAGGATCCGTGACAAACTACTGACAAGAACTTGTGAAGGTGTTCAGTGTGGGGGGGAGGACAGGATACAGGGGGAGGATCGGGGGGGGGGGGGAAAACTACAAATTCTGATTAAAGTTACGGGAAAAAACAGTGAGAGGGGGTCATGTCCCGTCCCAGAGGAGGGGGGGAGGCGTGTGGAACAAAAACACCAGGTCAAGGCATGGGGAAAGAAAGATTGAAGGGGGGGTTAGGCAAAGAGAAAAACTTTGGCATCAATCAGGGGGGACAGGAATTAGCAATAAGAGAACTAAAATCATTTGACCATGGAGGGAAAAAAGCAAAAATGCAGCCAAAAAAGCAGAAAAGAAACCGGGAGAAGGGGAAAAAGGGTTCTCTTGAAACGCTGGGACAAAATGAAATTTGTCAGGGGTATTTAAGCCAACACTGGGGGCGGAAGGGGGAAAAAAAACAGATGTCGAGGGGGGGGGGTTGACTTGGAGGGGGCAGGGGCAACCTCTTCGGGTGTACAGCACGATGGGGGGAACAAAAAGCTGAGGGGGAAAAACAGAAAGAGAAAACCATGGAACAGAGCGGAGGGAGAAAAGGGAAAACTAAACCACCAGAGGGAAAAGCCGTGCAGAATGAAATAAAAGAAAAAAAGCTCTGAAAATAAAAGTCGTAAAGGAAAAAATGGACACACTTCAACCGGAGAAAAAACCTGGCTAAAAAGGGACTATTGAAAAGGGTGCAAGACAAAAGGCCAGCGAAAAACCCAAGTTGAAAAAAACGACCATCTCGGGTCGGGGGACAAATGAACAACTGGGGAAAGTGCAAAGAACGTACAAACCGAAAAGGATACGGGTACACCCAGTACAAAGAGCCGCGGAAAAAAAAAAGAAAAAGGCAGGGGGAGGACATCTTAAGAGTCCGTTACTCCAAGAAAAAAAAACCAGGAAAGGACACACTGGGGAGACAAACAAAAAAAACTGGGGAAAAGAGGGGTTATAAAATCCAAAGGGTATCGAGAAAAGAGGGGGGGGGTGCGTTAAAAACAGGGGAAAAACCGGGGGTAAAGGAATGGTTCAAAGTGCTCAGGGAACCCGGAAAAGGGGGATGAAGGGGAACAAGAGAGTGGGGGGCTCATTTTGTAGTGGAACAGATACTGTAAGAAACTTAGACAGAGGTACTAGTTAAGTGGAGGGGGGGGGGGACAGAAGAAAACATAATACAAGCGGGTCCAGAAAAAGAACAGGTAAAAAAGGGGGGTGTGGGTGGGCAAAGGGGGGTCACGAACGAAGGGTAGGAGGTCAAAAAGCAAAAGAACGGGTACACGGTTGGGGC
>Ga0179591_1200469_pt1 | contig 14153 bp, 22 predicted proteins | sample CZOMad2_1_08_16f_FD_182891 | JGI IMG/M metagenome (GOLD analysis project Ga0179591, IMG submission 182891) | Vadose zone soil fungal communities from Angelo Coast Range Reserve, California, USA - CZOMad2_1_08_16fungal (PacBio error correction) | ecosystem: Environmental > Terrestrial > Soil >...
GGGTAGATTTTATCAGAAAGTGATCTTGAGACATTATAATCTCGGCTCATTAGAAGCGGTGAGGGCTGTTGGTTTCTGATGGAGGGGAAAATTAAACGAAGAACTATCTGGAGGAGCAGAAGAAAAAGCTAGAAATTGAGGAAGGTGAAACGAAGGGAGGATGAATCGATGTCGTAGTAAACAAACTCTCAAAGACGCAAGATTGGTTGGGAGGGGAGAGTCGGAGAACAACTCGGAAACCACTTATATCGGGAGGAAGAGAGAACAATCCAGCAGGTCACGCAAAATTCTTAAGTGGAATGAAAGCGAGGTACCAGGAAAAGGACAGACGGATTCGTTAAGTCAAAGCTAGAGTTTCAAGCGGTCTCCTTGCTGGGAGGTGGGTTCCATTCAAGGGAGCAAGAAAGATTGATGGGCAGAAAGGCTGGGGGGGGGAAAAAAGATGGGTATCGTCAGTGGAGCAAGAGGTTCTGCAGGGAAAGGGGGCATGGAGGTCGAAAGAATAGGGTGGGTGCAAGGGTAAACGGAGGATAAATATAAGAAGGACATTTGACCGTCCTCCGGTCCGGGAATGTAAAAAAGCATCAAAAGAGTATAACACGAATCTGGGGAAAGAGGAACCTAAGTTGCTAGCGGAAAGTTGTTTACGCTAGCGAGGAGGGGTTACCTGAGACGGTTTCTAACGACAGGGGTCTTAGGAAGGGGTGTCCAAAGGTAAGAAAAAGATATCAGTTGAAAGTCTCTACTAAAAAGATTGGGGGTTCAGGTTTGACTTGGAAACTACGATGTTTCTTGGTGAATAGTTTATGCAAAGAAGAGGGGGGGACAATTCATTCGTGGGGGGGGCACCGCTGTTGTTGAATGAGGTGGAGGACTCGGGTGCCAAGTTTCTCTTCATGCATGAGAAAAAGTGTGGCTAAGGGTAGAGAAGGGCTACCGCTGAACGCTAGACAACGGGTAATATTGAGAGGCTTACGTAACTGGAAAAATGGAGGAAGGGTAGGAGACTTTCCACTACAAGGCTCAGGGGATAATTGAGGAGGGTGGACGAGAGGTTCATCAAAGGTCGTTGGGGGGGGGGGGGGGTCCTAGGGGCCACATAAGACTGGAAAGAGAAGAGGGGAAGAAAAGAGAAGTGTGTGTTTCGCGAAAAAAAAAGATTGATTGGGCGTTTACGATGGCGCAACTGAGGGCCGAAGATCAAGTAAGTGAGTGAGACTGTGGTGGACTCAGGAAAAAAAAAAAAAAAAAAAAAAAAAAAAAAAAAAAAAAAAAAAAAAAAAAAAAAAAAAAAAAAAAAAAAACACAAAAAAAAAAAAAAAAAAAAAAAAAAAAAAAAAAAAAAAAAAAAAAAACAAAAAAAAAAAAAAAAAAAAAAAAAAAAAAAAAAAAAAACAAAAAAAACAACAACCAAAAAAAAACCCAAACATCCCCGGTCCAGTTGGTGGGGTGGGGAGACTGCTGGGAAACTCTCTTGCAGGAACAGCGGACGATACCGTAGCGAGGCTTCTCGAATCTCAATCCATGAACTCTTTTCCTGAACCAAAAAAAAAAAAAAAAAGGCACGACTATGTTTTCAGTAAAAGAGGCGAAAAAAAAAGAGAACAATAAACGTGCGGGGATGTTCTAGTCGATATTACTGATATTAGGGAAACGGATCGCGCTCAAAAAGGCCAAAGTTGTTCCTCCATGAAAGAACGTCGGCAGGCATTTGGAAGGGTACCGGCATGCCGGATCAGGAAGTGATGCTTCAAGGAGGAACCTAGCGGTCATGGGGGACCAAGCTTTCAATATCGAGCATATCGAATCAAAGCGGATTGAAATAAATCAAGGTATACTTGGAAAGAACCAGCAGAAAGGTTGGATGCAGCCATCTCCTAAACTCGGCTTGGAGCGATTCGTAAATAGGGACTTAAGTGCAACCGAATGGTGCATCATCAAGGGGGCAAAAGGAACCTTTTTTGACAACATAGTGTAGGCTGAAGTTAAAAGTTTTAAAGAGCAGGGAAGGAAAGTTGCCAAACTTTAAAAAAAGAATAGAAACGTGCGACCGGGGGATGGGGGAAGACCGGAACCCTGAATTAAAGGGGCGCAAAAAAACGAGCGGAAAAAGGGGTGGGACCGTTCCCAGCAGGTTGCAGGCGCAAAACAGAGAACCTCAAGAGTGAAACGCGATTTAAAGAGAAAAGGGAGTCATAAGGCCAGACCCGGAAAAGAATCGAAAGCGAGTGAATGTACTTTAATAGAAAGACAGACCCATTCAATCTTGGTGGAAAATTTACCGATCAAACGAGGGGAAGGGACGACGATATGAAAGGATTGATTGGACACGTTACGACTGGTACACACCACATGAATATGGTGCAAAAAAACGATAAAAAGAAATGAAGGGCCGAAGGGGGCGGAAAAAAGGGATGAAAAGGAAGACTAGAAATATCTAGTGGTTCTCGATGGACTAATTCTTCCTGACATGTGGATGAAGAGGACTTGGAATAGGAAATTGGTGATACTCAGGCGCTAGGCGAGAAGCAGGGTTGTGGAGGAAGCCCTGGAAGGAAGTGAGAAAACAAGAAACGATTATGTCCTCGTCGTGGACCGCGCGCATTCCAGGAGGGGGGTCTGGTTGGTGTCGAAGCCCAAGTGAGTGTCTACGGAAGAGAACCGCTTTAAAGAAGGTTGCAATCGATACTCGGTACAAGAAGGGGGGGCCAGATGGTAACCTCACCTCTGAGGGCTTGGCTGACGTTGGTATCATGTGTTAGACGATCACAACAATCGGGGAGGGACCATCTAGTGTTGGAAAAAAGGGGTAAAGCATATAAGATGGAAAGATTTATGGAGGGCCGATAAAATCGATACCGGCTTTCTTGGGCAAACCCAGGTAGATGCAAAACGCTTGGTTTTCCAATGCTTGTTGGGGATTAGGCAAGATTACCTTTTGTCAAAACGATGGCTGAGGGAGTGTGGTGGGGGGGAGGAGGGGAGTAACTACCTCTTGGTCAAGAACCGTGTGAAAGATTTGAATGGAGTGATCAAAGACTATCAACCAAAAAACGTGAAATAAAAGGTAAGAAAGTTGAGAGAGATGAGGTGGGTTGGGGGGGAAGCGAGTTCCACGGTATTCAACCTCGGATATAAGGAGAGGAAGTCAGAAGAGATAATAATTGTGACCCTTCAAGGAAAGGAAAAGGAGGGAATTGAGGGAGGTAGTATAGGATTAGTACCTGAAGGGTTATTCAGTGGGGGGAATTTGCTGGGTGAAGGATTTAGTGAAAAACCTTGGTTTTAAATAAGTGAGGGGGGACAGGTGTCTGTCTCCTGGGGCGGAAATATTATTCATAATCGAGGGGGGGGAACACAGAGAGAATGGAATCCAGATTCCGAAGAATAGAGGCGGGGGGGATCTTTTTAGGACTAACTATGGGGGGTCTGAATGGGAGTATGAGTGAAAGGAAAATCCAATTGAGTACGGGGAAGAGAGACCGGTTCAATGAATCAAGGAGAAGAGACGTGACTACCGTTGACTAAGGGAAGAAAAGATTCTTGGGTACTTGAGAAAGCCCAGAGGACGTTTTGGGTGCGCAGAAGAGGGGGGTTTGGACAAGGCTGGAGAGGGATTGGAGAAATAGAGCTCAACAACAAGTGAGGGAGGAACGAGAGAGATAGAAAGCATTCACGCAATTCCAAATAGCCGACTGGGGTGGACGAAAAAAGGAAATTACGGGTTCGAAAAGTTGACTCACGAAGAAGGTAGGTTACAGAGAGGCCCTTAGGAAAGTGGCTTCTCCTGATACGAATGACTCAAATCTCCGTTCTCGTCGTGGGAAAAGAAAAAGCGACAGGGAAGAATGGCAGAATATTGAAGAGAGGCCAAGAGCTCTAGTTGCTTCGGATTATACTTGAACGGAAGTTACTTCTCGACGGGTCAAACAGGAGAAAGTCTCCTGTCAGGGTCAAGACAAACCAGCAACATGCAAAACCCGGGAAGGGGAAAAAGGGGACCGAAAAAAACGTTTCAGAAACCTCACCTGATGAACCAGATACCCTGAGAGAACTACGACATCCTAGGACTACCGGCAACTACAAAGGAGAGAGTGTCTAAGGACCATCCAATCTAGCAGTAGAGGAAGAGCCGGATCGAAGAGGGTTTTGAGGGAATAATTGTGGAAGAGAGACAACCATTTCCTCACGGGAACACTGGGTGACTTCTCACATTAAAAAATAGGTGTGTTTCTCATTCTGGGAGGAGAGGAACCAAAGAGGGGTTCACCAGGGTGAGGGAAAGATGGGAGGGGGGAAATACCGAAGGTCAAAACGACCGCAAGGGCCAGCGGGAAAGGATTTACGTCAAACCTACAAATAACAACAATGTATGGCACAAAAGAATGTCAGGGGGGGGGGGGTAAAGACGGTGTAGAGGGGGTAGGCTCGAAAGTCCTCCCTAGCTATGGTGAAAAAAATCAAAATTGTGCACGAAATGGATCTATCGAGGGGGACCTTCGGTCGTAAAAGTAGAAAACATTAGCAAGGAGAAGACAAGAGACTATCTTCAGGAAAGGTGAGAAGTAATTAAAAGGCCATTAATTATAGTAGAGACCAACAATGAAAGAGGGGGGGGGTGATGAGATCCAATCAAAGGGAGTACCACGAACCTAAACATAAGGGAGAGGGCGGGGAGGTGAAAAACAAAAAAAAGATCGAGGCTTGTCCCGGAGGCCAGGGCGGTCTACACCAAAAAGGGACTGAAGAAGTAGCGTTCTTGAGTATCTAAAAAATTAAGGAAGGCAAATTATCGTCTCCGTAAGGGGACGCACCTTCTCCTGCGGGACAAAAAAGAGGGGGGGAAGAGGAGGGGCATGAAGGTCGAGGAGAAGGATGACCCAGAATGCAGGGGATCTACCATATTAATATGGGTTGGTGTAAAAGGAGAGAAATGGGCTACAGCCTAATGAAAGATAGCGTCTCAGAGGTGTTCAACGGGTAGGTAAAGGGTCAAGGTTTGAAGGGTGTCGGTATTACTATTAACAACTCGGACGGGGGGAGGGCCGAGACGGAAAGGTTACATGGGTAAGGCTCTGTTGCGAGTAATAGCTTTTTTTTCGGATTGCGGGTATGGGGGAGGAAAGGGTCAAATCAGGGGGGGAAAGTGCCACACCCTAAAGATAGGGTTTTGAACTCCTAAAAGTTGAAGTGGAAGTATCCAATGGAAAAAGTTTCGAAAGGGGAAGGGACGGCCTAAAAATGAGTGGGACAGAGTAAGTTCATTATCGGAAAACTTACAATAAGACTAAAGAAGGTTGAAAACACCTTTACATGTGGGGTACCTCTTGTAGAGGCAGAATGACGGTGGAGTGATTCCAAAACTAACTCATCGGGGGGGTATCGACACAAGAAGACGGTAGTTTGCCGATGGGGGGCGTCATCCACAAGGGGGGGGGGGGGGAGCCGGGTCTTCATGTATAAATTGATTACATCAGTTAAAAAGGGAAAGGGCTTTGATTCTAGAGGGGGGCGAGGATTGGTGAAAGGGTGTGTTGGACACGATAGGAGAAAAAGTCAAGAGAAATCAAAGGTCAATGAATTGCCGGTGAACCAGTCCACCCGCCGACCGGGATGTGGACGGGGCCGGGAAATCTACTTTGGGGGAAATAGATCGGATCAGTGCCCCGCCAATCAACAGTAAGAGCGCATAGAACCGAAACAGTTCGGGTCAGTGGGAGAGCGTGTTGATACGGCCACCTGGCAAATCTCTGGAGGTAAGGCACGGGCCGGGAGGGGCCTTCTGGTATAACGAATCGCCTACGGTATCCCCGGAAGGGGAGTAAAATCAGTGGGAAAAAAAAAACGCAACAAAAAAAACTGGACGGGTGATATCACCGGATGGTCAAAAATATCAGGGGAAACTGTCTCCGAAGGGGTTGTGACAAGGCGGAACGCCCCATCGAAAGTGCTTAGTAACTTACAAAAAAGGACTGGAGAGGGAAAGATTCTCGGGAAAGCTAGCGCAGGTGTAAGAAAAAACAAGGGAAGGGTGATGAACAGAGAGTAAAAAAAAGATCATACTTTAAAGGGAGTAACCGTAGTGCTGCCAGAATGAAGTAACTATACTTAATCATCGGCCGGGGTTAAATAAGGGGCAGAGGCAGGAAGGGGACCTCGAGGTTTCGAGAAAGGGTGAACCTTCACTCAAACTTTCCCGAAAAACAGTTTGCAGGCAAGGAGGAATCGAAAAAAAGGGGTCAAAGAGTCCAACGCAAAAGGGATATGCAACAACATGAAACAAAAGAAAAAAAGGGCGGGGCCTCTACAGAAAGATAGAACAATTAAATTGAAAAAAGGGTGGAAACCGAAATATGTTTATAGAGGGAAGCAGGAAGAATAGAGGGGAAAGGACTTATTACCTTTTGGCAAAACATTATACCCACATATGAAAAAAATTCGAAATTTAAACTCTAGGAAAAAAGTCCCGCAGAGAGGGACGGAGGGCCCTATTATGGAAGGGTCGAGTTCCAACCCAACACATGGTACAGGATGAGTGAAATGCTTGGAAGATGGCGACCCATGAGGCAACACTCGGAGGCGGGGAAAGCCATCGAAAGCGACCAAGAAAGAGGATAAAGTCTATCCAAAGCTTTAGGGAAAAAAAAATCAGGGGGGCATACCCTCTGGCTTGCGCAAGGGGGCCAGGTAAAGACGGCTAGGGGCAAAAAAGTGATAGAAGAAGAAGTGTATGTCTTTTACTGTGAGGGTCCGCCTCAGGGGGTGTCATTCAAGGGAATAATGGGTGGGGGGGGAGGGGGGGGAAGAGTCTAGGGGGGCGCGTCCGCGATTATTCATTTATGGGGATCGAAGGGGGGTCGGATCCATAGAACAAGGGGAGCGTGCGTTACTCTGTTGTGCAGAAAAAGCGGCTTCAGCCGACCAAACTTTCACAGGGAAGAAAGACTTGGAATATAGTCTTGCTCTAGAGGGAGAGGTTGCAGGTCTACAGGGCGGCATAAAAGCAGACCAAAAGTCACTAAATAAATGAAATTTAATGTACAAGAGAGTGAGTGGAAATCACGACGGGGAAGCGACACGAGACCAAGAATCTCTCTCCAAAAACTGGGGTAGGAAAAGATCTAAGGGGGTAAGAAGCTTCAACGGAAGGCTCTTTGAAGGCGTAGATAGCCTGCATCAATTAACTCATACTATGCGGCGGGGGGGAGATGGGATCTAATTATGAAATACGCTCTAAGACAGCATAAAATAGAAAAAGGCTAGAAAAAAGGTCTCAGGTGCAATTAAGGGGCGGCTGAAGAGCAGAATTCAGTCCAAAAAAGAAAAAACCGGCCGCAAAGATGGGGGGTTGGAGGGATAAGACAACTGCGATCCCAAATAAAGAAAACGAGCGGGCGGAGCGAAAAAAAAAGACAGATTAAGAAGCAAAGGGACGTATTGAAGGAAAAGCGGCGAAAAAATAAAAGGGAAACTTACAGAAAGGGCTTCGGTAGGCTGACTATGCTTTGCTCGGGCGCGATTCTTGTGGGTACCAAGGAAGGTGGCGCCAAGAAGAGGCTTGGCATCAAGGATCGGTTGGGATACCTGGGGGGGATCGGCACAGGTGATCCTCTGAAGGGAGGGCGATTTCGTTGAACGAACGAAAATGAAATTGTAACCGGGACGGGGGCGTCTCCTCTACATGAAAGTGGGGTAAAGTCCTAAATGGGGAATCCTTGGGTTAGCCATTCCAAAACACGATAACCAAGCATCTGGCCTCGGGAAATACGGGACGGCGGGAAAGTTGCAGATATCTATGCGTGTTGAAGGACTTTTTGAGAACAGAGGTTTAGGAAGAGTTGAAACGTATACGCCTGTCAGATAGAGTTAAGAGACGATAAAAAAAATAGGGGGGGGGGGGGCAAGGTTTACCCTTGGGGTGCGACATAGGTCGGAGTCGTGCACCATTCAAATTCGGGTGGCAGATGGGGGTGAGGAAATGTTGCTGACTCAGGTTGGAAAAAATTTGCACTAGGCAATGGAACACTTGGTTGCGGAAATGTTGGAATGAGCAACTAGGAGGAAATAAGCAAAGAAAAAAGGAAGGTGAAGTAATTATAACGGGGAGGACTTCCTCGGTATGACTGTTAAAGGTGATATTGTTGCAAAAAAAAAAAAAAAAAAAAAACCGTCATCGACTAAAGGGGAAAAAGTAGGGTTTCTCGTCTGATTTCATCACCATTCTGGTTGGTTTTGGGGGGCGCTTCTCACAACGCTTGAGGGAGAATTGGAAAGAGAATGGGTTCAGAAAAGGAAGTTTGTTAAGGGAAGAAAATCTGGCGAGGGGAGCCTGGAATAGCCACGGGGTAGGGTCGTACCAATGGAAAACATGGGGGTGCCTGTTGGGCCCAAAAATCATGGGATCAAAACGGCCAGGGTGGTTGTTGGAGCCGGTTATGTCCAATCGGGTTCCGAACAGGAACGGGGATCCAAGGGAGAGCGGGGAGGTCTCCTACGGACAAGACTGACAGTCAGTACGAACTTAGCAAAATAGGTGGAAATAGGAAAAAAATCGCAGGGCTCAAAAAAGAGAAACTTTAGTGGGACTAGCATAGTACGGAGGATTGTGAGGGGGTGGAAGGAGAACGCTCAGGGCCATATTCCAAGGAGGTTTCCCCGGCACCTGTACATCAAGAGAGGGGGGGTCAGGGGAAAGTTCAGGCAGGAAGGCAAGCAATAAATGGTGATTCCGAATAAGGGTCTCGAGAGGCATTGAAAGAGGACAACGGGAGGGGGCCTCTAGCAAACACTGTCATGGAGGGGGAATCAAAGTTAAACCTTCCAGCACATAAATTGGGGAGCCTACCATCCTCATAAATAAGGGCGGAGGGTAAGGACGATTCTCAAAAAAGATGAAGAGGGTTAAAATCCACGAATGTGTCGTAAGGCTCTACAACGCCGACAAGGTACCGGGGTGTTGGGTGCAACGGGAGGGAGGGAGAAGGGAAGTTGGAAGACAGGACTGGAACTACTGGGTTGAACACTACTTGGAAAATTATAATCAAACATCTGGGAGAACGGGGGGGGTTCAAAGGGGGCATCCATTCCCCGCTGAGGGCGGAAAAACCCGAGCTGGGGACGGGGAAAAGGGGGTGACTACCAGCAAGGTGGCGGCGCAGAATCGCAAGAATTAACAAGCGGGTCACGGCTAAAAAGTACAAGCCGGAAATACTAAGAGAGGGGTGAAACGAGATTACTCCGGGTTTAAGAGTATACGCAAACCAAGGAAGAGGTGAAACTACTGGAGATCAAAGAGGTAAATTCTCTCTATCTACATTCGGGTTGACAGCGTTACGGATACTGTGTGCAAAAAACATATTAAGGGGGGGTGAAAAAGCGATAACGAATTATTGTCACGATTAGAAAACTTGCGTGAACGTGGAAGGTGAATAAGAGAGAGTTTGAAGAGAAGGAAAGGCGGAAAGGAACTGGGAATAGCAGATGGTGCCTGAGGGGAATTGGGAGCCAAGAAGCTAGTCGATAAGAATTTTTTTGTAAAAGCAAAGGGCACGAATTCGGACATGAGGTGTACCTTAAGTGAAAGGGCAGTCAAGGAGAAGGCGTGGGGGGGCGGCAGAAGGAACGGGGCGTGGAGACTTCCCGAGCCAGTTGAAGGGGGCTGTTTCTACGAGACTAAAATAGTAATGGGGAAGACTAATTAAATCAGGTAAAGGGTTCGCGTGGCACTGGACCTTGGGGGAATTTCGACGACGCGACAGGTCAGAATAGATATATACCCGAAAGGGTGGCCGAAGCGCTAGAACGTGGAATCTTGTATGTGCTCACGATCACTAAGACAACGGGCGGTCGTGCCAAACCAGTGAGCGAGGGGCACATCTACTTGGGGGGGACCAATATTGTTGTAGGGGAGTTTGCCTATGACAATCTTTGAAAAAGAGGCAAGGTACTTTGTGGGGTGGGAGTCAGTAGTACTACCGAGTGCCACAACCAGTTTCAAATAGGGGGATTTCTTGCTAAAAAAAAAAAGGAGAAAAAAAAAGGAGGGAAAGTAGGAAAGCAAATGAAGGCGAAAAGGTTTGTTTTGACGAGTTGAAATAAACGGATTCACTCACCGCTTCGGGCAGTCTCGGAAAGGCAGAGAGATCTATTTGGAAGGGGGAAATGGGCGACAATACGCCCTGGTGCAGTTATGAAGAGGATGGAGTCTCACTGGTTTTGGTAAGGGCGGGGGGGGGAAGTAGCCAAGGGGGGGTGATGCCGAAAGGAGGGGGAATTTGCGTGAACGCCTTCAGAAGTCTTCCCGGGGGAATGGAAAAGAAAAGGTGTGGACCCAAGTCTAGTGTATCCGAAGTATATTCCTGAAAATATAGGATAGGGGCGCAGGGCTGGGACGCAATTTGGATGAATCTGGCTTTTGATACAGGGCCAAAAAGCAGGGACGGCCGATGATATATATGTGAAGAAATAAGAGAAGCCCTGTCACAAGACAAGAGGAAAAAAGATTAGGGAATAATGAGAACTTAACACGAATGAAGAAGGTTCGCCAGAAAAGCGTTTGTCCAAATTCGGAATGCTGTTCACAGAAGAGAAAAAAAACAACTATTGCTAGGAAAAGATAGATATTCTCCAGAGGATTTGGGAAAAAAATACCGGCTGGAGAAAAACTTATAGCTTGAGGCAGGATCATGGACCAGCACGTCTTATGTCATGGCTTTAAGAACACTTCAACGCATGAAAAAAATGAAGTGGAAATAGAATCTCCATCGTCGTAAGACTTATTTGTTGCGGTTGAAAGATTGAAGGTGAAACAAACGAAGAAAGGAAAAATGCAGAACGGATTATCGAAAACTACAAAAAGAATCGGTAGCGGTTTTGGGAAGGTACAGGGAATTATACTTCGTTTAAATTAGAGACTTTGTGGGAGAGATAAGCCTCTTCTTGAAGACCGGGGGGAGAAGAAATGAAAAAAGAAGGGGGGGGGGGGAAAACAGCAGCAACCAAGAAATCTCACAATGAAAGTCAAAAAAAGACCAGTGTATAGAACGCACTCCTAGACCAAGGGCAAGAAAACCAGGAGAGCGTGTCTAATGTCCCGTCAAAGAGAGGAGAGATTAATTGTCCGAGCCTGGGGGAGCTGTGGAATTGGAAAAGAATGATGAAGCAGAAGAAAAAAAACAAATTGGACAGAAGCTCACTTTGTGCCTGAATCAGATGAGCGTGTGGGGTGAACAGGAAGGGTTGAATTAAAAATTCACCAAACTTGGGGGCACCACGTTTCGCCAGGATGGAGGGAAGAAAGAAGGCAATCAAATCAGAAGGGACAGATGGAAAAGGGAGGGAATTGCAAACTCAAAGAAAAAAAAAGATGGGTAACAGCTAGGACATATATAAAGGGGGTGGAAAACTAAAAAAGCGAGGTAGAGTTAGGCGGCAAGAAACAAGATTGCAATCTACTAAGATGTAAAAGGGCAAAGGGGCGATGGGTTCTCGGTGTGAACCTTCGAGGGGTCTAGCTAAGGGATAAAACCACCGGATGAAAAAGAATCCTAGTCTCAATGTTAAGGTAAAAAGGATCAAAAATTTAAGCTTACTACGAGGGAAAAAGAGGGGGAATAACGGGGGGGGCGAGTCGAACAACTAACAATGGGGAAGTCGCCAGAAAAAAGAAACATATTAATTGCGGCGTACAAAACGAGGATGGCAATAATCGAGGGGCAATTGTAAAACGTGCGGACGGTCGGTAATAAAAAAAAACGAAAGTATCGATAGCTCTGATAGACCAATTCCTTATCAAAGGGGAGGGATATCCAAAGGGGATAGTTAAAATGGCGGCGATACCTCGAGAGTCAGAAGGCAACGAATTTTAAATAACGGGGTAGGGCAGAGGAACTGAATGCCGTTATCTGGCAACAATATTAATCAATGGGGGGAAAAGCGCGAAAAGTTGCAGTTCAACAAATGGAAGGGGTAAGAGGACGGATTACCTCTTGGGGATCGGTAAATTAATTCACTTGAAAGGGGGTCGGTGATCCGATTGGAAAAGGAATAATCGATTGTTTAAAGAGGAAAGTGAAAGTTTAATAAATGACATGTGCAGGAATCGTTGGAACTGGCTGGGCGGGGGAGATGTTGGGAGCATGCACCACAGTGCTGGGGGTCAAGGGGAAAACGAGACAGACCAGGTTTGGAAGCATAGGGCAGGGAATGGGGGTCCCAAAGGCTGGTCTCAAATCTGCTACAAGACAATTAGAGGGAAATAAGGAAAATGTAAGGATAGGAAACTCTCAACCTAGGGCAAAACCGGGAATGGTCAAGGAGTTTGGAAGAGTCTCACATTAAGGGGGGAGTGATACCATCTTCATCGTTTTAAGAATCGCAATGAAGACCTTAAGGATAAGGAGATGGAGGCAGAAACTCAAGAGGATAACCGTTATGACAGAGGATGAACAGGGAAAAAGTTCTTGGTAGGAGAAGAATGCTCGATTTTTGGACAAGGAGTTGCAATGCCCAGAGAAAAGGGAGTGAGGAGTACACCGGGGAAGGGGAAGAAGAATGACCGTTTTAACGGGCCAAATGACGACAAATGGATGGGAATGTTAATGGGAAGGAAAGAAACTGGGTCATCTTTGAGACCGAGCTCAGTGCCCCAGCCCGCAAGGGATATAAGCTAAAAAACAAGAAAAAAAAAGTGTATTGCTCGTTGAGAAAGAGGGGTACGAAAAGAAAACTGAGGTCGTGGGTTAATTGAACGGGTGTCGGGAATTGCGATCGATCACATCCATCGCATACGTGATCTCAAACCTTAGTAGGAAAGCAAGTTACCAATGGGCCGCACAAACAAATGGAAAGGGTTATACATTGGGGAAAAGGAAGCCTCAATTTAAAAAACCGTGGGCTAAAGAAGAATTTGTGCGCAACGAAAAAGCCCAGAAAGCCAACTTTTTCAGTAAAAGGAAAAACAGGGTGCGGAGAGAAGAGGAACGGAAAAAGTCCGAAAAGAGTGGGAAGCCGCCAAAAACACACCAACTAACAAGGGGGGGGGGAACCCGGGGTAGAAAGAAGAAAGACTATCAGTACTCTTTAAAAGTAGACGAGCATAATGATGAAAAAGCAAACGGCACTCAATCGAATCAACGAATGAAGTATAGACTAGACAAAGTACTAGGACCCATTAGGGGGGAGGTAGACAGAGTCAAAAAAACCAACGACATCGAAACATTTCACCTAACACAAAGGGACTCTGGCAGGGCCGACAAATGGAAAAGGAATCAAGGGGAGATACACCAAGACGTGGAAAAAGGATGTGTGACTGGGGCCGCTCAAGTTCCAATGTCAGACACCCTCAGCGAGGGGAAACATGACACCCCAATATTTGGGGGAGCTCGAGTAAGGATAGAGAATGGTATGAACGTGGCCAACAAGGAAACAAAGGTAAGAAACCGTCGACTGTACAAGCCTAAGAAATAAGAAAACGTCCCTTCATCTCAATCTGTGAAAGAGGGAAAGATGATTCAGGGTGAGCTCTTTGATTAACAAAAGCCCTGAGGGAATTTAAAGGGAATGTTGTTCAAGTGACCTTCCCCTCAAAATCATGTCAGGTAGAAGAAGCAATAGGAAAACAGGAAAAACAAAAAAAAAAATTGCGATCCAGCGTGTAAAAAAGGAATCCGGATTCAAAAAATCCAGACTCTCTGGAAAACCGGCCGGAACAGAAAAGCATCTGAAAACCGGAGAAAACGAAAAGGGAAGTCAAGTGCTTTCCAAGTTTGACTGGGGGGAGGTAAGGATCGTTGGGCATGCAGGGACGAAGGGGATTGCAGAGCGGCGCACTGGGACTACGAAAAGGCAGGGGATTGGGGATCGAAGGTGGGGGCTCATGAGACTAAAAAAAGGGGAAAAATGCGGACAAAGGAGCGGTAAAAACAATCATAGGGATGCAGACCTCCCCCCCAAGCCGGGCACCGAAAAGCAATCTGGGCAAAGAATCTGAGGGAGGGAGACGTCGAAGTAAAGAATGGTGACATTGCTCACATAACATAATCCTTTGTGGGGGGGGGTGCATAATCAGACCAACCCGCCTAAATGCTAAGGGAATTGACAGAAAGATTAGTTGACAAGAAGAATAAGGGTTGGACGCTAAAACAGGAAAGAAA